>Ga0114129_10005572_pt1 | contig 17806 bp, 9 predicted proteins | sample RhiMetdeltSRZDD1_FD_80071 | JGI IMG/M metagenome (GOLD analysis project Ga0114129, IMG submission 80071) | Populus rhizosphere microbial communities from Tennessee, USA - Rhizosphere MetaG P. deltoides SRZDD1 (version 2) (version 2) | ecosystem: Host-associated > Plants > Roots > Rhizosphere >...
GCCGAGAATCGTGTAGCGCAGCAAACGGGCCGCCTGTGGACCGTCTGCTCGCTCGGCGGCCTGGTGCGCCAGGACGGCGGACAGGCTCGAGGTCAGCAGCACCAGCGTGTTGAACGCGCCCGTCCACGTGTTGGTGTTCGCCGCCTGATCGGCCCACCCGCCATGGCGCAATCGCATCATGACGTAGGAGCCGAGGAGGCCGCCGAAGACCACGGTTTCCGACGCCAGCACCCACCACACGGCCAGCCGGCCGGTCGGCACCTCCATCACGCTGCGCGTCGTTGCGATGGGCCGTGAAGTCACTGATCGCTCCTGTGGGTGCGACTACGCCGACCGCAAGCCGCCGACGCTGTCCGCCGGCTCCGGCGAAACGTCGGGCAGATGCTGCGGCCAGAAGTCTTCCTCCCGATCCTCGGCGCCGTACTCGTACGGACCACGGTAGACCGCCGGCAGTTGGGCGAAGTTGCCGTGGGGCGGCGGCGAGGGGGCGAACCACTCGAGCGTGTTCGCGCGCCACGGGTTCTCGCTGGCGATTGGGCCCCGGACCATGCTGCGGATGAAGTTGTAGAAGAACACGGGCTGCACGGCGAGCAGGCAGACCAGTCCCAGTGTCGCGGTAATCCTCAAGTACTGAAGGCCCGGCGCGGCCAGATCGGGGAAGCCCGTATGGTCGAAGATGCGGCGGTGATCGCCCGCAGCCCCGGTGATGAACAGCGGAATGAAGATGACGTTGAACGCGATGATCGTGACCCAGAAGTGAATCTTCCCGAGCCGCTCGTCCATCATCCGGCCGAACATCTTCGGGAACCAGAAGGTAATGCCGGCAAACGCACCGATGATGGCAATCGGAAAGAACGTGTAGTGGAAGTGGGCGAGGACGAAGTACGTGTCGTGCAGGTAGATGTCTGCTCCAGCTGCGCCGAGGAAGATGCCGGTGACGCCGCCGAGCAGAAACTCGGCCACGAACGACAGCGCCCACAGCATCGGCGTCGCCAGCGTGATGGATCCGCCATACAGCGTGGCGATGTAGCAAAAGACCATTTCGGCGATAGGGATCGAGATGATGAGCGTCGTGATGGTGAAGAGACTTGCCAGTCGCGGATCGATGCCCGCCACGAACTGGTGATGCGCCCACACAAAGAAACTGATCACACCCGTGGCGACGGCTGTGTACACGATAGTCCGGTAGCCGAACAGTTTCTTGCGCGAGAACACCGCGATGATTTCGGCGACGATGCCCATCGCCGGGAGGAGCACGACGTAGACCTCCGGGTGGCCGAAGAACCAGAAGAGGTGCTGCCAGAGGATCGGGTCGCCGCCGGTCCCCGGGTCGTAGAATCCAGTGCCGAGAACCTGGTCGAACACGAGCATGACCGCGCCGGCGAGGAGTGGACCCACCGACGCCATGAACAGGATGCTGGCAATCACGATCATCCAGACGACAATCGGCACGTCGAACATCCGCATGCCTGGCGCCCGCGCATTCATCGCGGTCGTCACGAAATTCACGCCGCCGAGGAGGAATGCCACGAATTCGAGCGCGACAGCGACGACCCAGAGCGTGGCGCCGTATCGCGTCAGGTTATACGCGGCCTTGGCCGACAGCGGGGGGTAGGCCGTCCATGCGCCACCGAACGCGCCACCCGGAACGGCAAACGACGCCACGAGCACGACCGCGCTGAGCAAGAAGATCTGATACGACAGGCGATTCACCTTCGGGAACACCATATCGTCGCAGCCGAGCATGAGTGGTATCAGGAAATTTCCGAATGCGGCGAGGAGCACCGGCATCGCGACCCAGAAGATCATGATGGTGCCGTGCATCGTGACGAGTGAGTTGTACTGACCGGCCGACACCCGCCCGAAGAGCGGCACCGATTGACCTGGAAAGGCCAGCTGCATCCGGAAGACGTAGGCGGCGAAGCCGCCGATGAGCGCCATGAACATCCCTGTGAACAGATACTGCAGGGCGATGATCTTGTGGTCCGTCGACCACAGATATGTCTTGACGAAGCCCGTCTCGTGGTCAGTGGCAGGCGGCGCCACGACGCCGCTCATCGGTCGCCCCCCCGGTGCCCTGCCGATTCCCCAGCGGTGGTCGTCCGCGCGGCGAGCGACGCTTGCGCGCCCGTGGCCGTCAGGGCAGGCGTCACGGAAGCAAGCGGCCGCATCGGCGGCGCCGTCTCCATCCATGCCGCCTGTTCGGCCGCCGACCGAATCCGTACACGCGCCGCCATCAGCCCGTGTCCGATCCCGCAGATCTCGGCGCACTGGATATCGAACTCACCGGTGACGGTGGGGCGGAACCATCCCACGATCGCCCGTCCGGGCACCGCGTCCTGCTTGAGGCGAAATGCGGGCACGGAAAAGCTATGCAGCGTATCCTTCGAGTGCAGTTCGAAGTGATACAGGCGATTGACCTGCAGGTTCAGTTCATTCACCGTGCGAATGTCGTCGGCGGTGTCGAGCTTGCCGTCTGGTCCCGCGTGCACGAAGGTCCACGCCCACTGCTGGGCGATGATGCGCACGCGCTCTTCGGCGGGCGGGAGATCGATCTTGACGTCGAACCACACCCGCAGCGCCGCCGCGACGATGACGATGTCGAAGATCAGAACGAGATAGTGCGGGTAGGTCACCCACTTCGTCTCGCTCGTCTTCTCCCCGGTGATATATCGAGCCTTCACGCCGGGACGGGCGCGGAACTTGAAGACCAGCCAGACCAGGACGAACTCGGCGGCCAGGAAGAAGGCGCCCACGATGAGAGCGATCCGCAGGATGAGGCTATCGACCTCGGCTGCGTACGACGACGCCTGCGTGACGAACCAGGAAATCATGAGCGCCCACTCATGAAACCAGCAGATAGGCCGCAAGAGCGAAGGCGATCGCGCTCGCGACCGTAATCAGGAACACTCGGCGCCCAATGACGACGGGATCCGGGTGGGGGTCAGGACGCGTCATCGGAAAGTGCCTCGCTCACCTGGATAGGGCATGCACGTAGGCCGCGACTTGGTTGATGTTCTCAGCCGACAAGGGTGCCGCGACGGCCTGCATCACGGGCCCGAACGCATCGCCGGGCATCGTGCCGCGCACTCCGTTCTTGAACTTCCGGATTTGGGCAGCCACGTACCAGTCGTCCATGCCGGCCAGCGGCGGGACCTTGCCAACCTCAAACCCTCTCCCGGTGACGCCATGGCACGAAGCGCAGAGGAGGTACGCCCTCCGCCCCGCGGCAGCGTCGCCATCGCCGATGGCGGCGGTGTTCGTCACGTGGGGCAGCGATTCGACGTAGCTCGCCACTGCCTTCGTCTCCATCTCGGAGCGCAGCTGTCGAGACATCGCCTGCATGCGAAGGCCTTCGACATCGTCGGCGTGGTGACCTCGAACTCCCGTCTGGAACCGCTCGAGCTGGGCCGACACGTACCAAGCGGGCAGGCCCGCGATCGCCGGCGCGCCAATGGTCGTTGAACCCTTGCCGGCGGCACCGTGGCAGGGCACGCACGCTTCGAACAACTCGGCGCCGGAGATCGAGACGGCGGCGGAACTGCGTGCGCAACAGGTCATGGTCAGGACGCCCGTGAGACTGCCGACGGTCGCAATCATCCGCACGAATGGAATGCCCATCAGTTGTCCGCGCGTTGTAGCGCGGGAGCTTAGCATAGCTCGGTGTTGGTGACGGGCACGGATCCCGGCGTGGCGATCGACGTCCCTTTGCTTTACATCTCTCCTTCTCCTGGGACTCCTCGCATCGCCCGCCCGCTCCACCCAAGGAGTCCTTGCGGTTAGGGTCGTCAAGTTAAGAATCGCGGTCGCCGCCGCCAGTGCCGGTACCGGACTTAAGACACAAGGACTGTTTTCAGCGCTGGAGCAATGCGGTCGCCAACCACCGTCATGACTTGTGGATCTTGACGACCAAAGGTGGGGTCCTTTGAGTAGACGGTGAGCACACCCACTAAATTCCCCTCGGCGACCAGCGGTATGGCGAGACAGCGTCTAGGAGGTGCGTCGAGTGAGAAGACGAGCGCTTCGAGATCCAGAGCCGCGTCGGAATTGAAGATCGGCATCCGATTCGCGGCCACCCAACCAGTGAGACGTTCGCCGAACGGAATCGTCAGTCGACGCAGGACGCTGGCATGCGCGCCACAGCTGTGTCGCACCACAAGCGAATTGCCCGCTTCGGAGTATGAAAACATCACGCACGACGAAGAGAAGGGCACATCACTATCGAAATATCTGCAAATGGCGTCGCAGATTGCGTCAGGGTCGTTTGTCTGCGCGAGAGCGCTCGCGAGGGTGAAGAGCGCGACGTAGGTCTGGGTGACGAACGGCGCATTCCGTGGTTCGGCATCCACGTGACTGTCGCTCGTTGTGTGGGCGACGGCGCCCATAGCGTCTGAAGTGCTCGTTTCGTCTCGAAACGCGCCCTCAGCATGTGCGGCGACAAATGCATCGACCACCGCGGGGTCGTACATCGAGCCACGTCGTTCCCGAAGGATCTTGAGCGCGTCGGCATCCGACAGTCTCCGGCGGTAGGGCCGGTCGGACGTCAGCGCGTCGAAACAATCGATGACAGCGAGAATGCGGGCACCGAAGGGAATCCTGTCGCCTTGTAGGCCATCGGGATATCCACTGCCGTCCCAGTTTTCGTGATGGTGACGCACGATCGGTACAACCGGGAACGGAAATTCAATGGACGACAGGATATCGGCCCCAATCGCGGCGTGAGTCTTCATCCGCTCGAACTCGCCCGTCGTCAGCTTGTCAGGCTTGTTGAGGATATGCTCAGGGATCGCCAGCTTGCCGGTGTCATGCAGGAGTGAGGCGGCTTGGAGCGCTTTCAATTCTCGTTCGTCCGTGACCTTAAGAGCGGCCGCAAGGCGCGCAGAAAAACGCTGCACGCGCCGAATGTGACCATGGGTGACCTGGTCCTTTGCATCGATCGCCATCGCCAATGCCTCGATGGTGGATTGATACAGATGATTGACCTTGTCGAGATGTTCGATTCGCTCTTCCGCGTGACGCATGGAATCGCGGAACATGGCGTGCAGGATGAGGGGCAACGGAACGAGGATGAGAAGCGCTTGCAAATCGGATTCGCGGTGATACACCAGTAGTACGAGCAGTGCGGCCACCAATCCACCGCCAAGGAAGCTCACCCACAAACCAAGGAAGTGTTCCCTCCAGATACGCGTTACGCTCTGCTGCGTTTCGAACGACACGGCCAGCGCGATCAGCCCCGTATTGCACAGGAAGTACGTCGATACAAACAGCGCGAACGGTGGCAGGAGTTGCCAGACGCCGATTGGCGTCACCCTCAAAGGTCCGACGTGCGCAAGCGCGAAGAACAAGTGAGCAGCGAGCCACATGGCCAGCGGCGGCGCGGTCGCATTGAAGATGGCTCGTCGCGGCGAGAGCTTTCTGCGCGCGAGCCGACCGGAAATCGCCAGCGCGTCTGCTGCCACGATCAAAGTGCCGACGCTTGGGCCGAACAGCAGCGCCGCGGTCATCGTGAACGTGTCCGATATCGAGAAACTGACCGGAATCGACGGAATTCGCAGCGTGGCGCTGCCGCTGAGCAACGTCAGGCCGAGAAGGATCAAGGCCTGAATGGGCACAGGATGCCGGATCACATCGTGGAGTCCCGACAGGATGGCGAGAGATCCGGTGATGACCACCGTCACGACAAACGCCGTCGATACTGACTGAACAACGCGCTGGCGATCGAGCGATTCGTCGGCGAGCGCAGATGATCCCACGATCTTCTTTTCGGTCGTTCTCTGTCTGCATGCCTCAAGCCGTTGATGCCCTGGATTGAGACGCACCTTGTCCGCGTGACACGTCGAACTTCCTTCATATCGTGCGTTTAGCGGGCTGGATCAAAACGAAACAGGTTCGAGTCGTTTTCGGACACGAATGCACTGCGGACGCAACGAGTGTCAGGAACGAATCGCACACGTCTTCACGTCCTGATTCGATTTGACGCGTCAAGCGTGCGGTGGCGTTGGCCTTGCCACCTCGGGTCGCCGATGTCTGGAGAGCTCAGAACATGAACCGACCCGCCCGAACGCGTTGGGTGAGACATTGCGCCGTCCTGGCGTTGACCGGGGCGCTTCTTGCGACGCTCGGCGTCGAACCGGTTGGGACCGCAGGCCAAAACAAACTGGACCGCGAACTCGCAGAGGCTCTGAAGCGTCGTCAGGAATCGACGAAACGGGTCATCATCCGTACTGCACCCGGTGGTCGCGATCGGATCAAGAACAAGCTGTTGGCGCGCGGCAAGACACCCAAAGGCGAGCACACGCACATCAACGCCTTGAGCGCCGAGCTCACTTTGGACGACGTGCAGAACCTGGCGAGCGATCCCGGAATTTTGAGCCTGTCGACCGACTCTGTGGTCAGCGGGGATACCGTGAAGTTCGACCTCACGGCCGTCTCTCCTCGGGAGTCGATGCTTGCGACGCTTGGTGGGCTCGATGCCGAATTGACCGGAGATCATATTGGCATCGCGGTGATCGATTCGGGTCTGGAACGAAACAAAGATCTCGATGGTGGTCAGGTCGACGAGTTCTACGACTTCACGGGCTCGCAGAAAAAATCGAAACCATACGACGATTACGGCCATGGAACTCACGTTGCCGGCCTGATCGCTGGCCGAGGCGAGCTATCCAGGCGTCAGTTCAAGACCAATGGCCCGGACGGCAAGAGCCACGACATAAGCGTCGCGCTGTATGGCGGTATCGCCCCACAAGCGAAGATCATCAGCCTGAAGGCCTTGGACGCCAACGGAGCAGGCTACACAAGCACAGTCATCGACGCCATCGAGTTTGCGATCGACAACAAGAGCCGACTCGGCATCGACATCATCAACCTCTCACTCGGCCATCCGATCCTCGAGCCGGCCGCGACCGATCCTCTCGTGCAGGAAGTGGAGGCAGCGGTGCGCGCCGGCATCGTCGTTGTCGTCTCAGCGGGCAACTACGGAACCAATCCGTCCACATTGCGGACGGGATACGCAGGCATTTCATCGCCTGGCAACGCGCCATCGGCCATCACCGTGGGCGCTCTCGATACGAAGCAAACCGTGACGCGCTCCGACGACACGATTCCGTCTTATAGCTCACGGGGCCCGACCTGGTACGACGGGCGCGCCAAACCGGACCTCGTCGCACCGGGCCATCAGCTCGTTTCGAATGCGGCACTCTTTTCGACGCTGGCTCAAACGAGGAGCAGGTCGCTCGTGAGCGGCAGCGACGGAAAGCCGCACTACCTCCGGCTGAGCGGAACGAGCATGTCGGCCGCGGTGACGACCGGCGTCATCGCTCTGATGCTCGAGGCACACGAGAGCATTTCGAAGACGTCTCTGTCACCGAACGCGGTGAAAGCGATGCTCGAGTATTCCGCGATTCCACTCGCGGAATACGACCGCCTGACACAGGGAGCCGGCTCGTTGAATGCCGACGGGGCGATCGCGCTTGCGCAGTCGATCGATCCCGCTCGACCAGTCATGCAGTGGTGGTTGTTCCGGCCGGTTCTGGAGACCACCACTATCGCGGGCGATTCACTGGCATGGGGTCAGACCGTGGTGTGGGGAGACACGATCGTGTGGGGTAATTCCATCTATTGGAATCTGCCCACTTGGAGCCAGACGGTTGTGTGGGGTGACACCGTCGTATGGGGTGACACCGTCGTGTGGGGTGATTCGGTTGGCAGTTCGACTGTCGTCTGGGGTGACGCCGCAATCATTTGGGGAATCAGCGCAAACGCGGTTTGGGATGATCCGTATGGCTGGGCAACGACGGTGGTGTGGGGGGATTTGCTGTTGACCTTTACGAACGGTCCCATGGGCCCCACCACGGTCGTGTGGGGTGATCTCGCCGACGAATGAATGGCTTCCTTTCGGTGGTGAGTGCGGCATTCATTGGACAGAGTTGCCGCGAGCAACCACGATCACAATTGATGAGCGCCCCTTGCATCGCGGTTCGTGGACATCTTTCAAAGGCGGAACCGGCCGCGCCAGGGGTTTGATGACGACTTCAAAACTCAGGCTGTCCGACTTGATGCTCGATGAAGCCAAGAGTATTTCGAGCGTCGCTCGCGATCTCGACCTGACCGAACCGAATCTGCGCATCTCTAGGTTGCCCGTGCCCGCGCCGATCGCACCCACGGCAAGACGGCCCCTCTGGTCCGAGCCGGGGCGGTTGATGTCGGCCGGCGGTCTGCAGTCTCCAGCGGAGGCACGATTCCCGCCGGGCCGACATCGAACGGTCAGCTGGTGACGTACCGGTTTCTCAAGTCCGGCTGATATCTCGTCATCTGCATCAATTGCAGACACTTCCTCAACGATTGGATGTTCGGCTTCGTCAATGTCGTGGGCGGGGACGACCAGCCAGCAGGATAGCCTCGCCGCGGGCACGAACGAACCGGCGGAGGTTCCCTTTCCAGGTGAGACCGACACTTCGCGTGGGACCGCGTTGAGACAGCTCGTTCCCTGAGACTGAAATCCACGGAAACCGTAAAGGCCACGGAAAGCGTATTTGTCGTGCGGCTCCGGTTCGCACAGGATGACGGGACGGAACGGGGGGTGTAGTATTGCCGCGTTTTCAACCTCGCTTACGGACGAACGGACCCGGGGAAACCCCTAAAGGAGGTCGCAGATGAAAGCGGCGTCGATTCGAGGGCTCCTGATTGCGGTCGCGACATCGATCCTTGCGGCAGCACCTTCATACGCTCAGGAAGCCACGTTCACGGGCACGGCCACCGATTCCACCGGCAGCGTGCTGCCGGGCGTTACTATCACCGCCACCCACGAGGCGACGGGCAACGTCTTCACAACAGTTACCGATGAGCGCGGCCAGTTTCGTCTGCCGGTGCGCGTCGGTGCCTACGCCATCAAAGCCGAACTGAGCGGCTTTGGCACCGTCAATCGGACCGTCCAGATCCTCATCGGACAAACCGCGGTCGTCGACCTACGGTTGGCGCCCTCCGGCGTGCAGGAAAGCGTCACGGTGACCGGGGAAGCGCCGCTGGTCGATACCAAGGGGTCGACCGTCGCGGCCAACATTGATCCACGCCAAGTGGAACAGTTGCCGCTGAACGGCCGCAACTGGATGGACCTGACGCTGCTCGCACCGGGCGCGCGGCGCAACGAAGGCGGCGGCATGGCGCAGTTCCGACAGGGCTACGCGCAGACCAACGTCGACGGCCAGCAGGTAACCATCAACTATCACTCACAGACCGACACCGAGCAGCCGGGCTTCAGCCGCGACGCGATCGCGGAATTCGAGGTCGTCGCCAACCGCTTCGACGCGACGCAGGGCCGCTCGCAGGGGATGATTGTCAACGCCATCACCAAATCGGGCACGAACGTGCTGGCCGGATCGTTCGGCGGCTACTTCCGCGATGACAAGTTCAACGCGGAGGACTTCTTCACGCACACCGTGCTGCCCTACTCGAACCAGCAGGTGAGCACCACCGTCGGCGGGCCGATCAAGAAGGATCGCATCCACTTCTTCGGCGCGTACGAGTTCGAACACGAGCCGAAGACGTACACTTACACCAGCCCTTACGCGTTCTTCAACATCAACCAGGAATTTCCGACGAAGACGCACAAGGCGTTGGGGCGCGTCGACATTCAGTTCACCCCGCAGAGCCGGCTGAACGTCCGCGTGTCCGGGTACCACACCATCTTCTACGCGGGCGGCGGCACGACGAGCCATCCATCGGTCGGCGGCACGCGAGAACGCGGCACGCCACAATATTCGGGCACGTTCACCCACGTCCTTAATACTCGTTCTGTCAACGAGATCAAATTCGGCGACACCAGTTACAGACGGCTCGATCAGCCGGCAGTCCGCTGGAAGGGTGGGGCATTCCCGTACCATCCGGTCGGGGTCGGCAACGCTCCGGTCATCCAACTCCCCGGCTATACGATCGGCGCGAACACGCTGAACATCTGGCAGTACACGCAGGATGTCCGCGACGACTTCACCACAGCCTGGGAGTGGGGCGGCCGCCACGACGTGAAGATCGGCGGGGAGTTCTTCCGCTTCCAGGCCGACTTCCGCTGGTGCAACCGGTGCATGGGTGAGATCGATGCGCGGAATGTCAACCTCACGCCGGCGCAACTGCAGTCAATGTTCCCCGTATGGAACGATGCGTCGACATGGAACCTGGCGCCACTTGCTGCCGCACGGCAGGTGTTCTATGCCATCTCCGATACCAACCACCGCTACAACATCGTCCGTCACCTGTACTCCGGGTGGCTGCAGGACGACTGGAAGATCGGCAACAACCTGACGCTGAATCTTGGCGCGCGCTACGACTGGGATGACAACACGTACGGCGAGAAGCTGAAGCTGATGCCGTTCCTGCCGGGCGATCTGCCGCACGACAACAACAACGTGGCGCCCCGCATTGGTGCGAACGTGCGTATCGACGACAAGACCTCGGTGCGCGGCGGCTACGGACTGTTCTTCGCATTTGCGCCCAACGACGGCGTGCAGCAGGCGTACTCGATGATTCATCGGTTCGAGTACCAAATCGCAAATAACGGAAGTCCGGACTTCGCGACCCACTTCTTCGGACCTGGCCCGAGTGGCGAAGGAGAAATTGGCGGGCCGAAGCCGACGTGGGAGCAGGCGCTCGCGACAGCGTGCGACCTGAATGGCAGCAAGCCCGGGTGCACCCGGCGCGCAATCAATCAGGAGATCACGTATCCGGGACGGCAGACGCCGTACAGCCATCAAGCATCGGTCGGCGTGCAGCGACAGCTGACGACCGACTCCTCGATCGAAGTGAATTACGTGCACACGAAGGGAATTGGCGAAGAGGTGGACATCAACGCCAACCTCTCGTACAACCCCGCGACCGGCGCGAACTATCCCTTCACCACCGACATCGCTCACCGTCCGTTCCCCGACTGGGGGATCGTGCTTCTCGAGTACCTCGGTGGCTATTCGAACTACAACGCGACGGACTTCACGTTCACCAAGCGCTTCAGCCATCGGTGGCAGGCGACCGCCACCTACACGCTGGCGTACTTCAAAGACGGCCTTCCCGATCGGCAGCAGTGGTACCTCGACGCGAACGGCGTGCTGGCGCATCGCCCCGTCGGGTTCCCGCTGGCTGCCGATCTCGGCGGTGATTACGGCTACGCGGGATCGCAGGTCGCGGGCGGCTTCGGCCAGGCCGGCGATCAGCGGCATCGCGCGGTCGTCAACGGAGTGGTCGATCTCGGCATGGGCATCCAGGCAAGCGGCATCTATTTCTATGGATCGGGTGAACGCTTTGCGACGATGACCGGCCAGGATCGGCGCGACGAAGGCGCCAACGCTGCGTCCGAGCAGCGGCTGGCCGCGGATGGCACCATCCTGGCGCGCAACGGCATCGTCGGCAGGCCGATCCACCGCGTAGACACGCGGCTGCAGAAGCGCGTGCGCGCGGGCCACATCACCCTCGACGGCATGTTCGAGGTCTTCAATCTGTTCAATCACCAGAACTTCGGTTCGTATGTGGGGAACCGGAGCAGCGCCCTGTTCGGGCAGCCATCGTTCAACGCCAACCTCGCGTATCAGCCGCGAATGATGCAGCTCGGGTTCCGAGTCGGGTTCTAGACGTAGAGGCGGACCTTCAGTTCTAGACGTAGAGGCGGACCTTCAGTTCTAGACGTAGAGGCGGGACCTTCAGGTCCGCCTAAGTAAGCGGGCAGTCGGCAGTGGGCAGCTTGCCCGCTGCCGGCTGTTTTCGTTTGAGGCGCCACATGTTCCTCCGATTGATCTTTGTTGCGTGCCTGGTCGCCGCTGCCTCCGCTCAGACGATCGATACGGGTCGTGACGCGCTCTTTGCGGCAATACGTCGAGGAGCGGCTGGCGAGGTCGAGCGGCTCGTCGCCAAGGGTGCCAGTCCAAACGCACGCGATGCGCAGGGAACTCCCGCGCTGATGGCGGCCGCGCTGTTCGCGGACGCCAACATGGTGGAGCTGCTCCTGAAGCGCGGCGCGGATCCGAACCTCGCCGACGAGTCGGGCGCGACTGCGCTGATGTGGTCGGTGCCCGATCGCTCCAAGATTCAATCTCTGCTCGACCACGGCGCGGCCGTCGATGCGCGATCGGAAACAGGACGGACCGCGCTGCTCGTCGCAGCGTCGTATCCGGGAACGGTCGATCTGCTGCGGCTGCTGCTGACGCGCGGAGCCGACCTTCGCGCCCAGGAGCGCGCCGGCACAACCGCGCTCGCACTCGCGGTGCGTTCTGCGGACGTCGACGTGGTGCGCTTCCTCGTCGAACGGGGCCTGAGCCCGGACGCGCTCAATCCCGGAGCGCGACGCGCAGCGCTGGCGCGGAATTATCGGCCCACAATCGATTACCTGATCTCGAAGGGTCTGGTCCCTATCCAAGATGAGTTGTACACAACCGCGACCTGGGAACCTCCGGACCTGCTCGCGCGGGCGATTGACGCCGGCGCCGCCGTGAACGCGAGTAATGCCGCTCAGTACGGCAGGACCCCGCTGTTGACAGCCGTCGCATCCGAGGCCGCGGGCGCAGACACCCTGAAGCTTCTCCTCAACCGCGGAGCGGATCCGAACATCGCGATGGCGGAAGGTGAAACGCCGCTCGACTGGGCGATCTACAAGGGCGATCGCGCCAAGATCGAGTTGCTCGAGCAGCGCGGGGCGATGCGCGGTACCGGTCCGCGGCGCGAAGCGATCGCTCCACCGGCAACAGGCGGTATCGCCGACCCGCGCGTTTCCCTGCGCCGTAGTCTCGCGCGAGTCCTCGACGTGGCCCCAAAATTTCCCGAGCGCACCAGCTGCATTTCCTGTCACCACAACGCGCTGCCGGCCATCGCCGCGGCGACCGCGCGGCGAAAAGGCATCGAGATCGACGAAGCACACGCGCGCGCGAACCTCGATCACATCGTCGAGTTCTTCACCGCCAGCATGCCGCGGATGATGCTCGGAGATCCCGCTGTCGGGGGAGAGGCGCTAACGGCCGGTTACGTGCAGGTGGCGCTTGCCGGCAACAGCCATCCACTCGACACCATGACCGCCACCATCACGCATTGGCTGATCGCGCGTCAGATGTCAGAGGGAAATTGGCTTGGCAACGGCCTCAACCGGCCGCCGTCTGAATACAGCTCGATCAGTCACACCGCGATGGCCGCGGCCGGCCTGACGTCGTACGACATTCCGGGGCTCAAGACTCCGATCGAGCGGAGCCTGCGCCGCGCGCAGCAGTGGTTGCTCAATGCGGAGCCGAAGTCGGCCGAAGAACGCGGGATGCGCCTGATGGGGCTCGTGTGGACGAAAGCTCCGCGGCCGCGCGTCGAGGAAGCGATGCGCGACGTTCGGACGCGGCAGGACGCGGACGGCGGCTGGTCGCAGTTCGGCCGCACCGCGCCTGACGCCTACGCGACGGGATTGTCCCTGTATGCGCTGTGCGTCGCCGGCGTGCCTCCGACAGACGATGCGTACAAGCGAGGCGTCGCGTTCTTGTTGGGGACGCAGTATCAGGACGGGACGTGGCTGGTGAAGACGCATTCGTTTCCGGTGCAGCGGTACTTCGAAAGCGGGTTCCCGTTCGGCCGGCATCAGTGGATCTCGACGGCGGGCACGAGCTGGGCGTCGCTCGCCATCGCTCAGACGCTGCCCGGCGGAACGACGTGCCGCGATACGAAGTGATTTGTGATTGACGATTTGTGATTTGAAATCACAAATCACAAATCGCCAATCGCAAATCAGAAAAGAGGCTCCATGTCTCGCGCGAGAGTCTTCGGTTTCTTCCTCGTGATGTTGTGTCTTGCGGCCAGCGGCGAACGCGTCGTCCAGTCACAGCAACAGCCGTTTCAGTTTCACCTCGTCGAAGCGACGATTGCCGACGTGCATCGCGGCATTCAAAGCGGTCAGCTTACGTGCCGCGCGCTGGTTCAGGCCTATATCAATCGAGCGAGGGCGTACAACGGGACGTGCAATCAGCTCGTGACCGAACAGATGGCGCCGTCGTTCCTACCTGACTACGACCAATACGCCGCGGCGGTGAAGGCCACGGCGAGCCTGCCTGCCGGCGACCCACGAAAGACACCTCCCATCGAATTCGGACGTATGGAGCCGACCTCATCAGATCCGTCCGTGCAGCAGCAGTACGGCATGACGGTCGGAATTCCCAACGCAGGTCAGGTGCGCGCACTCGGGATGCTGAACATCCGCGGACAGCGATCGGTGACGTGCAAGGGAGACTTCGACCGGCATCCGTCGGCCGGGCCGCTGCCGGCGGGCGCACCGAAGGTGTGCGAAGAGTTCCGGAAGCAGCCAGATGCGCTCGAGCGGGCGAGCGAACTGGACGCGCAGTACGGTCGGAATCCCGATCTTCAGAACATGCCGATGTACTGCATCCCGTTCTCGTTCAAGGATTCGTACGACGTCAAGGACATGCGATCGACCGGCGGCGCCGACGCACACTATGACATCGACTTCCCTGCCCGCGATCACACGCTCGTCGCAGAGTTGCGGCAGAAGGGCGCAATCATCTACGCCAAGGCGAACACCACGGAGTACAACGGCCGTGGGCCCGGAGATCCGGGCGGCAAGAACCATCCGACGAAGGTCCTCGCATCCACGCTCGGTTATCAGCGCAGCACATGGGCCGGGAATCCCTGCAACGCCTACGACCAGACGCGCGCGGCGTCCATCGGTTCCAGTTCAGGATCGGGCGTCTCGGTCAGCACGAACCTCGTGATGTGCAGCATCTGCGAGGAGACGGGGCAGTCGTGCCGCGGGCCAGCCAATCACAACTCAGTGGCGCTCATCCTGCCGCACAAGGCGCATCTCTCCTTCCTCGGCGGCGCGATCGGCGCCGAAATCTACAACGACCGCGCCGGCATTCACTGTCGTTTGCTGGCCGACGCGGTGAAAGTGTTCGATGCGCTCAAGGATCCGGTCAACGGGTATTACGACCCGCGCGACATCTTCACAACCGTGCCGCGATCGAGCCTGCCGAGCGAGCCTTACGCGCGTGCGATCACGGACGGAGCGCCCGGTGCGCTCAAGGGGATGCGGATCGGCATCATCCGCGAGTTCATGGTGAAGCAGGCGAAGGTTGATGAACCGATCGTCGACGCGGCGGCGGCGGAAATGAAGGCAGTGCTCGCCGGCCGTTTGGGCGCGACGCTGGTTGAGTCTCTGACGCCAGGCTGGGCCGACGATCCGGATGTCGAGAACATGAAGACGACCATTGATCGGGCGATCGCGGAGCTGGCACCGGTGCTCTATCCGGACCTGTTGTACCGGCTGAATGCCGAAGGGCAGCCGCAGTTTTCGGACTTTGCCGCGAAAGTGCGGCCGACCGAGTTTGCACCGGGAGTCATGAAAGGCACCGGATCGATGACCGCGGCCGACTGGATGGTGCGCTGGGCCGAGGGGCTCGAGCCGACGCCGCGTGGCCTGACGCTGCGCGCCGTGCTTGGCGGAGGCGAGGCACAATCGAGAACGTTCCGGTTTCACATCGCGCAGTATCTGACCCGTCGCGCGAAGGACTGGGCCGACCGTGGCCAGAAGGAAACGCTGATCGACTGGCCGTCGCTGAACGCGCGATCGAAGTTTTGGGGCGACGATCAGCGGGCCGCGTTCAAGAACTGGGAGGAGATCGACAACCTGTACGAGCCGCCCAAGGGGATCGCCGAGAACATCCAGCGCCGCGAGTTTCTCCGGCGCGTGCTGATGAAGGTGATGCTGGACAACAAGCTCGACCTGCTGATTCAGGTGCACACCACGCTGCCGCCCGGCAAGATTGGCCTGGCGCCGGAGCCCAACCTGAATAACCGCGCGATCTCGTATCCGCTCGGACCCAACGCCGGCATCACGGAAATCCTCGTCCCCGCGGGCTACGTGAAAGTCGCTTACGATCCATCGTTCGAACTCGCCACTGACGCGCGCGGCCGGAAGTTCTATCGCAGTCGCACCGGAACCACGCCGACCGAGGTCCCGGGACCCGGCGTGCCGTTCTCGATCAATTTCCTTGTGGAACCGGGGATGGAGCGCGTGGCGCTCAAAGCTGCGACGGCGTATCAGTCGGCGTCGAATCGCCGCGTCTCGCCGCCGAAGTTCCCGGCATTGCCAGGCGAACCGTAGAACAGGCGACAGTGGGCAGTCGGCAGTGCGCCGCCCGCGTTGCGACTTGCGTCGCAATCCGTTAGTCAACCCGGCCGCGCAGTTTGAGACCGAAGTGGTAAACGTGAATCCCGAATCCGACGACGAATCGCAGAGGCAGTGAAATCATCAGGTAGGAGAACGGAAGACCGAGCAGAATCCAGCTGCGCAGAATCCGAAAGTCGCTGATCGAGTCGACCATCCCGGCGATCCAGGCGCACAGCGCAACCGCGGCCGATACGCGCACGACATACTTGTCCCAGGGACGTTCCTGCCGCCGTGAGCGGAATCGGAAAAACCTCCGACTGGATAACAACCACGATGTTGCCTTGTCCGCTTTCTGTTCGTGTTCAGGATTCAGTTCGAACGCGTCTCCGCCGCCCGGCGACGACAGCACCTCATACGCTTCGTTGACAAGCACCATGCGCTCGGCATCGCCGCCGCAATCCGGATGGTTGGCGGCAGCCGCACGTCGATATGCGCGTTTCAGGTCGCTGGCCGAGAACGTAACGGGCAGCCCGAGGAGCGAGCAGGCTTCGACAGTCGTCATACTGAGGCGACAACCCACGGCGGGACTATTCCGGCGATTTTACGCCCGCCAGATCGCACGCGGTCGTTCAGACCATCTTTATGTCCTCTGGATATCGTCGTCAAAGTGACGCACTCACGTCGTCGCTCGTCTACCTCATGATGACGATTCAAACCGCGTGCGAGTTTTGTAAGAGGCGTGGTTTAGTCGGTGTGGAACGTAACACCGAAACCAATATTCTCGTGTTCTGCTGCCTGCACTGCGGCCAGTTCTGGTCCGCGTCAGCGGTCGATTACGACGAGCGGTGCACCTCGCTGGCGGATCGCCGACGAGCGAGACGAGCCGACCGACCGGCATCAACGTCAGTACGACCTGCAAACGCGTGACGCCGCACAGTTCGAGAGGCGCCCTATCGTTTAACGACCGCGACCTGGAGGTCTACACCGTCTGTAATCACAGGCGAGCCATCGACGTGAACTCAGTGCCGGGCATGGCGCTCAGCGGCCAGGAGGCGGCAGCGGCGGAGCGTTCGGCTCGTTGTAGTTCATGTACCGGTAGCGGATTCTCTGGCCTTTCTCATCGAGCCATCCGAGCGACTGCTGAAAGATCAGCGGTGCCGGGTACCCCTTCGGCACAATCGCCTCGGCGATCACGAGCCGGTTGGCGTGCATATAGATCGAAACATAGTTGCGGGACTGGTCGGCATTGCTGACGAACTGGAGCTGCACGCCTGCAACGAGGTCGGCAAAATTGGACAAAAGATGCTCGACCTTGCCATCCCGCTGCAGGTACTTCGCCGCAGCAAAGAGCGCCGCGCCTCGTACGTCGGTCTTCCAGTAGCCAGGTCCGTACTCGTGGACCGCGAGATCGAGCGCGGGCAACGTTCTCGATCGCTCTGACAGCAAACGTTCGATCGGGTTGTAGTCAACCACGGTCACGGTGTAGCGCCCCGACCCCTGCCTGCCGCTGTAGATCCGCGCCGGCAGGATGGCGCTGTACTGCGACACCCACGTCGTCTCGCTGATTTCAGGCCGTCCGGGGAATACGATCGTGAACCGATCCTCGCGGCTGGAAAACTCATTCCAGTCCTGCGCGAACGAAGTCCCCGACAGTGCCAATACGAGGGCCGACGACAGCAA
>Ga0114129_10005573_pt1 | contig 17803 bp, 13 predicted proteins | sample RhiMetdeltSRZDD1_FD_80071 | JGI IMG/M metagenome (GOLD analysis project Ga0114129, IMG submission 80071) | Populus rhizosphere microbial communities from Tennessee, USA - Rhizosphere MetaG P. deltoides SRZDD1 (version 2) (version 2) | ecosystem: Host-associated > Plants > Roots > Rhizosphere >...
AGGGATTGGGGAGTAGGGATTGGGGTAGGGATTGGGGAGTAGGGATTGGGGAGTAGGGAGTAGGGAGTAGGGAGTAGGGAGTAGGGAGTAGGGCGTTCAGCGAGCTAATCCCTAATCCCTACTCCGCGCAAGCATCATGAACATCGGCATCGTCTGTTACGCGTCGGTTGGTGGCAGCGGCATCATCGCCACCGAGTTGGGCAAAGTGCTCGCGTCGCGCGGCCACCGCGTCCATATTCTCAGCACCGACACGCCCGTGCGGCTCGGCGAGTTCCAGCCGGGGCTCTTTTTCCATCGCGTCGAGACGCCGAGCTACCCCCTGTTCCGTGAGCCGCAGTACGTCTTGTCGCTGGCCAACAAGATCGTGCAGGTGTCGCGCGAAGAACGCCTCGACATCGTCCACGCGCACTACGCGATTCCGCATGCGACGGCTGCGTATCTGGCGCGGCAGATCCTGGCGTCGCCGCGGCCGGTGGATGTCCCGCGCGTGATCACGACGCTGCACGGCACCGACATCACGCTGCTCGGCAGCGACCGCTCCTATTCCGAAACCGTCGCGTTCTGCATTCAGCAGTCCGACGGCGTGACCGCGGTGTCGGCAAGTTTGAAGAACGACACCACCCGCGAGCTTGGCATCACGAAGGACATCCGCGTGATTCCGAACTTCATCGACTGTACGGCCCATCATCGGCGCGACGTGACCACGCTCAGGAAGCGGCTCGCGCCGCGCGGCGAGAAGCTGCTGATTCACGTGTCGAACTTCCGGCCGGTCAAGCGCGTGAAGGCCGTCGTCGAGATCTTTGCGCGCGTGCGCAAACAGGTCGCGGCACAGCTCCTGATGGTGGGCGACGGACCGGATCTGGTGGACGCGTCGTGCCTCGCCCGATCGCTCGGCGTGGGCGAAGACGTGCAGTTTCTCGGCGAACAGGATCAGGTCGTGCCGCTGCTGTCGGCGGCCGACGTCATGCTCCTGCCATCGTCGCAAGAGAGTTTCGGCCTGGCTGCCCTCGAGGGGATGGCGTGTGAGGTGCCGGTCGTCGCCTCGCGCGTCGGCGGACTGCCGGAGCTCGTCGAACACGGCGTGGCCGGCTTCCTGCACGAGCCCGAGGATCTCGACGGCATGGCGCGATCGGCGCTCAACCTCCTGACCGACGAGGCGTTACATCGCCGCGCCGCGGAGGCGGCGCGCCGCGCCGCGCGCGACCGGTTCTGCGATTCGAAGATCGTTCCGGTCTACGAGTCGTTTTACCGGGAAGTGCTGGACAGGTCTTAACGGCCGAGCTTCCAGATCCCGCAGGGAACCAGACTCGACCAGTCCTGCTAGAGCCGGATTTCACGGGCTACGGATCGAACCAGCTGCGATCCCACACGAGCGGGCCCCTCCTGACCTAAGATGACGCCATGAAGCGCATCTTCTTTTTCATAGCGTTCATAACGCTCGCGCTTTCGGGCTTCCTTCTGACCGCCCCTTCGGCGCAGATGCGCGTCGTGCCCCTCGACGACGAAAAGGGTCACGTCGCGCTCGGCCTCGCCCTCAGACATCTGGGCAACACCGGCATTTTCATGAACGCCACCGCGCATCCCGACGACGAGGACAACGGGTTGCTGGTGATGCTCAATCGCGGTCTCGGCTACCGGACGGCGCTTGCAACCGCGACGCGCGGCAACGGCGGCCAGAATGAGATCGGGCCGGAGATCTTCGAGGCGCTCGGCGTGCTCCGTACGGAGGAGCTCGCGGCCGTCCATCGCTTCGACGGCGCGGAGCAGTACTTCACGCGTGCGGTGGACTTCGGCTTCTCCTTCAGCATCGAGGAGACGTTCGAGAAATGGGGCCGGACGGAGATCCTCGGCGATTTCGTCCGGCTCATCCGGATGGTTCGCCCCGACGTGATCTTGACCCTGAGACCCGCGGGCAACGGCGGTGGCCAGCATCACGAGGCGTCGGCGGTGATCGCGCGTGAGGCGTTCAGTCAGGCCGGCGATCCCGCGAAGTTTCCCGAGCAGCTCAAGGACGGGCTGCGCCCGTGGCAACCGAAAAAGCTCTACACGCCCGCGGAGAACGGCGCCGCGCGCGCGGTGACCATCGATCTTGCGTCGTACGATCGGCTCCTGGGAAAAACGTACGCGGAGATTGGCGTCGAAGCGCGCAGCATGCACAAATGCCAGGGGATGGGGCAGCTGCTGGCGCTGTCGGGTCCCTCCGCCGACGCATTTCAGCTCGTCGAATCGACCATCCCGGGCCAGATGCAGCGCGATGAGCGTTCGCTCTTCGACAGCGTCGACAGCAGCATCGCCGGCCTCGCGCAGTTTGTCGGGCCGCGCCCACCTCGCGAGCTGACCGAATCGCTCTCGGCAATCACCTCCGCGATCGACGCGGCACAGAAACGATTCGACACCGATGCGGATCAGGCGACGCTCCTCCCGCTCCTCAACGGGTTGCGGGCCGTTCGCGTCGCGCGCGCCCAGCTCCGTACTCCGGCCATCAACGACACGGCGCGCTTCGAGATCGAATTCCGACTGCGGCAGAAGGAGCGGGAATTCCAGCAGGCGATTCTGCTCGCCGGCGGCCTGCGCGTCGAGGCACTGGCCGACGATGGCGTCGTCGTGCCCGGTCAGGCGGTGAAGGTCTCGGTGGTCGTCGCCAATCACGGCATCGCTGACGTGTCGGTGAAACAAGTGAAGTTCGACGGCTTCGACGGTGAGGCGGCGTGCACGCTCGGCGCAGTGACGAGCGCGGGCGGAGGGCGTGGACGGGGCCGTGGCGCGGTTCAGCCGGCGGCCGAAGTCGTGTCGACGGTGAGGAAAGATCAAGTGGCCCGCTGCGACTCGGAGCTGCGTGTGAAATCGGGCGAGCGCACGACGGAGCCGTACTGGCATCGCGCCGGAGAAGCGGGGCGCTACACGTTCGATCCCGATGCGCCGTTCGGTCTGCCGTACCGGCCGACGCCGTTCTACGTGCAGGTGACGTTGGCGTTTGCCGGCGCGGCAAACGAAGAAGTGTTTGCCGGCACGACGGTGCAAAACCGCTATCAGGGCGACATCTTCAGCGGCGAAAAACGATCGGACCTGCTCGTCGTGCCCGCGCTGTCGGTTCGCGTCTCGCCTGGAGTGGCGATCGTTCCGATCGGCGTCGAGCCGGCCGCACCCGCCGCACCCGCACCAGGACGAGGCCCCGTGGCGACGACAGGAAGAGCCACCACTCCGCCTGGCCGTTCGGGCGCTCCGGCGCGCGGAGGCGCGCGAGGACGAGGCGCTGCGGTGACCGAGACGCCCGCGCCAGTGGTCGCTGCGCCTCCGGGCCGCGAAATTCGCGTCACCGTCGTCAACGACGCGAAAGGTTCGGCGGAGAGCGCGGTGAAGCTGACTTTGCCCGACGGCTGGGTATCCACGCCCCCACAGCAGACGGTCGCGTTCACCCGCGAAGACGAATCGCAGACCGTACGCTTCCAGGTCAGACCGCCGGCGGGTGCGAAGGCCGGCGAATTCACCATCGGCGCGGTCGCGACCCGTGCGGGGCAGGAGTTCTCACGCGGGTTCCAGACGATCGAGTATCCGCACACGCGGCGGCAGCTCATTTATCACGAGAACCAGATTGCCGTGCACGTCATGGACGTGAAGATCGCGCCCAATCTCACCGTCGGCTACATCATGGGCGCGGGAGACGAGGTGCCGGCGGCCATCGAGCAGCTCGGCGTCAAGGTCGAGCAGATTGGCGCCGACGATCTCGCGTGGGGCGATCTCTCACGCTTCCATACGATCGTGACCGGTGTGCGCGCCTACGAACGGCGCGCCGATCTGCGCGCGAACAACGGCCGGCTCATTGAATACGTCCTCAGCGGCGGGACGATGATCGTTCAGTACAACAAGCTCGCATTCAACGAGGCGCAGTACGGGCCGTGGCCGGCCCAGGTGAGCAACGATCGCGTCACCGACGAGAACGCGCCAATCAACATTCTTGCGCGCGGCGATCCGGTCTTCACGATGCCCAACGAGATCACCGCTGCGGCGTGGGGCGGCTGGGTGCAGGAACGCGGGCTGTATTTTCTCGGCGAGAAGGACTCGCGCTACCGCGATCTCGTGAGCCTGTCGGATCCGTTCCCGAACAACCCGGGCGAAAAAACCGGCGCGCTCGTCCAGGCATCGTACGGCAAGGGCCGCTGGGTGTACGTCGGTCTCGGACTCTGGCGCGAACTGCCGGCGGGCGTTCCGGGGGCGTATCAGCTGCTGGCGAACTTGATCAGCCTCAAGGGATCGTGAAATTTAAGATTTAAGATTTAAGAATTAAGATTGAATTTCAGATTTAAAAATTGATTTTAGATTTAAGAATGGATTTAAGATTGGCGACTCTCTACTGACCGTTTCCGTCAACGCGCGCGCCGAATTTCAGATTTGAGATCCCCTGACACGTCTGTCCTCGTCGTGGGCGCTGGCCCGGCCGGCGCGACGGCTGCCCGAGCCCTTGCAAAGGCCGGAGTAACGGTCCGCCTGCTTGACCGGTCTAAGTTCCCGAGGAATAAGCCGTGCGGGGGCGGGATCAGCCTGCGGGTCCTCAAGCGGTTCCCGTATCTCGAACCCGAGCTGAGCCGCATCTCGACCCATACGGTGGCGCGGCTCTACCTCGAAGGCCCCGGCGGCGAATCGACGGTCATCGAGTCGGATGGTCCGGCGGCGCTCATGATCCGCCGCCTCGAGTTCGACGACCTGCTCGTCTCGCTGGCGGTCGACGCGGGCGCCGAGCTCGTGACCGGCGCCGACATCGTCCAGGCGGCGATGGATGAAGAGCGCGTGACGCTTACGGCCCGCGACGGCCGGCGCTTCGAGGCGCCGATCGTGATCGCGGCCGACGGAGTCCACAGCGTGATCGCCAAGCGGCTTGGCCTCAATCGTCAGTGGCCGGCCCGCTCGATCGCGCTCGACATGATGGAAGAGACGCCGCGCGACACGCTGCGCGACGTCGACCCTTCGACGCTGTGGGTCGCCTATGGCTACGAACCGGGACGTGGCAGTGTGTCGTGCGGATCACAGTCCACCCACGCGCACCTCTCGCGATTGCGAGCGCAAGACGGAAATCGCGACGTCGAGCACGGAATATGCAAGAGCTCGCGGGCGCCCGAAGGGTATGCGTACATCTTCCCCAAGCGCGACCACGTCAACGTCGGCATCGGCTACGTTCTGGAGCACTATCGCGAGTCGATTGGCACGGCGCCGTACGAACTGCAGCGAGGCTTCGTGGATCATTTGAAGCGCCTCGGCGTGATCGAAGGCGAGTCGAAGCGCGAGAACTTCACGCCGTTTCTGATTCCGGTCGGAGGCCCTCTGAAGCATCCCGGCCGCGGCCGCGTCCTGCTGACGGGCGACGCCGGGGGGTTCGTCAACGGGTTTACCGCGGAGGGGATTTATTACGCGATGGTGTCCGGGGAACTGGCGGCTGGCGCGATTCTGCGAACGCCCGCCTCGGCTGTGCGCCGCCTCGCCTCCCGCTACAGCCGCGCCTGCAATTACGAAATTGGCTCCGAGCTCCGGGACTCCGTCCTAATACAGCGTTATTTGTTCGGCAATCGGCGCAGAATTGCTCAGGTAGTTGAGGGCGCGCAACGTGCACCGGACCTGACCAGGCTTGTGATCGAATTTGCACAAGGCCGCTTGGGTTACGGGCCGCTCCGCCGTAAACTGCTGGCTTGCACGCCGCTCCTGGCGGCGCGTCTCGTGTTCGAGCGCCTGCGCCGGCTGCAACTGGCATTTGGGGATGCAACTGGCATTTGAGGATCTAAGGATGTGAGGATGTGAGGATGTGATTTGAGGATTTGAGGATTGAGAAGGTCAAATCCTCACATCCTCAAATCCTCACATCCTCAGATTCTGCGGAGACGTTATGGGGTTTTTGTACGAAGAGAAATTCGAACATCTGCTGCGGCGCGCCGGATTTGGCGCGCGCCCCGACGAGCTCGAAACGTATTTCAAGCTGTCGTTCACGGGTGCCGTCAGTCGGCTCGTCAACTACGAGTCGATCCCCGACGACGTGGACTCGAAGATGTTTCAGCCGGGATATGTGGGCATCACAGCCCGCGGCCCCTTCTCGCCCACGTCGAACATCGTCGACTCCCGGCAACGGTGGCTGTTCCGCATGATCCATAGCGAGCGTCCGCTCCAGGAGAAGATGACGCTTTTCTGGCACAACCACTTTGCGACCGGGTACACGAAGATTGCCGGCACGTTCGGCACGCTCGAAGGCGCGCGCTACATGGCCGCGAAGTCCTCCGAAGACGCCGGCCGGGTGCGCGGGCAGATCGAGATGCTGCGCGACAACGCGCTGGGAAATTTCCGCGACCTTCTGGTCAACATCGCGAAAGACACCGCGATGCTCATCTGGCTCGATGGCCGGACGAACACGCGGGCGAGACCGCAGGAGAACTTCGGCCGCGAGATCATGGAGCTTTTCTCGATGGGCGTCGGCCACTACACCGAGCCCGACGTCTACGCGGCAGCGCGCGTGTTCACCGGGTGGAACCTTGCGCGTCCGGGCAATCTGGCAGACGGATCGCAGCGCTACGAATACCAGTACGTCGCGGCGAACCACGACACCGGGCCGAAGACGTTCAGCTTCCCGATTTACCCGGATGGGAGCAAGACGATCCCCGCGCGCTCGGCGGCGGAAGGCGAGAAGGACGGCTTCGACCTGATCGACGCGCTCGCGGCCAGCCCCGACACGGCCCGCTATCTGGCCACCAAGCTGTACAAGTTCTTCATCTCCGAGTTCGGCACCGTCGACGAGAAGTTCGTGAATCAGATTGCGGCCACCTATCTCGCCAGCCACTACGACATGAAGGCCGTGATGCGCGAGGTGCTGCTGTCGCCGCAGTTCTGGGACGACAGCGCCATCTGGGCCCGCTACTCGTCGCCGCTCGAGTTCGTCGTCCGCCTGATCAAGGACGTCGGCTGGAAGGGATTCTCCGTGAACGATGCCCTCACGCCGCTGTCCAATATGGGCCAGATTCTGTACGACCCGCCCGACGTCGCCGGCTGGGACTGGGCTCAGTCCTGGTTCTCCACCGGGTCGATGCTGGCGCGCATGAACTTCGGGTCGACGATGGCGTTGAACCAGCGGTTCAACCTCGCGACGACCGCGTCTCCGCACGCGCGGTCGGTGGATTCGCTGCTGTCGTGGGTCATGAGCTCGATGAAAACCGAGCGCTTCGACGACGCCGTTGTTGCGGAACTACGGAACTATCTGAGCGCCACAGGTCCCTGGATCGGCAACACCACGCAGCTTCAGGCGAAGGTGCCCGGCCTCGTCCACCTGCTGTCCGCCACTGCGGAGTACCAATTCGTATGAAAGTCACCAGACGGCAATTCGTCAAAGGCGGCGTTGCGGCATTCACCGTCACGTTTGCCGCGCCGGACTTCCTCTCGGACCTCGCGCGGGCGCAGGGTGCGCGAGTCCGCAACCTGGTGGTGCTGGCACTGAGCGGCGGCAACGATTCGCTCAGCATGGTGATCCCCTACCTCGATCCGTTCTATTACAGCCGCCGCCCGAACCTCGCGGTGCCGGCTGCGAACGTGCTGCAGGTGGGCCGTGACAGGTCGAACGTCGCGCTCGGTCTGCATCCGCGGCTGACCGGCCTGCGGCAGATTTTCGATGCCGGGCGGCTGGCGCTGATTCAGCGGACGGGCTACGCGAACCAGAGCCGCTCGCACTTCCTCGGTACGGACATCTGGTCGACAGCAAACCCGTCGAATTCGTCGGGGTACGGCTGGGTCGGCCGCTATCTCGACACGCTGTCGGCGCCGCTTGACCCGTTGGTCGGCTGGAACACCACGCGCGATTTGCCGCGCGTCCTGCAGTCGAGCCACGTCGCGGTGCCGGCCATCCCGAGTCCTGCAGGCTACGCGTTCGCCAGCCCGAACTCCGGCGTCGAGGCCGTTGCCGAACGCAACGCGGCGATTCGCATCAACTCGCACATCCCTGTCGATCGGCCGCAGCTCGCGTTCGTCTACACGAGCGCGCAGGCCGCGCTGGCCACGCTCGATCGCGTGGCATCGGTTGCTACCTACAACGGATACAACGGACCGGCGACGTACCCGAACACAGGATTCGGCCAGGCGCTCAGGGCCGTGGCGGGCTCGATGGTGCGCGGCATGGGCACGCGGGTGTTCTACGTGACGACCGGCGGCTTCGACACGCACTCGAACCAGGCGACCAACATCGCCAACGGCTCGTACGTGAACCTGATGGCGACGCTCAACGACGGCTTGTTCGCCTTCTACAACGATCTCAACGCCCAGGGGTTGCTGCAGGACACGCTGCTCCTGACGTTCTCGGAGTTCGGCCGCCGCATCACGGAAAACGGTGCGGGCAACACGGCCGGCACCGATCACGGCGCTGCGTCGGTCATGATGGCGATGGGCGGGCGCGTCAATGGCGGCCTGTACGGAACCGCGCCGAATCTGAACAACCTGGATTCCGCGAATCCGACGCTCGAGAACAGCGGCGCCGACGTCCGCTACGAGAACGACTTCCGCTCGGTGTATGCGCAGGTGATCGAGAACTGGCTGGGAGCGAGTTCCTCGGCCATCCTCGGCGGCGATTTCAGGGCGTCGGGGCTCTCGTTTATCTGAGATTTAAGATTTAAGATTTAAGAATTAAGATTTTATTTAAGATTTAAGATTTGATTGGCAGATTTAAGATTTCACTTCAGATTGGCTGAACGTCGGCCAATCTGAAATCGTAAATCTGAAATCTACAATCAATCTTAAATCTTAATTCTTAAATCTTAAATCTCAGATTTCTCGACACCCCGCATGCCTCCCATCAAACGCACCAAGTTCAAGCTCGCGCTGGAACAGCTCCTCGAGATGTTCTACTGGCTGAAGCTGATTCGCGGGTTCGACGAGCGCCTCAGCATCCTCGTGAAGCAGGGCAAGGTCAGGAGCGGCGTCTACACCGGCATCGGCCAGGAAGCGATCATCGTCGGCACCTGCTTCGGGCTGCAGAAGGATGATTTCGTCTGCCCGCTGCACCGCGACATGGGTGCGTTCCTGATGAAAGGCGTCGACGCGCGGACGATGATGTCGCAGATGTTCGCGAAGTCGACCGGACTGTCGAAGGGGCGCGATTCGGCGCTGCACAGCGGTGTGACCGAGCTTGGCATCTTCGGTAACACCAGCATGCTCGGGGCCAATCTCCCGGTCGCCGCAGGTCTCGCGCTGACCTTCAAAATGGAACAGAAGCCCAACGTCGTCGTCGCGTACTTCGGCGAGGGCGCGAGCAACACCGGCGACTTCCACGAGGCGCTGAACTTCGCCGGCGTCCAGCGCCTGCCGATCCTGTTCGTCTGTGAGAACAATCAGTACGCCTACTCGGTGCCGCTCGAGAAGAGCATGGCGATCGAGGATGTGGCGGATCGCGCGGAAGGGTACGGATTCGACGGCGTATCAATCAACGGCAACGACGTGCTGGCGGTCTACCAGGCGACGCAAGGCGCGCTGGCGCGCGCACGCAGCGGCGAGGGCCCGACGCTGATCGAGTGCAAGACCTATCGCTGGCACGGACACTCGGAGCACGACAAGGCGTTCTACCGGACCGAAGAAGAGCTCGCGATGTGGAAGAGCCGCGATCCGATTCCGACGTTCACGACCTACCTGAAAGACCTGCACGCGCTGACCGACGACAAGCTCAAGGAGATCGAAGGCCGCGTCGCGGCGACGATCGACGATGCGCTCGAATTTGCGATGAACGCGCCCGATCCGAAGGCCGAGGACGCGACCACCGACCTCTATGCCTAAAGAACTCACCTACCTCGAAGCGATCCGCGAGGCCCTCATCGAAGAGATGCAGCGCGATCCGAAAGTCTTTGTCCTCGGCGAGGACGTCGGGCCGTACGGCGGAGCCTTCGGCGTCACGCAGGGCTTGCACGAGATGTTCGGCGAGCTGCGCGTCATGGATACGCCGATCTCAGAGTCGGCAATCGTCGGCATCAGCATTGGCGCCGCGCTGCGCGGCTACCGGCCCGTCGCCGAAATGCAGTTTGCCGACTTCATCTCGTGCGGCTTCGATCAGATCACGAACCAGGCGGCGACGCTCCGCTACCGCTACGGCGGCCGCGCCACGGTGCCGATCGTCGTGCGCGCCCCGAGCGGCGGCAACGTCGGCGGCGGGCTCTATCATTCGCAGAATCCGGAAGGGTGGTTCATTCACCGCCCCGGCCTGAAAGTGGTCGCGCCGTCGACGGCCTACGATGCGAAAGGACTGCTCAAGGCGGCGATTCGTGACGATAATCCGGTCGTGTACTTCGAGCACAAATATCTCTACCGGCGCGCGAAGGGCCCGGTCCCCGAGGGGGACGAGCTCGTCCCGATTGGCGTCGCGGCCACGCGCCGCGAGGGCGACGACATCACGCTCGTCACCTACGGCGCGATGGTGACGCCGTCGCTCGAGGCAGCCGACCGGCTGTCGAAGGAAGGCGTCGAAGTCGAAGTGATCGATCTGCGGTCGCTGATGCCGTTCGACAAGGAGGCGCTGTTCCGATCGGTCGAGAAAACCAACCGCGCGCTGATCGTCCACGAAGACGTCAAGACGCTCGGGATCGGCGCGGAGCTGTCGGCGGTGCTGATGGAGGAACGCTTCGATCACCTCGACGCACCCGTGTTGCGCGTGACCTATCCCGACACGCATTGTCCCTTCTCCAATATCCTCGAGCGGGCAAATCTGCCGGATGCCGACAAGATAGCGGAAGGCCTGCGACGGCTGGCGGCGTATTAGCGCTGAGGGCTGGCGTGATCAACCTGTCAGCACCGCTTCAATCCTTTGTGAGCATGGCGCCGTAGAAGCATATGTGGCTGCTGTGGGCCGTCGTTGACGGGACGGGTGCGCCGGAGCGCTGGACCGAGGATCGCGACGCCGACCTCAGCGCGATCGCGCGGATGGCGGGCGGCGACCAGACGGCGCTGGCCGAACTGTACGACCGGCACTCCCGACAGGTCTATTCAATCGCCGTCCGGATCCTGCAGAATCCCGCCGATGCCGAAGACGTCGTCCAGGACGTGTTTTCGCAGGCCTGGCGTCACGCCTCGCGCTACGACGTCGCCCGCGGCGCCGTGGGCGCGTGGCTGCTGACGGTGGCTCGCAGCCGCGCGATCGACAGGCTGCGGGCGAGGCGAGTCCGGCCGGATCTTGCCGCGCCGGGAAAAATAGTCCGCGACGTGCTCGACCCCGCGCTGCTGCAGGATGCGCAGCTGCTGACGGCCGAACAGGTAGAACGCCTGCGCGGCGCGCTTGGTGAGCTGCCGATGCCGCAGCGAACGGCGCTCGAGCTGGCGTATTACGAAGGGCTGACGCACAAGGAGATCGCCGAGCGGCTGCAGGAGCCGCTGGGCACGGTGAAAACGCGCATTCGGCTCGCGATGTCGAAGCTGCGCGACACGCTGGCCGGTGCCGTGTAATGGCGATGGAACCCTCGACCCACGACGAGATTCGCGAGTTGTCGAGCCTGTACGTGCTCGGCGGGTTGACGCCCGAGGAGCGCGCCGCGTTCGAGGCGCATCTGGCGACGTGCGCTGAGTGCGCGGCGGAAGTCGAGTCGCTCAAACCCGTCGTGCCCGCACTCGCGCAGGCCGTACCGCAGCTCGCGCCGCCGCCAGCCGTGCGCGACAGATTGCTCGCACGAGTCAGCCAGATCTCGGAGGCCACGCAGAGAAACGTCGTGCGCGTCTCGGAGGAGACGAAGCCCGAGCCGCCGCCGATTGCTTCCGGCATCCAGTGGCTGCCGCTGGCGGCATCTCTGGTGCTGGTGGTCGGTCTCGGGGTGTATGCGTTCCAGCTGCGCGGGCGGATCCGCGTGCTCGAAACCGAGTTGCAGGATGCGCTCGCGCGCGCCGACGTCAATGGCCGTCAGCTCGCGGACACGCGCCGCGTGTCGCTCGAGCTGCAGAATCAGATGGCGGTGTTGACCGCGCCCGACGTGACCAGCGTCAACCTCGCCGGCCAGCCCGTCTCGCCGGCCGCGCAGGGACGGGCATTCTGGAGCCGATCGCGCGGGCTCGTGTTCACCGCGAGCAATCTGCCGGCGCCTCCCCCAGACCGCACGTATCAGCTGTGGTTCATTGTCGCCAGCGACGGTGCGAAAGTGAGCGCTGGAATCTTTTCGCCCGATGCCGGAGGCAGCGCAACACTGCTCTTCACCTCGCCTCCCGGCATGCCGCAACCGGCGCAGCTCGCCGTGACGCTCGAACCCTCAGGGGGTGTCCCGCAGCCGACCGGCGCAATGTACCTTGCGGGCTTGATCCAGTCATAGTAATCGCCCGCCTGCCCGTCTTCGCGCCTTTGGCGCTTCGACGGGTCTCGCCGTAGCTCGCGTGGATCAGCGCGAGCGCTGGCGGAAAGGTTGGGCCTACCTACAGCAGTTTTCAGTTTGGTGTCGCCGACTGTCCTTGGTCCCTGGTTCTTGGTTCTTGGCGGTCCTTGGTACACAGTCCTTAGCACGGCAGGGGACGAAGGACCCGGGACGAAGGACCGCCAGGGACCGAAGGACCAAACACCAGGGACTGTCAGCTACACAGATTTGAAAAACGCGATAACTCGCCTGAACCAGCGCGAGCGCTGGCGGAACGGTCGGGCCCACGTACATCACGATAAATCCGAACACGCTCGTCGCTCGTAGGTGGTCATGCGAGGTGGACCCGATGCGACGAAGCGTGTTGTTCGCGATCCTGACTGTTGTGCTCGCTGCTTCCCAGCTGATCCCCGGCCGCGCGTCGAGCCACCGCGAGGCGCCGCTGATCAGCAGCGATCCGCAGGCCGATACGACCGACGTCTACGCGTTCGTCAGTCCCGACGCACCCGATTCGGTGACGCTCATCTCCTCGTGGATTCCGTTCGAGGATCCTGCGGGCGGGCCGAACTTCTACCGCTTCGGTGACAACGTGCTCTACGAGTTCAAGGTCGACAACAACGGCGACGCCGTCGAGGACATCACTTATCAGTTCCGCTTCACGTCGCAGACGAGAAACCCGAACACGTTTCTCTACAACACAGGCCCGATCACCACGGGGATGGCCGACCCGAACAGAAATCTCTACCAGACATACACCGTGACGCGGCTCGAAGGGTCGCGAGTGGCGTTCACGACGGCCCCGATGCTCACGATGTACGACAACGTCGGCCGGGCGTCGACGCCCGACTACGGCGGCCGCGGCAGCGGCATCTACGCGTTCCCCCAGAGCGATGGCACCGCCGCGAACGTGTTCGCGGGTCAGACCGACGATCCGTTTTTCCTCGACCTGCGCGTGTTCGATCTTCTATACGGTGCGAATTTCTCCGAGGCGGGCACCGACACGCTGGCGGGGTTCAACGTTCACAGCATCGCGTTGCGCGTGCCGAAGTCGTCGCTGCGCGCCGGCAGTCCGATCATCGGCGTGTGGGCCACCGCCAGCCGTCCGGCTACCACCACGAGAACCGCCGGATCGGAGTCGAGCAGCGGCAGCTTCGTACAGGTATCGCGGCTCGGCATGCCGCTCGTCAACGAGGTCGTCGTGCCGGTGGGCCAGAAGGACAAATGGAACGGCAGCAAACCAGCCGACGATGGCCAGTTCCTGAGCTACGTGACCGATCCGGAGGTGCCGAAGCTGCTCGAAGCCATCTACGGCCTGCGCGCGCCTGCGACGCCACGCAACGATCTCGTGCAGGTGTTTCTGACCGGCGTTCCGAACCTCAATCAGCCTGCCGGCGTGAAGGCGAGCGAAATGCTGCGGCTGAACATGGACGTCGCGCCAACCTCTTCGCCGAATCGCCTGGGCGTGCTCGCCAACGACCTCGCGGGCTTCCCGAACGGTCGCCGGCTGACCGACGACGTGATCGACATCACGCTGCGTGCCGCCGCGGGAGCCCTCGTCGGCGTCAATAACACGCTCGGCGACGGCGTCGACCGGAACGATGTGCCGTTCCGCACGAGCTTCCCGTATCTCGCGTTCCCGCACTCGGGCAGCAATCCGTGGAAGTTGAATCCGAATCCGGCGAAATGAATGGTCGGGTAGGCCAGGTAGGTCGGGTAGGCCAGGTAGGCCAGATAGGTCGGGTAGGTCGGGTAGGTCGGGTAGGTCAGGTAGGCCAGGTAGGCCAGGTAGGTCAGGTAGGTCAGGTAGGTCAGATAGGTCGGGTAGGTCGGGTGGGTTCGGGTGGGTCAGGTATGACTCGATACGCCATTATCAGCATCACAATCGCCGCCGCCCTTGCGGGCGTTTTTCTCTGGCGAGATGTCCGCCGCGAGAGGCCAACCTTGACGCGCGCAACGCTGCGAGGCGTATCCGGCGCGACGGTCACGACGCGTGAAGGTCTGGAGCGTCGCATCGCCGAGATGGAAGCGCGCCTGACATCGCAGCCCGACGATGTCGCTGCGGCAGTGGTGCTGGCAGACGCGCTGCTCCGCCAGACACGGGTCGCCGGCAATCCAGGGCTCGCGAAGCGCGCCGAACAGGTCCTGGCACAAGTGCTGCGCGAGGACCCCGGCAACTACGACGCCAGCCGGATGTTGGGCTCCCTCTATCTCTCGCAACATCGATTCCGCGAGGCGATGACGGCCGCCGAGCGCAATCGCGACGCGCGCCCGCTCGATCCGATCAATTACGGCGTCATCGGCGACGCCCACATCGAGCTCGGCGAGTACGACCAGGCCTTCGATGCGTTCGACCGCATGATGCGGTTGCGGCCGAGCGCCGGTGCTTACGCGCGTGTTGCGTACGCGCGCGAACTGCAGGGCGATCTGCCCGGTGCGGTCGAGGCGATGAAGCTGGCAGCCGACGCGACCGCCGCCAACGATCCCGAGGCGCTCGCCTGGTATCGCTCGCAGATCGGCGAGCTGCATCTGCAGCTCGGAAGGATCCACGAGGCGAAGGAAGCGTTCGCAGCCGCCTCGCAGGCGTTTCCTGGCCATCCGTTTGCCGTGACGGGTTACGCGCGGGCAATCGAGGTCGAAGGCGATCGAGCCGGCGCCCTCACGCTCCTCCGTGAGCTCGCGGCGCGCACGCCGACGCCGGATGTGTACGCGCGTATTGGCGATCTGCTCGCGGCCGGCGGGAGGCGCGAGGAGGCCGAAAAGGCGTACGCCATGGCCGAGGCGACGTGGCGTAGCGACGCACCCGAGCCGAAGAACCTGGCTCGCTTCCTGGCGGATCGGGGCACGAAGGTCGAGGAGGCCGTCCGCATCGCCGAGCGCGCGTCCGCCGAGCGCGACGACATTTTTACCAACGACTCGCTGGCATGGGCGTACTTCAAGGCAAACCGGATCGGCGACGCGCGTCGTGCGATCGCCCGAGCGCTCCGGACCGGCACGAAGGACCGCACGATTCATGCGCACGCCGAAGCCATTACGGCTCATCGATGAGGATCGCGGTGTTTCTCGTGTGTCTCGGGTTGGCTCCTGCCGCGATGGCGCACGAGTTGGGAGTCACGCAGGCAGTGGCGACATTCGACCACGGCACCTATCGGATCGATATCTCGATCGATCCCGACGCCTTGCTCGCGCGGCTGGAGCTTGCGGGCGGACTTCCGATCTCCGGATCCATCCAACCGGCGGAACGTGATGAGCGGATCGCCTCTCTCAGCGCGCTGTTTCTCGAGGGTGTCCGAATCCGATTCGACAAGGGCGCGGTGACACCGAGCTTCCACTATCAAGCGGGCACCGCGTCGCAAACGCCGTCAATGATCTCGCTCGACGGACGGCTGCCACACGGTGCCCGCGCCTGGACGCTCGAGTACCAATTTGCCATGGGATGGTTTGCCGTCGACACCAGGACTGGCGGCGTCCTTCTGAGCACGACGTGGGTGGAAGGCGGCAAGGCGAGTCCGCCGATCCAGCTTGCGAAACAATTGAAGTGGCAGCCGCGCGCGGCAGCACCGCTGCTCCTGCTTGGCATTGCCGCGATCGGCTGGCGGAGGCGTTCAAGGTAACATCTCGGTACTTTGCGCCTCGGCGCTGCGCTCGTGCTCCTCGTGGCGCTCTCCAGCGCGTCGATTGCCATCGCGCGTCGATCGGGTCCAACGTTCGCGGTGTCCGACGAGGCGCTGATCGAGCTGTCGACGTTCAACGCCCTCGAGGGCCATCAACGGCTCGGTCCTTACTCGCGTTACGCGTGGCACCATCCGGGTCCGCTGCTGTTCTACGCCCTCGCACCTTTTTATCAGGCCAGCGGACTACGGTCGACGGGACTTGCCGCCGGCGCGCTCACCATCAACCTCGCGGCGTTTGGCATCGCGTGCTGGATTGTGGTCCGGCGCGGCGGGCCCGCGCTTGCCGTCTCGTTTGCCGTGATCGTTGCCGTGTATCTCGCACGTGTGGCGGACATGATGGTGAGCGCGTGGAATCCGCACATCACGATCATTCCGCTGATCGCGCTGCTGGTGACGAGCGCAGCCGTCGCATGCGGCTCGCTCCTGTTGATGCCGGTTGCCGCACTGCTCGCGTCATTCGTGGTGCAGACGCACGTGGCGCTGCTGCCCGTGGCGGTGCTCACTGTGCTGACGGCGATCGGCGGCGCTCGGCGCGGCGCGGCCCGAGCGGACCGCGCCCGGTGGCGACGCGCGGTGAACCTGGCCGCATGGGTGCTGGTCGCGGTGTGGATCGTGCCGATAGCCGATCAGCTCGCGCCAGGCGGCGGCAACCTCTCGCGATTGTGGCAGTTCGCGACCGGCCCCTCAGGCGGCGCAGCGTTCTCGATTGCGTTCGAGGCGTGGGCAGACGCGCTGTTGGCGATTTTTCGGCGCGGCCTGGCGATGCCTACCGGCCTGCTGCTCCCCCACGACGGCGCCCGGGTCGCAGGTGCGTTGGCGATCGCCGAAGTCGTTGCGCTTCCGGCCGTCGCGTGGTGGGCGTTTCGTAACGGCCGCCATTTTCACATGTGGCTCGCCATTCAGCTCTTCATGGTCAGCGTCACGGCGCTGTGGGCGGTGACGCGCATCCCTGACGGCATCCACGAGCACGATGTGTTCTGGATTTCCGCCCTCGGCATTTTGAACGCGGCCACGATCCTCGGGGCGGCAGCTGCCCGGCTCGACGCCACGGCGGCGCCGAAGCCGGCGCTGGTCACGGCGATCGTTCTCGTGTCCGCAGTCGCGATCGCGGTCGGTGGTTTCTATCAGCTGCGACGGCTGGCCGACCGAACGCGCGTGACGAGGCCGGAAGATCGCCGGCTGGCCAATGCCGCCAATCTGGTGCGCGCAGAAATCAAACGGTTCAGCATGCACCGGGCGCTGATCCTGATCGATCAACCGGTGTGGGATGCTGCGGCAGGCGTGATTCTGCAACTGCGGAAGAACCACATTCCAATCGCCGTAGAGCCAGGTCTGGACGCCATGTTCTCAGGCACGGTCGCAGCGGACGGATCGGAAGATCTCGAGATCACGTTCTGTGGCGGCCCGTGCCACGAGCGTCTCGCTGCCCGACCGGACAACAACGTGGTACTGCTCGGCGACGGCCTCGCGATCGACTCACGGCCGATCCAGAGGTGAACTTGGAATTTGAGGATGTGAGGATGTGAGGATGTGAGGATCTATCTGATGTGAGGATGTGAGGATTTGAGGATCTATCTGATGTAAGGATGTGAGGATGTGAGAATCTATCTGAGGATTTAGCGCCTGACATCCTCACATCCTGAAATAGATCCTCAGCTCCTCAAATCCTCACATTCAAGGATCACCGTTTGGGTATCGTCCAGAAGAAAATGTTCTTCCCCGCGATCTGCACTGTCTGCTCGGGCACCCAGTCGCCCATGTCGAACGAGTGCGACACGACGCGTGTGCCGGGCTTCAGTTCCG
>Ga0114129_10005574_pt1 | contig 17803 bp, 19 predicted proteins | sample RhiMetdeltSRZDD1_FD_80071 | JGI IMG/M metagenome (GOLD analysis project Ga0114129, IMG submission 80071) | Populus rhizosphere microbial communities from Tennessee, USA - Rhizosphere MetaG P. deltoides SRZDD1 (version 2) (version 2) | ecosystem: Host-associated > Plants > Roots > Rhizosphere >...
CCCGGGCTCATCCTCGCGCGTGTCACCGGATTCGGCCAGTTCGGGCCGTACGCGCACCGCCCTGGCTTTGGCACGATCGCGGAGGTCATGAGCGGCTTCGCCGCGCTCACCGGAGAACCGGATGGTCCGCCGACGCTACCGCCGTTCGGTCTGGCCGACGGCGTCGCGGCACTCGCGCTCGCCTATGGAGTAATGGCGGCGCTCCACGCCCGGCGCGTGAGCGGACGCGGTCAGGTCGTCGACCTCGCGCTGATCGAGCCCCTCTTGTTCCTGCTCGGTCCGCAGATCACCGCGTACGACCAGCTGCGTGAGGTGCAGCCGCGCACCGGGAACCGCTCGGTCAACAACGCACCGCGCAACACATATCGCACCGCGGATGGGCGCTGGCTCGCGGTCTCGACCAGCTCCCAGAGCATCGCCGAGCGCGTGTTGCGCCTGGTCGGCCGCGCCGACCTCATCGAGCGTCCCTGGTTCGCGACGGGTCGTGGCCGGGCGGAGCACGCCGACGAGCTCGACGAGGTCGTCGGCGGCTGGATCGCGAAACGCAGCGCCGCCGAGGTGAGTGCCGCGTTCGATGAGGCGCAGGCCGCGATCGGTCCGGTCTACGACGTGCGCGACATCTTCACCGACCCTCAGTACGCGGCACTCGGGACGATCGCGTCGGTGGACGACGACGAGCTTGGCCGCATGAAGATGCAGAACCAGCTCTTCCGCTTGAGCGCGACACCCGGTCGCATCCGTTGGCCAGGGCGGCCGCACGGCCACGACACCGCGCAGGTCCTGGCGGGGATCGGCGTGGATGCGGCCATGCTCGCGGACCTGCGCGCGCGTGGTGTGGCGTGAGCCCGGTGGTCGCACCGCCGCTCACGTGGCTATACGTTCCAGGCGATCGGCCCGAGCGTTTCGCGAAGGCGTTCGCCACCGAGGCGGATGTGGTGATCGTCGATCTCGAGGACGCGGTCGCCCCAGGTCACAAGGATGCCGCGCGGCAGAACGCGCTCACAGTGCTCCGTGGCGCGACTCCCAAGCCGGTCCAGGTGCGCATCAACGACCTCCGCTCCTCGTGGGGCGCGGCCGATCTTGCACGTCTCCGCGACGCGCCGAACCTGGTCGGTCTGCGGATACCGAAGGTCGAGAGCACGGACGACGTCCGCGCGGTGCGGACGGCGATCGGTTCGCGAACGTTGCCGCTGCACTGCCTGATCGAGAGCGCCCGCGGTGTCGAAGCCGCGTTCGAGATCGCCACCGCCGATCCACAGATCGCGAGCATCGGTCTGGGTGAAGCGGATCTGAGCAGCGACCTGGGTGTGAGCGACGAGGACGGCGTGCTCTGGGCGCGCAGCCGCATCGTCGTCGCCGCTCGCGCTGCTGGATTACCGGCGCCGGCCATGTCCGTGTACACCAAGATCGACGACCTGGATGGGCTCGCCGCCTCCTGTCGTCGCGGCCGCGCCCTCGGATTCATCGGTCGTGCCGCGATCCACCCGCGACAGCTCTCGGTCATCGCCGAATGCTTCACGCCGACCGAGGAGGAGGCCAACGCCGCGCGCGAACTCCTGGACGCGCTCCGCAACGCGAATGCCGCTGAAGACGGTGTTGCGGTCCTCCCTGGCGGTCGATTCGCCGACCGCGCGATGATCGAAGGAGCGGAGCGCGTCATCGCGCTCGCGGCTCGGCGGCGCGGACCGGCCAGCTGATACGTCACCGCTGGGGCGCCCCTCTGACCGATTGTTGACGATGTGTTTACCCGCCGGAGGGGACGTCGCTCATTTAGGCTGCGCGGCGGTGTCAACACAGGGGAGGGTGGAATGTTCAAGCATGTTCGCGCCGTCATCATGGTCGTCCTCGCGCTCTCGCTCCTCGCACCAGCGACGGCTCTCGGTGACAGCACGCATGAGACATTCATGCTCGTTCTCGAGCACCCGAATGTCGCGCAGGCGCCGAACGGCGACCGCGTCGCCGTCACCGGCGAAGGAACCTTCGGCGTCAATCCCAAATCCGTCGCTGCGGCGGGCTCGTTCACACACATGTTCGCGGGCGGAGGAAGCATCACCGGCAGGTGGACAGCGACGCAGCTCCTCGAATACCAGTCCTACGGCTGCGGCGTCGTCTTTGGGGAGACGATCCCGGCGAACTTCTGTGGCGGCGCGGTGAAGATTCGCGTGTCGCTGACCGCCACCACGCCATCCGGCGTCATCACGACCGACGGGATCCTGACGGTCTTCTGCCTGATCGGGCCGAATCCGCCGAACAGCGCCGATGAGGGCGTCACGCTGGTGATCCCCGGGATCATCAACTTCAACAAGGTCGTCAGCGGAGAGAACGTCTACATCCGCAACGATTAGGCGCAGCCTGCCTGCACCCGCGGGCCGCTGATCCGTTCAGCAGCCCCGGGGCGTGTGTGACAGACCGCACAGCGCTACGGCGCGGCGCTGTGCGGTGACGCACAAACGACGGAAGCCAAACCGGGCCGGCCACGTTGGCACGGGCAGAACCAGCACACAACTGGAGGTGCGTTCATGCCCGTCGCAACACTCTCTCGACGTCAATTGCTCGTCGCCACGGCGGCGACCGCGGTCACGGCCGCGTGCGGTGGCGGATCCAGCAATCAGGGCGCGGTGACGTCGCCCGTGGCGACCGCGAAGTCCGCGGCGACGAAGCTCGTCGGCGACGTCATCGACTTCGAGCTGAAGGGGCCGTTCAAGTGGAACGGCGGCAGCTTGAAGATGAAGCTTCACGCCGCTTTCGTCGGCGGGCAGAAGGCGTACTTCGTGCGCACCGACGCGAGCGACCCACAGTTCGCGAAAAAGGAAGGACTCGTCTACGTGCCCCTGCTGAACGGCGCTCTCGCCGCGAAGCCGGCGGGCACCGGACAGATCTACCTGTTCGCGGACGGGGCCTCGGGGCAGCTGCCGGTCCTGAGCACCGCACCGGGAGCGCCCGACTTTGTCTCCCTATACGTGGTCAACAACGTGAATTTCGCGGGCCCGAAGGAGGTACTCGACAGCGCCGAGAAGGTGCGCGCCGCCGCGAGCGCCGGACGCGTGACGATCGAGTCGACGAAGATCGTCGTGAACTACCCGATCGTGAAATGGCCCGGCGGCGAGCTGCCGGTCGACACCAAGGTCGAGAAACCGCTCGAGGGTGGCCCGCTGCTCGCCAAACCCGACACCGAGAAGCTGGAGGTCACCTTCAAGCTGCACCAGTGCTTCCCGGAGAGCCGGTACATCGTCACGGACACGTCCGCCGTCCCGATGGCGCCGATGATGAACATCGTCGGGTCGCCCGCCACGGCCGGTCTGATCGCGGCGGGCGCGACGAGCAAGATCACGGTGTTCGGCAACGGTCTCGCGGGGCCGGGCGCGATGGGCTTCCAACCCGCGATCTTCCAGGCGAAGGCGGGCGAGGCCACCTGGAGCCCGATGTGGGACCACTGGACCGCGGTCTGGAAGGATCCGAGCAAGGCCGTCCTGCTTCGCACGCAGGCCGAGCTGGACGCGAAGGCAGCCGCGGGCGACATCGTGCTGCATCACGGGACGCCCGACACGAACGGCCAGGGCTTCGTCGTGAATTGCCCCAGCCCGATCGTCGCGCCCAACGACTTCGTCGTGCGGTGACGCCTACAAGACGGGATGCGTCGAGCGGTCCTTTACAGATCGCGCCAAAGCGCCGAACCGAGTTCGCGGGCACCGTCGTCGTCGATCACGCCGCGGGCGGCCTGCTCCACCGCCCGCGAGCAGTCATCGCGCAGCGCACCCCGCGGCGCGCCAGGACCGAGAACGTGCGACGCGAGACAGTCGTACAGCGCTCGACTGACCGCCGCCGCCAGGCGCTGTTCGACGGCGACATCTAGCCCACGCGCGCGGCTGAAGACCGGCACGACGCGCTGCGCGATCGCGATGGCCTCCTCGCGCGAGAGCTCGCGAATCTCCGCGGCTCCGAACCAGGCAACGTCGACCGGCACTGCCTCGGCGTCTGCTGGCTGCGCGGCGTACCCGAGCTCGTCGAGCGCCGCGCGAACTCGCGCCGATGCGTCCGCACCGCTCAGCCGCAAGCGGAGCAGCTGGCCAGTGTGGTCGGTCTCGACGCCCAGGACCCCCTCGAGCACGGACAAGCGCGCCACCACGGGCGCGATGCGCGACCCTCAGCCAAGGCCCGAGACCGCGTGACAACCAAGGCCGTGGACGCGGAGCAGCTCGATCACGCGAGCTGTCCTACTCGGCGGGCGCGATGACCCGGCAGGCCATGATGCGCTCGGCGTTATCGGTGAGGATTCGTTCGGCCTGTTCGACGAGCCGCCGAACGCGGCGGTCGATGAGCTCGTACCGCACGTTGCGACCGTCACGCCGCGCCTCGACGTAGCCGCAGAACCGCAGGCAGGTCAGATGCGCCGAAACGCTCGGTTGGTAGCGGCCGACATGCCGCACGATCTCGCCCGCTGTCTTGGGGCCCTCGAGGAGAAAGAGCAGGATCTCGACCCGCGTCGGATCGGCCAGCCCGTGAAAGAAGCGCGCGAGGACGTCGGGATCGTCAGCAACGAGTTCAGCGCGCCGCGCGCGCACCGCGCCTGGAGGCATCCCGACGAGACTAGCCGACCCATCCACAAAACTCAATGGGTCGGTTGCATGTGGACCCAGGTACGCGCACTATCGTGGAACGTATCGCGAAAACTGAATGGATCAGTTGAGAGGTTCGTGAGCGAGGTGGAAGACACGTTCGACCTGGTCATCCTGGGGTCGGGTTCGACGGCGTTCGCGGCCGCGCTACGGGCGGCGGAACTCGGTAAGACCGCGGCCATGACGGAGGAGCGCATGCTCGGCGGGACCTGCGTCAACCGCGGTTGCCTGCCCTCGAAGGATCTCATCGAAGCCGCACACGTCTTCTGGGACGCGGCGCATCCACGCTTCCCCGGACTCGGCGCACGGCAACTGGGCCTCGATTTCGCCGCGCTCGTTGCCGGGAAGGATCAACTCATCGAGGAATATCGGGCGGAGAGGTACGAGGCCGTCGTCGAGGACAGCGACCGGATCTCGATCCTTGACGGCCACGCCGAGTTCGCCGATCCACACACGATCCGCCTCGACGGTCGTGAGATTCGCGGCGATCAGATCCTGGTGGCCACTGGAAGTCGGCCCGCCGACCCACGGGTCCCCGGCCTCGATGGCGTGCCGTACCTCACGAGCGACCTGCTCGGCTCCGGCGAGCCGAGCGAGCTCACGGAGCAACCGCGCTCCGTTGCCATCGTCGGCGGCGGCTACATCGCCCTCGAGCTCGGCCAGCTCTTCTCCCGCCTGGGCACCGCCGTGACCATCCTCGAGCGATCCGAACGCATCCTGCCGCGCCACGAGCCCGAGGCCTCGACCGCGCTCCACGAGGCGCTCACCGACGAAGGCGTCGAGCTTCGGACCGGGGTCAGGATCCGAGGCGTTCGTCGAGAGCCAGGTGGTGTCGCGGTCGTGCTCGACGACGTCGAGGTGCGCGCGGAGCGACTGCTCGTCGCGAGCGGGCGCGTACCGAACACCGATCGCATCGGCGCAAATGCCGCGGGCATCGCCCTCGACGATCGCGGCTTCGTCACGGTCGACGAGCGCCTCCGCACGAACGTGCCACACATCTGGGCCGCCGGCGACGTGATCGGCACGCACGCCGAGAGCCAGCAGGCGACGCCAGTCGGTGCCCACGACGGCAACATCGCCGCGGGCAACGCACTTGGCGGTGAGGTCCGCATCGCGGATCACGCGGTGATCCCGCGGACGATCTTCACCGACCCGCAGGTGGCCGTCGTGGGTCTTACCGACGCCGAAGCGATCGGTCGCGGCCGCCGTTGTGTCTGCAACACGATCCCGATGCACCTCGTGCCGCGAGCGGGGGTCGCTCGCGACGAGCGGGGCATCATCAAGATGGTCCGCGAGCAGGGTTCAGATCGCGTGCTCGGTGTCACCATGGTCGGGCGCAACGCCGGCGAGGTCATCCACGAAGCCGCGATGGCGATGCGCTTCGGCGCGACGGTCCACGACTTCATCGACATGGTTCACGTCTACCCGACGATGGCCGAGGCGCTGAAGATCGTCGCCCTCTCCTTCTTCAAGGACGTCTCGAAAATGAGCTGCTGCGCCGAATAAGAGCCGCGCCGCTCACTCGGTCTTCGGCTGCCACTCCGCGGCGGTAAGGTCGCGGTGCGGCGCGTCGAGCATCATGCCGTGCGAGATGGTGTTGAACGAGGCGTAGTGGAGCGTGGCTCCGGCGATCTCGACGATGACGTCGTCGTCGAACGCGCCGGCGCAGCGGCCCTGCTGAGCGAGATACGACGTCCAGTAGGGGCTGCGTTTGTTCATCGCCGCCGCGAGCGCGACGGCGAGCTTCGCGTTCGCATCCAGCTGTCCCGCGCGCAGCACGAGCTCGTGCTTCGCCCACACCGCGTCAAGGAGCCGCGGTCGGTGAGCCAGCGCGCGCCAGAACGCCGGCACGCGGTCGATCCCGAGGGTGGCCTTCGCCCGGGCCGCGATCTCGCCGAGCGCGCTCTTCGCCTCGTCGGGGGCCGGCCCGCTCAGATCGATGAGCTCGGTCGCCGCTCCGGTCGGCGGCTCTGGAACGTCGGGGCGGAGGCGCAGCCCCTCGGCCGCCGCGATCACCGAGACGACGTGCTCGGCGATCGCCATGATCTCGGTGATCCCCCGCTCGTCGAGTCCGAGTCGCAGCACGGCGACGACATGGCTGCTCAGTCAGAAGTCACACGCGTTGGACATCGAGACCGCGACGTGCATGGACTGCTTGGTGAGCATCGGGAGGCGCGCGATCTGCATGAACGCCTGGACCGACTCGTTCAGATTCGCCTCGACAAGCGCGGGCCAGTGCGCCTGCGCTTTCCAGATCTCGCTCAACCCATCGATCGTCGTGCCGCGGCGCTTCGCGAGCCGCTCGAGCACCGCGCGCTCCTCCGCATTCAGGTCCTCGGAGCGGACGAAACGCAGGGTCGGCACGACGAAAGTCTAGTGAGGGCGGGCGCGATCGCGGAGCGCCTGCTCGTCGAGGATCTCGACCACGCGCTGTCCGCCGTGGACCACGCCGGCCCGCTCCCAGCTCGCGAGGAGCCGCGAGACGCTCTCCCGCGACGCGCCGATCATCCGCGCGATGTCGGCCTGAGCCAGACCGCGCACGCGTGGAGGCGTCATCTCGCGATCCGCTAGGCGCAACAGCAGATCCGCGAGACGCGCCTCGATCGGCTCCGTCGCGGAGCGCTCGACGACCTGCTCGAGCTCGAACAGCTGTCGCGCGAGAATGGTGGCGATCTTGGCGGCCAGCCGCGGGTTGAGCGCCATCGCGCCCAGGAACTGCATCGCGGGCGCCTCGCAGATGACGACGTCGTCGAGGGCGACGACGCGCTGCATCCTCGCCGCCGCACCGAACAGCGAGGACGTGCCGAAGAGCTGTCCCGGGCCGAGGACCGCGACGTTCACGTCGCCGTTCGTGACCCGCACGCGCCCGTGCTTGAGCAGGTAGACCCGATCGCCCGATGGCCGGACGACCACGTCCTGACCGGTCCGGCAGGTGCGCATCTGGAGGAGGGTCCCGAGCCGCTGCATCTCGGCTTCGCTCATGCCGTCGAAGAGATCGAGGTGGCGAAGGAACCACATCTTGTTCATGTGCGCACGGTCACAGTAAACCGCGAGCCTGTGAGATACCGCACAGCCGCGGAGCGGCCGCTCGATCCGGCGGCACGCCGGCTGCTGTTTCCTCGCCCGTGAGCCGATATCTCGGCCGGAGGCAAGACACGGTGGAGAGCTACAGCTGCAGCGCGTGCAACGCGAAGTTCAAGTCGCAGCAAGAGCTCGACAAGCATGTCGAGCGCGAGCACCAGCCCGAGCGCGAGCCGGCGAAGACGGGCCAGGCGGAGGAGAAGCGCTGACCACGAGCTCGTTCGATCTCGTCGTTCTCGGCTCAGGATCCGCCGGCACTGGCGCGGCCCTGGCGGCCCGCCACGCCGGCGCGAAGCGTGTCGCTGTCGTCGAGCGCGACAAGGTCGGCGGCGACTGCCCGAGCTACGCCTGCGTGCCGACCAAGGCGCTCCTCTTCAGCGCGAGCCGCTTCCGCATCGCTCGCGAGAGCGGTCGATTCGGCGTGCGCGCGACCGCGGGGTTCGACTGGAGCACCGCGCTGCGTCGGAAGAACGAGATCGTCGAACAGATCGTCGCGCACGACGAACGTCTCTACCAGGAGGCGGGCATCGAGCTCGTCCGGGGCGAGGCGCGCTTCGTGAGCGAACTGCGGATCGAAGCAGCTGGACGCACGCTGACCGCGGAACGCGTCGTCATCGCCACCGGCTCGGAGCCGATCATGCCGGACGTGCCAGGGCTCGCCGCGGCCGCGCGCACGAGCGCCGACGTCGTCCAGATGGAGAACGCGCCGCGTCGTCCACTCGTCGTCGGCGGTGGTGTCGTGGGTGTCGAGTTCGCCCAGCTCTTCCGCGACATCGGACTCGAGGTGACGCTCGTCGACCGCGGCGAGCGCCTGGTCGACAACGAAGACTCCGAAGTCGCCGAGGCTCTGCGGGCGCACCTGGAGCGCTCGGGCGTCGAGGTTCGTACGCGAGCCGAGCTGGTCGACGTCATAGCGCACGACGGGGGCTACGACGTGCGACTGAGTGACGGCAGCCGTAGACGCGTCGACTGCTGTGTCCTCGCCGCCACCGGGCGGCGTCCCCGTGTCGGCGGACTGGGGCTCGCGCGCAGCGGCGTCCGAACGCGGCGCGAGGGGATCGTCGTCGACAGCTACCTACGCACCACGCACGAGCGGATCTGGGCGGCGGGCGACGTCGCAGGCCACTTCCAGTACACCCACGTCGCGGCGTACGAGGGCAGTCTCGCCGGCCACAACGCCTTCGCGACGGAGGCGGTCGCCGTCGATCACGACGGCATCCCGCGCATCACGTTCTCCGATCCGCCCGTCGCCGGCGTCGGCATCGGCGAGGCCGAGGCGCGGCGGCGCGGACTCGAACCGATCGTCGCGCGCGCATCACTCGACGGCATGGGGCGCGCTCTGATCGAGGGCTCGAGCGGCGGTCTGATCGCCATCGTTGCGGACCGCGGGACCGGGCGCCTGCTCGGAGCGTCGATGTTCGGACCGCAGTCCGACGGCGTCATTCACGAGATCGCGACGCTCGCTCGCAACCGCGCGACGGTGCGTGAGCTTCAGCGGACGATCCACGCGTACCCGAGCTACAACGAGGTCCTCAGTGACGTGGCCGCGGAGCTAGGCGGCAAGCTCTCCTCACGCGTCGCGGCGTAGCGTTCAGACGTAACGGTCGCACGTGTAGCACCACGTGAACGAGCCGCTCGAGAGTGGGAGCGACTTGATCACTGGGTGCTTGGCTTCGAGGGCATGGCTGCGATCGTGCGCTTGTTGCGACTCGCAGCAGCCGACATAGCCGCACTCTGTGCAGAGCCGAAGGTTGAAGGTCGCGCCGCATCCCTCGCACGCTTGCGCTCGCGGAGCGGCCACTTCCCCCGAGGTGTGCTCGCAGCCGCTCACCGGACGTCGACGACCTGGCGCGCGACGGCCCGCAGGCCACTCACCGTGCTGCAGGTGACCTCGACGGGCCACGAGCCTGCCGTCGCCGTCGCTTCGATCGTCCAGGACCAGGAGACGCCGCCACCGCCGTCGGCGTCCTTCGGCCCAAGCCCGTCCGCCTTGCTCGGGCCGGTCGGAGAGCTGACCGCGATGGTGCAGAAGGCGTTCGGCAGCGTGGTCACGGTCGCTCGCGCCGTCTGGCCTCGGACGACCGGGGTGCTCACGATGAGGATGATCTCATCGGCGCCGATCACGCTTTCGATCCGGATCGGTGATGGAGTGACGGTCGCCGACGCTTTGGTCGGCGCCGCCGGAGGCGCACTCGTGCTGTCGGTCAAAAGCGTTGCGGCCGCCGAGCGCGAAGGGCTCGTCGCGCAGGCACCCACAAGGAAGATCATCGCGAACATCGTGGCGGAGGATCGCAACACAACCCGATCCTTTGATTGTCTTGCGTATGGTCCTCATTCGGAGCGATGTGACGCACCGCACACCTTGGCTTGGCGACCGCGAGGACACTGGTGGCGTGCGCGTGCTCAGCGGCCTTTGCTTTGCCGCAGCCGTCATGACCGCCTGCACCGCCGAAGGCCCGCGCGCCTCGAGCCGGTCGTGGCAGCAGATCCGCTGCGACTCGGCACTCGGTTCACCAGCCACGACGAGCGACGAGCTGCGCGTGAGCCGAGGCGGATGGAAGACCGACTTCAGCCGGCACTGCGTGCCGCTTTCCGAGATCGGCTCGGGCGGACCGTCGCGCGACGGAATACCCCCACTCGATCGGCCCGCCTTCATACCCGCGAACCAGGCGGAGGCGTGGTTGAAAGTGCAGGAGCCCGTGATCGCGGTGAGCGAGGGCGACACCACGCGCGCGTATCCGCTCCAGATCCTGATCTGGCACGAGATCGTGAACGACACGATCGCGGGGCGACCGATCGTCGTGACGTTCTGCCCGCTGTGCAACACCTCGCTCGTCTTCGACCGCCGTGTCGGCGACCGCGAGCTGACCTTCGGGACGACGGGCAACCTTCGATATTCCGATCTCGTCATGTGGGACCGACAGACAGAGTCGTGGTGGCAGCAGGCCACCGGCGAGGCGATCGTCGGCGAGCTGACCGCTACGCGCCTGACGCGCGTCCGCTCGGCCGTATTGAGCTTCGAGGAATTCCGCGCCGCGTACCCCACGGGCGAAGTGTTGTCGCGAGCGGGCGCCGACCAAGAGATGGAGCGGAAGGGCGGCGGCCGCCGGCATTACGGGAGCAATCCATACGTCGGTTACGACCGAGCGGACCAGTCGCCGATCACCGCGTTCTGGGGCGACCGTCCGGTCGACGCGCGGCTTCCGCCGAAGGCTCGGGTCGCTGTGGCGACGTTCGCCGATCCGCCCGTCGCGTACGTCACCGACGGTCTGACCGGCGCCGTAGCGACGAACGACACGGTCGCCGGCCGCCGCCTCGCGCTGTTCTTCCAGAGTGGTGTCGCCTCACCGCTGGACCGGTCGCTCACGAGCGACGGCGCCGATGTTGGCCAGGCGATCTTCTACGACGCCGTGGTGGAGGGCCGCACGCTCTCGTTCCGCGCGAGCGGCCGTGCGTTCATCGATGACCAGACCGGCAGCACCTGGTCGGTCACGGGCGTCGCGACCGCCGGTCCGCTGCGCGGGAAGCGGCTCACGATGCTCGACCACGAGTTCACGTACTGGTTCATCTGGTCTGTGTTCCGTCCCGACACCGAAGTGCGGTCCTGGCCTTGATTCCAGGCCTACAGTTCTTTTCTGCGCGTGAGCACCATCTCATTTGGGGAGGACTCAGCTTGAAGCGTCCCTCAGTACTGATCTTCGTTCTGGCACTCGCGGTCACGTCTCTGTTCCCAGGCCAAGCCGCGGCGGACAGCGGCTCTGCGACCTATGCCTACGTCGTCGGAGCGGCTCCGCTCTGCGGCCTCGCTTCGAACGCCTGCCCGGACGTCTCCGTGGCACCGAACGGCGACACGGTCGCGATCACCGGTTCCGGCACGCTCAGCATCGGACCGAAGACCGCCACCGGCGGCGGCACGTTCACTCACAAGACGTCCGCCGGGTCGGTGGTAGCGAGCGGACGGTGGACCGCCACCAGTCTCGCGGGCTTCCACTCGTTCGGAAGCGCAGCCGCGCAGGGGCTCCCGCCCGAGCTCTTCGGTGGACTTGCGATCCTGAAGGTGCACATCGTTACGACGAGCGGGCTGGAGGCGGACGGTCTTCTCACGATCACCTGCACACTGGGGGACCAGATCCCCGCGAGCGCGACCGAAGGACTCCGTCTGAACGTCCAGGACATTATCAACTTCAACAAAGAGGTGAGCGGCCTCACCGTCTTCGTTCTACTGCCTAGCCGCAATTGACTCTTGAACAGCGACCCCGAACCGCCACCTCGGCTCGGGGTCGCGCTGTTAGACTGCGCAGGTCCCCGGCGGGCCGAGAGAGCGGCCGGAAAGGCGAATTCTCCATGAGGTCAGGCGGCTTTCCCTGCCGATTCGGCGGGTGCGACGAATGCTTCACCGTTTCGGATCAGACCTCGATGCCGGCCCTGCTCGCCGCGAGCGCGCTCCGCACGCAACACGAAGTGACGGTCCACGGCTACACGCACGTGCAGCTCGAAGAGAACCGCCGCTCGCCGTACGCGCCGGCCCAGACCAAGCGCCCCGCTCCGGCCCGCTAGAACTCGCGCCGCGCGCGTCCTCGCTATCGTCCCGACAGTGACCGACGTTGTCCGGCTCACCCTCGACGATCGTGGGATCACCTGGATCACACTCGCGCGTCCCGACGTGCGCAACGCGTTCGACGCGGATCTCATCGCGCAGCTGACCGCGATCCTCGGCCGCATCGACCCCACCTCGCGCGCCGTGGTGCTCCGCAGCGAGGGCGACGCCTTCTGCTCCGGCGCGGACCTCAATTGGATGCGCGGGATGGCCGATTTCAGCCTCGCCGAGAACGTCGCGGACTCCCGCGCGCTGGCTCAGATGTTCCGTGGGCTCGACGAGCTGCCGATGCCACTCCTCGCGCGGGTTCAGGGCGCCGCGATCGGCGGCGGCTGCGGTCTCGTGGCTGTCGCGGACATCGCCGTCGCCTCGACCGAAGCCGTGTTCGCGTTCACGGAGGTGCGTCTCGGCATCCTCCCCGCGGTCGTGTCGCCGTACGTGGTCCGCAAGATCGGCTTCGCGCACGCGACCGCGCTCTTTACGACCGGCATCCGCTTCGACGCGCGTCGCGCGTACGAGGTCGGACTCGTCGAGACAGTGGAGGACCCCGCGAAGCTGGACGGCAAGATCTCCTTCTATCTCGATGCGATCGTCGCCGGCGGTCCGCACGCGGTGAACGCGGCGAAGCGCCTCGTGCGCGAGGTCGCCGGTCGTCCGGTCGCCGACGTGCGCGAGAAGACGGTCGAGCGCATCGCCGGCATCCGCGTGAGCGAGGAGGGTCAGGAGGGCATGCGGTCGTTCCTCGAGCGTCGCAAGCCGAAGTGGTGACGACGCTCCTCGTCGCGAACCGCGGGGAGATCGCGCGCCGCATTTTCCGCACGGCGCGGCGGATGAACATGCGGACCGTCGCGGTGTACTCCGACGCCGACGCGAACGAGCCGTTCGTGCGCGAGGCGGACGTCGCGATGCGCCTCGGTCCCCCACCGGCGGCGGAGTCATATCTCGACGTCGCGCTGGTCATCGAGGCGGCACGCGAGGCGGACGTGGATCTCGTGCATCCCGGATACGGCTTCCTCGCCGAGTCGCCACCCTTCGCGAAGGCGGTGCGCGACGCGGGCATGCGTTTCGTCGGCCCGACCGCCGAGGTCCTCGCATCCCTGGGTGACAAAGCGCGGGCGAAGGCGCTCGCGCAGAGCGCGCGTGTGCCGGTGCTGCCCGGCTATATGGAGGACGACCAGCGCGACGAGGCGTTCATCGCCGCCGCGCAGCGCATCGGCTACCCGGTCATGGTGAAGCCGGTCGCGGGCGGCGGCGGCATTGGCATGCAGCGCGTGCGCGAGCCCACGGCGCTGCGCGACGCGCTCGCGAAGGCGCGGCGCATCGCGGCGGCGTCGTTCGGCGACGAGCGGCTCATGCTCGAGAAGCTCGTCGAGCGGCCGCGCCACGTCGAGGTGCAGATCGTCGCCGACACGCACGGGCAGATCTTCGCGCTCGGCGAGCGCGACTGCTCCACGCAGCGCCGACACCAGAAGATCCTCGAGGAGACGCCCGCGCCGTCGCTCGAAGACGGACAGCGCAAGGCGCTCGCGGAGGCGGCGGTCGCGATCGCGCGCGAAGCGAAATACACGAACGTGGGGACGGCCGAGTTCATCGTCGACGCGAAAGGCCGCTTCGCGTTCCTCGAGGTGAACGCGCGCCTGCAGGTCGAGCATCCGGTGACCGAGCTCGTGTGGGACATCGATCTGGTGGAGCAGCAGCTGCGCGTCGCGCTGGGCGAGCGGCTCTCGCTCGGCGAGCCCGCGCCGCGCGGACACGCGATCGAGGTGCGCCTCTACGCCGAGGACGTCGAGGGCGGCTTCTTGCCCGCGACGGGTCGCATCGCGCACATCCGCTGGCCCGAGGGGATCCGCGTCGACGCCGGCTACGAAGAGGGCTCGACGGTCACGCGCCACTACGACCCCCTGATCGCCAAGCTCATCGCGCACGGGCCACACCGCAAGCTCGCGCTGGCGAAGCTCTGCGAGGCGCTCGCGCAGATGGAGGTCCTCGGCGTGCGCACGAACCTGCGCTTCCTGCGCGCGCTGACCGCGCACGACGGCATCCAGCGCGCGAAGTCCGATACGGAGTTCGTGAAGCGCTCGTTCGAGGAGCTCGTGCCCGAGCGGCCGGCGGCGCCGGACGAGGCCTACATCCTCGCCGCGGCGACCGTCATCGCGGGCGCGCGCGATCCGCGCGACCCGTGGACCTCGCTCGGGCCCTGGCGCCTCGGCGAGGGCTACGCGTCCTCGGTGACGCTGCGCGAGGGCGACGCCGAGCGCCTGCTGCGCCTAACCGGGCGCGGGCCGTACGAGCTCGATGGCCATGTCGCGGTGCATTCGCAGGCCGAGGCGCACGAGTGGACGATCGACGCGTACCCCGCCGCGGCGGCGAAGGAGGGCACGGTGTGCTGGGTCGCGCTGCAGGGCGAGACGTACGAGCTCGACACCACGCCGCGGCCACGGAGCGTCGAGCTGACGATCGGGTCGGAGGTCGCCGCGCCGATGCCGGGCGTCGTCATCGCGGCGCAGACGAAGGCCGATCAGAGGGTGCGTCGCGGCGATCTGCTGTTCGTCGTCGAGGCGATGAAGATGGAGCTGCGGGTCGAGGCTCCGGCCGACGGCGTCGTGACGCGCGTGCTGGCGTCGGTCGGACAGCAGGTCGAGCGGGGCCAGCGGCTCGCGGATTTCGAGCCGAAGAGCTGACGCTCATCCGGCGTGACGCCGCGCGTATCGTGGGCGGAAGGCGTCAAGGAGGAAGGCCATGCTCAAGAAGTACCCGGTGATCACGACTCTCCCGGTCACGGACTTCGCTCGCGCGCGAGCCTTCTATAAGGAAAAGCTCGGGCTGACGCCGACGGAGCCTGACGGGGATCTATTCGAGTGTGGTGGAGGAACCATGTTCGTGATCTCCTCGATGGCGACCAAGCCCGGCGGCCACACGCAGATGTCGTTCGCGGTGGACGACGTCGTGGCGGTGGTCAAAGAGCTCCAGTCGAAGGGTGTGGTCTTCGAGGAATACGACCTGCCCACGTTGAAGACGGTCAACAGCATCGCCGAGCGCCCCGATTTCAGAGGAGCGTGGTTCAAAGACAGCGAAGGCAACATGATCTCCATCGGGCAGCGGATCTAACGAATGAGGCCCCGCTGAGCGGGGCCTCTTCCCTGTCTACCGGCTGCGCGGACCTAGTACCCGCCGGCGTAGATCAGATGACCGTAGTACCTTCCATTAACCGTCGAGTTCGCGTCGCCCGTGAATCCGTATGAGGTCGGCCGCGCTGCGGCGTCCGATCGCATCTTTGCGATGATCCCGCTCGGCGTGAGCGCGGCGCACGGACCCGCGATGCACAGGGCAACGGTGCCCGCGGCGTGGGGCGAGGCCATGCTCGTGCCCGAGATCGTGTTGTAGCCGCCGCCCTTCCATGTCGACAGGATGCAGACGCCGGGCGCGGCGATCGTGTGCGCCTGGTCGGCGGCGGTTGTCGCGAAGTTCGAGAAGGTCGCGGGAGCGTCGTCTGACTCGCCGATGCGGCACGTGGGCGCGCCGCCGAGGCCGCCCGGCTTGCCGTCGCTGTCCGACATCGCCGTGACCGCGAGCACTTCGTCGTAAGCGGCGGGAACGAAGCTCTGGAAGTCCGCGCCGCTGTTCCCGGCCGCGACAACGTAGGTGATGCCGCTGGTGACCGAGTTGCAGATCGCCTGGTGAAGCGCGTCGCCATTGCTGCGACCGCAGTTGCCGTCATCCGAGCCCGTTCCACCGAGGCTCATGTTCGCGACCTTGATGTTGAGGGCGGCTGCGTTCGCGGTAACCCAGTCGATGCCGCAGATGACCTGCGACCAGGTGCCCGAGCCTGAGGAATTGAGCACGCGCACGGAGTAGATCGGGGCGCCGGGGAGGACGCCCACGACACCGGCGCCGTTGAGATTCGCGGCGATGGTCCCGGCGACGTGCGTCCCGTGACCGTTGCCGTCGCTGAAGCTCTTGCCCTTCTGGCAGTTCTTTCCGCCAGCGATATTCAGATCGCTGTGTGGGCCGCTCCCGGTGTCGATCACCGCGACCGCTGGGGCGCTGCTGTTGACCGCGGACTTCGAGCTCAGCTCGCCGTCGATGCGGTCGACGCCTGTCGGCACGGTGTCGGTGGCCCAAACTTCACGGTCCTCGGAGATGAACGCGACACGCGGATCGTTTGCGATCGCCTGTCGGGCGTTCGCGGGGATCTGGGCGGCGTAACCGCGAAGCGCGGAACGATACACATGCGAGACCTGCGCGCCATGGCTGGCGTGGTGCTGCTCCGCCGTCTGCTCGGGATCGACGCCGTCACGCAGAACGACGATCACGGAGTCGGGCTGGGCGGCCGAGGCAACGCCGGCCGCTCGGTCCAGACCGATGCCGGCGACGAGCAGCGCGACGGTCAAAAAGGCGGCGGGACGCGCAAGACGCTTCATTCGAACCTTCCCCATTCGTGCGACCTGCCTGGGCTGCGACGCTTCTCAGGAAACGCCTACGGAGGACGGATGATGCGGCTGTGTCCCTGCCAACGACAAGTACTTGATTCACGGTGAACGGAAACCGATCAGTTGGCGGCCACCGCCCCAACACGCACGCCCGCCGATCGCGCGATGCGTGCAAGCGAGCGAATGAACGCCGGCTGAATGTTCGGCATCGCGACGCGGCGGTAGCGCAGACCCGCGGCGCGCGCCTCCTCCGCGGCGGCGATGTCGAGGTCGTACAGCACCTCGAGGTGATCGGCGAGGAACTGCACCGGCACGACCAGGACCTCGCGCGCGCCGCGCGCGGCGAACGACGGGAACAGCTCCTTGAGATCGGGGCGCAGCCACTCCTCCTGCGTGTGGCCGGCGCTCTGGTAAGCCCAGTGCCACCGCGCGCGCTCAAGACCGGCGACGTACGCGACGAGCTCGGCGGTCTCGCGCAGCTGCGCGATGTAGCCGGGCTCGGCGTCGAACACGCGGCGCGGCAGGCTGTGCGCGGTGAGGACGACCGGGGCGTCCGTCGCCGCATCGCGCAGCGCCTCGCGCACGCGCTCGGCGGTCGCCGCGATGTACGCGGGCTCGGTGTGCCACGGCGGCGCGAGCCGCGATGGCACGCCGAGCCGAGACGCGGCCTCGGCGAGCGCGTCTGCATACCCACCCATGAGGCGCGCGGACCACTGCGGCGACATGCAGATCCCGACCAGGTGGCCCGCGCCGCGCTCGACGAGATCGCGCGCGGCGTCGGCGATGGACGGATCCGAGAAGCGCATCGCGGCAGCTGCGACGTGACCCTCGCCGAGCTCCGCCTCGAGCGCGGCGGCCTGCGCGCGCGTGATGCGCACCAACGGCGACCCACCGATGAGCGCGTAGCGGCGTCGCATCTCGGCGACGAGCTCGTCGGAGGGCTCGCGCCCGCCGCGGACCGCGGCGAGGTAGCGCGGCAGGTCCGCGTCGTCGCGCGGCGCGCCGTAGGTCATGAGGAGGACGCCGGTGGTCATGCCGCCACGGCCGCGGTGCGCTCGCGCACGTACGACGCCAGGCGC
>Ga0114129_10005575_pt1 | contig 17802 bp, 12 predicted proteins | sample RhiMetdeltSRZDD1_FD_80071 | JGI IMG/M metagenome (GOLD analysis project Ga0114129, IMG submission 80071) | Populus rhizosphere microbial communities from Tennessee, USA - Rhizosphere MetaG P. deltoides SRZDD1 (version 2) (version 2) | ecosystem: Host-associated > Plants > Roots > Rhizosphere >...
AACTGCCGCGGCATCAATCACGCCGATTTTTCCATCGACGGGCGCTACGCGATTTTTACCTGCGAGTACGCCAAAAGCGTGGTTAAAATCGATCTCGTCGAAAAAAAGGTCGCGGGCTATCTCAAGTTCTCCAAAGGCGGCATGCCGCAGGATGTGCGCATCTCGCCTGACGGCAAAGTTTTTTATGTCGCGGATATGAAGGCCGATGGCGTGTTTGTCGTCGATGGCGAAAAGTTTACGGAACTCGGCCATATCAAAACCGGCATCGGCACGCACGGTTTGTATCCGAGCCGTGATGGGACAAAACTGTACGTCGCCAACCGTGGCGTCGCGCGCGTTTACGGTCCCCCGAAAGGCAAAGGCAGTGTCAGCGTGATCGACTTCGCGACGCAAAAAGTGGAAGCGACTTGGCCGATCCCTGGCGGCGGCAGCCCGGACATGGGAAACATCAGCATCGATGGCAAACAGCTCTGGCTTTCAGGCCGGTATGACAATTCGGTTTACGTCATCGACACGACCAACGGTAGCGTGAAAAGTATTCCCGTGAAAACCGAGCCCCACGGCCTCACCGTGTGGCCGCAACCGGGCCGTTACTCGCTCGGCCATACGGGAAATTTGCGCTAGCTTCTTTAGAGCTCACAGCACGAGCAACTCGCAGACCCAGGGAAGTAGTCGGCTGCCCTAACCACCCTGCGCGCACCTGCCACACCGAAGTGAGCCGTTTTGATACTCTCGCCACGCTGTTAGCGCAATGATGACAAATAGCGAATTTGTCGCCGAGATGAAAAATCCAAACTGAAGATCAATCCGCTATCAGGCGCCGAAGTGGACAGCATCGTCAAGTGACTATTTCAGATGCGCGCCAACGGCGTGGTCAAAATCAGCAACGTTCTTGTGTCGAAAATTTAGGACTCGGCCCCTGGCTGTGCGGTTGTGAGCCTCATAGCCAAGAGATGACTTCTAACACGTCGGAAAACTCATCTGTCCATGATTCATCTCCCGACCCTCCGTTCAACCGTTGCCAGCGTGAGTCTGCGAGGTAGGGGGCAACGGCCTTTTGATACCGCGCCAAAAGAACCCAACGAGAGGAAGATTTGCCCGCGCGGCTCTCTTCGGTATCGATGTGAAAGTCGTTCTGGATGTAGGCGACGAGGCCCAAATTGTGGGCCAAACGATCAAGGACCGGCGCAAGGTCCATGTACCGATTGGAGATGTGCACCAACAATAGGCCGTCAGCGGTAACATTGTGTAGATAGAGCTCCAACGCTTCGCGCGTTAGCAAGTGCGTTGGAACGACATCAGAGCTAAAAGCGTCCAAGACGAATAGATCATAATTTCCAGTCGGCGATTTTTTTAACGAAGTGCGAGCATCGCCGATGACCACTTCGATCTTCGGCGGGCAATCCCGCAAGTAGGTGAATAATTTCTCATCCCGGGCGATCTTTTCAACCATTGGATCAATTTCGTAAAAGGTAAATTTCTGAGTAGGCGCACCGTGACACGCCAAGGCGCCGGTACCCAGTCCGACGACAGCGACTTTTCCGTTGGCGCGGGCCTTAGAATTGATCGCGAAAATCTGTCCCGCCGGACCGGTTGGATAGTAATACGTCAGCGGTCGCAAGCGTGTCGCTTCATCTGCGCTTTGTGCGCCGTGAATGGTTGTGCCTTGAAAGAGCAGATGCTTTCTGCCCTCGAAGTCCACCGTCGCGCGATACGCGCCGAAAAAACTGCGATCGGCATACAAAATCTTCCCAAACGGGCTCGGATACCAGAGCGAAACCAAAGTCAGTGCGACGAGACCAATGCCAAAACGAACGGGCCGGTAGGCAAAAGCCAAAAAGATGACCCCGCACGCGCCGCTGATCAGCATTCGGTCGTTCGCTGGCGGTAGAATCTGACCGTGTTTGAGCGTCAAAGTAACGAAAACGATCAGCGCCACCAATGCTGGAGGCAACAGCCAATCCAAGCGGCGACTCCAGTTCGAATTGTTTTTTTCCCCAATGTAAGGGCGGATGAATGCCGCGGCCGCGATGACCAGCGGATATTCGAGGATGCTCCTAAAGATAAGCGGTGCAATCAGTGCATTGAAAATTCCTCCGAGGACGCCGCCCAGCGAAATCCAAAAATAAAAATCAGTCACGTGCTTTGCGTTGGGTCTATCTTGGGCCAGCCGCCCGTGACAAACCAACGCCGTGAAAAAAAACGCGAGCAAATGCAACGGCAAAATGAGCCAGTCCGGCTCGGTCGCGTGTAAAAAGACAGTTATGGCGGCGGTGAGAAGCAAAAATGCCTGTCGGCGGGCGACAAAGGCGCCGCTGGCCCAAGAGCTACGGGCAAAAGCGAGAACGAACGACAAAAGATAAGCCGTTAGCGGCAGTACCCAAAGAAGCGGCGCGGACGCGACATCCGTCGTAATGTACGATGTTACTCCCAAAAGAAGACTAGATGGAACAACGGACCAAAAAACCCAGCGGAGACGGCGAGCAAAGGTTACCGGACGGGTGTCCGCTTCAGTACAATTGATGGACTCATCACGCATTACAACTTCCTCGCCGTTGCGCGATAGTGGCCGCAAAAAGTACAGCACACACACAGCAGTTAAAATAAGCAAAACGAGGTAACCGAAAACCCACAAATGGTTTTGCTGGCTCAACGTGAGTCGCGGCTCCAATAGCAACGGATAGGCGAGCAAGCCGGCGATGCTGCCGCAGTTGCTTGCAGCGTAGAGAAAGTACGGATCGCGAGCTGCACGGTGCTCGCAATGCGCGAACCACTTTTGCAACAGCGGTGCGCCAGCGGACAAGACCAAAAATGGAAAGCCGATCGATACGGTTAAACCGCTTAAAACCAGGCCCACCGGATTACGACCCGGAACGTCGAACCAACCGACCGGAAGCACGATGGGCAAAAGCAGCAGCGCCGCCAGGACCAAAATGAGATGCAGGAGAGCGTGCCGGCGGGAACCAAACCAGTGACTTCCGAAGTGTGCGTAGGCATACCCCAGCAAAAGGCAAGCCTGATAAAAGACCAGACTTGTGTTCCACACCGCCGGACTACCGCCAAGAAACGGCAGGATCATTTTGGCAACCATGGGTTCAATAATGAACAGAAGCGCTGCGTTAACGAACAGCGTCAGCGAATAGAAGAGTAGCAATCTCGTGTCCTCGCGCGAAGTTTCAAAACTGAGTGGTGCGTGATTCGATCGTAAGGAAGTCTACGCGAGACGCGTGCCAACCTATTGCTAAATCGGCAGCCCGGTGCAGGTTAACGGAGGCGTCAATTGACAGGGACCCGTCACCGTCGATAAAACCGTATCAACAGCCGCGAGTAATTTGACGACAACTGCACCACAATGAGGACAAGAATGGCGAAAGAAATCACAATCGAAGAGTTACGAACCATGGCGCGACGAGCCGGACTGCCGCTTCCCGACGACGAGCTCCTACGATTGCTGCCTGGGGTTAAACGAGCACAAAGTCAGGCGGCGGCGTTGCGAGAGCTATTTACCAACGCCGCCGAGCCGGCGACGATCTTCACCACCTTCAAAATAGACCTAAAGTAAAATTTCTATGCAAAACACTCAGCTTTGCTATCTGACAATTATTGAAGCCGCCGCAGCGTTGCGCAAAAATGATGTTTCTCCCGTCGACCTCACCGAGGCCACACTAAAACGCATCCAAGCCATCGATAGCAACCTGCATGCTTTCATCACGGTGACCGCCGATCTCGCGCTACAACAGGCGCGCCAAGCGGAGCAGGAGCTTTCAGCCGGCAAAGATCGCGGACCGCTGCACGGCATCCCCATCGCGCTTAAAGATCTCTACATGACAAAGGGTATCCGCACGACTTGTCATTCAGCTGTGTTGGAGAACTGGGTTCCTGATTACGACGCCACCACGGTCACGAAGCTCAAAGAAGCCGGTGCAATCTTGCTGGGCAAGCTCGGCATGCACGAGTTCGCCTTCGGCGGACCATCGGTCGACGCGCCATTTCCTGCAGTGCGAAATCCGTGGAACACGGAACACGTCACGGGCGGGTCGAGCAGTGGCTGCGGAGCGGCGCTAGCCGCGGGACTATGTTTTGGCGCGCTCGGCTCAGACACGGGCGGCTCCATTCGTACGCCCTCAGCTCACTGTGGCGTTGTCGGCATCAAGCCGACCTACGGCCGGGTCAGCCGTTACGGTATCATTCCATTGAGCTGGTCGCTCGATCACGCCGGCCCCATGGCACGCTGCGTCGAAGACTGCGCACTCTTGCTTCAGGCCATTGCGGGATTTGACGCAAAGGATCCGGCGTCGGCAATGGTCGCGGTGCCGGACTTTCTTTGCGGGCTTAAAGATGGAATCGCGAACCTCCGCATCGGCGTGCCGCGCGCTGCTTGGTTCGATGAAAACCTGGGAGTCGATGAGGAAACCGAAACAGTCTTCAATCAAGCGCTTGAAGTCTTAAAAAGCCTCGGCGCAACGATCATCGATATTGACGGCAGACCCTTTTCCCTCGCGCGCAAGGCGAATCAGACAATCTTAGTCTGCGAGGCCTACGCCTATCACGAAAAAACGTTGCAAGAGACGCCGATGAAATTTGGCAGTTCGGTGCGCCGGCGCATGCTCGAAGGAGCATTTCTCAGCGCCGCGGATTACCTCACGGCGCAACGTGCGCGATCGATGCTGAATGAACGGATCCGCGCTAATTTTTCCCAGGTCGATATTTTTGCCGCTCCGAGCGCGCCGCGCCCGCCCGAAGCATTCTCGACCATGGATCCCAACGAGCAGAATCTCCGTCCGAGTTTCACCAACCCGTTTAATCTTACAGGCTTACCTGCCATTTCCGTGCCTTGCGGCTTTACCCAGGGGAATCTACCGGTAGGATTGCAAATCGCCGCTAAGCCGTTCGAGGAATCCACAGTCCTGCGCGTCGCACACTCGTACGAACAGGCGACTAACTGGCATGACCAAAGACCCGTGCTGGAATGAAAACACCGCGCGTGCCAGCTTCGGCAAGCCGTTGCAATCCAACTTCGACTCACAAAAATCTCCACCGAGGCACTTGACGGTCGCTTGATGACCGCGATATAGACTTGCGTAAGTTATCCAGGAAGTGTTCGATGCTGGAATTGGTTTTGCGGACCGGAACGATCGTCGCTTCGTTCTTCGGTTTCGCGTTAATTACGTTGGTCCTCCGAAACGCCGTCAGAAAGTCGCGTAAGCCGGGTAAATCACCGGACCTCAAACCCGTCAATTTTTCCTACGACGCAAACAGCCTTGACTCAATTCGGTGGGAGCTAACTGTGCGCGGCTATGACAGTCCGGAACTCTGCCGAGAGGATGCGCTTGCGCGGCGCGGCGCGTTGCCGGACGAGGATCGCTTCTAGTCAGATTGATCAGACATTGCCGCGACCTCTGCCTTCGCGAGGCTAGGTGTCCCGCTTCTCGAACACTCGAAAATACATTTTCGTCAAACTTGGTTCCGTGGTTCGAGCCGCCGCCAGTTCCCTTTGAATCGGGGAATCGAGTCTGGAACGCGATTGCTCAGCTAACTGGAGCACGGCCATTTCGTCGACTTTCGTCAGCCGGCCGTCATGAACGACGATTTCGCCATTCACGATCACCGTATCCACCGAACTGCCGTTCTCGCAAAATACGAGCTGACTCATGGCGTCGTTCAGAGGCGTGAATGCCGCCGTATCTCGCCTGAGCAAAACAATATCAGCGAGTTTTGCTGGTGCCAGCGCTCCGGCGTCAATGGCGAAGGCACGCGCGCCGTTGCGCGTCGCCATGGCCAGCGCCTGCACCGGCTTTATCCACTGATTGAAGTCAGTCCCTGCTTGATTATGAATAAGTGCCGCGAGCCGAACGGCATCGAACATGTTCTGTCCGTCGTTTGACGCCGAGCCGTCGGTGCCTAATCCAACGTTAATGCCCGCGGCGAGGAATTCTTTCACTTTCGCCAGGCCGCTGCCGATGCGCAGATTGCTCGCCGGATTGTGCACCGCCGTCGCGTCACGCCGCGCGAACAATTCGACGTCATCGTCATCGATCCAAACCGAATGAGCCAGGGACAGATTTGAATCCAGGACACCTACTGCATCTAAGTGCTTAAGCAACGACGTGCCGTATATCTCCCGCCCCATCACGGCCTGAGTCTTGGTTTCGGCGAGATGGATGTGCATAGGCAAATTTCTCCGCCGAGCCATCTCTGCGGATTTCCTGAGCAGTTCGTCCGTGCAGCGCTGGACCGCGGATGGGCCGGGACACGCGGTCGTTAGTTTCTCGGGAGCGTGAAAAGTATCGATAAACGCTTCGCAGTCTTCGAGCCAGGCTTGCGTCGGCTTGGCTTCGCTCGCGCTCATGCGTCTGATCTCGTCGCTGAATTGCTTGGCTGAGTCGCCGAGGGGAATCGTCTCTTCATAATTTTTGTCCGATAGGGTGAGCGCGACTATGTGGCGTAGACCGAGATCACGCATCGCTTGAATCGCCGCGCCGGCGCCCATAAAGCGGCAAGCCTGATTACCGAAGAAGTGATCGAGCACCGTCGTCGCGCCGTTCTTGAGCATCTCCATGCCGCCGAGAAGCGCACTGGCGTAAAAGTCCCCCTCGCGCATGTCGCGCAGGGATGCCCGGTAGTAGGCGCGCCAGATCTCCAGCGGCTTGCTCGGCATCATGCCGCGCACGAGATTGGCAGGAGAATGGCAATGGCCGTTGATCATGCCGGGCATGGCGATCGTTCGGTCGGCCTCGATCGTCCGGTCGAACGGACCCGCCGGTGTCCACTCCATCGGGCCGACGTAGTTGATCCGATTCCCGTCAATGGCGATGGCACCCTTCTCAATGACATCGTTGTTTTCATTCATCGTGACGATGAGCGGATTACGAACCAGTATTTTCACAGCGGCCTCATACTCAACGGAGAAGCGGGGACCGGCTACTTTTCAAAAATATTGAAAAGTAGCCGGTCCCCTAATCCTGACGGCTTGAACGATTTGAACGTTTTAAATTGAACTTGCGGCATTGAATGCGAGACCCGAAACTGACCCAATATGCTTACACAAATCCCATTTTGCGGCCCCAGTTCTCGGGATCCTTGAGGAAGTCAATGATTTGCTTGCTCGACTCTGCGCTGAAATAACTCTTGCTTAAACCGGTATCCAAGACATCGTCCCAATTGGCGAGCACGTGTAGCACGATATCATTCTTTGCAAGATTGATTTTGCCTTCATGCTGGTTCAAGCGATCCGAGGCGTAATCGAAGACACAGAGGCAGCTGGTCATTTTGGCTCCCGCGCCACGAATCCCGATATTGAAACGCAGCTTGCTCAGGCCGTCCGTAATCAGATCTTCGACCAGCATCACGCGTTTGCCCGGCTCCAGAATCCCTTCGATTTGCTTGGTGCCGCCATAACCTTTCGGCTGTTTGCGAATATAAATCATCGGCTTTCTAATCAGGTGCGAAACAAAAGACGCGTAGGGAATCCCGGCCGTTTCGCCGCCGGCGACGACATCGATATGGTCCAATCCGATGTCCGTTTCCGCTTTTTTTGCCAACGCGGTAACGATGTATTCGCGCTGTGGCGCAAACGACAAAAGCTTTCGGCAGTCGATATAGACCGGCGAGATGCGGCCCGAGACAAACACGAAGGGTTTGTCTTTATAGACCGCGATCGACTCGGTGGCTAACAGCATCTCGGCGACTTTCTTGGAAACTTCGTTCATAGAGTTACCTTTCAAATGCGCGGGATAGGCTGGCTATAACATAGCGGCACGTTGTTTCCAATAAAGCTGGCGGCTTGAAAACAGATTTTCAGCCGCAGCGGAAGCTGGTAGTATGCTCGCGAATGAAGCGACGTCCAGCTGCCGCGAGTTCGGCTCCAGTCATTGTTCCGACCGTCAATAAACGGCGCCTCATGCGCGATCTAAACGCCATCGGCCGCATCGGCATCGGCGACCGCGGTGGGGTGACGCGCTTGGTTTTCTCGATCAAAGAATTGCGAAGCCGTCAGGTGCTGATTCACCTGATGCGCCAGGCGGAGCTTCAAATACATATCGACGGCATAGGTAACATCTTTGGCCGGTTGGAGGGCAGTGATCCGAAGGCGCCCGCGGTTTTGGCCGGCTCGCATCTCGACACGGTCATTCACGGCGGCAAATACGACGGTCCCGTCGGTGTGATCGGGGCGCTCGAAGCGGTGCGCACCATAAGAGAAAACAAAATATCCGTGCGCTCGCCCCTCGAAGTCGTCTGTTTCGTCGGTGAAGAGTCCAGCCGATTTGGTTTCTCGACGCTCGGCAGCAGCCTCGTCGCCGGCGAAGTGCATCCGAAAGATTTGACCCATGCCGTGGACCCTCAAGGAACGAAACTGGCGGATGTGCTTTCCAGCTTGGGCATCTTACCGCGAAATCTCCATCAACTGCAGCGCCCGTCGAAAAGCCTTAAGGCTTACATGGAACTTCATATCGAGCAGGGTCCGATCCTCGAGGCAAAAGCGAAGAAAATTGGGCTCGTGACTTCAATTGCCGCGCCGAGCCGCTTCAAAGTGATCTTCAAGGGGCGCGCCGATCACTCAGGCACCACACCGATGGACATGCGCAAAGACGCATTGGTTGCGTCGGCGCAGCTGATCGAATATGTGGAAACTGTTTGCCGGAAATTTTCCTCCATGGCCAGAGGCCGAGTCGTGGGCACTGTCGGCGCCATGAAGATCGAACCCGGCGTGATCAACGCCGTGCCGGGAAGAGCCGAGCTCTCGATCGATATCCGCAGCACGTCCGCTCAATCGAAGGACAAAGTTGCGAAGATGGTTAAGGAGCGCGCCGAACAGATTGCGCTCAAGCGCGACATCGGCGTTAAAGTTCTGAACATCCGGGCAGAGAATCCCGTACCGCTCGATAGGCGGTTGCTGCGCGTAACTCGCACGCTCTGCGATGACAAGAGAATCGATTACGAAATTATGCCGTCCGGCGCGGGGCACGACGCCATGCAGATGGCGAAGATTACACCTGCCGGCATGATTTTCATACCGAGCCGTCGCGGCATCAGCCATAACCCGCTCGAATGGACCGATCCCGGCGATATCGCTCTCGGTGCCCAACTGCTTATGGAAACCATGATACGAGTCGCTAATGAGAACCTTTAAAACTGCGAACAAGCGCCTACTCAACGCCGCCCAGATCAAGGCCATCCTCGAACGCTTCGCGAGAGAAATGACGAAAGCCTACGGCAACCTGGATCAAATCGTTTTTATCGGCATCCGCACTCGCGGACCCTACGTTGCGAAACGGCTCGCCGAATTTATCAAGAAACGTCATGGCAAAGAAATCCCCGTCGGCGAGATGGATATCACATTGTATCGAGACGATTTAAACGCGCTGTTGCCTGGGGGCACCATCGATCACACGCGCATCCCTTTCGACATTGCCAACAAAATCGTCGTGCTTTTCGACGACGTGCTCAATACAGGACGGACGGTGCGCGCGGCGGTCGATCATTTGATCGACCTCGGCCGGCCGCGCATGATCCATCTCGCAGTCATGATCGACCGGGGCGGGCGGGAATTGCCTATCGCCGCGAACTATGTCGGGAAGAAGATCAGCTTGGCCGCCTCGGGCAACGTCCAGGTGAGGCTTAAAGAAATCGACAAAACCGACGAAGTCGTATTCCAATAATGCGGTTATGTGAAATGCAGCTAGTTTGAAAGCAGCCGCAAAGCCGGTAATTTAGCCGCACCATCAAAACGCGTACCTATAAATCGCATCGTAGCGCGGCGCCGCATGCATCAGCCATCAGCCGTATTTGCGCTGGTCCGCAACCAAAGGCGTGGTGGCATTAGCTTGAGACGGAAACGTCATCGTCACCCGGGTGCCTGATCCAGCCTTGCTGCTTACGGACAATTTCCCGCCGACGAGCTCTGCCATGCGCCGAGCTACGGTCAGACCGAGGCCAAGACCTGAATAAGCCCGTTGCACCGAGGTATCGGCCTGGTGGAAAGGCTCAAAGATCGAATCAATCTTACTTTCTTCGATACCGACTCCCGTGTCGATAATTTCAAATTCGACGCCGCTCTTGTCGGCCGTTGCTTGCACCTTGACGTTGATCTCACCATGGGCGGTAAATTTGACGGCGTTATTGAAGACATTCTGAAAAACCCGTTCGATCTTTGCTCGGTCGCTGACCAACGCGAGATCACGATCCGTCCCATGAACGTTGACTTGTAGCCCTTTCGCAAGAATCATCTTCTCGTGGCGTTTCAGCGTCTCGTTGACCACCTCGCGGGCGTCAAATTTTTCCAAGGTCGCATTGGCGTCTCCGGCATTGAGCGAAGTCATCCATAACACGTTATCGATCAGCTCGAGCAGTTCCTCGGAGTTGCGGTACACCGTTTCGAGAACCTTTTGCTGTTCGTCGGAAAGCTTGCCGATCACCTGGTTGAGCAATAGGTAAACGAATCCGACGACGACACTCAGCGGCGTTCTCAATTCGTGCGAGATGTTGGACAGAAAATCCGATTTGACTTGTCGGAGACGCGCCTTTGCCGTGCGCCGCTCCAATCCCCGCCGGACCAGCGAGAGAATGTGATTGACGTCGAAGGGTTTTGAAATGTAGTCGAAGGCGCCGAGACGAAGTCCCTCGATCGCGGTATCCAGCGACCCGTATCCGGTGATAATGATCGCCTCGATGTCGGGATCATGCTGTTTGACCTTCTCCAGCACGTTGATGCCGCTAAAGCCCGGCATCTTGAGATCTACGGTGACGAGATCAACCGGCACCTGTTTGAGCATTTCAACCGCCTGGGTGCCACGGTCCGCAGTATGAACATTGTAGTAGGGGTTGAGAATCATCTTTAATGACTCTCGTGGACCCATCTCGTCGTCAACCACTAGGATACTGGGTTTGCTGATGTCCATGACCAAAGACATCGAGCAAGTAACATGCCACCGTTTCGATAGTGGCAAACGGCTAATTTAGAAAGGTATTTCTACGAAATGAGGGCTAGCGAAGAGAGTTGTGGGAACAAATTTGTGCTTTTATGTCGATAATTTCACTTCCGCTTCGGAATCATTCGGATCATTGATCTTTAGTTTTTCGATCCGGTATTTCAAGATCCGCCGGCTAGTGCCCAAAAGCGACGCTGCCTTCGTTTGATTAAAACCGGTACGCTGCAGGGCTTTCACGATCAATTCCCGCTCAAACTCATCGACGGCATCGCTGAGAGGACGAGACCCGTTCAGCACATCCTCCTTAAGAGTGGCGGTCTGATCCGTGGATCGCATGCCGAGGGGCAGATCACGCAGCAAAATCGTTTCGTGCGGTGTCAGGATGGTTAGTCGCTCGACCAGATTTTCCAGTTCGCGAATATTCCCGGGCCAAGCGTAGGAGGTAAAAAAATCCACGACTTCCGGAGAGAGGTTCTTCACCGCGATAGAATGCTCCTGCGCTTTGAGCCGCACGAAGTGATCAAGCAGCAGAGCGATATCTTCGCGCCGTTCCCTCAGCGGCGGTAGAAAGAGAGACACTACGTTGAGCCGATAAAACAAGTCAGGGCGAAACTCTGCAGCCTTGGCCATCTGTTCTAGGTCTCGATTGCTCGCGGCGATCACGCGGACGTCGACTTTGATCTCGTCCGTTCCGCCGAGACGGGTAAAGGTTTCTTGTTCGATGGCCCGCAAAAACTTCGCTTGGGTTCCGAGATTCAGCTCGCCGATCTCATCGAGAAAGAGCGTGCCACCGTGCGCCAATTCGAATCGTCCCAACTTCTTCTGCGAAGCGTTAGTAAACGCACCCCGCTCGTACCCGAACAACTCACTTTCGATGAGCGTGTCCGGCAGCGCAGCGCAATTGACCACGACGAACGGCTTCGAACGCCGATCGCTATTATAGTGAATCGCGCGGGCGATAAGCTCCTTGCCGGTACCGCTCTCGCCGGTAATTAAAACCGTGCTCTTTTTGGCGGCCACCATGCTCACCGCCTTAAACACATCGATGATCTGTTTCGACTTGCCGATAACATGGTCAACACCATATTTGCGCCCGACTTCTTCCTTGAGCCGCTCCAACTCGCGCGACAGTTGCACTTTTTCCATGGCATGTTCGACACGCAAACGGAGCTCTTCAACGTCGAACGGTTTCGTCACATAGTCGAAGGCGCCCGTGCCTTTGGCCGCGAAAGCGGTGCGCGCTGTATTAAGGCCGGTCAGCATAATGACCTGGCAATCGGCAGAGAGCGATTTAATTTGCTTTAAGACGGCGAGCCCGTCCGTGCCCGGCATCATGATGTCCAGCAGCACGACATCAGGCGCCTCGTCGGCTACTTTTTGGATCGCATCGTCGGCAGTCGGAGCCTCGATAACGCGGTAAGACTTGTTAAAAACCAATTGCAAGGATTGACGCACCCCCGCTTCATCATCAACGACCAATATCAACGGTTGGCTCATGTCGGCTTTTTTATCGGTGCTCTGCAATCGGAAACTCCATTCTCACTATTTCTGTATCGCCGTCGGATTGATCGATGCCGAATTGCCCGCCGTTTCTTTCCAACAGATGCTTGGCAAGCAAGACACGAAGGGGAAGGATACTTTCGTTCGGTCGCGAGCTTGCGTCTAAATAATGGGTGATCGATGCCACGCGCGCTGCTTCACGCCGGTAGCTAAGCGTTAAGGCGCCCTGCTGTGATGCGTCGATCTCGATTTCGCTGCCCATTCTCGCCTGCGACAAAACCGCCAGCAACACATGCTTCAGAATATAGGCCAGGTGCGATTCATCCGCGCGCACGGTGTGCGCGGCAGTGTTGTCCTTCCATTCGAATCGTGTCTGCCGCTTGGCGCATTCGCCATGGATTTCGCTCAGTGCGGTGCGAAGCTTTTCGTTCAAGGCAACATCGCTTCGGCGCGGCTGGGCAAAGTCAGCGAACTCGATCAGCACCTCTAACAGGTCGTCCATCCGTTCGATGTCGCCGCCGACAACTTCCCGGAAGCGGGTGCGAAAGTTCTCGTCCTGATACCGGTCACCGAGCAGCTGCGCGAAGGTTTTGATCGTGACCATGGGATTTTTGAGCTCGTGGGCAAGCTCATGAATGACCATATTCAATTCTACTGATTTGCCCTGGCCGTTGGCCGCGCCATTCGCCGTCGTCGGCCCACCGTAGGGCTGAAGTTGCGGGTGCGCGAGTTTGACATCCGCGCGCGATTCCCCGGGCACGAACTCGCTAAGGTCACCGAGCTCGGAGATGTGGGTCGCATCGTCACCGAAGTCAAAAATAAGATCAGATGCTTCAATCCGCGATTTGCGGTGCAACGCCAGCGTGCGGGCGATCACGGTTTCCAATTCACTAAGATTGCCAAACCACAGGTAGTTGCTCAGACGGCTGCTCGCCTCCGAGGCAAGAGTCGGTTCGCCTAGCCCCATCGTAACGGCGTAATTGCGGGCGAACCATGCCGCCAGGATCGGAATATCATCCCGCCGTTCTCGCAATGGTAGCAGCTTTAAAGTGAGAGTCGCCAGTTTATAATAAAGCGCTTCGAGAAACTCGCCCCGGTAAACCTTCTCCAATAAATCGCTCTGCGCCGTCGTCAAATATCGGACTTCGTCCGATTTTTCCTCTGCCTCTTGCAAAAAGCTCAGCAGCAATGCTTGGGTGGACGGCGTACTCTTGTCCAGATTCTGAATGACCAATGTCATCGGCGCCGCGGTCATTCCGACCTGGAACGACAGCTGAAAATTTTTCTGAGCCAGATATTCCACACTGACTTCGGCGGCATTGATGGGCACCTGCAAACCCGACGTTCTCTGAAGTCGTTGCATGGCCAAGGCGACTCGGTCCTGCCCGCAGCCGATTTCCCCGGCGATCAACAGAGGCAATCGAGCCAAGGCAAAGCGTTTTACTAACGTCGCCGCGCTGCGGCTTAAATAGGGGAACTCCAAATACCGCGAGATGTCTTTCGTCTCGCTCGAGATGACACGCGCCTTTGGAAATGCCGCCCGCCGCGCCAGTAGCCGTCCGACTTTGTCATGGAGCTCGTAAGGATTGAAAGGTTTGGTTAGACAGTCAAACTCGGATTCGGGTTGAATCGTGCGCGCCGTGGACTTCGAATCGACTAAAAAGAGAACTGCGAAAGGCAACTGAGCAGCGAACCGGGTCAGGCCCGCAGCTTCCAATCCATACGCCGGAGAGATACCGAGGATAAGTAAATCTACCGCATCGTGTGGATCGGTGAAGGAAAACCCTTGACCACCAAGCGATCGCTTCGATACCGCAAATTCACGCCCGAGAATGAGAGCCAATGTCTCACGGACGACTTCCGATTCATCAATGACTAAGATTCGCTTCATTCACCTGAGCGCGGCCATTGGCTGCCGGGCGCACCGGCTTGCCAACCGGTACGTGGACGAAAAATGCGGTTCCCTTCCCGACGGTACTTTCGACAGTGACGAAACCGCCGTGCTCTTGCACGATTTGATGCGACACCGCCAACCCCAGTCCGCTACCCTCATCCTTGCTGGTATAAAAGGGGTCAAAAATATGCTGCACGTTTTCTTCGGGAATGCCGATGCCTGTGTCGCGAATCTCGACTTGCACGAACTCACCAGAGAGTTCGGCGCCGTTCCGTGAGATGGCACGAGTCGAAATGCTTATTGATCCACCTTCCTGCATGGCCTGGATTGCGTTTAAAATTAGATTCATAAATACCTGCTTCATCTGCTCTCTGTCAATCCACGCCTTGGGCAGATTATCGCCGAAATCGCGCGCGATGACCACGTTTTTCTCCTTCGCCTGTGCCTCAAGAATACGCGCGATTTCGGAGACCACATCATTGACATTCTCGGCGACCACATTGGGCTTGGATGGGCGTGCGAAGCTCAAAAGGTCGTTTATTAGCCCACAAATCCGATCAACTTCCTTAAGGGCGAGCCCCTGAAATCCCTCGCGGAACGCAGCATCGTCATAGCGCTCCGGCAAAAGCTGAGTGAAAGTTCGGATCGCGACTAAAGGATTTCTTATTTCATGGGCCAAGCCGGCGGTGAGTAGCCCTAATGAAGAAAGACGGTCTGCCCTTCTTAGTGTGTCTTGAGACTGTTTCAAGTTTTCGTACAGCCGCGCATTCTCTATCGCAATCGCCGCTTGGTTGGTCAGAGTCGAAAGGAGTTCGAGATCCTCGTTGGAATAAATCGTTTTGTCTTCTTTGTGGCCGAGGTTAAGAACACCAATTAGCTTCTCTTTTGAAAGAATCGGCAAGCTTAGTTCTGCTCCAAGCTTGCCCATCGTCGCTATGGTTTGCGGGGTTTCGGGCCCCACGGGAACCCATTCGAGTTCCTCTCGTACGATTGCCTCTCTCCGCCGCTGAAGCAGTTGCACGAGCGGCCCTTCTTTTGGTAGCAGTACTCGATCGGTTTGGTCCAGATCCAATCCCACGCTCGCCTCCAGGTGATAGCTGCCATTAGCGACATTGTTGAGAAGTAGCGAAACCTTTTCGATGCCGAGCGATTTTCCAATCGTGCGCACCAGATTGTCCGACAATGCCTTGATCTCGATGATGGATACCATGTCTTTGCTGGAGCGCAGCAATGTTTCGCGAAAATCTAATCGTTTTTTGAATAATACTCTCTCCAATGCGTCCTCAGTTAAGAATCTTACTTTAGGAAAATAAAAGCCGACCAGAATAAACAGTAAAAGCGTGGATAGAGAGAACTGGTAACTAATTTCTCCAAACGCGGTGAGTTGTCCCCAAATAACTAGTGCGTAACAGGGGACCAGAAGGATTAACAATAAAAGAGCATAGATGAGGCTTTTTCTAATTATGACATCAATATCCATCAAGCGGTAGCGCGCGACCGCATAAGTGATGGGCAATGTGTAAAAGTAGACCAGCGGAGCTAAAATCTGAGGTACTCGATCGGTGACTAGAGGCGCAAAGGTTGTCACCCCGCAGATGAAACCGATTAGACTCGAATAAGCAACATATTTAAACTGATTTTTACGAACAACACCGTCAGTTTTTTTAAGGGCCCGAGTAAGAATCACAATTGCGAGAGTCGGAACGATCAAATAGTTTCCAAAATAGATCCAATAAGCTTGTGTAGGAATCTCGTAATAATTTAGGATAGCATCAGGTCGTACCCCTTTGAGAAACCAACCACCGAATAAGAGATAAAGTTCCAGAAAACCAAACAGATAACTTGCCGCTATGAGATAACGGTACCGGCGCTCCGAATCCAAAAGCGAGAGAATAAAGTGGAGATAACAGGGCGGTATAAGGATCGCTCCCACGTACATGAAATGAATTGCACGAAAGGCGAAAACCTCGGATGGCGAAATGGCGATGAGGAATTTTCCAGCGTGCCAAGCACTAACGAACACACATAGAAAAAACCAAGTCCTGCGGGTTAGCTTTCTAGATTGGCCTCGATAAAGAACGAACAACCCAACAACCAGAGATAAAAGGCTACCTAAGGCGTAGTTTATCGTGTGCCAATTCATTTCAGCTTATTTCAGAAATCTTCCAGGAGACAAATTTGACGATCTATGCTTGATCGAGTCTAGCCTTATTGAAAATCGAGTGGCACCGCACATCCAACTCATTGGAGAAATTTACGCCGGCGCTTCAGTGGATCTCGGCCGGATGAACCAAGCTCTCCGACACGAATTCTCTCGCGACTAATTCCGCCATATCGGAAAGAGACCGTCCGATAATATTCGTTCCGTGCGAGGGTTCGATATGGACGTCGCCAAGATATTCGATTTGCTCTTCGATACACCGTTCAAAAACCGCAAGCTTCCCGGAGAGCGCATATATGGCTGCCTGCGGGGTGGAGCACGAGACAGGCGGATTCTCTTCGCCATGCGAATAATAGCCTGAGGGTAGCACTGACGGATCTAAAAAACCGTGCCAATGCGCCAATGCCAGGCCTCGCAAATTTAATGACGCTACAAATCGGGAACTCGGGCTAATTCTTTTGAGAATACTCGCGATGATCGCGTTGCCCACCGCATGTGACATGATCGTCATTGTGTCGAAGGACGGTTGACAGTCACTGCCCTCTAATAACCCTTTCGCCGTCCCCAGAGCGATCCTCCCCTTGCTGAGAGTCAATGTCACAAGATCTGTCACGGGATCTAACTTGGTTTTTTCGCATCCCGATCGTGTGCAAAGAACTGAAACGTCTGGAATCGTTACAAGGAACCGGCTTGTACCAAGCCTGGGGGCGACGAGCAAACGGCCATCAATTTCCAGAAAGTCTTTTTCGTCCCAGTCTAATCGACGTAACAACGGATGAGCTTCATGTAAGTACAGAGCGGGATGGGGTTTTAACGGTAACTGGCGAGCGAGAAAACCATAACTCATGCCAGTTCGCCAACTTAGATATGCGGCAGCGATATGCTTATAACGCAAATTCCGATATCGCATATCATCGATTCTTGTCTGTGTCGCCAACAGTCCTGTTTTACCCCACAGGTCTGCACCAATTAGCATCTCACGGACGTTCAAACCGTATTCTGGGGCAGAGGGATCGAAAGCGTTTTGTTCGACGGCGAAATCATTTCGTTGAGGTGGCACCACAGGGGCGGCAAGTTTCGGAATTAGTGAGTACAGAACCCGATCGTGCAGACTCGCCAAAGAGAATGTGTCGATCGCCCCGTTCATATTGCAGATCGTCCATGTTTCCTCGTCAACGTATATAACGACATGGGCCATATGCCATACCAAAGCGCTTACCAACGCATTAACTCTCTTCTGAAATCGCCCCTCGCCCGCGATTCCTGACGACGTGCCATCTAGAACCCCGACGATAGTATTTTTTGACAGACTCGAAACA
>Ga0114129_10005576_pt1 | contig 17801 bp, 1 predicted proteins | sample RhiMetdeltSRZDD1_FD_80071 | JGI IMG/M metagenome (GOLD analysis project Ga0114129, IMG submission 80071) | Populus rhizosphere microbial communities from Tennessee, USA - Rhizosphere MetaG P. deltoides SRZDD1 (version 2) (version 2) | ecosystem: Host-associated > Plants > Roots > Rhizosphere >...
CGGAACAGCAGGCGAACGAGGAGCCGCGGCGGATCGACGTCGTCCTGCACCGGCTGCCGACGCTCACCGAGCTGGCCGCCGCACCGGGAACGCTGACGGGTGCCTTCCGCATCACGCCCACCCAGAGGTTCGACAACACCGAGCTCCTGAGCGGGAACCTGCACCTCGACATCCTCGCCGGCCGCGAGATGGTGCGCGGCACCATCGGCGGCGCGAGCGAAGCCCTGTCGCTGACCCTCGACGACATCCAGGTCACGATTCCCGCCAACTCGCTGACGAAGGACGCTGCGTTCGGCGTCGGGAGCAGCGGCATCTCGAGCTGGGTGCCGCGGCCCGCGCAGCTCGACGCCATCGCCGAGCTTTCGGTCAACTTTGGCGGCGAGACGCTCGCGCACCCGGCGGAGATCTCGGTCGACGGTGCGAACCTCGACCCGAACGGCATCTACGTCGTCGCCCGCGTGGAGCGCTTCGACGGCATCCCGTACATGGCCGTCGTCTCCCGCGCCGTGCTGCAGGGCGGACGCCTGGTGTCGCAGGCGTCGGAGCCGCTGCCCGGCATCCGTACCGAAGGCCGCTTCGTCTTCTATCGCTCCACGCTGCCGATTGGATTCGTGGCGGGCAGGGTGTTGAACGCCACCGCCCGTCCGCTGGTGCAAGCCACGGGTGCCGGCACGTTGCCGTTCGTGGCGTGGACGAATGCGGCGGGTGGGCAGTACGACTACGTCCTCACCTCATCCACCGGCCCCACCGACGTGATCGCCAGCGTTCCGGACACGGCGCTGTTCGTTCGGATGGACGACGTTCCGGTGAACGCGGATACGGCCACGCCGCTGACTCTCTCGCTGCAGGGTGCGAACGCCACCGCAACGGTCAGCATCGCGAACGGTGCGCAGGGCGTGCCCGCGGAGACGGCGATCGAGATCGCGTCCACCGTGCCGCTCGAGGCCGACAGTGTGATGCCGGCCAACGTCCGCCTCCTGAAGGTCGCGAACAACGTGCCGGTGGCCGTGCGAATCGTCCTCTCGACCGACCGGCGCGTGGTCACCATCGTGCCGACGATCTTCAAGGCCAACGGCGAGCCCGATACGGACAAGCCGGCGCTCGAAGCGTCGACGCAGTACGCGCTCACGGTGACGGGCCTCGAGGGCGAGTTCGGCCAGGCGGTCCTGGTCCCGTCGGTCAGCTTCACGACGGCGGCGGTCAAGGCGCCCGAGTTCGATCCGAACGCGCTGGTGTTCAGCATGCCGGACGCGGAGGGCCTCGTGCACGTCACCGGCCCGGTGGCGGCGGGCGCGCAGATCCTCATCATCAATTACACGTCGGGCTTCGTGGCAAGCTTCAGCTCCACCGAGGCCGGCGTGAACGAAACCATCCCGGCCACGATCAGCGACAAGCTCGTCATCACCATCAACTGGCCCGACGGCACGTTCACCACGTTCACGAAGAGCGAGTTCCACGACCCCGTGACGGGCGAGACCGCCATCGGCGTCGGCGGCGGCGTGGTCAAGAGCGCAGACGGCACCGTCGAGCTGCGCATCCCCGAAGGTGCGCTCACCAAGGGCGTGAAGTGGAAGATCACCGGCCTCACGCGTGATCAGCTCGAGGAGCAGTATCCGGGCCAGCAGCCGGATCCCACGGACGAGGACGGCGTGGCGCTGGCGCACGTGGGCCCCGGCCTGCGGATCGAGGCGTCCGAGCCTGTCGAGATGAAGAAGGAGGCGGACCTCGTCTTCCCGATCCCCGACTTCTCCTCGGCGCCGGCCAACGAGCAGCCGACGAATCCGGAGGACGCCTGGTACTACGTGTTCCGCCGGTTGGAGGGCCCCTGCCCGCCCGACAACCCGCAGTGCGCCGTGACCGACCGCAAGGTCCGTTACGAGACCATCGACCACGCGTTCGTCGAGTGCCCGCCAGACAAGTCCACCTGTACGGCGGCAGAGAAGAAGGTGGTCACCGCCAGCTATCCGTTCCGCGGTTTCGGCAACACCGCTGGCAGCTTCGGCATGGGCGGCTCGATCCTGGCCGGTGCGGTATCGATGCTGATCACGGCCTGGAGCGTCGACCCGCAGTCCGACGAGAGCAAGCCGAGGCTGGGCGTCATCACGGGGAAGGTGCAGCGCGCCAAGTGGCGGCAGGCGGTGCCGGACGATCCGGCCACGACGGACGTGGACGAATCCCAGGCGTCGCGTCAGGAGTTCGAAGGCATCGGCGGCGCGCGGCTGTCGGGTGAAGACTCCGCCGGCGATTCGCTGTCGGGCGTGAACCCGTGGACGCCCTACGCCATCAGCCAGGGCGACGGCACCTACACGATGTTCGACCGCCGCCGGAACGGCGGCACGGTGCAGGTGCGGGCGACGATCAACTCCGCCGTGGATGGTCCGTGCGGCAGCGAGACCACACAGTGCGCCACGACATACCAGACCTCGTTGCCGCAGGCGGCGCTGTCGTTCTACCCGCTGCGTGCGCTGGCGAACATCCTCTTCCCGGCCATCCAGCCGACCACGCCACCGCCGGCGATCTCGATCCACGTGTTCCGCGAGGTCCCTGACGGTCAGAACACGCGGCTCGAGGAGGTCACGGGGATCACCGTCCAGGGCACCCCGCTGCTCATCGGCTTCAAGAACAATTCCGGGGGCACCGACTACACCGTCAACGCTGCGCTCGTCCAGGGTGAGACGAAGAGCGTGCGCCGCCCGACAGACGCCGACCCGCAGGGCTTCGACTGGTTCCTGAACGACACGGGTCGAACCGATGGCAAGTTCGTTCCCGACACCGCCGGCAGCTACACCGTGGCGGTGACGGCGCTGCCTGCCCTTGGCGCCGCGATCACGACGTCGAAGACCATCCGCGTCATCGCCTCGAGCAACGCTCCGGTCGACGCCGTCGAAGGTCCGCCTCAGGTTCTCGTCGGCATGACCGTGCCGAAGAAGGACGCCACCGGCGTGCCGGTGGACGTGTTCCCGCAGATCTTCTTCAGCGAGCCGGTCACCAACGTGACGCCCGATACCCTCGAGCTGCTCGAGGTCACGGACAGCGGCACCGTGCGCGTGCCGGTGGTGCTCTCCGGTGTCGACACGACGGGCACGGCGGTGGAGCCCATCGCTCCTGACACGAAGGTCACGGCCGTAACGCTGCTGCCGCGAACGGGCCTGAAGTTCAAAGCCAGGTACATCCTGCGTGCTGGAAATGCGATCAAGGACACCGACAAGAACCAGCAGGGCGAGGACGCGCCCAAGAGCCTCGTTTCCTGCGAGCTCGACGCCGACTACAAGCCGATTCCCGACAGGCCTTGCGACTCCGGTTTCGAGACGTTTGGACCGGAGGCGCTACCCGGGAGCAATAGCCAGGAGCCGTCCATCGGCATCTCCGTGATCGGCGACCGTGCGTACCTCGTGGAGAACCTCTTCTACACCGGTACGCTCAAGGGCTTCGACATCTCCGATCCGGCGACGCCTATCCAGACGTTCTCGCAACCGGGGGCCGTCCCTGGCCGTCCGCTGGCCATGGCGGGTGCGTTCGACGACGGCAGCGTCGTCGGCGAAGGCACGAAGCTCGTGACTGTGATCGCCACGCTGACGCTCCGCAGGCCGGCTCCGACGAATGCGTGGCTGTTCGACGTCACCACGGATTCGCCACGGCTCCTCGGCATGGCCACTCTCTACGCTACGGCGGGCAACGGCTATATCCAACCCAACATGGTGCAGAAGGGCGGCTTCGCCTACGCGCTGAACCTGAAGAACGGCGTCTCTGTCATCGATCTCGGGGCCATGCGCAACAACTACGCGGCGCTCGAGCCGGGCACTTCGGACTATGCCGAGGCCTGGCGAGGTATCTACACCGACGGGCGCGGCTGGGGTGAAGGCGCGATCAGCACGGTTCCGGTCAAGACCGGCGACAAGCACTGGTGGCTGAGCGATCTCGACGTCGGTGACCTGTCGATGGACGGCTCCAGTCAACGACTCGTGGTGGTCACCGGCGCGCCCCCGGGCGTCATCGGTCAGCCTTCGCCGGGTGTCTGGTTGGCGGTGGCCAACCCGTCGAACCCCAACAGTCAGCCGCAGATTCCGCTCAAGACCGCGGATGGTGCGTATCAGATGGCGGGCGGCGGCTCCGTGGCGCTCGCGCGGCTCACCGGCAGTGATCTGGGTGATCTCGACGCGGCTGTGGTCACCGGTTACGGGCTTACGCCCTTGGGCTCTGGCAAGCCGATGCTCCTCGTCGTCGACATGAGGACGCCTGCGGCCCCGAGTGTGATCGGTGCGGTGGTGACCGAGACCGGCGGCGATCTGGTGGTCAAAGACAACATCGCCTACGTCGTGGGCGGTAGCTTCGTACAGATGATCAGCTTGTCCGATCCGACGCAACCGACTCTCGCAGGCAAGGTGTTCGGCAACTTCGGCGGGCACATCGCCTTGAACGAAGACGGCAACGTCTTGTTCAGCACTGCCCACTCTATGTTTGGCGGGTTGGCCGCCGGGCTCAACGGCGTGCGGGCGCTGGCGCTCCAGCTCGTGCCTGTTATCAAGAGAATCAGTCCGGTCCCCCTTGTTGTAAGGGACGGCAAGACGTTTACCAACCGTGATGTCACCATCGACTTTGGCACGGTACCTGCGACTCACGACTTCACCACCGGCAAGGTGGAGATCACGCGCAACGGCGACCTAGTCGACACGCTCGATGCTGTCGTGACGAACAACGAGGGCCGGGCGATTTGGCCCTCGAATCGAGAGTTCGATCCGAAAGACACGTATCGCGCGGAGGCGATCCTCGACCCCGGAACGGACCGGGAACTGCGCTCCTTCCCGCGCCGGATCGTGCCACTGTTCGTCGATCTGGATGTTGATTCGGACAACAACAATGAGTTGGCTGAGCCCGCGCGGTCCGGTGAAGAGGAAGATCGCGAGGACCTAACGGGCAACGTGCAGCGGCCTGGCAAGGTGGTTTCGGTCAACGGAGGGGACCGCGATGCTGACGGTATCCCTAACTTTGCGGACGGTACGCAACTCTTCGATCAGGCCGGGGAAAACAAGAGTCAGCGCTTCGCGTCCATCGTCTTCGAACTGCCAGCTGATGTTGATTCAAATACGGCCCGGGTGAAGTTCGCCTATTCCGGGTCCGACCCGCTTGGGGTTCAACGGAGTGGGAGCGAGAGCGACGGCTACACCTACACTCCAGCTTCGGGTGCTCTGCGGCTCTGGACAAAAGATGGCGACAAGCAACGGAACGCGACGGCTCTGGCCCAGGGCGGGGACTACGTCGCACCCAACGTCGAGCAACCTGTGGCGCGTCTTAGCACTCCAATCCGCGAACGAACGTACAGGTTCTTCGTGGAAGGGATCGACTACAGCCGCGAGGTCGCGGACCAAGTCGTCAAGGTCGATGTTGTTGCAAATCATCGAGACGGTTCTGAAGTTCGGATCAGTGACCAGGTACGCTTAACCGTTCTCGAGACCCGCCTCGTCGAGGCGCTTCCCGACAACGTGGTGAAGCCCGTCGGCGCGATCGCGGTCTCGCATCCGTCGCCAGTCGTGACTGTGACGAACGCACAGTTCACGAATCTGCGCCTCAACGCGGACGCCTCCGGCCTCGTCGCCGACCTTGCGATTGCTGGTGAGGTGTCGTGTGCTGTATGCGACTTCACCCCTGGCGCGACCGGAATGCTCGACGGTCTCCGAGTATTCCTTAATGGGTCTGAGGAACCGCTCCCGCCGGTTGTGCCGCTCTCAATGTCGAAGGCGTCGGGGGCCAATTCGTTCCTACGCCCATATGTCCTGTCCGCATCGTTCAGCGGCGTGGTCGCGGGCGTGAGCGTCGATCTGGGCACGAACCGGGTGCGGGTCGAGACAGCAGACAAGGTCCAGAACATCACCGGATATGCCGAGATCCTCATCGATATTCAGGGTGCCGCCCCGGCGCCCCACGTCACGAACTATCGCGTCAGTTTGGATTTCGGCAACGCTGAGAGCCTGGCGGAACTGACGCCAGATCGCGCCGTCCGTTTGACGGTGATCGACAAGGCGCAGACGCCAGAAGTGGTATACAGCGCCGATGTGTACAGAGATCCAGTCGATTTGGCGGTCGTGTTCCGCAACGCGGACGCTCGCGTTCTTATCCATGACTCTCTTGCACTAGAGGGCGCATTATCGCCGCTGCAGCACGGAACCGTGCCAGTGACCGTCGTCCTTTCGGGGGCGATGACGGCGACGGTCGTTGGCATTCTGGAGGAGACGGGGCCTGCGACCGGACTGCTGCGGCGCAGGGTCGTTGACCTATTGGTGACGAAGGCGGGGCCGTTTGCTCAGAATGCCCCTGATCAGTTGCAGGCGACCGTGGACGATGGCCGAGTCGCGCCGCAGTCCACCGTGCTGACGGAAACCGGCAGCGCAACCCAAATTTTTGCATCGGATGACGGTGGCTTCGTACTTCGGATCACTTCTCCGGAGGATGAAGGTTCCAGCGTGCTCAATGTCGCTGTCTCCCACGCGATGCTTGGAATTTCCGACGAACCAATCGTTCTTGGCGAGGTTGCGTCGGGGTCGGGTATCTTCGTGAGCAATGAGGGGATCGAAGCCTATGCGCCCGAAGACTATCAGGGGTGGATCTTCTCCGTCAGTACTGCGAGACCGGGTGCAGCATCGTCAGGCGGCCAGCTGCGTGCCTTCATGCTGCAGGTCCTTGGTCCGGAACTATTTGTCAGCCAGATAGATCACATCGAAACGGCGGATGGTCCCCGGCGAGTTCAAAGGGCATTCGCCGGCAACTACTACGTGTTCATGAAGAACACGCGGCCGCTACCTATCGAGGTAGTGCCGGTGTCTGCCGGCGCAGCGGGTATCGACGACCCGATAACCATTCCAGACGAGGTCAAGTTCTTTGGTGGCTTCATTGCGGGATTTTTCCTCGGCGGCGTCGACCTGATCGAAGGGCTCATCACGGGCGTTGCGAAGTTGGCGTACCTTGCAACACTCGAGACGCTGCGTACGCATCCGCTTGGTGTCGTCTACGTGATGGCCTGGGGTGACAAGTACAAGAGCGAGCGGGAGTTCGCCCGCGCGACGAAGGACCTCGTTCTCAAGCTAGCGAAGCTCTATCTCCAGGTCATGGAGGACGATGAGGCCATCATCGTTGCGATGCTGAGTGGTGACCTCAAAGAGGCAGCCGAGATCTCAGCGCCCTACGCAGCTGCGTTCGAATATGGTGGGGAGTTCTTTAAGGGCCTTGCCGAAGCCTACATCGATGCTCCATCAGAGAAACAGGGTGAAATATTTGGGCGTGCCATCTTCGAAGTCGCGATGGTCCTGGTGCCTTACGCAAAGGCGGGCACCCTCGCCAAGCTTTCGAAGCTGGAGTTCTTGACGGCCTTGCGTGCCCGGCCGTTCTTCAGGCATCCGCGAGTGGCGAGGGCGTTTGATCGGATCGCCGCGTTTATGGGCGAGTTGGCGACGACAAAGATGTGCTTCGTGGCCGGCACGCCGATCGTCACCAGTAGTGGCCTTAAGACGATTGAGACCATCCAGGCCGGTGATCTCGTTCTTTCACGAGACCCAAAGGCGATGGTTGATGCGTACAAGTCTGTCGTCGAGACCGTTGTAACGCATCCCACGCGCCTGTACCACGTCACATATCACCGCCCTCGAGAGGAGTGCGCGGACGATGCGCACTCGAGTGGTGACGACCACAGCCTCCTTGTCGCGACGGCTGAGCACCCGTTCTTTGTCGTGAAGCGCGCCGAATTTGTGCCGGCGAAGAATCTGAGCATCAACGATGAGTTTGCGTTGGCTCGAGGCGGAACGGCTAGGGTTGCGTCCATTCGCATCCAAGATGCTGCTCCGGGAGAGACGTTCACAACATACAACTTCGAAGTCGAGGACTTCCACACATACTTCGCCGGAAGCGACGGCGTCTGGGTACACAACACTGGCATCGGGCAGTGCCAGCGCATCAAGTCGATATACAACGCGTTTCTTAAGCGCAGCCCCGATGACCCTGTTCAGGCCTTCCAGCGCACGCTGGGTCGGCTCACACCCAAAGGGGCCGGTCACGAAGCCAAGGGCTCGATGGTGAAAGGAACCATCGACGAGATCTCCAATCTGAAGGCCTCGGGTAAGCTGAATCGTCATCTCGCGGAGTTGGGTGAAGATACGTCAAGGGGGTTCCTGCCTCGTGAAAGCTTTACTGGGGGGCGATTCGAGAAGCTAAAGGGCAAGAGACTTCGCCGATCGACCGTTGCGGATGAGGAATGGATCGACGAGGCTGAGCAGGCGTGGGACGCGTTCGGCCCGCTACCGGCGGAACACTACAATTGGTCCCAAGTGAAGGCGTCCATCGACGCGCATTTCCGCAAGCAGAAGATCAACACCGTTTTCGATTTCGCAGGCCTCAAGCCAGCGCAGAAGGAGCAGATGAGGGCGTACATAGTGTCGAAGCTGCGCGGTGCAAAGTGGTACGAGTTCCTAGACGACTAGCGAGATAGCCCGATGGCGGGACTGATCCAAGTCTCCGAAGACGACATTTGGATGGCCAGCTCCGGCATGTTCTACAACGTCGTCGAATATTTGCTGGAGCGCGCAGGGGAGCTACCCAGCCTGCGTGCCACTCTGGAGTTTGGTTTGAATTCGGGCGCAAAATCTTGCGATTTCCGGAACGCGTCTGAGGCCGAACTTGCGATAGTGCGCGGCCTGCTTGAGCGCTACCGTGCCGAGTTGCCGATCAGAAGTCAATCCTGGCCGGACCCCGCGGGCCTTCCCTATGGCATCGCTCGTCTAGACGAGTTGATCGGGTTGCTTGGTTCTTCCCGCACGCGGTAGTGCGGCCCCAGTGAGCCTCCAGCCCGCGATCTACGTCTGCCGTCCCAGCGCCGGGGCCGAGATCAAGAGGCTGTAACCACTCGGCCCCGTTGTGACACTTCTAATGTGTCACACAGCCTGCGCCGTACCACGCGGCCCTGCGGTAGTGTTTCCCGGTCTCGAAGGCGGCTTCGTGTCTGGGCAGAGCACTTGTTTAATATGGTGCCTTTTAACGTTGACAGACTTGTGCTCAAGCCGCATAATCCGCGCCAATTAGCCGCATTAGGGATACGCTTCACGGCTCGTAGACGCCGGGTAAGTGAGGGTCCGATGACTCGTCGCCGACATCTTCTTCTATTCCCCGCGCACCTGCTGACGATCGTGGCCGCAGCGACGCTCATTGGCGCGCCTCCTGTGAGCGCCGCCAGCTCGGACCGCAAGGCCGACGCGGCTCTTCAGCGCATGGACGCGGCGGCCGGTGCGCCGCTGCAAGTGACGCGCTCGCGGGCAGGCGGCGCGGCGTCGTTCGTCCGCGCGCGCTCCGGGCGCGGCATTCCCGTGGGGGGCGCCGCCACCACGCCCGAGACGCGGGCCCGCGAGTTTCTCCGCACGCACGGCGCGGCCTTCGGCTTGAGCAGCGGGGCGGAGTTGGCCACGGTCCGCGTGCGCGGCCGTGACGCCGTCGGGATGGAGCACGTCCGCCTTCAGCAGCGCCATCGTGGCATCCCGCTGACGGGGGCCGAGCTCATGATCCATATGCGCGGGGGCGCCGTAATGGCGGCCAGCGCGAAGGTGCTCGACGGGCTCGCCGCGGACTTCGACATCGTTCCCGACATCAGCCCGGCCGAGGCCCAGGACGCAGCCCGGGCGCTGTTGAAGAAGCATTTCGGAATCGAAGGCGCCGTGCTGACCGATCCGCGCCTGGAGCTCTTGAATCGCGGTCTGTTCGAGGGCCGGCACTCGCCCACGCATCTGGCGTGGGCTTTCGAAGCGCGCGCTTTCGATCGCCGCGAGCTGTTCTGGGTCGCCGCCAAGTCCGGGACCGTGCTGCTGCACTTCAATCAGATGGCGCACGGCCGGAACCGCACCGTGTACAACACGAACAACACCCCGACGCTGCCCGGGATCCTCGCGCGCTCGGAAGGCGGCTTGCCCACGGGTGATCCCGACAGCGATGCGGCCTACGATTACGCCGGCGATACGTACGACTACTTCTGGACCCAGCATGGGCGCGATAGCTTCGACGGGACGGGAGCGGAAATGCGCTCCACCGTTCACTACTGCACGAGCGGCATCAGCGGTTGTCCCTACCAGAACGCCTTCTGGAACGGCACGCAGATGGTGTACGGCGAAGGCATGGCCCTCGCCGACGACGTGGTGGCGCACGAGCTCACCCATGCCGTGACCGAGCGCAGCGCCAACCTCTTCTATTACATGCAATCCGGTGCGCTGAACGAGTCCTTCTCGGACATCTTCGGCGAGACTGTCGATCTGCAGAACGGCCACGGCACGGACACGACCGCCGTGCGCTGGCTCATCGGCGAGGACCTGCCGGGCATCGGCGCGATCCGCAACATGACGAATCCCAACGCGTTCGGCGATCCCGGCCGCGTCGGCGACACGGGCTTCTATTGCGGTGAGGGCGACCAGGGGGGAGTCCACATCAACAGCGGCGTTCCGAATCACGCCTTCGCCCTGATGGTCGACGGCGGAACGTACAACGGTGTCACGGTCACCGGCATCGGCCTCGACAAGCCCGCGAAGGTTCTGTATCGCGCGCTGACGACGTACCTCGTCTCCGGCTCCGACTTCCAGGACGCCGATGATGCCATCCGGCAGTCCTGCGTGGATCTCCTCGGCGGCGGCGGCCTCACTTCTTCGGACTGCGTCCAGGTCGGCAAGGCCTTGGACGCCGTCCTCCTGAAGCAGACGTGGCCGTGCACGTCCGCACCAGGCGCCGGGCCGGCGATGTGTCCGGCCGGACAGACCGCGGTCGACGTGTGGCGCGACGACTTCGAGGACGCCTATTCGGGGCGGTGGATCACGAACCAGCTGAGCGGCGCCACGAACCACTGGAACGCGCCCGTTCCCGGCTTGCGCACCGGGAGCGGTGCGGCCGGCCTGTACTTCGATCAGTTCGCGTCCCAGGGCACTCGCCATCTGTGGGGGTTCGGCTTCGACACCAGCGGCGGTTCCACTGTCGAGATGGCGTCGGCGGTGACGTTGCCCGCGGGCGCCCGATTGCAGTTCTCGCATGCGTACGGCTTCGAAAGCAGCCCAAGCACCAACTTCGACGGCGGCGTCATCGAATACTGCACGAATTCGTCGTGCTGGGGGCCCGGATGGGTCGATGCGGAGTCCCTCATCCGCGCCGGGGCCCGTTACACCGGAAGCATTGCCTTTGGCTCTGGCAACCCCCTGGCGTGGCGCTGGGCATATACAGGGGACAGCCGCGGATATACGGCGACCCAGCTCGATCTGGGATCGCTCGCCGGAAGCCAGTTCCGCCTACGGTTCTATGTCGGCACGGACAGTTCCACGGACGACTACGGCTGGTTCGTCGACGACGTGCGGATCTATCAATGCGTGACCTGCGCGCTGTCCATGGCTTCGAGCGGGGCGAGCCACGGCGCCGAAGGGGGATCCGGCAGCATCACCGTCAGCACGAGCGGCGGCTGCCCGTGGTCGGCCGCCAGCAGCGACGCCTGGATCACGGTGACGGCCGGCGCCAGCGGTTCGGGAAGCGGCACCGTGACCTATTCGGTCGCGCCGAACACCGGACCGGCGCGCTCGGGAACGCTGACGGTGAACGGTCAGACCTTCGCCATAACGCAGGCCGCCGGCGGCAGCTGCACGTCGTCCGTCGATCCCACGAGCGTGAGCCATGGCGCTGCCGGCGCAGCCGCCACGATCGCCATCACCGCCACCGCGGGTTGCTCCTGGGAGGCGGTGAGCCATGTCCCGTGGATCGGCGTGGTATCGAGCCCCACCGGGAGCGGCAGCGGCGTGGTGGGCTACTCCGTCGCCGCGAACATCGGCGAGCCGCGCACAGGCACCCTCACCGTTGCCGGAATCCCCGTCGTCGTGAACCAGGCGTCCGACTGCACGTACTCGATCACGCCGACGTCCGGCTCCCATCCCGCCATCGGCGCCAACGCGACGGTCAGCGTGACCGGTGACTGCACATGGACGGCGGTGAGCCATGCCTCGTGGATCACCGTGAGCCCGGCCAGCGGGTTCGCCAACGGCACCGTCGGCTACGCCGTCGCCGAGAATCAGGGAGCGTCGCGCACCGGAACCGTCACCATCGCCGGCCTCACCCTCACCGTCACTCAAGCCGCGAGCGCCTTCGTCGACGCCGGTGCCGCGCTGCCTGCCTTGACCTCCGCCCGCGCGGCGTGGGGTGACTACGACGGAGACGGCGACCTCGACTTCGTGGTCACCGGCCAGGACCAATTCCAGACGCGGGTGACGAAGATCTACCGGAACGACGGCGGCGCCTTCGTCAACAGCGGGCTCAACCTGCCCGGTGTGGCGCCCGGGCATGCGGCGTGGGGCGACTACGACAACGACGGCGACCTGGACCTGCTCCTCAACGGTTATACCGGCTCCTCCGAGGTCGCGAAGGTGCTGCGCAACGACGGCTCCAGCTTCGTCGACATCGGCGGCTTCTTCACGGGCACATCGCGGCCGGCGGCGTGGGGCGACTACGACAACGACGGTGATCTCGACATCCTCATGGCGGGCGGCAGCCCGAGCGTGCCCAAGCTGTACCGCAACAACGGCGCGGGAAGCTTCACGGACCTCGGCGCCGCCGTCCAGGGAGTGACGTCGCCCAGCGCCGTCGCGTGGGGCGACTACGACAACGACGGCGACCTCGACATCCTCGTCTCCGGTGTCGACCCTTCCTCCTACAACCGAACCTGGGTACACCGCAACGACGACGGGACCTTCGTCGGCGTCGTCAATTTGCCGTACACCGCCACGTCGGTGGCCTGGGGCGACTCCGACAACGACGGCGACCTCGACATCCTGCTCGCCAGCTCCGGTGGGTCTGCGGTGTACCGCAACGACGCCGGGACGTTCGCCGCCAGCGGTATCTCGTTCCCCGGGGCCTCGGGGGCGGCCGCCTGGGGTGACTACGACAACGACGGCGACCTCGACATCCTCGCCTCGGGCACCCCGACGAACCCGCGCCGAGCCAAGGTATTCCGCAACGACGCGGGGGCCTTCGTCGAGATTGGGACTCCTCTTGCAGGCAGCACCGCGCTGGGCGCCCCTGCCTGGGGCGACTACGACAACGACGGGCGGCTGGACATCCTCCTGGCAGGCGGCGACAACGACACGTCGGGACTCCTGGCGGTGTATCGGAACATCATGCCCGAGGCCAACACGCCGCCGGCCCCGCCGTCCGGCGGCACCGCCTCCATCGACGGGGCCACGGTGACGCTCGAGTGGACCGCACCCCTCGACGGGCAGACGCCTTCATCCGCCCTCACCTACAACGTCAGCGTCGGCACCACACCGGGCGGCATGAACGTGCAGTCGCCGATGGCGAGCCTGGCCACGGGCCGGCGCCGCGTGGCCGCGCTCGGCAACGCGCAACTCGGCACGACGGCCGTCCTGAAGTGGCTCCGCCCCGGGACGTATCACTGGACGGTTCAGGCCGTCGATACCGCCTTCGCGGGGTCGGTGTTTGCGGCCAGCGGGAGCTTCACGATCGAGCAGGCCGCTCTGTCGGTGACCCGCACCGGCACCGGCGGCGGCAGTGTCACCTCGAGCCCCGCCGGCATCGACTGCGGCACCACTTGCACGGCGGATTTCGCCACCGGCCAGACGGTGACCCTCACCGCGACTCCGAATGAGGCTTCGGCGTTCGGCGGCTGGACGGGCGCCTGTACCGGCACGGGCTCGTGCGTCTTGTCGATGACCGAGACGAAGTCCGTCTCGGCCCGGTTCGACACGACCCCCCTCACCGTCACGAAGTCCGGAAACGGCACCGGCACCGTGGTCTCGGCTCCGGCGGGGATCGACTGCGGCACCACCTGCATCGGCAACTTCCGCCCCGGCTCGAACGTCACCCTGACCGCGACGCCCGCGCCCGGCATGGCGTTCACCGGCTGGAGCGGCGGGTGCTCGGGCACGGGCAGTTGCACGGTGACGATGAACGCCGCCAAGACAGTCAACGCCAACTTCGTGATCAACACCCTGAGCGTGTCGAAGATCGGGTCCGGTACCGCCGTGGTGACGACCACGCCCGCCGGCATCGACTGCGGGAGCGACTGCACCGAGAACTTCGACGGAGGGACCGTGGTCACGATCAGGGCCACCCCTTCCGCCGATTCCGTCGTCCTCGGCTACGCACACAACGGCGTGTGCGGGCCCGGGAGCGCCTCCGACACGTGTGTCATGACGATGGACGGGCCGCACGCCATCCAATTCAGCGTCATACAGACCGTGCTCCAGGTCTCGAAGTCCGGCCCGGGCACCGGGCTCGTGAGCTCGAGCCCGGCCGGCATCAGCTGCGGAAGCTCCTGTTGGAAGGTGTTCAATCGGGGCACGGTAGTCACCCTGACGGCGTCGCCGGATCCTGGCTTTGTCTTCGGCGGTTGGAGCGGCGCCTGCACGGGCACGGGTTCCTGCGTCGTCACCATGAACGACGCCCACAACGTGACCGCCAACTTCACCTTGCCTCCGGTGTCTTGTGAGAGCGTCGACAACTGTGCCCTCGCCTTTTCGACGACCGGAGCCGCGGGCTGGATCGACGATACAGCCACCAAGTATTTCGGGGCCTCGTCCGCGCGCAGCGGATCCATCGGCAACTCCGCCTCGACGTCGCTGACGACGACGGTGCAAGGCCCGGGCACGTTGCGCTTCCACTGGAAGGTCTCATCGGAGTCGGGCTGGGACTTCCTGCGGTTCTACGTCGATGACGTGATGAACGGGGCCGGAATCAGCGGCTCCGTGAATTGGGTCCAGCGCACCGTCAGCATCGGTGCGGGCACGCATACGCTTCGCTGGACGTATTCGACCGACAGCTCCGGCTTCGCGGGATCGGACGCCGGGTGGGTCGACAAGGTGGAGTTCGGCCACGTGCTCTCGGTGGCGAAGGCTGGAAACGGCTCCGGGACGGTCACGTCGTCCCCGGGCGGGATCGCCTGCGGCGCCACGTGTTCCAGCGCCTTCCCCGCGGGCAGCACGGTGACATTGTCCGCCACTCCGGATCCGGGCTCCGTCTTCTCCGGCTGGACCGGTGCCTGCGCCGCGGACGGCTCCGTCACCCTGGTGGCGGACGCGGCGTGTACAGCGACATTCACGACGATGACGCTTGCCGTCAGCAAATCGGGCACCGGCGCCGGCACCGTCACCTCGAGCCCGGCCGGCATCAATTGCGGCAGCGACTGCAGTGAGAACTACGTGGCTGGCACCGTCGTCACCCTCACCGCCATCCCGACGTCCGGGAGCACCTTTGCGGGCTGGAGCGGTGCCTGCTCCGGGACGGGGGCCTGCGTGGTGACCATGGACCAGTCGCAGTCCGTGGGCGCGACGTTCGTGCTGCTCAGCCTGACCGTCGCGAAGGCGGGTACCGGCAACGGCACGGTGACATCCAGCCCGGCCGGCATCAGCTGCGGAGCCGACTGCTCCGAGGCCTTCGCCTCAGGAACGATGGTCACGCTGACCGCGACACCGGACACCGGCGACACCTTCGACGGCTGGAGCGGAGCCTGCACGGGCACGGGCCCCTGCGTGGTCACGATGGACAACAGCTACACCGTGACGGCCAGCTTCAGCCGCGCCGCGTTCGCTTGCGCCCCGCTGGACAACTGCAGCCTCGCGTTCCATACGACGGGCAGCGCGAGTTGGGTCGAGGACACGGTGACGCAGCTCGTCGGACCCTCGTCCGGGCGCAGCGGAGCGATCGGCCACTCGCAGTCCACGTCGCTGACGACGACGGTCCAGGGGCCGGGCACATTGCGCTTCTACTGGAGGACGTCCTCGGAGTCGAGCCGCGATTATTTGAACTTCTACGTCGACGGCGTGTTGAACGGCACCGGGATCAGCGGGACGTCCGGGGTCTGGTTCCAGCGCGTCGTCAGTATCGCGACCGGCACGCACACTCTCCGTTGGACCTACTCGAAAGATGCCTCCGGCACCGCAGGGTCGGACGCGGGCTGGGTCGACAAGGTGGAGTTCGGCAACTTCCTGTCCGTCAGCAGGGCCGGAAACGGCTCCGGAACGGTGACGTCTTCACCGGAAGGAATCGCGTGCGGCTCCACCTGCAACGCCGCCTTCTCCGCCAGCGCCACGGTGACGTTGACGGCGGCCCCGGCTCCCGGCTCGGTGTTTTCGGGATGGACGGGTGCCTGCGCCGCGGACGGCTCGGTCACGATGAGCGCGGACAGATCCTGCACGGCGACGTTCACGACGAACAGGCTCAGCGTTTACAAGTCGGGCGCTGGAACCGGCGTCGTGACGTCGAGCCCGGCCGGCATCGACTGTGGGAGCGACTGCTCCGAGAATTACTACGCGGGCACGGTCGTGACCCTTACCGCCAGCCCGTCCCCCGACAGCTTCTTCATCAGCTGGTCCGGGCCCTGTTCCGTGACGGGCGGCTCGTGTGTCGTGACGATGAATCAGGCCTATACCGAGGTCACGGCCAACTTCGGACAGTACAGTCTGACCGTCACGAAGTCCGGTGGGGGCACTGGGGTCGTGACGTCCAGCCCCGCCGGTATCAGCTGCGGAGCCGACTGCTCCGAGCCGTTCGTCTTCGGCACCACCGTCACGCTGGCGGCCACGCCCGATGCCGGCTCCACCTTCACGGGCTGGAGCGGCGCCTGCACGGGAACGGGCCCCTGCGTCGTGACGATGGACAACGCGTACACCGTCATCCCCAACTTCGGCCTCGTGCCGTTCTCCTGTGCGGCGCTGGACAACTGCAGCCTCACCTTCCAGCAGACGCGGCCGTGGATCGTCGACTCCGCGAAGTGGTACTTCGGGGCATCCTCCGGGCGGAGCGGACCCATCCCCGACTACGCCTCCTCGTCGCTGACCACGACCGTTCAAGGGCCGGGCACGTTGCGTTTCTACTGGAGGGTCTCGTCCGAGCCGAACTACGACTGGTTGCGCTTCTACATCGACGATCTGGTGAGCGGCGCCGGGATCAGCGGCGCGGTCGACTGGACCCAGCGCACGGTCAACATCGCCGCGGGCACGCATACGCTCCGATGGACCTACGCGAAGGACCCGATCTACGCCTCGGGATCGGACGCGGGCTGGATCGACAAAGTCGAGTTCGTGAACACGCTGTCGGTCGTCAAGGCCGGAGACGGGTCGGGAACCGTCACCTCCTCGCCGGCGGGAATCGCCTGCGGCGCGACGTGCAGCGGAAGCTTCCCGCACGGGAGCACGGTGACGTTGACGGCCGCGGCGGCGTCGGGGTCGGCATTCGAAGGCTGGGCGGGCGATTGTGCGGCGGACGGCTCGGTCACGTTGAGCGCGGACAAGGCCTGCACCGCGACGTTCACCGTGGTGCGCACGCTCACCGTCACCAAGGCCGGCTCGGGTGCCGGAATCGTGACGTCATCGCCGGCGGGGATCGACTGTGGCACGACGTGCACGTCGACCTACAGCCTGAACACCGCCGTCGGCCTGACCGCGATCGCCGACGCCGACTCGGTGTTCTCGGGTTGGACCGGGGACTGTGCCGCCGATGGTTCTGTCGTCATGAGCGCGGACCGGTCCTGCACGGCCACCTTCGATGGCTTGCGGCCGCTGATGGTGGACGTGACGACGGTAGACAACGGTTCCGGCGAGGTGCAGATCAACCCGCCGGGTGTGGCCTGCTTCGCCCCGCCGGGCGGCAGCCAGAGCTGCCCGCAGGCGTATCCGATCGGGACGACGGTGACGCTGACCTTCACGGAGTCGCCCGACTCGGTGTTCACGGGCTGGACGGGGGCGTGCAACGGCCTGGCCCCGACGTGCACGGTGACGATCACGGGGACGGAGCAGCAC
>Ga0114129_10005577_pt1 | contig 17801 bp, 15 predicted proteins | sample RhiMetdeltSRZDD1_FD_80071 | JGI IMG/M metagenome (GOLD analysis project Ga0114129, IMG submission 80071) | Populus rhizosphere microbial communities from Tennessee, USA - Rhizosphere MetaG P. deltoides SRZDD1 (version 2) (version 2) | ecosystem: Host-associated > Plants > Roots > Rhizosphere >...
CGTCGAGCACCTCGGTCTGCAGCGTGTCGAGCTCGGTGATCATCGCCTCGACCGCGGCGACCGCCTCGCTCTCCGCGGCCAGCACCGCGTCGTCGGGCATCGTCGCGCGCGCGTCGGCCAGCGATCGTTCGGCGCCGGCCAGCCGGTCCAGCTCGACCTCGAGCCGGGCGCCGGCCCGGACCGCGGCGGACCGGTCGTCGTCGGCCGCCTTCCGGGCCTGGGTGGCGGCGAACTCCGCGTCGGCCACCGCCAGCTCGTCCGCTGCCAGCGTGGAGCGCAGCTCGTCGACCACGGCCTGCGCCGTGTCGAGGTCGGTCCCGGGCTCGTCACCGGAGCCGAGCCGGGCGGTGAGGACCGCGATCCGCTCGGCCGGGTCGCCCGCGGACACCAGCGACGCCTCGGTCCGGCGGGCCTCGGCCAGCTCGGCCGCGGCAACGTCACGGCGCCGGACCAGCTCCCGCGTGGCGGCCAGGTCGCGGGCCCCGGCGTCGCCGAGCAGCTGCCGTTCGCGCCGCAACGCCTGCTCCACCGCCTTCCGCAGGGTGGCCACCTCTCCCCCGGCCCGGACGGTGACCTCCAGCTGACCCGGTACGACGACCTGGAGCTCGCCGGACACCCGCTGCTCGACCTGCTCGGACCCGGTCAGCTCCGAGCCGAACAAGGTGGCGTCGTCGGTGATATGGACGGGCTTCGTGCCGCCGAGGCGTCGTATCACCACCTCGGGGGCACCGGCCTCCAGCGCGGCCTCGGCCAGCACCACCGCGGCCCGGGCGTCCTCGAGCGCGGCGAGCAGCTCGTCGGTGACCCGGCACGACTCGATCGTCGCCCGCGCGGCCGCGATCCGCTCCCGGACCGCGTCCACCTCGGACCGCTGCTCCGCGAGGCGGGCCAGCTCGGTGCGGTCGCGTAGCCGGGCCAGCCGCTGCTCCGCGTCGTGCAGCGCGGTGCGGTGCTCGTCGCGCTGCTCGACCGCGGCCGTCCACGCGGCCTGGGTATGCTCGAGCGCCGCCAGGCGCGCCGTCAGCGCCGGCTCGGTCTCGGTCAGCCGGTCCTGCAGCTCGGCGACCACGTCGGCGCGCTGCGCGGTCTCCGCGACCAGCCGGTCCCGTTCGGCGCGCGCGGCGGTGCGGTTCTCAAGCTTCGCCCGCGCGGTGTCGGCCTTCTGCAGCGCGGCGTCCCGGCGGGCCAGCAGTGCGGCGCCCTGGCGGCCACGCTGCTCGAGCTCCTCGAACGCCATCGCCTGCTCGTCCAGTCGGCGGCGGACGTCGACCAGGTCCTGGCCGAGCCGTTCCGCACGCCGGATGTCAGCCGTGACCGCCTCCATCGCGCGACGCGCGTCCTCCGCCTGCGCCTCGGCCGCGGCCAGCTCCTCGCCGGCGCGGGCGAAGTCCAGCGTCGGGCGACCCCCCTTGGTCCAGTAGCGCAGGTACTCCTGCTCGACCGCCGCCACCAGCGGCATCGAGGCGCCGTCGATGGTCGCACCGGACTCGGCCGTCACCGCGGCGATCAGCGGCTCCGCGTCCGCGGGCGCGGGCTGCACCAGCGACTGGCCCTGGCCGACCAGCAGGGTCTGCCACAGCACCGGGTCGACGTACTTCCGGAACAGCCGGTCGGCCTCGTTGTGCGCCTCCCGTCCGGTGAACGACCGCCTGGTCCCGGTCGGGCCGGTCACGGTCAGCTCGGTGGACCGGGTCCGCAGCCAGCGCTTCGCGTACACCAGCCGGTGCTCGCCCAGCGTCAGCTCGGCCTCCACCTCGGGCGCGACGTCGGAGCCGAACGGCTGCACGTTGCGGACCCGGGCGGCCTTGGAGTCGTCGGCCAGGTCGAACAACAGCACCATCGCCTCGACCAGGGTCGACTTGCCGACCTCGTTGTCACCGACGATCACCGTGGTACCGGTCTCCGGCAGCTCCACGGTACGGTCGGTGATCGCGCGGAAGTTCCGCACCGTGAGCCGGTGGATCCTCATCCGGTCTCCCGCGGCGTGGCCCCTGTCGATGTGTTGAGCGCTAGGCGATGCATCAGCGCCAGCGCCGCCGCGGCCTCGTCGTCACCCGTGCCCAGCGCCTGGCGCAGCTCGTCCAGCGCCGCCCGGGCCGGACCGCTGAGCGCCAGGTCCTCGAAGTCCGCGTCCTGCGGCATCGGCCGGACCAGCCATTGCTTCGCGGACCGCTCCACGCTGGCGAACACCTCGCCCTGCGCGTCGACCATCGCGTCCAGCCGGGTCAGCAGCGGCAGCGACAGCGAGCCGGCCACGCCGAGCCGGATGTAGGTCCGCTCCTTGTCCGGCAGCTCTGCGAACCAGTCCTCCAGCGCGTGCAGCGACTCCTCGCCATCCACCTCGGTGCGGTACTCGATCATGTGCCAGGTGCCGACCCGATGCTTGGTCACCTCGCAGCTGTCCGGGGTCAGCGCCACCGCGAGCACGTTGCCGGCGTCGCTCTCCTCGGTGGAGGTGACCTCCTGCGATCCCGCGTACCAGATCCGGTCCCGGACTCTGGTCGCCGAGTGCCGGTCGCCGAGCGCGACGAAGTGCAGCCGGCCGTCGTCCAGGGCCCGCTCCAGCGCGGTCACGTCGATCGGCGGTACGTCGGTGAGGCCGCCGTTCAGCTCGTCGAACTGGCCGTGCCCGACCAGCACCCGCAGTACGTCGCCGGCCGGCGCGAGGTCGTCGTACGCTGCTGCGACCGGGTCGGTCAGCGGCCGGCGCGAGCGCCACGGCGCGGCCACCACCTGCACCCCCGGCACCACCTCGTGCGGCGTGCTGTCGGTCAGCACCGTGACGTGCTCCGGCACGTGCGCGCGCCACTGCGGCGACAGCCACAGCGAACCCGGCTCCAGCGCGTCGTGGTTGCCCGGCACCAGCAGCACCGGTACGTCGATCCGCTTCAGCGCCTCTGCGGCGCGCAGGATCGTCTGCCGCTCCACCTGGTTGTGCTCGAACACGTCGCCGGCCACGACCACGAACGCGGCACCCGTCTGCGACGCCACCTCCCCGATCCGGGCGACGGCGTCCAGCCGGGCCTGCGCGAACCGGGCCTGGCCGTCCGGACCGAGGAAGCGCCGCACCATGCCCAGCTGCCAGTCGGCGCTGTGCAGGAAGGTGATCTCACCGGTCATGGCCCTGGTCATCGCACTGCGACGCTAACCCGCTGGGCCGACAGATCCACGCCAACGCGCCGCCCGGCCCAAGCTCCGGGCGTGGCAGGGTAGGCCCCGTGCCTGACGAGAAGCCGTACGCCGTACTCGACATCGACGCGACACTGTCGGACGTCCGGCACCGGCTGCACCACGTCGAGCGGCGTCCGAAGAACTGGGACGCCTTCTTCGCAGCGGCCAAGCACGACGCGCCGCTCGCCGACGGCCTGCTGGTCGCCGAGTCGCTGGCGCAGGAGCACGACATCGTCTACCTGACCGGCCGGCCGGAGCGGATCCGCCGCGACACGCAGCGCTGGCTGGAGCAGCACGGGCTGCCCAAGGGCCGGCTGCTGATGCGCCGCGACTCCGACCGGCGGCCGTCGGTCGCGATGAAGCTCTACCGGCTCAAGCGGCTCGCGGAGGAGCGCACGGTCGCGGTGCTGGTCGATGACGACATCGCAGTCTGCGTGGCCGCGGAGAAGGCCGGGTTCGCGGTCCTGCGCGCCGACTGGGCGCTCGACGACGACTCCGAGCCGACCCTGTTCGAGGCGCAGGAGTCCGACGGCCGCACCTAGGACTTGTCGCTCTCGTCCACCAGCTCCCAGCGCGGGCCGGTGCTACGCCGTTGCCAGGCAGGGCTGAGCCGGATCGCGAGGTAGGTCAGCAGCGCACCGGCGAGCAGGCCCGGGAGCACCCAACGCCACCCGGACAGCGCAAGCCGGTCGTTGTCGGCGGAGGCGGCCACCTCAGCGGACGCCGCCGCGGCCGCTGCCTCGGCTTCGGGCTGCGGTGCCGGAACGCTCGGGTGGTAGTCCACCAGCGGAGCCTTCGGGTCCAGCACCTTCAGGTCGGCGAGCAGCTGGAGCAGACGACCCGGCGCGGCACTGCGGTGCCAGACCCGGTCACCCTCGAGCGGGTTGCCGTCCCAGTTCTCCCGGGTCGCGATCCACGGCCCGCCCGACGCGTCGATGAACACCTCGTCGACCCGCCAGACCTGCACGTCGTGGATCAGCCAGGTGATCCGCACGGCCGTGCCGGAGGTATGCGCGTCCGGCCCGGCGTCGCGGTCGGTCAGCGCGGCCGTGGTCTGTACGAGGTCGGACAGCACCTGGTACGTCGGCTGGGTGGTGTGGAGTGCGGCGGACCGGCCGGTGTCCGGGTGCACCAGCAGCACGCTGGTGGGTCCGCCGGCCGAGGCGTGGCCGGTGCCGGCCAGGACCAGCAGTCCGGTGAGCACGGCGAGCAGAGCTGGCTTGCGCATGACGGGTCTCCTTCGGTGCCGTTGTCCCAGCTACACCGCCGCCGCCGGGCCGGTTCCGCGTCAGCCGACCGACTCGGCGATCGCCAGCGCCTCGGGCAGGATCTGCTTGCCCTCCAGCCGCATCGTGAGCCCGCGGGACTGCCAGACCAGGGTCGGCCCGACCAGCCGTGACGGCTCCCGGTGGTGGGTGCCGTCCGGAAGAAGCACGACGAGCTCGTGCGGCACCCCGAACCAGATCGCCGGGTCGAGGCGCACGTCGGCGAACTGCACCTCGCCACGGACCGACTTCCAGAACCGCGGCTCCACCTCGCCGTTGAACTGGTCGATCCGGACCACACCGCCGCGGTCGTCGCCCCAGGTGAGCGACAGCACCCGGCGATCCGCCGACACCTCGACCCCGGTCGGTGCTCCGAGCGCGCTGGGCAGCCGCGGCTGGAACCCGACCAGGACGCGGGCCTGCGCGAGCGTCACCTGCCGGGTACCGACGGGTGGCGGCGGCGCGCTGGTGGGGGCCGGGCCCGGCTGCTGGGTGACGACCACGCCGTGGAAGCCGAACCACTCGGCGACTGTGGCCCGCACCGGCGGAGCCAGGCTCAGTCCTGCGAGCAGTGCGACGAGTGCCGCCAGCACGGCGCGCCAGCGGGCCCGCAGCCAGCTGCGCGCGCGTCGTACCCTCTCCGCGGCGGCCGACGGCGCGGCCGGGACCGGTTCGGTGCGGATCCGCAGCAGCACCGCGCCGGCCAGGTCGGCCGCGGGCGCGCCGGTGTCGAGCTCGGCGGCCAGTGCCCGCAGCTCGGCCTCCATGCTGTTCGTTGCCTCAGGCATCGGTCACCTCCTCAGCGGTTCGCAGCTCGGCACGTAGCCGGCCCAGCGCTCGGTGCAGCCGGGACTTGACCGTGCCCCGGGGCCAGCCGAGCACCGTCGCTGTCTCGGACTCGTCCAGGTCCAGCAGGTAACGGCAGGTCACCACCAGCCGGTGCGGCTCGGGCAGCCCGCGGAGCGCGGCGAGCAGCCCGACCCGGCGGTCGGCCAGCAGCACCGCCTGGGCCGGGTCGGCGGCATCCCCGGCCCGGTGCAGCAGGTCCGCGTCGAGTACTGCGGCGTTCTCCTCCCGGGCGCCGCGGCGGACCGCGGAACGGTGCGCGTTGCGGGCCTCGTTCGCGACGATCCGCAACAGCCAGGGCCGGAACTCCGCGCCGTCGCGGAACGTGCCGAGCGCCCGGTACGCCTTGACGAACCCTTCCTGGACGACGTCGTCCGCGTCCGCCCCGGCACCGAGCAGCACCGCGGTACGTCGCGCGATCGGGGCATGACGGCGCACCAGCTCGGCGTACGCGTCGGCGTCCCCGCCACGTACGCGAGCCACGACCCGCCCGTCCTCATCAGCACTGATACCCCCAGTACACCGCCGCCCGGCCGCCGGTTCCCATCCCAGCGCCGACTGGACCGAACTTTCAGGGTGTGTCGTCGCCGACTGGACCCAAGTTTCAGACGGTGCCGAGGTGACCGGACGCGGATATCCCGCGTTCCTGAGTCACATGACGCTGTCGACGGCCGAGACGTCGCCACGTCGCTCAGGAAGAGAGTCGGGCGTTGTCCGGATCGGCCGACGGTGGATGCCAACCGTCCGCGCCGCTGGCATTTGCGTCCAGTCGGCAGCGACACGCCCTGAAACCTGGGTCCAGTGGGCGGGGACGCGGGGGCGGGACTGAGCGACGGTGGGTAGGGTCGAGGGGTGCCTGCGGTTGACGAGAGTTTCATCGCCCTGCCCCGTCGCGAGCTCGCGGACGCGGCCCTGCAACGGGCCAAGGATCTTGGTGCCGAGTACGCCGAGTTCCGGCTGGAGCGGGTCCGGTCGGAATGGATCTCGCTGCGCGACGGCGTACTGCAGGGCGCTGCGGACTTCTCCGACACCGGGATCACGCTGCGGGTGATCCACCGCGGCACCTGGGGCTTCGCCGCGGGGGTGGCGCTGACCAAGGACCAGGCGGTGCGGATCGCCGAGGAGGCGGTGAACGTCGCGCTGGTGTCCCGTGCGATCAACACCGAGCCGGTCGAGCTGGCCGACGAGCCGGTGTACGAGGACGCGGTCTGGGTGTCGTCGTACGAGATCGACCCGCTGGCGGTCCCGGTCGCCGACAAGGTCGAGCTGCTCACCGACTACAGCCGCCGGCTGCTGGACGCCGACGGGGTCGACCACGTCGACGCCCGGGTCGCGTCGATCGTGGAGAACAAGTACTACACGAACTCCGAAGGCACCTCGACCACTCAGCAGCGGGTCCGGGTCGGGCCGTCGCTGGAGGCGTTCGCGGTGGACGGCGGCCGGTTCGACTCGATGGCGTCCTGCGCGCCACCCGCCGGCCGGGGCTGGGAGTACCTGACCGGAACCGGTTGGAACTGGGACGACGAGCTGGCCCGGATCCCCGGCTGGCTCACCGACAAGGTCGCCGCGCCGAGCGTCGAGGCCGGGACGTACGACCTGGTGATCGACCCGACGAACCTGTGGCTGACGATCCACGAGTCGGTCGGGCACGCCACCGAGCTGGACCGCGCACTCGGCTACGAGGCGAACTACGCGGGCACCAGCTTCGCCACGATCGACAAGCTCGGCACGCTGCAGTACGGATCGCCGGTCATGCACGTCACCGGCGACCGCACCGCCGAGCACGGACTGTCCACTGTCGGGTACGACGACGAGGGTGTCGCCGGGCAGCAGTGGGACCTGGTCAAGGACGGCGTGCTGGTCGGGTACCAGATCGACCGCCGGATGGCGAAGCTGAACGAGCAGGTGCTCGGCACGAGCCGGTCGAACGGGTGCGCGTACGCCGACTCGCCCGGCCACATCCCGATCCAGCGGATGGCCAACGTGTCGTTGCAGCCGGCCGCGGACGGTCCCTCGACCGAGGAGCTGATCTCCCGGGTCGGGAACGGCATCTACATCGTCGGCGACCGGTCCTGGTCGATCGACATGCAGCGGTACAACTTCCAGTTCACCGGGCAGCGGTTCTTCAAGATCACCGACGGCCGGCTCGACGGGCAGCTGCGCGATGTCGCGTACCAGTCGACGACGACCGAGTTCTGGGGGTCGCTGGAAGCGGTCGGCGGACCGGACACCTACCTGCTCGCCGGCGCGCTGAACTGCGGCAAGGCCCAGCCTGGCCAGGTCGCCGCGGTCAGCCACGGCTGCCCGTCGGCGCTGTTCCGCGCCGTACGGATCCTCAACACCACCCAGGAGGGCGGCAAGTGACGGTCAGCGTGCAGCTCACTGCCCAGGACACCGTCGAGCAGGCGCTCGAGCTGGCCGCCGGGGCCGGCGCGGACGGCTGCGCGGTGCTGGTGGACGAGTCGGCGAGCGCGAACCTGCGCTGGGCGAACAACACCCTCACCACCAACGGCGTCATGCACAGCTCGCAGGTGACCGTGATCGCCACGGTCGGTGCCGGCGAGGGCACCGCGGCGGGTGTGGTCTCCCGGACGGCAGTCACCGACGACGCGCTCGGCGACCTGGTGACCGCGGCCATCGCCGCGGCCCGGGCGTCCGCGCCGGCCGAGGACGCTCGCCCGCTGGTCGAGGGCGGCGTCGCACCGGGCTGGGACGACGAGCCGGGCGAGACCTCGATCCAGGTATACGACGCGTTCGCGCCCGCCCTCGGCGAGGCGCTGCGGCGGGCGTCGAAGCAGAACCGCCGGCTCTACGGGTACGCCGAGCACCGGCTGGTCACGACGTACCTCGGCTCCTCGACCGGGATCCGGCTGCGGCACGAGCAGCCGGCAGGACATGTCACGGTGACCGCGAAGTCGGCCGACCTGACCCGCTCGGCCTGGGTCGGCAGCGCCACCCGCGACTTCACCGACGTCGACGTCACCGCGCTCGACACCGAGCTGACGCGGAGGCTCGGCTGGTCGCAGCGGCAGGTCGAGATCCCGGCCGGGCGGTACCCGACGGTGCTGCCGCCGGCCGCGGTCGCCGACCTGGCGACGTACCTGTACTGGACGATGGAGGCGCGCGACGCGTTCGAGGGCCGCAGCGTGTTCGCGAGCCCCGAGGGCGGCACCCGGGTCGGCGAGCAGCTCACCCCGCACCCGGTGACGCTGCGGTCGGACCCGCGGTACGCCGGGCTGGAGTGCGCACCGTACGCGGTCGCGCACGCGTCCTCCGCGGTGTCCAGCGTGTTCGACAACGGCCTCACGCTCACACCCACCGACTGGATCCGCGGCGGCCGCCTGGAGAGCCTGCTGCAGACCCGGTTCTCCGCGGACCTGACCGGGCTGGCGGTGACGCCGTGGATCGACAACTACCTGCTCGAGGTGGACGGCGCCACCGGCTCGGTGGACGACCTGGTCGCCGGTCTCGGTGACGGGCTGCTGCTGACCTGCCTGTGGTACATCCGGATGGTCGACCCGCAGACCCTGCTGCTGACCGGCCTGACCCGTGACGGTGTGTACGTGGTCGAGGGCGGCGAGGTGACCGGTGTGGCGAACAACTTCCGCTTCAACGAGAGCCCGCTGGACCTGCTCGGCCGGTTCACCGCCGCGGGTGCGACGGTGCCGGCGTTCTCCCGCGAGTGGGGCGACGAGTTCCCGCGTACCGCGACACCGCCGCTGCTGGTCCCGGACTTCAACATGTCCAGCGTCAGCCAGGCCAGCTAGCCCGGAACCGGCAGCTGACGAGCGCTACTGCTGCGGCGGGTAGGCCGATCCCGCCTGGCCCGGGTACGGCGGCTCGCCGCCGGGGTAGCCGCCGCGCTCGGCGGCCTTCGGGTCCGGGCCGTGCTGGTTGTCGCCGACCACGCCATCCTGGACCCAGAACACGATCAGCACGATCCAGCCGATGCACGGGATCAGGCCGATGAGCAGCCACCAGCCGCTACGGCCGGTGTCGTGCAACCGGCGAACACCCACCGCGAGGCTGGGCAGCAGCACGGCCAGGCCGTAGAGGCTGTTCAGCAGGCCGCCAGTGCCGTTGGCGTAGTCGGTGCCGATGATCCGGTCCACGATGCTCAGCGCGATCGAGATCAGCGTGTTGATCAGGGTGAACATCCAGAACTCTTTGCGCCGCGCCCTGCCGCTGAACTCGACATACTTCCTCAGGACGCCGGTGTACCACTCCATGCTGCTCTCCGTTGCTAGGGGCAATAGGTGTGTATCCCGCCGGAGAGCCTCTCGGATCGATCGGGTCATCGTCAACGACCCTGCGGGCGTGTGGCACTACTCGGCACCGCTGACCGGCGCCGCTACTTGCTCTGCGTGACCCGCCACAGGGGCCGCCGTGACGACGGCTCGGCGTGCTCGGACAGGTCCTCGAGCGACCAGCCGGCGGTCAGGGCGTCGACCAGGCCGCGGTCCAGGAACCGCACCGTGAGACCGGCGAAGTCGACCAGCCCGTCGCCCCGATCGGTCCCGCTGTCGCGTTCGGAGTCCGCCACGTGGAACGCGGTGTAGACGAAAACACCGCCCGGCCGCAGTACCCGGCGCACCTCGTGCACCAGTGCGTGCAGCTCGTCCAGCGACAACGCCATGCTCGGTAGCAGGTGCGCGTACACCGCACCGATACTGGCGTCCGCCGGCGGCAACGGATCCCGTACGTCGTGCAGCGTGGCCGTCACCTGCTCGTCGAGGCCGTTGCTCTGGGCATCGAGCCTGAGCTGGTCCAGGGCGACCTCGCTGAAGTCGGTCGCGTGCACGCTGAACCCATGCCTGGCAAAGAACAACGCGTCCCGGCCGTGCCCGGAGCCGAGCTCCAGCACGTCGTCGATGCCCCCGGCGGCGAACCGTTCCGCGGCCCAGCGAGCCGGCTCGGACGGATCGCTCCCGTGCAGCCGGGGGGTCGCGCTGTAGCTGCGATCCCAGTACTCCTGCTGCGCCCTCGCAAGGTCGATGTAGCCAGTACTCATGCTGCTCCCCGTGGATGTGCCCCGGCGGACCGCGCGCCCTACCGATCTGTAGCCCGTCGATCCGCAGCAGACTACGTGCTCTCCGGCCCAGATGCGCACCGGGACTGGGTGTCGTATCAGTGAAAGCTCTGAAGGTGCGGAACGTCACCACCTCGTAGCGGGACGCATTCGCGTGGTCAACCACGCGAACTGCGGGTTCGCCCCGCGCATAACCGTGGTCAACCCGCAGCTGGCGTGGTTAGCCACGCCAGCTGCGGGAGTCCGGACCGTCAACGCTCAGGCGAACGCTTCCGGCGGCGGGCAGGAGCAGACCAGGTTGCGATCGCCGTGCGCGCCGTCGATCCGCCGCACCGGCGGCCAGTACTTCGCCGTCGGGTCCACCGACTGCGGGAACGCCGCCTCCTCACGGGTGTACGCATGCTCCCACTTGTCGTTGATCACCGACGACGCAGTGTGCGGCGCGTTCACCAGCGGGTTGTCGTCGGCCGGCCACTCCCCGGCCGCGACCCGCTCGATCTCGTGCTTGATCGCGACCATCGCGTCGCAGAATCTGTCCAGTTCCGCGAGATCTTCAGATTCGGTCGGCTCCACCATCAGCGTGCCCGCGACCGGGAACGACATCGTCGGCGCGTGGAAGCCGTAGTCGATCAGGCGCTTGGCGACGTCGTCGACGCTGATGCCCGTCGCCTTGGTGATCGGGCGGACGTCGAGGATGCACTCGTGCGCGACCAGGCCGTTCTCGCCGGTGTACAGCACCGGGAAGTGCTCGCCGAGCCGCTTCGCCACGTAGTTCGCGGTCAGCACCGCGGCCTTGGTCGCGTCGGTCAGCCCGTCGGCACCCATCATCCGGATGTACGCCCACGAGATCGCCAGCACGCCCGCGGAGCCGAACGGCGCCGCGCTGATCGGACCGACCCCGGAGTTCGGCCCGGCCTGGGTGAGCAGCGGGTGGTTCGGCAGGTACGGCGCCAGGTGCTCGGCGACGGCCACCGGGCCGACGCCCGGGCCACCGCCACCGTGCGGGATACAGAACGTCTTGTGCAGGTTCAGGTGGCTGACGTCACCGCCGAACGCGCCCGGCTTGGCCAGCCCGAGCAGCGCGTTCAGGTTCGCGCCGTCGACGTACACCTGGCCGCCGTGCTCGTGCACGATCCGGCAGACCTCGGTGACGCTCGCCTCGTACACGCCGTGCGTGGACGGGTACGTGATCATGATCGCGGCCAGCTCGGCGGCGTGCTCGGCGGCCTTCGCGCGCAGGTCGTCCAGGTCGATCGTACCGTCTTCGTTGCCCTTGACAACGACCACGCGCATCCCGGCCATCACGGCGGACGCTGCGTTGGTGCCGTGCGCGCTGGCCGGGATCAGGCAGACGGTCCGCGCCTCGTCGCCGTTCGCGCGGTGGTACGCGCGGATCGCGAGCAGGCCGGCGAGCTCGCCCTGGCTGCCCGCGTTCGGCTGGATCGACACCTTCGCGTACCCGGTCACCTCGGCCAGCCACTGCTCGAGCTGCCCGATCAGCTGGGTGTACCCGGCCGCGTCCTCGATCGGCGCGAACGGGTGCAGGTCGGAGAACTCCGGCCAGGTCACCGGCTCCATCTCCGTCGTCGCGTTCAGTTTCATCGTGCAGGACCCGAGCGGGATCATCCCGCGGTCCAGCGCGTAGTCGTAGTCCGACAGCCTGCGCATATACCGCAGCATCGCGGTCTCCGACCGGTGCGTGTTGAACACCGGATGACCCAGGTACGACGAGGTGCGGGCCACGTCCGCCGGCAGGGCGGCGTCCTCGGCCGCGACCAGTGCGACCCCGAACGCCTGGCAGACCCGGCCGAGCGCTGTCGCGTCGGTCTTCTCATCGCAGGAGATGCCGACGTGGTCGGCATCGGCGAGCCGCAGCCAGACACCGTTCTCGCGGGCCGCCTCGACGACCGCGGCCGCCTGTCCCGGGACATGCGCCAGCACCGTGTCGAAGAAGGTGTCGTGCACGACGTCGATGCCGCCGGCGCGCAGCGATGCCGCCAGGCCCGCCGCGCTGCGGTGCACCCGCTCGGCGATCGCCTTCAGCCCGTCCGGACCGTGGTACACGGCGTACATCGAGGCGACGACGGCGAGCAGCACCTGCGCCGTACAGATGTTCGAGGTGGCCTTCTCACGCCGGATGTGCTGCTCGCGGGTCTGCAGCGCCAGCCGGTACGCCGGCGCGCCGTCGACGTCGCGGGACACGCCGACCAGCCGGCCCGGCAGTGACCGCTCCAGGCCTTCGCGCACCGCCATGAAGCCGGCGTGCGGGCCACCGTAGAACAGCGGCACGCCGAACCGCTGCGACGACCCGACCACGATGTCGGCGCCGTTGTCGCCCGGCGGCGTGAGCATGGTGAGGGCCAGCAGGTCACTGGCCACGCTGACCAGCGCACCGCGCTCGTGCGACGCCTCGATCAACGGCTTCAGGTCCCGGACCGCGCCGCTGGATCCCGGGTACTGCAGCAGGATGCCGAAGAAGTCGCCGTCGGGCAGACCGTCGGTCGTGTCGGCCACGACGACCTCGATGCCGAGTGCCTCGGCCCGGGTGCGGACCACCGCGATCGTCTGGGCGAAGGTGTCGCCGTCGACCAGGAAACGGTTCGAGTCGGACTTCCGGTTCGACCGGCGCGCCAGCGTCATCGCCTCGGCGGCGGCGGTCCCCTCGTCCAGCAGCGACGCGTTCGCCGTGTGCAGACCGGTCAGGTCGGAGACCACGGTCTGGAAGTTCAGCAGCGCCTCCAGCCGGCCCTGGGAGATCTCCGGCTGATACGGCGTGTACGCCGTGTACCAGGCCGGGTTCTCGACCAGCCGGCGGACGATCACCGACGGCGTGAAGGTGCCGTAGTAGCCCTGCCCGATCATCGAGGTCGCGACGCTGTTGCGACCCGCCAGCGCCCGCAGCTCGGCCAGCGCGTCCACCTCGGAGGCCGGCTCGGGCAGCCGGAGGGGCTCGGTGCTGCGGATCGAGTCCGGCACCGCGGCGTCGATCAGCGCGTCCAGGCTGTCGTACCCGAGGGCGCGGACCATCCGTTCGTACTCGTCCGCGCGCGGACCGATATGACGGTCGGCGAAGGTGGCGGACAACGGGCGGTTCTCGGGCGAGAGTGCGTCTGACACGGGAGGCTCCATCTGGTCACGACCTGCTGGGCCTCCCCCTCTGTCACCCGTGACGACTCCCGTGGGTGGCACGGTCGTACGCCGCGTGCTTCAGAGTTGCCTGTGGCACCCGGTCCGTGGGCCTGAGAGGTTCCGGGGAGGAATTGCCCCTTCGGCGTCCCACCGCCAGGTCGTGCAAGCGGGATCTCTCCCAGGTGCTGTGAACGGCGTAAAGCAGGTTACCAGGCGCGCAGAGCTAGCCGGTAAGACGTGCTTTGCGCCTTGCGGCGAGCTCATCGCCGGCGTGGTCGTGGGTGTCGCTGTCGGCCTTCTCGGTGGGCAGATCGGACAGGCTGCCCTCGACCTCGCGCCAGACACCGCCCAGCGCGATCCCGAACACGCCCTGGCCGCCGGCCAGCAGGTCGATCACCTCGTCCGGCGAGGTGCACATGTACACGCTGGCACCATCGCTCATCAGCGTGATCTGGGTCAGGTCTTCGATGCCGTGCTCGCGCAGGCTGGCGACCGCGGTGCGGATCTGCTGCAGCGAGATACCGGTGTCGAGCAACCGCTTGATCACCTTGAGCAACAAGATGTCCCTGAAGCCGTACAGCCGCTGCGTGCCGGACCCGCTGGCCGGGCGCACCGACGGTGCGATCAACCCGGTCCGCGCCCAGTAGTCGAGCTGACGGTAGGTGATCCCCGCCGCGGCGCACGCGACCGGGCCGCGGAAACCGACGTCGTCGGGCATCGGGGTGAGGTCGTCGTCGAACAGCAGTCCCTGTACGCCGGCGTGCTTCGCCGCCTCGGCGCGTTCGGCCGACTGCCCTGACTGTGCCGTCGAGTCGGTGTCGCCGGTGCGGGTCACGCCGAGACCTCCCTGGGAAGTGACGCGGCCGCGGAACCGCCCTGGACCCGGACGGTGCCGAACCACATCAGTGGAGTTACATCCACATTCACCGTAGGCGTCGACCCCCAGGTGGTCAACGACCCTCGCCGCGCGCCGATGATGAGTGACGCGGATGGACCTCAGGACTTGTCGAAGTCCTCAGGGCTGACCTGGTCGAGGAACTCGCGGAACTTCTCGACCTCTGCCTCCGCCTGCACCTCGGGTTCGGCGCCGTCGGCCAGCTCGCCGTCCGGAACCGGGATCCCGGCCTCGGCGAGGATCTCCTCGGCGCAGAACACCCGGGTGCCGGTCCGCAGCGCGAGCGCGATCGAGTCCGACGGCCGGGCCGAGATCTCGGTGCTGTCGTCGAACACCAGCACGGCCTCGAACACCCCGTCGGTCAGGTTCACGATCCGCACCTGGCTGAGCCGGTGTCCCAGCGTACGGATGACCTCGGCGAAAAGGTCGTGCGTGAGCGGGCGCGGGGGCTCCATGCCCTGCTGCGCGAACGCGATCGCACTGGCCTCGGCAGCGCCGATCCAGATCGGCAGGTAACGCTCCCCCGCAACCTCACGGAGGAGCACGATCGGCTGGCTGGAGGGCATCTCCACCCGCACTCCGACAACGTCTACTTCACGCACAGATTCAGCCTACTCCGCACTCGGAGCCCACAAAGGCCCACGCCCGCGCGGCGTAGCCTGCATTTCCGCCGCTGACGGCCGGCTCACCTCTGGATGTCCTTGAGGGACGCGCGGAGCAGGGCGGTGTGCAGCTTCACGGTGAGTGATGCCAGCTGCGCAGCGACCTGGTCGGCGTGGTCGCGGGCCTCGGCGCCACGCTGCCGCGCCAGCGGGGCCGTTACCTGCTCGACCAGACCCGCCTCGCGGTCCGCCGCGGTCCGGAACGTCCGCAGGTGCCTGGCCTCCACGCCGTACGCCGCGATCTGGCCGGCCGTCCGCGCGATCGTCAGCGCGTCCGCGTCGTAGTGCCGGCCGCGGCACCGGACCAGCCCGTGGGTCTCCAGCTGGTCCAGCTGCTCGGCGGTGACGCCGGCGGACTCCAGCAGCTCGTCCCGAGTCAGCCGCAGCTCACGCGTCGTACCGGCGAAGTCGGCCGGCACCGCGGCGTCCGGTGTCTCCGGCGGCATCGGGCGGCCACCTGCGGCAGGCGGGGCCATGCCCCGGTCGATCGCGGCCAGGTGCTCCTTGATCACCTTCAGCGGAAGGTACTGGTCGCGCTGCGCTGCCAGCACGTACCGCAGCCGCTCCACATCGGCCTCGCAGAACTTGCGGTACCCCGACGGTGCGCGCGCGGGCGTCACCAGGCCCTCGGTCTCGAGGAAACGGATCTTGGAGATGGTCACATCCGCGAACTCGCCGCGGAGCCTTACCAGGACCTCCCCGATGCCGAACCGGGCGACCGGTTCGTCGGCACCCGATGGGGAGGCCGCCTGGATCAAGCCTCGAACCCCTGCCCGCTGGCGTAGTACACCAACCGGTACTTGCCGATCTGGACCTCGTCGCCGCCGGCCAGGACGACCTCGTCGATCCGGTCCCGGTTCACGTAGGTGCCGTTCAGGCTGCCGACGTCGCGGACCTTGGTCCGGTCGCCCTCGCGGCGGAACTCCGCGTGCCGCCGCGACACCGTCACGTCGTCCAGGAAGATGTCACTGTCCGGGTGCCGCCCGGCGGTCACCACGTCGGTGTCGAGCAGGAACCGGCTGCCCGCGTTCGGGCCGCGCTGCACGATCAGCAGTGCCGAGCCGGCCGGCAGCGCCTTGACCGCGGCCTCGTCCTCCGCGGACAGCTGCTCGGTGTCGATCCGCTCGGTGTCGGGCTCCCCGATCGCGCCGATCATCGCGGTGTCACCGATACCACCGGCGGGGCGTTCGGCGGGCGCCAGCATGCTGCCGCACTGCGAGCAGAACCGGCTGCCCTCCGGGTTGTCGTGCCCACAGCGGTTGCAGAACGGCATGGTGATCCTCTCGATCGCCTGGGGCCCATCCGTCCCAACCCTCAATGTCGGGTTGAGACCGGCACGGCCAACGTATCAGTTCTGGTCGAGCTGGCCCTGGTAGGTCTCGGCGTCCATCAGAGCCTCCACCTCGGCCTCGTCGTCGAGCTGGACGTCGATCAGCCAGCCCTCGCCGTACGGGTCGGTGTTGACCAGGTCGGGCTGGTCGGCCAGCGCCTCGTTCACCGCGGACACGGTGCCGGTGACCGGCGCGTAGAGGTCGCTCACGGACTTGGTCGACTCCAGCTCACCACACGTGTCCCCCGCCCGGATCGCGGTGCCGACCTCGGGCACCTGGACGTAGACGATGTCGCCGAGGGCGTCCTGGGCGAAGTCGGTGATACCCACCCGCGCGGTTCCGTTGGCGGCCTTCACCCATTCGTGCTCGGCCGAGTATTTCAGGTCTTCGGGATACACCGTCATCCTCTTTCGGTCTGGTGCGTCGGAAGCGAGCGGATCTGGCCGCAGTCAGCGCGTGGGGCTTGCTGCCGGGCGAGCGTAGCGATGCTCCTGAGGCGTGTGCAAGGCGGTGACCTTGAGCATCGGCAGCATCTCGACCTCGGCCGCGCCGTTGATCTGCGGGCCCTCGATCTCGCTCACCAGGCCACCCGGGAAGTTGGCCGCCTCGGACAGGTTGTGGGAGTCGCCGATCGCCTCGATGACGTACGGTGACTCGACCTTCGTGCCGTCCACCCGCACTCCCGGCGGATCGTCGACGAAGTCGGTGCTGGCGACCACCCGGACCTTGTCGTTGATCTGGATCGCCTCTGCGCCGGCGTCCCGCAGCTCCTCGATCGCGTCGAGCAGGTTCGAGGACTCGACCTTGCCGTCCGGGTCGGTCATCGTGATCCGTACGCCGGGCCCCTGAGCGGGCAGCGTGCCGGCCAGGATGCCGAGCACCTTGATCTGCTCCTCGGCCTGCTTGCGGGCGTTCTCGGCCCGGTCCGCACCGGACGACAGCGCGCTCTTGCGCTGCTGCAGCTCGGAGATCTCCGACTCCAGCCGGCGGGTGGACTGGCCCAGCCCGTCGAGGATCGCGATCAGGTCCTCGCGCCGGGCGTTCGCGTACCCGTCGTCGGCCAGGTTGAGCCGGACCTGTACGACGGCAAGGAAGGCCACCAGCCCGAGTACGGCGCCGACGATCGCCTGACCCCGGGACGGACGGAGCCCGGCGCGGATCCGCTTCCAGGCCTGCCCTCCACCTGCGGCCGGCATCGGTGTCGGGAGCGCGGGCTCGTCGGTCGACCTGGCGGCCGGCTGGTCCGCCTCGGGTGCCTCCTCGGGTACGGCGGCTGCGTCCGGCTCCTCCTCACCGATCGCCTCGTCCGGCGCTACCTCGTCCGGCGCTACCTCGTCCGGCGCTACCTCGTCCGGCGCTACCTCGTCCGGCGCCACCTCGTCCGGCGCCACCTCGTCCGGCGCCACCTCGTCGGGCATGCCCGGCAGCGGCTGCTCGCCGAGCACCGGTTCCGGCCGCTCGTCCGGCGGGGTC
>Ga0114129_10005579_pt1 | contig 17795 bp, 15 predicted proteins | sample RhiMetdeltSRZDD1_FD_80071 | JGI IMG/M metagenome (GOLD analysis project Ga0114129, IMG submission 80071) | Populus rhizosphere microbial communities from Tennessee, USA - Rhizosphere MetaG P. deltoides SRZDD1 (version 2) (version 2) | ecosystem: Host-associated > Plants > Roots > Rhizosphere >...
GCACAATAGCTTGGGCTAAAGCCTGACTGTCGTTCGCCGCGACAAGGAGACCTGTTTGTTCGTGTAGTACGACTTCAGGAAGTCCACCGACGCGCGCTGCCACCACGGGGCGTGCCATCAATGCGGCCTCCAAAGCCACCAGGCCAAAGCCTTCCAATCGAGAGGGCATTACCACGAGAGTTGCTTCATCGATCAAATGGGCCGCCGTTTCCGGTGGGACACTGCCGACAAATTCCACTGAGTCAGCCAATCCTAATTCGATCGTTTGCTGTTGCAATTTTGACCGTTCAGGTCCGTCTCCCGCGATGACTAAACGGGCGCTAGGTAAGCGATTGCGAACAGTCGCAAATGCCGTCAATGCCGAATCAAATCCCTTCTCTGCGACCAAACGGCCGAGACATAATAGCCGTGGCGGATCGAAAGCAATTGGCTGGGGGGCGAAGGCCGGCTCCTCCAACCCATTATGAATGACCGAGGAACGTGGAATGATTTCCGGCACAAGCCGGCGCGCGTGATTGAGGATAGCAACGGAGCAGGTGCTGACCCAATCCGAATTACGCAACAGATTCCCCAGCAGGCTTTCGCGCCCAACAGATTCATCGGGTAGTGCCTGATGTAATGTTACCAACACAGGAGCCGGATGGGTTCTCACGGTACTCATGTGAAACAAGACACTGCTACCATAAGAATTTATGTGAACAAGCTCGGGAGCAAAGTCTTGCTTCAGCCTTGCCACTTCGCGGCGATTTTCTAATAGCGGATCAAGGCTGCTTTGCCGCCCTCCTGAAAAGAACGGAAAACGATGTACCGGAATCCCCTGGTAGCGGACTTCATCAGGAACTTTTGTGTTCTCCCATGTAACAACCACGAACTCATAGCCGCGGGACTGTAAGGCCGGCAGCAATCTGACAGCAAGATTTTCGACTCCACCCACGCGAGGCCAAAAAGTTTCAGACCAAAAAAGAATTCGCATGTGTTCTTAGCTATACCTGCGGAAATACAATGCCGATTGCATGGTGATCACGGTGGCCTCACGACGGCAACCTTTTCCCGAGGAAGCGGAGACGATGACGTAGGTTTATCAGTCATGGCCACTCGGCAATTTCTCCGATCAATCCGACATCTTACTGAGCCGGCGGCGGCGATCGAGCGCAGTCTTTAGAACCTCTAAGTATTGGTCACGACTATTAGACGCGCGAAGACGACTCAAATTGGTTTGATGCAAGCGACGGTACAAAAGCACATCGGGTAACAACTCCATAGCGGCTCCGTGTTCAGATACGCGCAAAAACCACTCGGTGTCATCGGCGTGCTTAATGTTGGGATTGAACAAGCCCACGGTGCCGAAAAAGGCGTAGCGGGCCAACAAAGTCCCAGTTACATAACCAGGTAAAGGTTTCGAGATTCGATGATCACAAAACCTTCTTTCCTCTTCAATGAGCTCCGGTACCCAGAAATTCTGCGCATGCGCAACACAATAATCCAACTCGGGTCGGGCCTGGAAACGGGCCATCTGCCGTTCCAACTTCTCCGGATGCCACAAATCGTCGGCATCGAGAAAAGCCACAAATTCACCCTCGGCTGCGTTTAGCCCTGAGTTGCGCGCGACTGCAGTTCCTGCATTGGGCTGCCTCAAAAAACGCACCTGTCCTTCATAATGATCTATGACCGCTGCTGTCCCATCCGTGGACCCATCGTCGACTACAATAATCTGCAGAGACTGGTAGCTCTGTTTCAGGATGCTTTCCAGTGCTTCGCCCAAGTACCTCTCACCGTTGAACACAGGAACAATGCAGCTGATTAACGGCAATTTCATAAAGGCTTTATTGTAATTTCCTTTTTCAAAGAGGTTCATGCGTTGGCGAATGCAGATGCTTGCAAGGGGCCCCCATCCAGTCCCGCACGCGCACAGGAGCGCAGAAACTGTGGTTCGAACTCGTCTTCGACATAATCGGTGCTGTCACGTTGTTCTTTTTGGATCCTTGCGAACAGCTCCTGGTTATGGTTGACGAAAAGTTCGTACCAAAGCAAAAAACTGATCATGCGCCACCAATCGACATGAGCGCTCCACTCGTCCAGGTGCGCGCGATGCTTCGTTAAACGCTCAAACGACGGCAGATCAACATAAGAATTACGCAGCTGCTTGAGGAGCGTCTGAATGGTCGGAGGGCTGGTTGCAACGAAACGCTGAAATGGAATAGGAAAGCCCACTTTCGGTTTTCTCCAAACGACCTCTTGTGGCAATAGTTCCTCGAAGGCTTTTCGGATTATCCATTTTTGCCAGCCGTGCCGAATAAGATAGGAGACCGGCAACGTCAACGCCAGCTCGACCACGCGATAATCGAGAAACGGCGATCGTCCCTCGATAGGAATGCCCATGCGCATTCGATCATTAGTGCGGACCCAATAGGGGATACTAGTGCTGATGATCTCATCGTAAAGCACCTCAGATAAAGTCCTCCGCGGGTCGTCTCCGTCGTGCATGAAAGGTGGCAGATTGACATATCCATCCAAGCACTCGGATTTTGCCTGGCGGTTGGCACCGCTGGCTCTGAGAATGGACCGATAGGGGTGTCGCAGACTCCACTTAATCTTCTGAGCGATGAGTCCGGCTAGTGGCGCGTGCGCATCTGTTTCCCATCGACGGATGTGATTGTCCAGAAACATCGCAAACCGATGAGCCTGCAGGGTTTCCGTTTGTAGAGGATCAAAATGCCTCATATACCCAGCGAAAAGCTCATCTGCTCCTTCGCCCACGAGGACTACCTTAAAACCTTGTGACCGCATCGCACGGTGCAATAACTGTCTAGTATAAATATTCGGGGCATGGTACGGCTCCTCTGCGAGATAGGTAAAGGAAAGGATCTCATGCCAAAAGTTTTGCAGCGGTGGGTCTACAACGCGATGTTCGACGCCACAATAGCGCGCAACGGCACGGGCCAAGGGCTCTTCATCCCATTTCTTTTCCGCAAATCGGATTGTATGGGCTATCACCTTTGCCCCGGAACACTGAGCAGCCAACGCAACTAACACCGATGAGTCCAGGCCACCGCTCAATGTCAGGCAGCAAGGGACATCTGCCCGTAAGCGAATACGCACCGCATCTTGAAGGGTGTCTCGAATGGAGCGAATCGCCTCGCGCAAGGGGACTTCGCGTTCGTTGAATCGCCGCTGTGGAGCCTGCCAGTACCGTCGAGCCGTGGTCGGAAAAGTTTGGTCCAGAACTGACCAAGTCGCAGCCGGAAAACTAGATATACCCTTAAAGAAAGTGTCGTCGTTTACATCTTGAAGACCGTGGACCAAATAAGGATAAATGGTGGCCTCATTAACTGACTGAATACTTGGGACTTCCAATAAAGCTTTAATTTCAGAGGCGAAGTAAAGCGATTCCTGAATTCTGGCCCAATAGAGTGGAATCTCGCCCAAGCGATCCCGGCTCACAATCAAACGTTTGTTTCTGAAGTCATACAAAGCCATCGCCCACATTCCGTTGAAGTGAGAAAAGCATTCCACTCCCCAAGCCTTATACGCTTCAACGATCACTTCAGCGTCAGAAGCCGAGCGAAAATGATGTCCGCGTTTCACGAGGTCATCCCGCAACTCTAGATAATTGAAAATTTCCCCGTTGAAGACAGCACAGCAAACCTTGTCAGAGTCGAAAAACGGCTGATGCGCTCTTGTTGTCAGATCAACAATCGCAAAGCGCCGATGAGCGAGGCCAATAGCGAAGGGAAGATGATGGTGCGAATCCCGCAACGTCGGGTAAGTCTCAAGAAGAACTCTCGGGGTATCAGCTCCGGAGTATTCGGCCCACGAACCGAGGTCTGGCTGGATGAAGACATACCCTTCATCATCACGACCGCGGTGACGAAGTTGATCGTTCATCCTGCGGAGTAAGCTAACGTTGACCGGTTGACCGTTCAGGTTAACGATTCCAGCGATAGCACACATATCTGTTCTCTTTTATCTAGCGGCAGTTCCGGGGACTTACTTGCTTTGATGCGTTGTTAAATTATAGCGTCTCGGAGCGATGTCGATTTTCGCGCCCGTAAATGCGCTCCAAAGGTTGCGACAAGTGAAACAAAGGTCGATTTCAAGTCATTCGTGGAGCCGGATGATTTGCCGAATGAGCTTTTCTCCGGACGCCACAAATCGTCGGCATCGAGAAAAGCTACGAATTCATCCTCCGTTGCGTTTAGCCCCAAGTTACGCGCCGCGGCTGTTCCTTGATTGGCGTGCCAGAAATAGTGAACTCGTTGGCCGTAGCTAGCTGCCACTGTCGTTGTTCCATCGGTCGATCCATCATCGACGACGATGATCTCCAAGGATTGGTAGGTTTGAGCCAAAATGCTATCGAGGGTTTCTCCTAGATAACGTTCGCCGTTGTAGACCGGAACGACGCAGCTTATCAGAGATTCTTTCATAGCAGATCGGGCACCTTTTCCGCCGAGCGACGATCCTTCTCCTTGCTTAATGAGGTTTGCTTAATGAGTTGCCTGTATAGCGCGTCATAAGCATCCACATGCCGTTCCCAACTGAACGCCGTTTCAACTCGTCTGCGAGCCGCGTTGCCCATCTGAACCGCAGCGGCGGGATTATCGATCAGAAAAGAAACTGCCTGCGCTAGGCCCTCGCGGTCTTCTTTATCGACGAGCAATCCCGTCTGCTTGTGCAGCACGATTTCTGGAAGTCCTCCAACGCGCGTTGCCACAACCGGACGAGCCATCCCGGCTGCCTCAAGAGCTACCAGAGGAAATGAATCCTCCCGCGAAGGCATCAAGACCATCGTGGCATCATTGATTAAAGCCGGCACGCCCTCAGGCGCAACCCAGCCTATGAATTCCACTGCGTGACTGATTTTCTCTTGTGCAGCTTGCTTCTCCAGCTCGGTCCGGGCCGGACCATTGCCGGCAATGATCAATCGTGCCCGGGGAAAGCGCATGATGATCGAGCGAAACGCACCTAGAGCTAGATCGAAGCCTTTCTGCTGTGCAAGGCGTCCCAAGCACAAGATTCGCGGTGCATCGAATGGCAACGGTTGAGGAGTAAGCGGCGGTAACTCGAAGCCGTTATGAATGACGGAGGAGTGAGAGACGATTTCCGGAACCAGTTGTCGTCCTCGTTCAATAATAGCAGCCGAGCAACCGGCAACCCAGTCGGCATTGCGCAGAGTGTGTTCTACGATCGGCTCAATCCGTTTCTCCCATTGTCCATGGAGTGTCACCAAAAAGGGAGCCTTGTAACCGGTGTTCGTCACCAGGTGAAAAAAGTCTCCGCGGCCGACGGCGTTAATATGGATGAGGTCCGGGTCGAAAGTATGCTTGAGTTTGACAACCTTTTCTCGCATCTCGATCACATAGTCGATGATGCTGGGAGTGGAATCATTTCTAAAAGAGAAGCGATGGATTGGAATCCCTTGGTATTTTTCTTGATCGGGCAAGGCCGAGTGACTTTTCGGGGTAACCACCGTGAATTCATAGCCTCGTGTGCGCAAGGCGGGCAGTAACCTCGCGGCGAGAACTTCGACGCCACCGACGTTAGGCCAAAAAGTGGAGGACCAGAACAGGATACGCATCGATTCAGTTCAATCCGGTCCCTCGCGCGAATTCACAATATTAGTGCGGCTTAGGCGGGCAATACTTATGTCGGCCGCCATCATGAGGAGGAGCCACAACCCGAGTCGAAAGTGCACACCAGCTTGCAAGGCATGTCTTCCAATCTCATTCGGATCCCCATGCCAAACCAGAACTGCATGCGGATAAGCAAGAACGATCAGAGCTAAGGACACGATGACTGCTTTCCTGTGTTTCCAAAGACCAAGACCCACGACCAGCCCGACAACAATTCCAGCTGCCCAGATCAATAGCAGCCCCCAAATTTTGACATAGACGATTTCGGCCAAGGCCCCACTAAGTATCGGGAAAAAGTTAACGGGAGCATAGTTCTTTAACTCTGGAGCGAGCAACTCCTCGGGATGACGAAGGGGTTCCTGAGTCGTCATGGCCGGATGTGCGAGTAAAAACCGTATGTAGCTCGCTTTGCCATCCGCGTGCAGCCAATCGCGAAAATTTTGCAGGCCCGGATCCTTGAAAAAAGCCCAGTTATCAGTCCAGGCCTTTTTTTCTCTCCGTTGCATCAAGGCCGGTGTGACGGGCATGCCCAGTTCTGCAAAATACGCGGTCCGCTCCGGGCTTGGCAATATTCGTAGTCCCACGATATTCATGAAAGCAACAACCCAACGGTGCGCCCTGTTCGCTGATACGTCATTCATGACAAAGATAAGGGCGAAGACGCTTGCGATGAGAACGTAACGGCCTTGGATGCGCCGTGCTACGACTGCGATAATTATTAATGCCGCGATCATTAGCACAACCCAGGCGTTGGTATCCTTGGCAAATGACCATAAGAATGCAGCTAGCGTCAATAACGCCACTTTGAACCATTGCCAATCTTCCACTAACCAAAGCCAACTCGCGATGAAAAGAGCCATCAGGGAGAGAGAAATCGAGTCTGATAAGATCACTCCATCCCACATGATAATTTCCGCGCTCAGACTGAACACGAGTATCATCGTGAACGCGATCGGTCCGAGCCATGATGACCGTAAGGTCCTGGCAACGCAGAGGGCCAAGAGCCCCCAGCAGATCGTGGAGAACGCTAATTGAAATTTAGCGATGCGTTGGGGATCAATGCGCAACAGTTTATAAAAAAGCGAGGTCGTCCAAGGACGCGGACCGACCCAAAAATGTAAATCCCAAATTGTTTGAGAAGCGAGCTCTGTATAAACCGGCGTATCGGGAAACGACCGCACTTCCTCAAACGCGGGAAAGGTGACAATCCGCAATGCCGAGTATAAGAGGAACAGAATAAGCAAGAGGGCCGAAAGCTCAACCCCTTTGCGCGTCTCTGATCGAATTTTAGATATACCGCGGGTCATGACAGCAGGCTAATCGTGCTGCTCGAGAACGCTGCTACCTGTCAGGAGGTCTTCGATCGTCGCAGTGACCGTAAATAAAAGATCCAGCGCTTCTTTAGTATAGTCCGTGTAGTGGTCGATGATGTTGCGCAGGGCAGGCGCCGATAGGTACTCGAATATGGCATCGGAAGCACCCATCTGCCGGCCCAGGCACGTCATCGTCATGGGATCGTGATCGGGTTTCCGTGGGGATCCCACCAGTGGCTCGAGCCGTCCACGAATGTCGGGACGCTCTTGCAAAAAACCCAGCGCTTTGCGAATGGTCTTGAACCCGTTCGACGTGATGGCTGCTCCCGTCCCCGCGTGGGGGACGGCGGCGGCCGCGGGGGAGATTTCGAGGAGAAATTCGCGATACAATCCATAATAGTATTTCTGCTCATCCGGGCACCGCATGGCAAAATTGAAAAATTCAATCCCGGAGTAGGGCGTGGCGTTCCAGAAGTAACATCTGTTTCGATCCTCTCCCTCGCACAGCCACTTAAACACTCTCTCGAAGGTGGTGAAGTGGACGTATTTTTGCACCCAATCTTGTTCCGGATATGAAGAGATATGGTCCTGTAGCTCATCTACGATGTCGGTGGCCTTAAGTCCGGTCAAGCTCGCTACGGTATCGAGCGAATACTTCTGCTCCTTGCCGAGCAGAAAATCCGTCGTTTCCGCAAGACTTCCGATATTGCTCGGTGGCCTCCGGTCAGGTAAAACTCTGTCGCCGATTTCGCCCGAAAAAAAGATCACGTCCGAACCCCAAGATCTCCTGACCTGATCGAGGAAGCCGAGAAGAAAGGACATGTACAGAGGATTCATGCCGGTTTTCATGCGCAGCAGCTTTAGGACGTCGTGCGCCGGCGGAGGATCCAATGACAAAAATTTCCACTCGGCGCCGAAGAGACCGGCGACCCGCCGGGCGATGGGTACGTCCGGCTCCGCCCTCGCGCTAGGGTCGAGAAAGGTCGCGCAGCGGAAAGGTATTCCCGTTTTATGGAAACATGCAGCAATGGTCCGTGAATCAAAACCTCCGCTTAAGGAGATAACATTCTGTGCAATCGGCACGGCGCGCGCCGCGCAGGACCTGGAAAACAACGCGGCAAGTTCGCGAGCGTTCTCTTTGACGCTGGCGTGGTCATCCGACTTGCTTTCGCAGCTAAACCGGCAAATCTGAGCGATATGAATTCGTGATTGGGCGGGGGTTATTCGTATGCATGTCGCCGGTGGTAACCGATCGACGTTCTCCAAAAGCGTTCGTTCCCCAAGCGGATAGCCGACGAGAAGATGCTGCGCCAGGGCCATCCGGTCGAATCGCGTGCGGCCCATGAGTCGGCAGATGAACCGCAATTCCCGAGAAACAATCAACTTGTCCGTTGTCCGATAGCAATACAACGGCAACCGGCCGAAAATATCGTTGATGATAACGATATCTCTGGTCTCTTTATGGTAGAGGAGCGCGACAAAATCGCCATCTGTTTTACCCAACCATTCACTTATTGGAGTTCGCGGTTCCCCACCGGAAGTGAACGCCAAGTCTGTCAGTTCATGCAGTGCTCTCGTAGTGTCGTCAGAATCTTTTCCATAAAAGCATCCTTCCAAGTAGACCGTCACGTTGCCGACTTCAAAGGAGTCGATCGGATATTCTTTGTAGGACGTATATCCCAGATAGTAAACGTCGTCATTTAACCACCCATGCAACTCGTATCGCTCATCATGCATCAACGGTCGCAGCGCCGCCGCTATCACGGGTGACTCGCGGCCGAGACCGCCTTTCAGATCACAAATGAAACTGATTCCGGGCATGGTTACGGAGTCCGTCGTGTTCCTTCTTCAGGGTTGCCCAGATGAATCGGCGCGGTCATTTTCTTTTTCGCCATCGCGCGATCCCTGAAGTCGATCTCGATTTTTTTGCCGCTCCGCGCTCGACCCGTCGGAGGCAGCGGACAGGCGCGACATAGGCCATACTTCTCCCGATGGCCGGTAACCAGATCCTCGCAGATTTCAGCATGCCGGTCGGAGAACCATAACTCTCGCAGCGAGTGCTCGTAGACGTTGCCGAGGTTGAAGGATCCGAAGGTGTCCTCGCAACAGTGAGCGACTGTCCCATCATACTGGATGATCATGCGAATTAAGGGGCGATGACAAGGGGCGTTGGCGTACGTGAGATCGAGGCCGTTCATGCGCTCGTCCGGGGGCACCAGGGCGCGTGGGATACCCGTGCTGTGCGCCGATCGAGATCCTGAGACGCCAATTGGGCTGAAGGTTAAATTTGCCCTGGGCAATTTAATTTTCCAATATAGTTTGGCCTCCTCAAGCTCGTCATTGGACTCATAGTCGTAAAGCCCCACGGCGATGTATTCAAAGATCTCGCTTGCCTCTACGCACAACGCATCGTCATGTTTCAAAACATCGCCATTGGTGTGCAGATAAGGCTTCATGCCCCGCGCTTTCGCTTCCCGGGCGAGCATGGTGCAGCGTTTGTCGAGCAACGGCTCGGAGTAGTGGTGGAACCCGGCGTACCCTCGAAACCCCAACGCCCGCGCCTGATCGAGGAGATCAAGAATTTTTTCCGTGGGCATCTGTTTGAGCACGGATTGGCCCATGCCGTCGAGATACTTTCCGGTTCGATCGTAGGTCCGTGGGCAAAACCAGCATGAGCGATTACAGTTCGATTGAGATTCGATCAGCAAACGCTCGAAGAGCTCTATCCTGGTCTTGAAAACGGCAGCACCGAGAGATGACATAAAACCTCCTGAATCGGCTTCTAATCACTTCGAGGAAATCAATCCGTTGCGGATTTGTTGGCGTCAGGCTCTCCCGTAGTCAACTTTTGGTAGAGGTTGTCGTAGGCATTGATATGGTCATCCCAACTGAAAGTTGTTTGCGCGCGACGGCGTGCGGCGAGGCCCATCCGTATAGCGACGTCGGCGTGCGCCAGTAGAAACCCGGTCGCCTCGGCCAGCTCGTCACTATTATCTGGCTCGACGAGCAGACCGGTTTGTTGATGTTTCACGACTTCGGGGAGCCCACCTACCCGGGTGGCCACCATGGGACGGGCCATCAATGCAGTCTCCAGGGCGACCAATGGCAATGACTCTGACCGTGAGGGCATGAGCACGGCCGTGCAGGTATTGATCACCCTCGGGACATCTTGAGGAGCAACCCAGCCGAGAAAGTCAACGACGGCACTCAATCCCTGGGAAGCCACTTGCCGTTCCAAGTCGCTGCGTGCCGGTCCGTCGCCGGCAATGACCAGGCGAGCGTTGGGAAATCTCTCGACGATGGCGCCAAACGCCGTCACCGCCACATCGACGCCTTTTTTTCGGTGGAGTCGGCCGAGGCACAGTAGCCGCGGCGCATCGAAAGATAACGGAGCCGGCGCGAGGGCTGGTGTTTCCAGACCGTTATGAATCACGCCCGATCGGGGGACAACCGCTTCGGCCAGTCCCCGCGCCTTATCGACAATTGCGCCGCAGCAGCCGGCGACCCAATTGGCATCGCGCAGCGTCCGCTCAACCAGCGCATCAATCTGACTCGTCCACGCGCCGTGCAAAGTCACTAGCAAGGGAGCCGCATGAACGTTGCGGGTCAGCTGGTGGAAAAAAATTGTCGGACCGACGGCATTGATGTGAATCAAGTGGGGGCGAAAAGTTCGTTTGAGCCTAATCACTTGCTCGCGTAAATATATCAGCCGGTCGATGTTCGTCATCGCCCCGGAAAATGGCAGCCGGTAGACGGGAATGCCCCGATAATTATCTTGCTCAGGCCGACAATCCCCGCTCTGCGGCGCGACGATCACGAACTCGTAACCACGGCATCTCAAGGCGAGAAGAAACTTGGCGGCGAGAATTTCTACGCCTCCAATGTTAGGCCAGAATGTTTCGGTCCAGAATAAGACGCGCATAGGCGACTTCAGGGAGTCCTTGTTTCGCTTCGCCTGGAAGCCATCTTGATCTTTGTGCCTTCCATCTCGTGCCGCGCCGCAGAGAGCGGACAATGCCGGCATAGATCACGAGCCGATACCAAGCAATGGAGTCCTTTTTACGGCAATTGCTGTGGCTGCCAACACAGAAGATCACGAGTGTGCGAGATATCATAAGGGGCGGTTGGTTGAGCGGAAACTCCATAGACGACGTGAAACCCCTTAAATTCTGCTTCGACACAACGTCGTAGTAGGCCGCGAATATCTTGAACGCCGATCCACCGATGTCGTCGCTCTTCGTCCTCCGGGGGAGCGGTCTCATAAGACCCGATGCGTACGGCTACGAACGAGCCGAGTCGTCCCTGGTCCACGGCCATGCGCCCGCTGATTTCTCCAAGCGCCTTGGAAGTACCATACGAGGTGATTGGACGCGGCGGCGCATCTGAATTTATCTTGGGTCCGTCAGGCATGTAACAGGATGGTGCCAATTCACGCTCCCATGCTTTGACTGCCCAGTTGGAGCTGGCAAACACGATGCGGGGCACTCGGTGGCGCACGGCCGCTTCGATAACGTTCAAATTCACTTGTATATTATCGAAAAGGAGTTGCTGCTCGGGTACCGTGTCGCGTTGATCTGCTGCAAGGTGAAGGACGACGTCTGCATTTTTAAACGCTTCCATCCATCGCAGATGTTGTGTCGGCTCCAACCAAAATTTCCAGTGGGTCCGGGAGTGACCGTTTGAAAGGTCCGTGATCATCGACTTATGGCTGGATACCGGAGAGCGGTCGATCAAACAAAGTTCGTGTGTCTCGGAGAGTTCGTCTATTATTTGGGTGCCGATTTGTCCGGCGGCACCCGTGATGATCACACGCATGGTTGCCCTGATACCGCCAAACTAACCGGCTAATTGGATCCCCTCGAAGGCACCACTCCAGGAGTCGTATGACGTCATTTGTCCATCCGACTTCTTTGCTGATCCAGCCGTGCCTTTAGAAGCGGGAATAGAGGCTCGAAAAACTCGCTCCGAGGCACATCTAAGATTTGCCCGTACTCATCGATGCTAAAAAAGCGCCGCGCCATAACGCGGAATTGTTGGCGTTGCGTTTCGGTCATGCGATGCGCATGGATCTCATAAAATCGACGAATGCCGCCGCGCATCGTTTCGCTGGCAGGAGTGCCCAGCTTTGCTCCTGTGTGTTGATAAAAGCGTACGAGTCGTTGTTGCAGGTTTAGGTATCTGACGCCGCCGCGCAGGCTCAATCTGACACCGAGATCTATATCATTGCAGCTCGGCAGCGATTCATCGAAGCCGCCGATTTCACGATAGAGAGAGCGCCGGATAATCAGGTTGGAGCCGCCCAGCCCGGGATTCCTCGTCAGGAAGAGTTCCGGCGCCAGGCGATCGGGAGCGCTTTTGGACAATCGGTCGACTCCGTCGTCGAAACGACAGAGCAAGGGCGTACAAACCACATCGAGTTCCGACCAGTCGATTCGGCCAACCGCCTGGGAAAGATAGGAAGGCAGCCACTCGTCGTCATCATCCAGAAAAGCCAGCAGCTCGCCGGTTGCGAGCGCGGCGCCGGTGTTGCGCGCGCCGCTGGCCCCTTTGGCGCGAGAATTTGTCACCACACGTGCTCCGGTTAAACCGCATTGCTTGACCGTTCGGAGAGAGACGGGAGCATGATTTTTCTCCCCATCGTCAACGACAATGGTTTCTTCCGGCAGGAACTGCTGTGCCGCGATGGATCGCAGAGCCCGCTCCAACATCACCGGCCGGTCACAAGTGGGCACAATGGCGGTTACACGTAGCATCGTCGAACCCCGGCGCTAATTACCCAGGCAAGCCTGGATCAATTCAGACTGAGAATTTTCAAGGTTTCGGTCCGATGAGTGCGGCGGTGTGCGTGGCGCGATGGCCCAGGCGATCCAGACCGACGAGAAACGGTCCTAGTCCGTCCGATGACCGTAAACATTCGCTCGGCCGAGGCAGCTCGCCGACGCCAAACTCGCGAATGGGCCAGTCGAAGTAATCGGCAGGACGAAGCGCGGTGTCGGCGTTCGTTGGGGCGATCGCATAGTGATCCCACCAGAAGACGAACCCGCCCGGTTTCAACACTCGGCTGATCTCACTTACCACATGGGACCGCAGTGCGGCAGATCGCATCGTCGAAAAAGCCACGGACTGCATCACCAGATTGAAAGAAGCATCGTCAAACGGGATCGTGATGCCGTCTGTATGGAGCAGCGTGATCAAAGGGTTCTTGGCGCGCGCAAACTCAATGCGCGCATCGCTGACATCGATCCCAACCAGGTCTTTGGGCAAAGCGTCAAACTCGAGAAAGGCGCGCAGCCAGAACCCACTGCCACAGCCCACGTCAAGGATCCGCCAGCCGGCCAGAGTTTTGGTAACCGAGCCTACCAGCGTGCCAAAGGCGCGCATTTGCTGCGCTCTTAAGTTTACGGAGCGCTCGGTCAGCCCGAACCACTCTGCGTGAAACTCAGGGTCGGAAGCATAGCGGGCCGAGTTTGATCGTATGAAGGCGATCTCGTCCCTAAAGGCAGTCATGGCTTTCTTCGAATGGCGAAGCTCCAGGGATACGCCCGGCCTCAGCTCCGTTGCGTCACGACAACGCACGCGGTGGCAACCGGTCGCGTCCTCGACGTTGCGCGTGAATCCAAATACCTCGCTTGAATTGACAATCGGCCTTTGTCTACATGCGTTTCCTGCCTGGTGCTCATCCGTTCCCCTTTCGCCTCTGGTAGTCCTTCCACTCCTTCAAAATCGGCAAAAAATTATCAAACAAAACTGCCTTTCCTCTTCGTGTGAAACTCTCCACATTGAACCGCCGATCCATGAGGATATCGCTTAAAACCTCGATTACCGCGCCTTGCCCGGCAGCGCGTAGAAACCAGGTCATATTCTCGATGCCGCGAGTGCCATCGTGGAAGTCGCCGAATCGATCAAACACAGCGCGGCGCGTCAGAAGCGTGCTAATGCTCCAGGCGGATTGCGGCTGACACAGCGGTTGTCTCTGATAAAAGCGTTCTTCTTCAGCAAGCTCCGGCATCCAAAAATTCTTAAAACGAGTAAAACAGAGATCGATCGGCGCCGGTTCGGCGAATCGTGCCATCTGTCGTTCAAGCTTGACAGGGTGCCAGAGGTCGTCCGCGTCAAGAAAAGCGATAAACTCTCCTCGGGCTTCGTTCAGCCCGAGATTTTTTGCTTCTGGGTACCCCTGATTCGTCTGATGCACGTATTTGACGCGATTACCAAAAGCCTCGGCTACTTTCGCAGTGCCGTCGGTGGAGCCGTCATCGGCCACGATGATCTCCGTGGGGTGATAGGTCTGCTCCAAAATACTATGGAGCGCCTCACCGATGTAGCGCTCACCATTGTAGACCGGAACAATGCAACTTATGAGAGGCGCATCCATGGTCGTTACTTCATCCCGATTTGATCGGGCCGAACATCAAAGCAAAGAGACATTCAAACCGCGTCTAAAAAAGGAATGTTTTGGTCATCTTGGGTTGGCACTGCGAAACAGAGGCTGACCACATCGTTGCCAAACCACTTTGGGCGTAGTTTCTCTTATGCGGAAGTTCCAAAAACGGTGGCATCTCTAGCTTGCCGCGGTGATCGATTTAGCCAAAGACCGTTTGTTGGCAATACCGTCACTTCTTGGGCTCGTCATCCGGTTCTTTCCAGGTGATGTCCTGCAGCCCCGGTGTCGGCGGATCGAGCGCCAATAGATCGCCCATGTCACGGTAAATGTTAAGCGTGGGGGCTTCATAGGGAAGTCTCTCTTGCTGACGCGATTCGGTCGTCATTGGAGCGGAGCCGTTGTTTTCCGAAACCGTGACCAGGTTTTCTTGCAGCAGCTCTTCTGCAATTCGTTGGAAATCCGCCTCGGCCTGTACCGTTGATACATTATAGCGAGCAACGATTTCCGCGATCATGGCGGCCATGCTGGACTGTCTTTCGATCGCTTCCCAGATCAAACCGCCCACTTTATCCATGCTATAATAAACTCCGTTCGCGAGATTGATGATGATCGCTTCACCATCGATGACTTTGGCGGCGACTTCCTCGGTTCGTGTCTGTAAACAATGATTAAGTGGCAACATAGGAGACCTCCCTCTGCGTTAATGATTTCTTAACCGTGAATGTTTTGACGGACCGGCGGCGGCGATCCAGAGACGTTTTCACGACGTCTAAGATGGTTCTCATGCGTACGCTCATAAACCAATAAGTCGGACAATAACTCGATGACCGCTCCCTGTTCGCCCGCGCGTAAAATCCAGTCCACAGGATCCCAACGCGCCTAGACATGTTGAAATGGCCGTCTGAGTCGAAGAGTGCGCCGCACCAAGAGTGTTTGCGTAACATAACCGGGCAATACCTCCGCGAAACGGTGATTTTGAAACCGTCTTTGCTCTTTTTCTAGTTGAAGCACCCACACTGGAACGACGCAGCTGATCATGGATCGTTTCACGACGCGCTTGTCTCCGCCTTACAAGTATCAAGAGAAACAAGTTGCTTGATCTTTCCCCACACTCTTCGCCGAGACTGCGGCAGCAAATCTAGGTATTCCTTGGAATCCGCAGCAGCTGCGTCGATGAGCTGTCGGACACTATGATAACCAACGGCGAAACGCCCAGCCTCAGGAGAAAATAGCTTGTACTCATTTAGTGCGGCTTGCTTGCACACTTGCCACTCAGGCTTGAGATCGGATTGAAACCCGGACTCTCGATCCGCGCGGTCTTTCCAATAAACATAGACACGGTAGAAACGGAAATCGGATATCTTGCCGTTTAGTTTTGTCGCGGCATCCCAGCATGCCTGATGAATTGCGTTCGTGACTGTGGCGCTCCCTCTTGGCAGCCGGTCAAGATTCCCGCTGACCAGATTATGCGATGCCCCAGGGTATAGATGCTCAAAGCGTTTAATAGTTTGCTTGACACAGTCAACCAACTTGTTATAGCTCATGCTCAGGTCAAGACCTTGCCCATCGTTGACCATAAAAACCCTATCTACATCAAGTCGTCTTGCGCTCGCCACGAATTCCATCTTTCTTGCCCAACACATTTGCTCCATCGTGAGCTCAAAGTTGTGGTTTGTTTGGTGCCACGTACACCATGTCACGCCATTTAAGATCTCCAACAATGCACGATTAGCGCCGCTCGTCAGTAAAACTAAGTAGACGGGACGACCTGCCTCCTTGTGCCGTCGAATTGCGCCCGCCATACCGATCGCCTCATCATCTTGGTGAGGGGCGTAGAAAACTGCTGGACCCTTACCGATGGGAGCACCCATAACCTTCCTTTTTCCAGCGCTGTTCTTGATTTGAGAAGAGCTGTTTTCGCTTGGCTGCTAACTATAAGGCGAAGCTCATGCAACTCGGTTCTGCTACGATTCGGCTACCAATTCGACCCGCCGCGCCGGCGATGCTTACGCGCATGGTTTGAAATCACTTCGCTGAGTCGCTTCTCTTGTATATGTGCGTTAATGCCGACCAGCCATGTTTTACCGTGAGCCGTAAAGGGCGAAAGAAATAGTAAAGGAAGAAAAAAGGATCAGGCAAGGGCAGAACCTTTCGTTCTATTGAGGTTGGGGTCACCATGACACGGAGCCATTGAGAGAGATAGCAGAAGCAAAATTGCAACCGATCCTGCCAGCGGTCCTTTGTTCTGAGATAAAAGATAACCTTCTTAACATCCCCGGGTAAGTCATTTGCTTGGGCGAAAAGTTTCATGCGTATCTGCTGAGCAACCGATTTCGTCGTCCCGTCCGCCAGGATTTTTTTTAGGATCTCTTTTGGAAGAGCTGCTCCCAAAAACTCGTGCGCCAGAAAAAGACCGAGTCCAAGCATCCGTTCAACACCCTGTCTGGAAGCTTCTTGCTGAGCGTTTTCCCAATCTATCTCCTCTTTATAAGTGCGCACCAGTTCCGCAACGTCGCACATCCATTTCAGCTGTTCCCACCGGTGTTTCGATCCGTGGACGCAAAGGATCAGGAGCATATCCATCGGTGCGAAAGTGAGCACATTCCTGCCGGCAATGGAAAGCGGAACAAGACGCTCCCACAATCGCTCTCTGTCGAGTGAGAAAGAAAAGTAACTTTCCGTGATTCGCCATTGAAGATCTACTCGGATCCGACTTTCTGGCTTGCAAAACGTGTAGTACTGAGGCCCGAGAAAAGCCACTTCCTCATGGTCAAAATCGTGCTCCAAGTCATCGCCATTTGTGGAGCTTGACTGATACCCTTGCGAGACAAGCAACCTCCCTGCTTTAAGAATGTCCCCCTTGTGAACGAGAATGTCTAAATCGTTGAACTGCCGGAGGGACAGGTCTCGATAGACCGAGGCAGCCAAGACAGGTCCTTTGAATGCAATAGCGTTGATTTTGTGAGTTTCAAACAGCTTCAGGACCTTGAGAAGTTCAGCGGTCATGAAGAAGCTGTGCTGTACGTTGGCGCGGTAGTGATCGCGTAGTTGATCCAGGCTCGCTTTTGGAACAGCTTCCGCGTTACTTGTACGGAGGCTCGAGTACAGAAGAGGCAACACGTGATGCGTAAGCGCAGTTAGGATAAGATAGGGCCAGTCTAGCTCTTGTCGAAGCAGGAATCTGAGCCGCTCGAGCGTTTTCGCATCGAGATGGGTCCGTGCGCAGCAGAGAAGCAGCTCGGCCTCCGCCCCTGGGGTAACCGGTGTGTGTCTAGATATCACTGAAAGGTCTCCGTCAGCCCGACGGTGAGATTTTGTGCTCGCGATGCGAGAGTTTTACCTGTAGGACTGCGCTTGTGTTTTAAATAGACTTGCGTACTTTCCACCACGATAGACGAGATCATCGTGCGTGCCGCTTTCGACAATCCTTCCGTTTTCTAGAACATAGATGGAGTCGGCCATTCTAAC
>Ga0114129_10005580_pt1 | contig 17794 bp, 16 predicted proteins | sample RhiMetdeltSRZDD1_FD_80071 | JGI IMG/M metagenome (GOLD analysis project Ga0114129, IMG submission 80071) | Populus rhizosphere microbial communities from Tennessee, USA - Rhizosphere MetaG P. deltoides SRZDD1 (version 2) (version 2) | ecosystem: Host-associated > Plants > Roots > Rhizosphere >...
GATGTTAGGAACCATTTGACCGAGAAAATAGCCGCCAAGGACGGTTGTCACCACCCAGCCGATGCCGCCGGCGACGTTGTAGACGATAAAGCGTTTATATTCCATCGCTCCGACGCCGGCGACCACCGGAGCGAACGTTCTAAGTATCGGAATAAATCGCGCGATCACGATGGTGAACGGACCGTGGCGCTCGTAGAATTCCTTGGTGGTAATGAGATGCTTACGATTGAAGAGCAAAGAGTCCGGCCGGGTAAATAGCTTTGGGCCGGCGCGGGCGCCGATGTTGTAGCCGACGGTGTCGCCGGCGATCGCGGCGATACTGAGAACAACAATCATGGGAACCACTTCGAGATCACCGCGCGCGGCGAAGAGCCCAGCAGTTACCAAGAGAGAATCACCCGGCAGGAAGAAACCGACCAGCAGGCCGGTTTCAACAAATACGATGACCGTCAAACCCATCAAACCGCCGACGCGGACAAGCGATTCAACGTCGTAAATCTTGTGAAAAAGGTCCCAAAGAAAATCCATCCGCGTATGGTGCCATGTTATTTCCGTTGAAGCAATGAAATGGCAGGATCAGCGCTGCGTGGTTGGCAGTTTGTTTGGAGAAAAAATTCGCTCCGCGCCCGCTAGGCCAATTCTTTCTTCCACTTCTCGCTGATCTTTTGCTTGAGCTCGGGACTCAGAGCATTGACAGGCGGGAAGCGGTCGCGCCAGGCGTAAGGCCGGCAAGCATTTAGAATCGCCCGGCTATTGATGAAATTGCCCGCGTCACGCTGGTCGGGGTGCATGGCCGGATCGAGCGGCGTGCTCCAGCAACCATCGATGATGCTGATTGCGGTTTTTGGATCGCAGCGGGTGGACACCGCCCAGATCACCTCTTTCATGTCCGAAGGGTCGATGTCGTCATCGACGACGACGACAAAGCGACCGTGATAATTGCCGGCGCGTGAACCAAGCGCCGCGATGCCGGCTTGTTGGGCGTGGCCGTGGTAACGCTGCTTGAGGGATACGATGATAAACGGCGCTCCCCCGGCTGCAGCTGACCCGCCGACGTAACACCAGACGCCCTTGATGTCCGGCACGTCGGCCTTCTCTAAATAATTCCAAATCGCCGCGGCGCCAATCGGAACTCCAAAAGTGACAAAAGGCGGCTTCAACGGCGGCGCGCCGCAGAGAATCGGGTTGTTGCGATAATAAAGCTTCTTAACACGGATGACGGGCTCGTTTGCCGCGCCGTGAGCGTAGTAGCCGGGCCATTCGCCGAAGGGTCCCTCCATTTGCACTTGTTCTTTGGGCGGCGGCACTTCGCCTTCGATGGCAATCTCCGCTGTTGCCGGAATCGGTAACCCGGTCACGTCGCCGCGAACGACGTCGACCGGCGCGCCACGCAAACCGCCGTAGTAGTCGAGCTCGGACATGCCGTAAGGAAGTGATTGGCCGGCAACCAGAAAGAGCAGCGGATCTTGGCCGAAGGTTACGACCACTGGACAGCTTTTCCCCTTGTCCCAGTATTTCTCGCGCATGATACGAGCGTGATGACCTGGGGAGATATAGAGACCGAGAGTGTTTTTGTCGTGAATCTGCACCCGGTAGATGCCGACATTCACCCAACCGCCTTCCTCGGGCTCGGCCGTGATGACACAGTCGGCGGTACCGATGTAACGCCCGCCGTCAAGCTCATGCCAGTGCGGCGTCGGAAAGATCGTCATATCGATGGCGTCTCCGGCTTTGACGTTTTCGAGAATCGGTCCACTCGAGACGACCCGAGGCGGGATCGGCTTTACGCCTTTCAAGAGTTCTTTCCACCTGCCGACGAGCTCGATCGGCGCGGCGCCGGCAGGCATGCCGACAGTCAGTCCGGAGCGAGTCGGCGTATTGATCAGGTTCGCTGCCACGCGGAAATTCGCTGCGTGGTCCGGGATCTGATCGAACAGCACCAGCGGTGACGGCTCCTTGAAGGCGAACATTTCTGTGAGCGCGCCGATCTCCAATTTCCAATGGGCGCCGTGAATTTCCTTCACCTGACCCAGTTGGCGCGCGGCTTCAATAAATTCACGTACGTCGTTGAATGGCATGGCGTTATTGGTCGTCTAGATTGCTTGAACCATTTCGTGGTGAATATTGGCTTCCTCTAAAAGTGCTTCAACTCCTTGGCGTGTTGATAGATACCGTCGTGAAAGAGGGCGACGTACTCGGCGTTGGTGAGGCAACAGTACTCCGGGCCCCAGCCGGGTCGGTACCAGGTATTGCCGTCTTGCAGCAACCGCTCGAAGATCATCCTCGCGACCTGACCGTGAGCCAGCAGTCCGTCCAAGTGTTCGTGCAGATCGGCTTCTTCGTGCACTTGGAAATAATGTAGATCGGCGTCTTTGATGCTGTATTTATCTAGCAACGCTTCACGCCAACGCTTCGCCCAATGACCGAACATTTCTTCGTTCAGCGATCGTGCCCACCATTCGATCATGCTGCCTTCGTAAACCAAACCGCGGGCGAACTCGGTCAAGCCACGGCATTCGGCGTAAACCTCACAGTTGACCATTTCGTCAACGGAGACGCCGAATGCTTCGCCCTGCTTGATCAAAACCTGGATATGGCCGGGAATGCTCGGATTGACCAACTCGTCGCTGATCTTGCCTACGTAGGGCGCCAGTAAATCGCGGTGGCGCGCAAAGATTCCCTGGTGGCGCTGATAAATGATCAAGTGAAAATTATTGATCTCCACCGGATAACTGTACCAGTGCCGCCAGAAAAGCTTGATGGTTTCGAAGGGCAATTTACCCGCTTGAAGATCGCGCATGAACGCGCCGCCGAAGATCCGCTCGTTCCAGCGCGCATACATGCGTTGTTTAATGCTGTCGGTAAAAGCCTTTGCCTCGGCAGAGGAAAGCTTTCTGCCGATTTCCAGCGTCAATGGCTTTTGATCGGTTCCCATCCGCTGCGAAGCTTATAGCTGGTAACCGGCGTTCACCAAACCTTCTTTGAGATCCGCTTTGTCCTTCTCGGTGAACGGCAGCGTCTCCCAACGTGGGAAACGTTGCACCGGCAGGCCGCGGAGTTTCATAAGTTCGCAGAACACGCCACGGCCATGGGTCCGCAAATATTTGCCGACCACTTGCATTAGGCGCGTAAGCAGGTCGTGTTCCTTTTGCGCGGCCTTCAAATCGCCGGATTTGAGAGCTTCGTACATTTTTACACAGGTTTCCGGAAAGGGCGTGGAGGGTGGATGAATAGCGCCACGCACGCCGACAGAGTAGCCCGTATAGAGAGAAAAAATGCCGCCAGGAAAAACACCGACCGATTTGGGCAGCTGGTACACGTATCCCAATAGCTTGTCATACGCGATGAAAGAGACTTTGATCCCGGCAAGGGGATTGGGCGCAATCGCCTCAATGATTTTGTTAGCTTTGGCAGGCGTGATCTCGACCCACGTGGTTTCCGTGTTGTCGTAGATAAACAGCGGCACGCCGGGGACGCTCTGCGCGATCGCTTTGTAATGGGCGTAGACTTCCCAATCGTCGTGCGGGTAATAATACGGAGGCACGACGCCGATGGCATCGACGCCGAGACTCGCGGCGTCCTTGGCGAGTTCAATGGATGACAATGTGTTCGCCGTGCCGATATGCATGACCACCGGAACTCGGCCGCGTACCCGGCTGACGATCTGCTCGGCCATTTTTTTTCGTTCATCGATTTCCATCACCATGCCTTGACCGTGGGTTCCCAATGGGAAGAAGCCGTGCACGCCGGCATTCAGATAGAAGTCAATGATCGCGTCCGTCCCAGCATGATCGACGGCGCCGTCATTCTTAAACGCGACCGGCATGGGCATCAAAATTCCTTCTATTTTTCTGTCGCTCGGCATAATGACTCCTTTCGCCTTGGGAATTCGAATGATTTGCCGTATCCATAGCGCATTCGAATTTATAATTCCACCGGTATCACTCGTTGGCAAAAGATGCTAAGCGTAACGAATATTTGCAAGGAGGTAGCCATGGTGGAAAAAACCCCTGTGGTGTTGATGTCAACGAGCATGGGTGACATTCGAATCGAGCTTGACGCGGTGAACGCGCCTATCACGACCAAAAATTTTCTCGATTACGCGAGCGCTGGACACTATGACGGGCTGATCTTTCATCGCGTTATCCGTGGCTTCATGATCCAGGGGGGCGGCATGGACGCGCAGATGAATGAGAAAAAAAACAAGGGACCGATCAAAAATGAAGCCGCTAACGGATTGAAGAACAAGGTTGGCAGCGTGGCGATGGCACGGACCAACGTGGTCGACAGCGCGACCTCGCAATTTTTTATCAACGTCAAGGATAACGACTTTCTCAACCACAAAAGCACGGCGTCCGCTGAGTACGGGTACGCGGTATTTGGTCAAGTGATTGGAGGTATGGATATCGTGCACAGCATTGAAAGCGTGAAGACTGGACGCAAGGGCGGCTATGACGATGTGCCAGTGGCGGCGGTGGTGATCAACTCGGTAAAGCTGGAAGCGTAGGGCAGATTGGAGTGGTGGGTTGTTGGGTTGTCAGGAAGTCCAGACCTGTCTTGGATCATATTTTCTCACTGCGATTAATTCCTCTTCCGTCGGCGGAGTAGTTTCACATAGATCTTCAGCACTGCGCAGCGGCCAACCGGTTTCATTCTTTATCTGTTGGACCGTAGTCCCAGGATGGTAAGAGGTCAAAATCATTTCGTGACTTTTCGCCTCAAACGAAAAAATTCCCATACTGGTAATCACGCGGCTTGGGCCGCCGCCCGAGAGGCCGTTTTGCGCGCGCCAGTCGCCGCCGTCGCCGAAACCCGGCGAAGTTACGAATCGAACCCTGGAAGTGAAACGTCGCTTCTCGTGGTTCATTATGATTGTACAGCGCTTGGCCATCGTGGCGATGTCCGCTGCGCCACCGCTTCCCGGAAGCCGAACCGGCTTCCCTTTTTCTTCCACCCAGTGAGTGTTTAGATTGCCGAAGCGATCGACCTCGGCGCCGCCGATAAAGCCAAGATCGACGCGGCCGGTTTGCAAAAGAAACATGACCTCGTTCAATCCGCCGCAATAAAGTGCCCGGGCGACATTAGGGGGATCGCTCATCGTGAAAATCGATTCGAGCGCCGGCCAGTCACGAATCACGCCGTTTTCAAAAATGCCGATGGCATTGGGCGCGTGGGTTTCTTTCGCGACAGCAAATCCCAGCAGCGGCAAGCGCATTCCGACGAAGACTTTGTCGCCGTCACGAATTTCCCGGGCCGCGGCGGCGACCATAAGCTCGCGAAGCGTATAAGTCATCATCAGAATGGTTGACGATACTGTCGCTCGCCAGTTTCGGGTCTCGGGTTTCAGGTCTCGTGTTAACCCGAGACGCGACACTCGAGACACGAAACGTTACGCCTTGTTGAACGCGTCGATTCCCGCTTGGCCGATCTGCCGATCGACAGCAGACGGGGCTCCGCTCACGCCAACGGCGCCGATACACTGGCCGTCGACGGTGATGGGGGTGCCGCCTTCGATGCTGATAAACCAGCCTGGGCCGACGGCGAGTGTTTGCGCCAGCACTTGATGGTCAGGAATCTCGCTGCCGTCACGAGCTATTTTTCCCGTAGCGGCGGTCGTGAGCGCGGCGGAGCGAGCTTTGGTTTGAGCGATCAGCGTATTGTGCGTTCGGCCGTTCGTCATGCGTTTGAACGCCATCAGGTGACCGCCAGCGTCAACGACGCAAATGCTGACGATTTGTTTGAGCTCTTTGGCCTTTTCGATGGCCGCGTTGACGATTATATCGCAGCCCTCCTGGCTGAGTTTAAACGATGGTACGGTTTTCATATCTTCCTCCTAAAAGATGTTAACGATCAGTAATTGAAGCTCACCATAGGCGCAAACAGGTTACCTTGCGGTCTTAATCTCTCAATTCGTTCTTTACCTAAGAGTTTCAAGAATCCTCGATGATCCTCGACTCCGAGCACCCAATCTTTCAGCCACTGCTCGAAACCGTCAGGCGTGCGGGTCGCTTTGTGGTACGCGAAATAAAAATCATCATCCCGCCGCGCATAGCCCTGAGTTGGCGATGGAAACGAGCCGAACGGCTCATGCACGACACTCGACACGACGAAACCCGGAATCACAGTTCGGTTAGGATCGCTCAGTATGACTTCATGGTCGACAACCTCTTCACAGGTGAGGATCACTTTTTGCGCCGCAAACGCGGCTTCGCGTATGACACCCAAATTGCCCCAGACATGCGCGTTGCCTTCTGCATCCGCCCGTTGAACATGGAGAATCGCCACGTCCGGCTGGATCGCCCGCACGGCGACAAGGTCCTCGTTAGTGAAAGGGCAGCGAACGCGTTGGAATTGGTCGCCCTTTGAGAATTCACTTCCTTTAACTGTTCGTGTCGGTAAAAAGGGCAATCCCATGGCTGCGGCTTGGAGCGCTTGACCGATGGTGAAGTTCGAATGCTCCTCGATTTCAATCGGGTGCGGCATGCCGTCTTCTGCCGCGCGCCGGTAGTTGTGTCCCAGCCCGGCCGCGACGTTGCCAATCCATGAAGCGATGACTTTTTTCACGCACCCCGCGCCAATGAGCTGATCGAATTGCATGTCGGAGATTGGACAAATCAGTGTAATATCTCGCCGCTTCTGCCGAATGATCTCGTGACTTGCCGCGAATGGAATGAGTGATTCGAGGGCACAGCCCATCGCAATCGAAATGCCGTCGTCGACGTCGCGAGCGATAGCGTCATGGAGTGAGCGAACTTTATCCATATTGGAGTTCTGTATCTGCCGAGGAAATTAGTCAACAGCTGACGCCCGGATCTAAGTTGTTCAAAATAAGCCGTCATGCGTTCATGCCGATGAATACTCAATCTCGTTGACACTATACTCCTTGATTGGCTAGTGTTTTGCTCAACTCACGCGCCAACGTGTGGCAAGTTTTCGGAGGTAGGCGCTCATGCTTTGTACCCAATGCGGGACACAAGTTTAACCCTTCAACGCGATGTTTTTCACTCTTGCGATCTCCAATTACCGCTCGTTGCGCGACGTTGTCATTCCGCTCCGGCAGCTCAATGTGCTTACGGGTCCGAACGGGAGCGGAAAATCGAACGTCTATCGGGCTCTTCGCCTGCTTGCTGAGACGGCTCAAGGTCGCCTCATCCCTTCACTTGCCCGGGAGGGCGGGCTGCAGTCGACGCTTTGGGCCGGCCCAGAGTCATTTTCTCGCGCCGTAATCGGAGGCGATCACCCGGTTCAAGGGACCGCTCGTAAACGGCCGGTAAGTCTACGGCTCGGCTTCGCCGGAGATGAATTCGGGTACGCCATCGACTTAGGTCTTCCGTCTCCGTCTAGTTCAGCATTTGCCCATGATCCTGAGATCAAACGAGAATGCATCTGGCATGGCGAGGTATTGCGTCCCGCCTCGCTTTTAGTGGATCGGCGGGGCCCGCTTGTGCGAACGCGCGCGGAGGACGGTGAGTGGAACATGATCAGCCAAAATCTATCGACGTTCGATAGCATGATGACTCATTGCGCGGATCCTCGAAATGTTCCGGAGATGCTGGTGCTCAGGGAGCAAATGCGCGGGTGGCGGTTCTACGATCAGTTCCGAACGGACTTACAAAGTCCCGCGAGGCTGCCCCAGATCGGGACTCATACGCCGGTGCTGAGTAACGACGGCGCCGATTTGGCTGCCGCTCTGCAGACAATAGAAGAGATAGGCGACCAAGACTCACTGAATAACTCGGTAGAGGATGCATTCCCAGGCGCAAGCGTTTCGGTGACGAATACGGATGGTCGGTTCGAGATTGAGATGCGGCAGCGCGGGCTGCTTCGTCCGCTCAAAGCTATGGAGCTTTCCGACGGAACGCTGCGCTATTTGCTTTGGGTGGCCGCACTCCTTACGCCACGGCCGCCCGGCCTGCTGGTGCTCAACGAACCCGAAACCAGCCTCCATCCTGATTTGCTGCCGGCGCTGTCACGGCTGATTGCTCGTGCTGCGGAAGGTTCTCAAGTGTTAGTCGTGTCACACGCGTCTCGGCTAATCGGCGCGCTTCAAGAGCAGGCGGAATGTCACTCGATCATGCTGGAAAAGGAGTTCAGCGAAACCAAGCTCTCGGGATCGGACAAACTGAACGGCCCTGTATGGCACTGGCCATCGCGATAACGGAATCGGCTACCATGTTGCGCGATCGCGCTAAAGCACTAGTTGTACCGTCTGCCCGCACGGTTCCACCGATCTAAGCTACTATTCTGGTTCGTGTCCTACGGCGCGCCTCAGAGTCTCTTAATTGGAGGCAAGGGCCCGTTTATTACTCCATGCGGTCATGCGATACTTACTCAAAATTAATTAGAGACATTGAAGTGGCGCCCCATATTCTACGAATCGGCTGTCCCGATGAGCCGGGCTTAGTGCACAAAATTACCGGCGTCCTCTATAACGCCGGCTACAATATCCTGAGTAACCAAGAGTTTGTCGACTTAGAAGCAAGGCATTTCTTTATGCGTACGGCGTTTGAAGGGCCGACGGCGCCGGATCGGGTGGTTTCGTATCTCGAACAGATTCTCCCGAAAACTGCCGTAGTGAAACTAACCGCCGTGGAGGCGCAGCCTATCGTCATTATGGCCTCGACCGAAGCTCACTGCCTCGGCGATTTGTTGATCCGTCATTATTCCGGTGAGTTGCCGGCGCACATTCGCGCGGTGGTGAGCAATCACGAGAAATTGAAGACGCTAGTGGAGCAGTTCGGCATCCCGTTTCATTTTATCAGTCATCACAATCTCGAACGGACCGCCCATGAAGACTTAATTGCCAAGGTTCTCGCTGATTACGCGCCGGAGTACATCGTCCTCGCGAAGTACATGCGCATACTCTCGCCGACGTTCGTCGCGCGCTATCCTAACCGTATGATCAACATCCATCACTCGTTCTTGCCGGCTTTTATCGGCGCTAAGCCGTATCACCAGGCCCACGAGCGGGGAGTGAAAATCATCGGCGCGACTGCCCACATCGTTACCAACGATCTCGATACCGGGCCGATCATTGCGCAAAGCGTGATACCCGTGAATCATACCTATACGGCTTCGGCGATGATCCAGGCCGGTCGGGACGTGGAGAAAATCGTCCTCGCGAAAGCGGTCAAATTAGTGCTCGATGAACGAGTGTTTCTGCACGGAAACAGAACGATTATTTTTGAGTAACACGCAGAAGGATTCATGCTCGGTCAATGCTAGTGATCCAAGCACCCTCAATTGACAACTCAGATGCCTTCCGATAAATCTCTTTGCATAAAATTTTTCATAACTTTCTTCAGGAGGTCTACATGGCGAAGGATCTCAGGACTTTTATTGCCGAATGCGAGCGGCAACTGCCGGGCGAAGTCATTCATATTACTAAAGAAGTCAATCCGGCGAACTACGACGTAACCGCGATTATCAAACATCTCGGCGCGCAAAAGAAGTTTCCGATCCTCATCTTCGACAAGCCATTGAACCTGAACGGCAAAGTCGGGCCGATCAAGCTCACTATGAACTGTGAGATCTCTCAGGGCAAAACACAGATCGCCTTGGGATTATCTAAACGCGCGTCCCGGCCGGAGATGGCCGAGCGATGCCTCGAGATGGAGGAGCACCGAGTGCCGCCGACGATCGTCAGCAAGAAGGACGCGCCAGTAAAAGAAAACGTCGTAGTTGGCAAGGATGTCGATCTTTACGAGATTCCGATCATGCGTCACCACGAAATGGATGGCGGACCCTACATCGTTTTGTCCACGGTGACCAAGGACAAGAAGAGCGGTATTTACAACTGTTCGTACCATCGCATGGAGGTCAAATCGAAAAACACGACGGCGCTCTACGCTTCGCCGCGCCATTTATGGAGGATCTATCGCGACTACGAGTCGCGCAACGAAGAAATGCCCGTCGCCACGGTGCTCGGCCACCATCCGGCCTACCACATGGGCGCTTGCTACAGCGGCCCGTTCGAAGTGAGCGAGTACGACGTCATCGGCGGATATCTCGGCGAGCCCCTACGTTTGGTGCCATCAGAATCCTTTGGCGACGATCTGCTAATTCCCGCCGACGCGGAAATCGTCATCGAAGGCGTGCTGATTCCGAACAAGCGCGTTGTTGAAGGACCATTCGGGGAAGCGCCGGGTTATCTCGGCCCGCAGCGCTACACGACTTGCGCCGAGTATCAAATTCGGGCGATTAACTACCGCAACGGCGCCATGTATCAGTCCGTCATTACACCTGAAGGCGACAAACCGTGGATGGATCTGCCGCGCGAAGGCGCCTATCTTCGGCGCTGCCGAGAAGCGGTTCCTGGAGTGACTGCGGTGTGTAAACAAGGCCGCCATGCGCACTACAATGTCTTCATCTCGATGAAAAAGATGTCCGAAGGCGACCCGGGCCGCGCTGCCGCGGCCGCGTTGACCTTCGACCATAGCAAGAACGTCTTCGTGTTCGACGACGACATCGACGTCTTCAATCCGACAGATATTCTTTGGGCGATTGCCACGCGCGTGCAGCCGCATCAGCAGGTATCGATCCTCCAGCCGCTGTTCCGCGGCAATTTTTTGGATCCGTCATTGGTCGACGAGATTAAAACGTCCGGCATGATCGTCGACGCAACGCGACCGTTGGATCGCCCGTTCTCACCGGTGTCCAAGTGCCCGGACGAAGCGATGGCACGCATCAAATTGGAAGATTACGTGCCGGGCGAAATCTTACAACATATTCCGATGGACCGGACGACCTATTGGGCGTGAGCGGTTGCGAAGCTAGGTAAATCAAAAAAGAAGCGAGGAGAAACCATGGGTCAGGCTGTCGAGGTGACATGTCCAACGTGTAAGAAAATATTTGTCGTTAATCCCCACATGCTTGGGTCGGGGATGAACTTTCATTGCCCCTATTGCGATCTCTATTTTCCGGAAAAGGACAGTCCCAAAATCCGCAAGTAAAAATCGTCTCCGGCCACGGTGTTGCACGCATCGCGGCCTTTCATTTTCTGTTTCCAAACTTTCCAAATCATGAAAACCAAGAGAGCTTATAAGGTCGCGGGTACCAATGCACACCGCGTCGATGGCATCGAAAAAGTCACCGGCAAAGCGATCTATACTAGTGACATCCGCCTTCCCGGTATGGCGCATGCCCGAATATTGCGAAGCCCCGTTGCCCACGCCAAGCTCATCAAAGTCGATGCGTCGGAAGCGAGAGAAATGCCGGGAGTCATCGCGACACTGACACGTGACGATATCCAAGGCTTCAATTACAAATACGGGGCGACTTACAAAGATCAGTGCATCGTCGCAGTCGATAAAGTCCGTTACGTTGGCGACCCGGTGGCGGCGGTGTTGGCCGATGATGCGGCGACGGCCGAAGCCGCGTTGGAGGTGATCGAAGTTGAGTACGAAGAACTCCCTAAAGTCACTAATATCGAAGAAGCCACGGCGCCCGGTGCGACTCGGGTGCACGAGATCGACGTCGCCCGCGCGGAGCTGCGCGGATCCGTTTACGGCACGCCGGAAAGATTTAATGGGACAAATATCTGTTACTACCTGACTTTCGGCCGTGACGACGTCGAAAAAGGTTTTGCGAAAGCCGATCATATCTTCGAAGACACTTTTCGTTTCCAAAAGGTGCAGCATTATTCTTTGGAAGCGCATAACAACGTCGCATACTATGATGGAGAGAAGCTAACGGTCTGGGCATCTTGCCAAGACCCGTTCACGTTGCGCGATCATCTCGCTGGGATCTTTCGGCTGCCGCTCAGTCGCATACGAATTATCGTTCCGTACGTTGGCGGCGGATACGGCGGCAAACTCTACGTGAAAGCAGAACCCATTTCAGCCGCCCTTAGTTGGATGACTCGACGACCTGTGAAGCTTCAGTTGTCAGTCGACGAAAGCTTCAAGACCGTCACGCGCCATCCGGCGCGGGTGACCATTAAAACCGGCGTTACTAGGGACGGCAAACTGATTGCTCGTGATTGCCAAGTGTACATGGACACGGGCGCATACGCCGACGCTGGTCCTCGGGTGACGCAAAAAGCCGGATACCGCGCTTTGGGTCCATACAGCATTCCCCACGCGAAGGTTGAAGCTTATGGTGTCTACACGAACACCGTACCCGCCGGCGCGTTCCGCGGCTTCGGCGCGCTCCAAGTGACCTGGGCCTATGAATCTCAGATGGATATGATCGCAGAACGTCTCGGTATCGATCCGCTGGAATTTCGCTTCAAAAATTTACTCAAAAAAGGCGACCTGTACACCGTTGGCGATACCCCGGTGGACTGCGATCTAAAAGAGGGTCTGTTGAAAGTCGCCGACGCGATCAAATGGAAAGAAAGGAACAAGGAGCCGAATCGCGCCAAAGGCATCAGTTGCTGCATCAAGGACGCGGGCGGCACTTATAAAGTCGCCGGCGCGACGGTCAAAATGTCATCGGACGGCAGCGTTGTATTGCTCACTGGAACCGTCGAAATCGGACAGGGGCCCCGCACCGCACTGAGCCAGGTCGTAGCGGAAGAATTGGCGATGCCGTTGGAACAAATTACCGTTGCCCAGCTCGACACCGACGTGACGCCCTACGATATTTCCACCAGCGCGAGCAGCTCGATGGTCGTTATGGGCACCGCGGTGCAGCGCGCCGCGCAGGACGTCAAGAAGCAATTGCTCCAATGTGCGGCCAAAGTGCTCAAGCAAGATGCCGATTCCCTGATTCTCAGCCACGGACGGATCGTTACGAAAAAGGAACAGGCCGTTTCTTATAGCCAAGTTATTGTTGATTTCTTCGGCAGCAAGGCAGGAGAAATTATCGGCAAAGGACTTTATAAGGATAAGCGCAGCGCGAAAGCCGTACTGGGATCGACCACGACATTTTGGGAAGTCGGTTGGGGCGGCGTTGAAGTTGAAGTCGATCCGGATACCGGCGTGGTCCATTTACTCAACTATGTATCCGCCTGTGACGCCGGAAAAGCGATAAACCCCGAGCAATGCATCGGCCAAGATGAGGGCGCGGTCATGTTCGGCATTGGCCACACGTTCATGGAAGAGATGGTCTACGAAGACGGGCAGTTGCTGAACGGCAATCTCGTTGACTATCGCGTACCGACGTTTCGGGATCTGCCGGACAAGCTCGACACGATTCTGATCGAAAACGGCAACGGACCGGGGCCGTTCGGCTCGAAAGGAATCGGCGAGGGTGGTCTTCTGCCCGTTGCATCGGCCGTCGCCAACGCGGTGTCGCGCGCCGTTGGCGTGAGAATTCAAGAATTGCCGCTCACACCGCCCAAGATTTGGCTTGCGCTTCAGGCTAAAGCAGCGGCTAAACCGTAACTTGAGGTATATGAAAGCGATACTTGAGTTTTTGAAGATCGGGTTTGATCTTGAAATTTAGACTTCGAGGACCGTACCGCAATTCTTGCATGTCGCTAATGCTGGATCAGCTTTCAACGAGTCGGTTGCTTTCTTGACCGCGTCGCCAGGATCGTTGAAGCGCACTACCGTCTCGTAAAGCTGGTGGCCGCACTTTTCACACGGCCAGATAAAGCGATCGATTTCTTCTTTCCCGCGTGTTTTTTCCACGACGAGTGTCCATGAGCCGTCCGCTCGGCGGGGCGAATGCGGCATGTTCTTGGGCAAGAGAAAGATGTCGCCCGATTTGAGCACCGCCAGGTTGTCTTTGTTATCCTTTAAATAATGCAGGTTAAGCTCGCCTTCGAGTTGGTAAAAGATCTCGTCGCCAGGATTGATGTGGTAATCTTTGCGGCGGTTTGGTCCGCGGGTGACAAAGGCGATGAAGTCGGAGTCCTGCCAGATCACCCGGCGCTGACCCCAATTGCCGCGGTTTTCGTCGATCCATTGCTGTAAATTGAAACCTCTTAAGTGTGGAAACATAGAACCTCCAACTGTAACGAACACTATAGAATTGCGCCAGGCTCGGAATCAAGCTAAATCACTGTCGTGCTATTGGTGCGAAGACGGCGGCTGTCGCTGAACAGTGGCAGGATCGGTCTGGTTTCGGATACCCATGGGTTGGTCCGTCCGGAAGCATTGGCGGCACTGAAAGGAAGCGAAGTGATCATCCACGCCGGAGATATCGGCAAGGCGGAAGTGCTCGACTCTTTGGGTTCGATTGCGCCGGTGATCGCGATTAAAGGCAACAACGACCGCGACCTCTGGGCAAAAAAAATTCCCGATGTTTTGAACCTTGAGATCAACGGCATTAAGATTCACGTTATTCATGACCTGAATGACCTGGAAGCCGATCCCGCGAACGACCGTATTCGAGTGATTGTAAGCGGTCATTCGCACAATCCGGGTTTGGTCGAGCGAGATGGAATTCTGTTTATTAACCCCGGCAGCGCGGGCCCGCGCCGTTTTAAGTTGCCCATCGCCGTGGGAAAACTGCGGATCGTTCGAGGCCGTGTCCGTGGGAAGATTATTGAGTTGAAAATTTAGCGCGAACTTGATTGACTTTAATTGATTAGCACGCTAAAAAAGTGTCAAGCAACCTTTTAAACCGATCCCGCGAGATCGAAAAAGGCGCTATGAAAAACTACATCCATCAACGGTTAAATGCTCAGAGACCCTCTCGGTAATCCCGAGGGGGTCTTTTTTTATCGATGGCCGAACAAACACAGATCTTGTTGGAACAAGCGGACCTCGGCAGAACCATCGGTCGCATGGCGCATGAGATCATCGAAAAGACGGGGAGCCCAGGTGACTTGGTGCTGATCGGCATTCGCTCTCGTGGCGTGCATCTGGCCCGGCGTTTGGCCCGAAAGATAGAAGACATCGCCAAGTTGGCGCCGCCAGTGGGCGTCGTTGACGTGACACCCTATCGGGACGACCGGACCCAAGAAGAGGCTCGCGCCGCCGTCGGCGCTTTTGAGGCTCAAGTAGCGGTGGACGAAAAGACCGTCGTTCTGATCGATGATGTGATCTACCGGGGCCGCACGATTCGCGCCGCGATGGAAGCCGTGGAACGCCTCGGTCAGCCGAAACGCATCCTGGTTGCCGTGTTGATCGATCGTGGTGCCCGGGAACTCCCGATCAGAGCCGACATCATCGGCAAAAATTTTGCTGCGCAGGACGGTCAAAGAGTGAACGTTCTGTTGGAAGAGTCAGACGGCGTCGATCGAGTTACGCTGGCGCATTGGCAAAGACGCGGCGGGGATTGACCCCAGGACAAGCAATTCATGCGTAATTTAATTTCGATCGCCGATCTGACCAACGACGAGATCGAAGAAATTTTTTCGCTGGCGGACGGAGCCGACAAACTGCGTACGGATCGTTCCGCCAGTGGCCAGATTATGGCCACCCTTTTTTACGAACCGAGTACGCGGACTCGACTATCATTTGAGTCGGCGATGCAGCGTTTGGGCGGGTCGGTAATTAGCTGTTCGGACATGAAGGCCTCGTCAACGGCAAAGGGAGAAACGATTGCCGACACCGCTAAGGTCGTGTCCAGTTACGCTGATGTCCTAGTGGTTCGGCACAACTGGGACGGCGCAGTACAGGCGATGGCAGAACATGCCGAGGTGCCGGTCATAAATGCCGGCGACGGCAGCCACGAGCATCCGACACAAACTCTTTGTGACCTCTACACCCTGCGCAGAGAAAAAGGGGACCTCAAGGGTCTTACGGTGGTTGTCTGTGGCGATCTAAAGAATGGCAGAACGATCCATTCGTTGGTTTACGCTCTGGCGCGCTTCGGCGCCAATGTCGTCACCCTGGCCGCCACGGGAATGGAACTGCCTCAGTACGTGATCGATCGTTTGGAGCGGGAATACGATTATGCCATGGGTCCGGTGGCGTCGGACGATCTGAGCGCGGTCGTGACCGAGACCGACGCGCTCTATCTCACGCCAAAGCAACCGCACCAGCTGGCGCTGTTCACTCAAGTGGACAAGGTCATTCAAGCCCGTTTGAACACGATGGCTAGCGGGCTGCGCTACGATGCATTCTATATGACACGCAAACAGAAGGAGCGAATGAAAGACGGGTCCGCCGCCAACAGTTACCCGACCATCGGGCCGGATTTCTTAAATGAGAAGCGCTTTCAAAACACCGTGGTCATGCATCCCTTGCCTCGCGTCGATGAGCTGTCACCGGAAGTCGACAAGGACTGGCGGGGCATTTATTTCAAGCAGGCGGCGTACGGTGTGCCTGTGCGGATGGCCCTGCTAAAGTTCCTATTCGACCAACGCAGCGTCACGCCATCCGCCTCGAGCAAGGAAACAGGCGCCTATCGCGATTCGTTATCTTCGGGATCGAAATGCCGCAATCTCAATTGCGTGACGCTGAAGGAATCGGTTTCGACACAACGCCGGATGGAACTGTATTTCGCCGACGAAATCGGCGTTTTGATCTCGCGTTGCGGCTACTGCGATCATCGCTTCAAAGTCGAACTGATCGGCCACGTCAAATCGAAGCGATACTGCGCCTATGATATCGCCTTCGCGGAGACAGTTCGCGCATGGATGAGGCATGGAGAATTGGCGGTCTTCGATTCGATAAAGGAAGCCGAAGAACTCGGTTATGAACCGTATAAGACCGGGCCTCAGCGAGTGCTGATGGAGGAAGCCGAAATCAGCGCCGCGCTGGCAGATGTAAGCGAACAGATCCTGCGTGACTGCCAAGACATGGATCGGCTCACGATCGTCGGCGTGCGCAGCGTCGGCTCCCGGTTGGCGCAACGCATCGCGGGCGAGATCGAGACGCGGCTAAAGCGGAAGCCGGAGCTGGGCGAGATTGAAATCTACGGATCGGGGAACGAGTTAAAGAGAATTCCGCCGGCGGATCCTGACGCCGGACCATTGAATCTCAAAGACCGGGAGGTGATTCTGGTCGACGACGTGATCTTTACGGGGCGCACGGTCAAAAGCGCGCTCAGCATCATATTTAGGTCCGGCCGGCCGAAATCGGTTCGCTTGGCGGTGTTGATCGACCGGGGTCATCGCGAGATTCCGGTCAAACCCAATTACGTTGGCAAGAATATACCGAGCTCGGAAAATGAGCGTGTGCGCGTGAGACTGCACGAGTTGGAGCAGGGCGAGCAAGACCAGGCGGTGATCTATTCGATCGTCAATCCGATTGACGACGTCGAGACTTTGGCGCGCAACGAGGAGAGAGCAGCGCTCAGTTGAAACCGATGAAAGCCATTCTTGCACTGGCGGACGGACGCACTTTCGAGGGCAGCGGCTTCGGCGCCGAAGGCGAAGCGGTGGGCGAAGTCGTTTTCAACACGAGCATGACTGGCTACCAGGAAATTCTCACAGATCCATCCTATGAAGGACAATTGGTGGCCATGACCTACCCGGAAATCGGCAACGTCGGTGTTAATCCCGATGACGTCGAATCGCGAAAACCTTTTGTGAACGGCTTTATCGTCAAGGATTATACGGCGCGGCCGAGTAACTGGCGCGCGGCGAAACCGTTGCATGAATATATGAAGGAAAACGGTATCGTTGGAATTCAAGGCATCGACACACGATCGTTGGTGCGACACCTGCGTGATCACGGTTCACAAGAAGGGATCATTTCGACCTCGAGCAGAGACATTGCCGAGCTGGTCGCGAAAGCAAAAGCGTCGCCTGGGCTGATGGGCCAAGACCTAGTGCAAAACGTCACTTGCCGCGAAATCTATGACTGGAATCAAGGCTTGTGGGAGCGGGGCGTGGGCTACAAACAGCGTGACGCGACCGAGAACGGATCCAAAAGACGGCGCGGTAAGCAAGCGAAGTTCGCCGCGCCGAAATTTTCCGTCGTCGCCTACGATTACGGCATCAAGTTGAACA
>Ga0114129_10005581_pt1 | contig 17794 bp, 16 predicted proteins | sample RhiMetdeltSRZDD1_FD_80071 | JGI IMG/M metagenome (GOLD analysis project Ga0114129, IMG submission 80071) | Populus rhizosphere microbial communities from Tennessee, USA - Rhizosphere MetaG P. deltoides SRZDD1 (version 2) (version 2) | ecosystem: Host-associated > Plants > Roots > Rhizosphere >...
CTTTGGCTTTGAGCGCTTCGACTTTTTCGATGACGGTCTTATCTAAATCCATCAGCGCTTTGGCTCGCTCGCGGCGGATTTCTATCGACGATTCGAGAGGCTTCTTTAGGAACTGATCGGAGCGCCGGAGGATCGGATGATAGGCGCCGCCGCTGAAGCGGCCGTTTTCGAGATAGCAGAGGCCGAGCGTGATCAGCGCGGCTTCCTCGAATTCCAGCGCGTAGGTTTCTTCTGTTGCGTCATCCAGCGTCGCCAGCTCCTGATACATCTTGATCACTTCCAACGCGCGTTCGCGCAGGTTGTGCGCCTTCTCGGTATTGAGCGCGAGTATCTGATAAGCGGCGGAAGTCTCCGGGACGACGATGCCGACGATCGTCTTGGCGCCCAAGGTTTTCATGGCCGACAAACGGTGATTGCCGTTGGGCGTCCAGTAGCGCGTAATACTGTCTTTGCTTTCTTTGCGGACGACAATGATCGGATCTAGATATCGGCCGAGCTTGGCGATTACGCCTTCGAGCTTGCGCGCATGCGTGTCGGATAGATTGCGCTGGTAAGGAGTCGGTTCCACTTGGTCAATCGGCAACGCGGCCAAAACCAACCACTGTCCGCCGAAGGGTTCGCGATACTTGGCGAGAACTTCGCCGCCGTCCTGATTGATGGCTTGTTGAAGGTCTTCGACCGCACCGGGCGAAGCGGTGGCGAACAACTCCTTTGCGGTTAAGCCAATGGACTTGCCGGCGAGCTTGCGTCGCTTGCGTAGCGCGCCGGGTTTTCTTCTCGTTCTCTTCTCAGGCATGAGTTCCTTTTAGGATTTGATTAACACAGGGTCAGCTAGTCTTCCAAGCGGCGGACGTTGGGTAAAAGGAGCGCCACCGCTAGCGCCATGATCGCCACCATGAAACCGCCGAAGCCGACGGCTATCGGCGCGCCGCCAAATTCAGCGATGGCGCCGGCGATAAGGCCGCCGACGGGCATCAGGTCCCACGTGAGACCGTAAATTCCCATCACCCGGCCGCGCAGTTCGTTCGGCAGGTTGACTTGGAGGATAGCGCTGATGATCGTCATGTAAAATTGGCTGGCGCCGCCGAGCACCGCCGCGAGTATTAAAGACAAAGGAAAAGATACGGAGAACGCGAACGCGATCAGCACCAGGCCGAAGAAAGTGGCGCCGAAAATCGCCTGACGGCCTTTGCCGCGGGAATGCGAAAACCATGCGACCAGGAGCACGCCGGCGAGCGCGCCGGCGCCGCCCACGCTTTGCAAGAAGCCGAAGCCTTTGGAACCGACGTCGAGTACGTCGCGCGCGAAGACCGGCATTAAGATCAAATAAGACATGCCGAAGACGCTGTTGAAAAATGTCATGCCGATGAAGGTGTAGTAAATTTCATTTTTGCGGATGAAGTTCAGTCCCTCCGCCATGTGTTGCGCGACGCTGCTGGCGGACGGCGCGGCCGACGCGCTCGTGACGCGAATGCCAAGCCAAAGGACAACCGCGACCAACGACGCGCCAAAACAAAAATAGTATGTCGGTCCGACACCGATCCAGTAAATTAACATGCCCGCAACGGCCGGCCCGACGAGGCGATTTAATTGCCAGATCGTGCCGCCGACGGCGACCGCGTTCGGGATATCGTCTTTAGGCACCATCTGCGGTAGGAGCGCCATGCGGCTGGGCCTATCGAACGCGCGCACGCAGCCCGAAAGGAAAGCGAGGCTCATGACGTGCCAGAGCGCCACCCATTCGATAACGATTAGCGTAGCGAGCAGAAAAAACATCGATGCAGAGATGCTCTGGGACAGAATCATGATGCGGCGGCGATCGGTGCGGTCGGCAATGACGCCACCCAACAAAGTCAGAGCTATCGTCGGTGCGGCAAAACTTAAACCGGTGAGACCTAACAGCAGTGGCGAATCGGTCAGCTCAAGTACCAGCCAACTCTGCGCGACCCCTTCCATGTTCTGCGCCAGCACCGAGGAGAGCTGGCCGTACCAATAAAGTCGGTAATTGCGATGGCGCAATGCGCTCAACGCCTGGCGCAAACGTTCGCTTCCCGAAACCGTGCTGACGGCGGCTTTTGACATAGACGCTTATTCTTTGACGAACGGTAAATTGCGCCATTGTTCATAAATGCAACGACTCTGTCAAAGCCCGCGCAAGACTTTTACTGTGACGAATGCTACTTTTGATGGCCAGTGGACATCCAAAACACAAAGGTGATTCGACATGGCCCAGTACGACTATGATCTGTTTACGATCGGCGCGGGTTCCGGGGGTGTGCGCGCGAGCCGAATGTCGGCGTCGTTCGGCGCTAAAGTGGCGGTTGCGGAAGAGCGCTACCTCGGTGGCACTTGCGTCAACGTCGGCTGCATTCCAAAAAAGCTATTAGTCTACGCTTCGCACTTCGGCGACGATTTTGGCGACGCCAAAAGTTACGGCTGGACGGTCGGAGAAAGCCACTTCGATTGGGCCCAGTTGATCGCCAACAAGAACAAGGAGATTCAGCGACTGAACGGTGTCTATCGAAGAGTGCTCAGCGATGCTGGAGTCACGATTATCGAGGATCACGCCGAAGTCATCGACGAACACACGGTGACCATCGGGGGGAAGAGGATTACCGCGCAGTATATTCTCGTCGCCGTCGGCAGTTGGCCAATGGTACCAGAGTTTCCCGGTTGGGAACACGCGATCAGTTCCAACGAGGCATTTTATCTTCCTAGCTTGCCGCAGAGAGTGATCATCGTCGGCGGTGGTTACATCGGTGTCGAGTTTGCCGGGATTTTTCACGGCTTGGGCGCGCGGACGACGCAGCTTTACTGGAACGAGCTTTTTCTGCGCGGCTTTGACGGCGATATCCGCAGCACACTCGCCGAAGAAATGCGCAAACGCGGCGTTGATCTGCGCTTTAAGAGCGACATCGTGAAGATCGAAAAGGTCGAGAACCTGCTCCGAGCGACATTAACCGATGGGACCGTCATCGAGGCCAACCAGATTCTCTATGCCACGGGTAGGGTTTCCAAGACGCCAAGATTGGGATTGGAAAACGCCGGTGTGAATCTGAAAGGCAACGGCGCGGTGATCGTTGACGAGTACTCGAAGTCGAGCGTGGACAATATTTACGCTATCGGCGACTGCACCGACCGCTTGATGCTCACCCCGGTGGCGATCGCGGAAGGGATGGCGATAGCGAATACGTTGTTTAATAACAAACCAACCAAGCCCAATTATTTTAACGTGCCGACCGCGGTGTTCAGCACGCCGCCGTGTGGCACGGTTGGAATGACCGAGCAGCAAGCCCGCGCGAGCAATCTCGATGTCGATATTTACAAGAGCGTATTCAAGCCTCTCAAGCTCACGCTCACCAGCCGCGACGAACGGACGATGATGAAACTCGTTGTCGATCGAACCACAGACCGCGTCCTGGGTTGCCACATGGTTGGCGCCGACGCCGCTGAGATCATTCAAGGCCTGGCCGTCGCGCTTAACTGCGGCGCAACCAAGGCGCACTTCGACGCAACGATCGGGATTCATCCGACAGCTGCCGAAGAGTTCGTGACCATGCGGAGCAAAATCGGCTAGACATATTCGCGGTCGCTAGATCCGGAAATTTCTCAATGACTGTGAGCGACCCAGGCGCCACGACATGCTTGCGGTTGCTCAAGTCCATGTGTTGACCTGGCAGGCCTGCTATCGCGTCGTCATGTCTGACGCGTGTCTCGATCGATTACCCATTTTAGAGCGTGAAGTGGATTGGAAAAGGTTTCTCGAAACGCTACGACGAATGCTTCTGGCATCCGGAGTGGAGCGACAGACGGTCGATTTTGCCAGTTTTGGCACGATACGTAACATTGACGAGGGTCAGGCAAGCGTCGGTGATCTCTATGCGATTTTATCCTGGCGGACTTTGGCGAAAGGGCTGCAGCCGTCGACTATGGGAGTGCATGCGCAAAAAAATGAGGGAAGATTCGATAAAGTGGGGCCTTCAGTCCTAAGGCTCGCCCAATGCCTGAGAATTTTATCACCGCCAGAGGCAACTCGAACTGAACGTGGACATAGACGCCCCATGTCGGCGGCCGAAAACTCCCGGAAGTCCGTTACTGATGCGCTTGCGCAGCTGGGTTGGGATTCGGCCGATGGAAGTTACTTCCCGCTGGCAACCAGCCTTAGCGGACGTCAGCGTCGCCGCTAAACTCCTCTAGATCGTGTAATGCGCTTCTCATACGGTGTCGCACCGGGGCAATCGAGCCCGTTTTTACCTACAAAGTGAAAGTAGTAACTATTCTGCCGCAACGTCATCAGCACCCTACATCTAGCAAGATCAGGCTCTTAAGCTTTGGCATTTTCGTTGCAACGCTGAATCAACGAAAAGTACGCCGGTGCGAAGGGGAGTGTCGATGGATAAGGAAACATTTCGTGAGCAGCTGCTCTGTGTAATGGAGCGAAAGAACCACTGGGCTTGGCCATTGTTTACTTCTGGCCGCGTTCTGAAGGATCGGCTGCATTTCCACTTCGAGCAAGAGTACGAAACTTACGTTCGTGACTTTCCCGTCCTTGTCGGCCGAGCCTATATCCGTTGTCCGGTTCCCGAAATCCGTCGAAGCCTGGCAGAAAACTTGTACGAAGAGGAAACCGGAGGTCTCGTCGCCGGCAGCCCGCACCCTCTGTTGTTTCTTGAGTATCCGCGCGGCCTCGGCATGGATCTCCATCGGTTCGAACACGTGCAGCTACTCCCCGCCGCGCAGCGCTATCGTAACTTTCTCGACGACGCGACCCAGCACTTCGGCTGGGATATCGCGGCGGCGATCGTTACCATATTTGTCGAAGGTTCATTTGATGAACGCTCGGCGTTGGATCCCGGGAGTCATCCTGTGCCGCCGCCGCTGGAACAACATCCACTCGTAAAGTATTACGGCTTGTCCGTGGATCATCTGACGCTCACCCAGGCGCATCGCAAAGTCGAAGGCTGTCATCGCGCGGCGGCGTGGAAGGCGATTATCGATCACGTTGTGCCAATGCGGCGCGGCGCAGTCGTCCGGGCGATGAAAGATGTCTTAGAATTCTGGTTAGGGTATCGCGACGCCGTGGCGGAAATTTGCGGCCTGGAGCGCAATGGGATAGGCACGGACAGCGCGCTTGGCCGTACGGCAGCCACCGCATGAGCCGGCGCTACCCGATGGCCTCGCCGCGATAGCTGCGCGCGAGAATCTGCATCGGATTGAGCGGGCGGCGTCCGTTGCCTTGCTCAATTTGCAGCGCCGCAAGCGGACAATCTGAACACGTCACTTTGGGATTGTCATCCGCCATCGCTTGAAAGGCGCGGCTACCCCATTTCATAGACTGCTCGAAGTTTTCCTTTTTCATCGCCCAGGTGCCGTCGTGACCGGAACATTCTTCGACAACCTTGACATTGGTATCCGGCAAGAGCGAAAGCACATCACGGGTTTTGTAGCCAATGTTTTGCGCGCGCAAGTGGCAAGGCATGTGGTAACTGAGATTGCCCGCCCCGGTTTTGAAATCCTTCTTGAGCTTTCCTTGGGCTGCTAATCCGGCGAGGAATTCCATCGGATCCATAGTTTGCGCGGCGAGCTTTTTGGCTTCGTCGGTACCGAGCAGTCGCGGATATTCGACACGAATCATCTGCGAGCAAGTTGGATTTGTCGCGATAACTTTGCGCCCGTGGTTCACGTGCTGAGTCAAGCTATCAACGTTTCGTCTGGCTGCCGCAATGGCGCCATCCATGTCGCCGTTATGCCAGAGCGGCATGCCGCAGCAGCGCTCGTAAGCAAAGGCAACGTCGATGTTGTTGTGCGCCATGACTTCTAATGTGTCGGTGCCGATTTCCGGTTGGTTGTAGTTCACATAGCAGGTAGAAAAAAACGCGATTTTGCCCGCCGGCTCGCCCCGTGGCGCTTTGCGGTGGCCGTCGAACTGCGCGGCGAAAGTCTTGGACGCGAAGCGCGGAAGTTTTTTATCTTTGTGAATGCCTACCACGCTGTGCATGAGTTGGCGGTTAAGCGCATTGTCGTTGCCCCAATTTGCCAACGGAGCAGTTGCGGTCCCAAGTTTTCCGACTAGATCCGGATTGCCCAGCAGTTTGTCGACTAGCGGCACGCCTTTCTTCTTCACTCCCAGCGCTTTCGCGCGAGCGATCAAGCGCGGAAAATCGATGGCCCATTCGTGATCGCCTGGAGTGTAGGGGCATTTGATGTAGCAAAGCTTGCACTGAAAACAAAGATCGACGACTTTGCTGACGTCCTCCGCTTTGAGTTTCTTGGTATCGACTTCGGCGTATTTGCCTTCCGTGCAATAGCCGTCGATGGCATCGAACATGGTCGGAAAACTACCGCAATATTTTACGCACATACGGCAGTCGGCACACAGACTGAAGACACGCTCAACTTCGGAGCGCACATCCTTTTCATCATAGTATCTGCCATCGGTCGGATCGTAAGCTGGATTGTTGGCCACGCGAATACCCCTCAGGACTGACCGTCAATTAACATTACCCCATGGTGTTGGGTGGAAACAACCCGGAGCAAAACGCTCAAAACGTTGGCTGTGAGGTGCCATCTAATCCGGTCCATACGGGCGTCGAGTCGGTCCCAGACCCTGACACTGAGGTTGAGATTCGGAGGACAAGTCTTTGGTTTCACAAAAGGTTTTGAACTGAAAAATTGCTTTAATACGGGCGTGCGCAGGGCCATTAACGTTGCTTGGTCTGAGCCGTCTAATGGTGCGAGGAGGTTTTTATGATGAACAAATCATATTTCACTTTAGGGGCTGCGGGATTGATATCTCTGCTGGCGTTTGCCAACCCAAGTGTGGCGGACGCGAATGCACGCAATCGCGGCAAGAAACTCGATCAGGCGGCACATCGCGAGCTGCGCAAGGATCACGCCGAATTGCAACGAGACCGCGCAGATTTGTCTCGTTTATATCGGCACGGCGCGAGCCGGAGCGAGATCGATCGAAAGAGAGCCGAAATCCGCGATGATCTAAGAGAGATTGGCCAGGATCGCCGGCAAATCTACGGCAACTATGGCGACAATCGCTATGATCGCTCTCGATACGGAAACGGATACGGCAATTACGGTTGGTATGGCAATCGCGGCCGCTGGGACGGGAACGATAATGGCTGGTGGAATTGGGGCAACAATCGTCGTGATAATTGGGATCGCCGGGTCTGGGATTATCGCCACGACTAGCGTTTAGCGCCTAAAAAAGATCGCCGCAGTAAGATTCCCACATATCAGGAGGCGGGAACTCTTCCGCCTCCTGTCTCTTGCAAATTCTTGACTTCCCATTCGTCGCGGTCCTATAAGCGAACAGACGCACACTTCGCGGAAGGACCGACATGATCATAGATTGCGATACCCATTTGATGCCGCGCGACGCTTTTGACGGCGTTGCTGGCAGATTCTCTCAACTTAAACCTGCGCTCAAGTTCAATGACCAAGATTTGTACGTTGACGTCGAGTTTCCCGGCTATCCGGCAGAAATGCCGGGTACGAGCCCATTGCTCGCGCCCGGCTCCGGCGCCATGTTTAGAAGCCTTTGGAATATCGAAGATCGCATGAGTGACTACGATCATAGGCTCGGAATCGAACGCCACGTGGTCTTGCCGCAGTTTTCCGGCTGGTGGTCGTATCTCATCGAGCCCGAGCTGGCATGCCGGATGGCTCGGTCGCACAACGAGGCGCTTTTGAGGCTGATGAGAGAGCATGTGGGGCGAATCCTAGGCGTCGCGCTGATCCCGTTGCAGGATGTATCAGGTTCGATCCGCGAGACAACATGGGCCAAGGAAAACGGTTTCTGCGCCGTCGTGCTCGATAAAGTTTTTCCGGTAAGAGATCATCCCTGTAGCGAGCCGTTAGGAAGCCATCGCGAGCTTTGGCCTTTTTTCAGCCGTGCCCAAGAGTTATCGATGCCGATATATCTGCACAACGTCCAGCACGGTCACCGCATGAGTAACTTGCCGCCGTTCCAGCGCGACGGTCTGTATATTTTTGCGCCGCAGGAAGGGCACATGAGTTTAGTGTCGCTATTTACCAGCGGGCTTTTGGATGAGTTTCCCCAGCTGCAATTTATCTACACCGAGGCCGGCACGGCTTTTATAAAACCGCTGGTGCAATGGCTAGATCGCGTTTTAGAGCGGCCGCCGGTGGATTATGACGATCAGGAAGCGCCGTTGACGAATCGTGGGCCGTTAACCAAGATTGGCGAGCGGCTGCGAAGGGCCAGGGCGCTTCATCCCGCCGAGGTTTTTCTTGAAAAGAACCAGCAGAAAGCCAGTCACTATTTCAAAAATAATTTCTACTTCACCATCGAAACCGAAGAGCCGGAATTGCCCGAGGCCCTAGAGTTTCTGGGCGCGGAAAGATTTCTTTTCGCGACCGATTACCCGCACGACGATCCCGGTGGACGAATGAAGTTCGAAGACGTGCGTCTACTGCGCGATAATCGGCAAATTGCCGAGGACGCCAAAGAACTGATCCGCTGGAAAAATGCCCAGCGACTTTTCAACTTGACGGTCTGATTATCGTGGCTATACCTCAACGCTACAACACGGGTTACAACATCGGTGTCGGCGGCGCGGTGGTGCGCGAGGACAAGCTTCTCTTCATTCGGCGCGCTTCACGTCACGGTCGCGGCAACTGGCAATTACCCGGGGGTTTCATCGAGCCGGATGAGACCATCGAGCAAGCGGTGGTGCGTGAGGTTCAGGAGGAATCCGGAGTAACTGCGGAGGTGGAAGCGGTCCTCGGACTACGTAGTCGGTACGATCCCGATAGCGGCAATGGCATTTACGTCATTCTGCTTTTGCGGCCAGTGAGCGGCGAACCTAAGGCGGACGGACAGGAAACCGACCACGCCGAATATTTTACCCTCGACCAAATACGCCAGCTCAATCCTCTACCGCCGGTGAACTGGGAAATCGCCCAACGGGTTCTTTCCGTCGACCGGCGCATTCTGTTGCCCAAGCCTCTCACTAATTTAAACGGCGCAAAGTTCACGCTGTTTGTCGGCTGATTCCCCCGGAAGCTCACATCGAGCGCTTTATTGGAACAGGAATCCGGTGAGAAGAGTTGAGCGGCTATTAACGTTCGGTTGGTGTGAGAATGATTACCTTAATCAGCAACTCGGGGGTGGATTTTGCCGCTAGCTCGTTTGCCATGATGGCGGTTTTCTTCTCTGACTCAATTGCGGCTTCGGCGGCGAGTTCTTTGCGAAACTGTTCGTAACGTTCAGCCGGCACCGTAAACCATCTAATTTCAGTGATCGAACTTACCTGGGGCGCTGCCGCCGCAGAACCCGCAGGTTTGGATTTAGCCGCGGGCGTCAAAGCATCAGCTTCCACGCGCTGACGCTGCACATCGCTTGCGTTGTCCTTTTGATCGCGCCGCTGATTGTCGCGGCGGCGGACGACAAACTCGACATCCGCGCTCGGCTCGGTCATCGGGGATAGCGACCGTTCAGGGACAAATATCCCGGAACGCAGCGAGCCGCTGAGCGTTGTGCCGATGTCGAAAGCATCGCCGCTGGATCGGAAGTTTTCTCTACCGGTAGCAACTTCTTGCGCCTGAATGGGCGAACGGCGTGGCGCGTCTTTCAACTCTGTCGCGTCAGTTTCCGTTTTGGCTGATGGCGGGGCTGCCGCCGGTGCCTCATCTTTTGACAACCGGGAGTCCACAACGTTTTTGCGCCGTGCTTCTGCGGCGGACTGCGGGGCGATCGTTACGCTAGGGTTAAGATCACGCTTGGCAACTTTGGCGAGAGGCTGCGCGGGCGCCGCAGGATGGGCGGAATCACTCGCGGAATCTGCTTTGCGTTCGGATGGCAACTGCATTACCGGCACGGGCGCGCTCAGTTCGTCCCGCTGATTACTCTTAATTTGTGATTCCTTCTGGTAGAGAAAGACCGCCAAAATCGCAACCAAGACGACGGCCGTGGCTTGCATCGGCATGCCAATTTTGAACGGCGGGAATATCCTATGCCAGAGCTTGGGCTTGACCTCAATCTCGCGTACGTGAGCCATTATCCGCTGAGCAAAGCCCGCCGGCGGGTCGAGCATCGGGAGCTGAGCCAATTGTTCAACGCAATCGAGGATTCCATCGGCTTCGTCGCGACAAAGAGGGCAAGACAGGAGGTGCATTTCGATGCTTTTTATCCGGAGCGAGTCGAGCGACTTTTCCAGATAGTTTGAAAGCTCGATTTGCACTTCTTGACAATTCATATCGCTTTCCTCCCCGCGTAGAAATACGGCGCGAGCCGCGCTTTGAGAGCTTGACGTGCCCTATGCAACCGGGATTTCACTGTTCCCACAGGAATCTCGAGCACGCGCGCGACTTCGTCGTAGGGAATGTCTTGCAGGTCTCTGAGCAGGAGAACTTTTGCGTCTTCCGGGTCCAGTTGGCTCAAGGCATTTTGCACTCGTTCACGAATTTGTTTTTTTTCTAATGTTTCGGCAGGGCCGGGCTGGGGGTCGCTGAGCTGATCGGCACTTTCGATCGGCATTGTCCGCTGCTGTCTCGCGCCGAGGCTTTTGCGCCTCGTGCTCGTATGGTTTAGCGCGATCCGGTAGAGCCATGTGGAAAAATTGGCATCCCCGCGAAATTGACCAACGGCGCGGAAGGCGGACAAGAATACTTCTTGGGAAACCTCAGCGGCCTCGTCGTAATCACCAAGCATGCGATAGACCAGATTAAAAATCGTCTTTTCGTGACGGCGAACCAGTATCTCGAAGGCGTCCGTTTCTCCGCGCTGCAGCCTCCGGACGCATTCCGCGTCGCTGATCCCGTCCGACACCATCGCGTTTGACTGATTAGACAAATCCTTCAAGAAAAGGTTCCCGGTTCGGCGGCCTCACCTAAGGTAGCGAGAATGGGGCAAGTTTACCAATCTTAGTTACCCCGTGGCTAGTCCCGGGGGCCTTCGGCAGGGCTTGCTCGGGCGGACTTATCCAGCCGGTTATTTAGACGACCGGCGAGCTGCTTAAGTCTATTGACCTCCGGGGAGCCGAGGCGATTGAGTGTAAAGGCGGTTTTATTGTGCCAAAGCGGCTCATCCAGGTCGATCCAACGGCGGCACTGCTCACCGTCCGGGGTTCCCGGGATGGGTGAAAATTCGGAAAGCATCACTTTGATTCCTAGCTCATGCGTCAAGTGCACCGATTCCTCGACGGACTGTTCAGCACTATTTGGATGACCGACGATCAGATAGGCGTGCAGGCATGATGCATCCGCGCCTGCGCTCATCAAGCTTGTTACCGCCCGGTCGAGTTCGTGGGAATAAACTTTGCCTCCGGTCTTTTTTTGCCATGCGTAGGCGCCGCTTTCGAATCCCAGATAAAAATGCTTAAAGCCGGCGTCAACCATCGACTGCGCCAGACTGCGGTCGATGAAGCGCGCGTTGAGCGCGTTGGGCGTGTGAAAATTTACTCTGATGTTGCCTTTGAGGACCGCCCTTAGGAACGGTTTGAGAATCTGCTCCGGCTGATAGAGCAGGGCATCGTCATAAAATGCGACGTGTTCGACGCCAAGTTGGTTTAAGAATTCCAGCTCGGCGATGGATCGCTCGATCGGCCGAGCGTGAAACTTTGGGTACACCTGTGGCACGGAACAGTAGGTACAGCGAAACGGGCAGCCATCGGCGAGCTTGAGTACGCCGGTCTGCAACTTCGGATATAAATCCCAGAACGGCATGCAGCCGTCGTCCGGTGCTAATTCGAGAAAATGCCACAATGGCGCGAGATCGGTACCGTTGACGACGAAATCGGCGCCAAGCTGCTGCGCGTGCACCGCGCAGATCGTCGCGTACACGCCGCCCAGGACAATTTTGGTTTTCGGTGAAAAGACGCGGAGAGCATCGATGATTTCCTGCACGCCAATATACCAATAAGTCATAGCGGTTTGCACCAGGACAAAGTCGAAGGGTGCCTGACTGGCGAGAAAATTTTGGAACTCGGCTCGCGGCAGACCGAAACGACGATAATGGCGCGGAATATCCGCGAAGATCGTCGGCTTGGCTACAATCTCAGAGTAAAATTCACCGCGTTCCCAGCGGTCGGTCCGATAATTTCCCGGCGGCACTCGCGCATCGAGGCGGTCGAGGAAATCGAATAGACTGAAGTCGGCTTGCCCGCGCAGAAATCCGGCCACGCGCAGCAGGCCATACGGCTTCAGCCAGAAATCATAAGCGGAGAAATCATAAATCGGCGGATTGACGAGAAGGATACGCGGCTTCATGCGAATGCGCAGCTTTGAACGATCACAGCGGTTCGTTCCACAGGTGACTGAACTCGGTGGCGACAACCTGCGCGTACGGCACCGGCCCGGAGAGTAGACTAATATCCTTGGCGAAGCGGTTCATGCTGGCAACTTTTTCTTCGGATATTCGCGGATCGTAGTAAGGGAGGTCGCGCTCCACCAGCTCGGCGATCAGCTCTGCTTCAGACGGCGGAAAACGCTTCTTGCCCACTTCGGTTGCGCGGCTCGGGTCTGCTTTGAGCGCTTTATGCGCTTTCATGAGCGCACGGATGGCTCCGGTTGCTGCAGTCGGTTGTTCGCGGATCAACTTATCCGTGGCGACCAGCGCAGAAAAAGTATAGTGACGAGCGGCCGGCGGACCGTCTCCGCGGCGCACGTCAAGAACCATGGTGCCCACGCCGCGCCGCAACGCGACTTCGCAACCCATACCATTGGCCCAAAAGCCGTCGAGCTTGCCGTCTTCAAGCGCCTTGGCGGCGGAGAGTCCGAACGAAACGTTGGGGCCGGCAGCGCCCGGGATAGGAATAATTTGCACGTTATTTTCTTCCGGATCGATGCCCGCTTCGACGAGCATTCGCTGCAAACTCAAATTTACGCCGGGCGCAGCGCCGATGCGCAGCCCCTTAACGACGCTTAAATCCCCGCGCTTGGGATGCAAATCAGTGCGGATGACCAGAAACCAGTAAGTGTGCTGTCCGCAGGCGGCGAGCAATTTTGCGCCGCGCCACTCCGGGAAGGCGAGTAGCGTCGCGTGCGCCGAGCCGACGACAAAATCAAGCTCGCTATCACGCAAAGCTTCGAAGGTTTTCGGTATGGGGAACAATAAATCGACCGAAGCGTCGAACCCCTCTTCCTTAAAAAACCCCAGCTCGACCGCCGCGATGATAGGGAAATAGGAATTCGATACCAAATCCGGAACCGCGATGCGAAGCATGGTTACTCCTAAGTAACAATTTTAGGCGTCTTTAGATGACTGGAACGGTTGGAACTGCTGGAACGTCTGGAACTGTTCCAATCGTTCCAAAAGTTCCAGCAGTTCCAAAAAACTAGATCGAGCATGAAGATGCCAATGAGATCAGTCCGCCAGTGGCACGGTCATGAAAACATGCGGCTCGTTGCCAAGCACGCGCGAGATATGCCCTTCGCCGGTAGTATCGTCGGCGAGCATCACATCGCCGGTCTTGAACACTCGCTTAACGGTGTTGCTGGCTTCGATCTCCCAGGCGCCGGACAGGGTCACGAGGAATTGACGGCGGGGCGCCGGGTGGCGATCGATAACGAGTCCCGCTGGGGCGCAGCGGAAAACCGCGCTGGTGGCGGCGCGCGCGTCGGTTGTGAGCATCGGCTGATTGCCGCCGAATTTCAGCTCGATTTCTTCAAAGTGTGATTTTTGATCGTTGCCGGTAAACAGTCTGACAATCTTCATGGTCCTCCCGAATAGCGAATAGGTGGATGTATTCCCAGCGTGCTGAAATGGATTCGGCACAACTACAGCGGAGTCTGCCGGCGATCCGTGGCCTGATGCCATTTCTTTTCGGCATCCCTGCCAAAGATCAGTGATTTATCGGCGGGAATGACGAACCACGCGTTGTTTTTGATTTCGGCTTCGAGTTGTCCCGGCGCCCAGCCCACGTAGCCGAGCATGATCAGGGATTGTCTCGGTCCTTTGCCCGCAGCGATCGCCTCGATCATTTTGATGTCCGAAGTCATGGCGATCCCGTCTTTCACCTTCGTTGAGTTTTCCAACTTGACATCGTCGCTGTGCAGTACAAAGCCCTGCAGGCTGCTCACCGGACCGCCGTAGTGGATAACAACTTCGCGCTTGGAGCCTTTTGTCGCCGCGCCGAATCCTTTGAGCAGATCGTCAATGGGACCTTTAGCCAAAGGGCGATTGATGACCAGCCCTAGAGTGCCTTCGGAGTCGTGTTTGACCATGTAGATAACGGTCTCGACGAAACGCGAATCGGTCATTTCCTCGGTGGCGACCAAGAGTTGCCCGGCAAAATCCGCCTCGGTTTCCGCGGCGATGGATGCATGCCATAGCAAAGGCAGGCAAGCGAAGACTGCGAGCGCGCGTATCGATATTATAGAACAAGATCTGGCAGAGCGATCCTGGTTGAAGATCCACTTCATAAAAATTGACAATCGGTAAATTCAGCCGCGTACTTTGGGGCCGACACTTTCAATATTGATGCGAATGATGACGCGTCGTTCACGCGCCATGCGCTCATGAAATTCCGGCCAGCTCTTGTGCTCGCCGTAGGCTTGGCGCTGCAGATAGGTAAGTATGTCGAGCGCGTGAGGTAGAGAAATGATCTCTGCGGCACCATTGATCTGCACCCAACCTTCGCCGTGAAAAGAACTCGTGATGGCACACAGCGCGGCGCGCGGATCGCGCCTTAAGTTGTTGACCTTGTAAGCGGTCTCTCGGCTGCTGATAATCGCTCTGCCTACGCTATCCAGACCGACCGTTACCGGCGACATCTGCAGGTTGCCGTTCTTGCGCCGCGTCGCCAGAATGCCCCAGTGATGCTCTTGTAAGAATTCCTTAGCTCTTTCGATCTCGACTGGAATAAATTCCGCCATTGCTCAAGCACCTCAAAAGATCGACCGATTGTGACTGAAACGATCTCCGACACTAGAATACAGGTCGAGCCGTTTGCAAGAGCCTGCCGCATCCCTTGGCGCGTTTACGACTTCTTCGCCTTGACCGGTTACCTTCCTTGCCCTATAACGAAAGCATAAAGAGGAACAACGGATGGCGATGACGGTTCCACATATGACGCTGCCTGAAATTTTGCCGGTGTTTCCGCTGACCGGGGTCATGCTGCTTCCGGGTACGGTGCTGCCGCTGCACATCTTTGAGCCGCGTTATCGCGCGATGGTCGAAGACGCGATCGAAGGTGGAAAAATTTTCGGTATGATTCAGCCTTACGTCCCGCAAGACGATAACCGAGGTCCCCAATCGGACGCGGAAAATTCGGCTCCGGATTTATATAAGGTCGGCTGCGCGGGTTATATCGAGCAATGGGAAAAACTGCCGGACGGCAGGTTTTTTGTCCAGCTTAAGGGCGTCAATCGATTTCGCTTCTCCGAAGAGGTGGCGCTGCAGCGGGGTTACCGGCGAGTCAAAGCGATCTATCGGGAATTTTCCGACATAAGCGCCGAGCAAAGCTGGCAGTGCAATCGATCGGCGGTGCTGGAAGCGCTGGCAACCTACGGCAAAGCTCATGGCATGCAAATCCGGCCGGAACAGGCAGAAAAATTTTCCGACCTGGAATTAGTAAATCTTCTCAGCGTGTCACTGCCGTTTCATCCGGCGGAAAAGCAGGCGCTGCTGGAAGCGCCCGGTCTGAAAGACCGCGAGCTCATGCTGATCAACTTGCTGCAGCTGGGCGCCGAACCGGTAGATCTCGCCGCCGACACGCCGTCGCGAACCCTTAACTGATCCGCGGGCCCTTCCTTCTATTTTCAAATGATCGGAAAGCTATTTTTCATTCGGCTCGCCGCGTGCATCAGTCTACAATTCGGAGACGGAATTGAACACAGCAGCAGTAATTCAGCAATCTCCGATTTCTAAGCGGTCTGGACCTTCAGTTTGCCAGTTAATCGCCCGATCTCAGCAGTGTGGTTTATCCCGTCTTCAAGGAAAACCCTAGAGTTCGTCTCTAAAATTATCTAAAATCGCCCCTTCCAGCCCGCCGGCCGGGCGGAGGTTAGGAATGGTTAAGAAGATATCCACAAAGCTTGAGAAACACGGTCATACGCGGGTGGATAATTATTACTGGCTGCGCGAGCGGGAGAGCGCGGACGTCATAAGTTATCTGAATAAGGAAAACGATCGCGCCGCCAAAGAGATGGCGCATACGCGGGACTTTGAGGAGAGGCTTTTCGAGGAGATCAAGGGACGTTTCAAGCAGACCGACATGTCCGTGCCTTATAAGCGCGACGATTATTACTACTACACGCGCTACGAGCAGGGAAAAGAATATCCGATTTACGCGCGCAAGCGCGACGCTTTGGATCGGCCGGAAGAAATCATGCTCGACGTAAACGCTCTGGCCGAAGGACACGAGTTTTTCTCGGTGGGTGGTACGGCGGTGAGCTCGGGGCAGGACACTTTGGCTTACGCGGTGGATATCGAGGGCCGCCGAATTCATACGGTCCATTTAAAAAATCTTAGCACCGGGGAAATACTTCCGGACGTGCTGCCCACTGTGACGGAAAATCTCGCCTGGGCGAACGACAACAAGACTTTATTTTATGGCAAACAGGACGAAACGACACTGCGCCAATTTCAGATTTATCGACACGTCGTCGGAACGGATCCAGCGATGGACCAATTGGTCTACCAAGAAGACGACGAAACTTTCGTCGCATATATTTTCAAAACGAAGTCCAAGAAGTTTCTAATGATCGTTTCGGCGCAAACCATCAGCCAGGAGTACCGCTATCTCGACGCCGACGATCCGCACGGCGAATTCAAAATCTTTCTGCCGCGCGAGCGCGAGCATGAATATCACATCGAGCATTTTCATGATCGGTTCATTATTCGCACCAATGATCACTCGAAGAACTTCCGTCTCTTGTCGACGCCGATGGAGAAACCCGAACGGAAGCACTGGCAAGAAATCATTCCGCATCGGGACGATGTTTATCTTGGCGACTTCGAGCTTTTCAAAGATTACTTGGTTTTAGAGGAACGGACGCGCGGCTTGACCCAGATTCGCATCGTTCCCTGGTCTGGGGGCGAAGATCACTACCTACAGTTCGACGAGCCGGCATATCGTGCGAGTCTCGGTGCTAATCTAGAATTCGACACCGTGACCTTACGCTTTGAATACACTTCGATGAAGACGCCGCAGTCGATCTACGATTACAATATGGCGACTCGGCAGAAGGCGCTGCTCAAGCGGGAAGAAATTTTGGGCGGTTTTGATCCGGATCACTATATGACGGAACGGCTTTTCGCTCGGGCAAACGACGGCACGGAGATTCCGATATCGATCCTTTACCGCAAGGGCATGGAGAGAGACGGGCGCAACCCGCTCTTGCTCTACGGTTACGGTTCTTATGGATTGAGCATCGACGCGGCATTCGCTTCGCCCCGGTTAACCTTGGTCGATCGTGGTTTTATCTTCGCCATCGCGCACATTCGCGGCGGCCAAGAAATGGGCCGCCAGTGGTATGAAGACGGGAAATTGCTAAAGAAGAAAAATACTTTCGAGGATTTCATTGCATGCGCCGAATTTCTGATTCGCGACAAATTTACCAATCCGGAAAAACTTTTCGCCATGGGACGAAGCGCCGGTGGGCTACTGGTGGGGGCGATCAGCAACATGCGGCCGGATCTATTCAAAGGCATCGTCGCCGAAGTGCCGTTCGTCGACGTCATGACGACGATGCTCGACGCGTCGATTCCGTTGACCACCGGCGAGTATGACGAGTGGGGCGATCCAAACCAGAAAGAATATTACGACTACATGTTGGGCTACTCGCCTTACGACAATGTCGAAAGAAAGGCGTATCC
>Ga0114129_10005582_pt1 | contig 17793 bp, 23 predicted proteins | sample RhiMetdeltSRZDD1_FD_80071 | JGI IMG/M metagenome (GOLD analysis project Ga0114129, IMG submission 80071) | Populus rhizosphere microbial communities from Tennessee, USA - Rhizosphere MetaG P. deltoides SRZDD1 (version 2) (version 2) | ecosystem: Host-associated > Plants > Roots > Rhizosphere >...
CCGAGCACCGTGCGAATCCGTGAACGCACGTCATCCGCGGAGAGGGACACAGGCCGGTGAATCTCATCCGCCATCTGCCGCGTCAGCGAGAGCGCCGTTTCGCCGCCAAACGACGTCGTCACAAAACCGGTCGGCGTGACAAACAGCGTCGCGTCCGACTCCACCGCCTGCGACCTCTCATCGTCGTCCGCATTCTTCATGTCGAACCAGCGGTTGAACCACGCGTACGTCGCCCGGCGCATCTCGTACACGTATCCGTGTGAAACGGTGGTGGCTTGAAACGACACGTGGTCGCCGGCGCCGAGCAGTCCCCACGTGTGCGCATATTCGTCGAAGAGATCGTGCGAGCTCGACACGTATTCAGGTGAATAGGTGTGACCGGCATCGTGCAGCGTGATCCCCATCAGCAGCGGCTTCGGCGCGAATGCGTAGAGCAGATCCGCCCGGTCGAGCCCGCGAGCCAGCGCGGGCACGATGTTCTGCTCTGCATCGTCCGCGGATCCGGGCGGCTCGACATTCACCTGCGCAAGGTTCTCCGTGTTGCCCATGGAGACGACGGCCGCACGGATGCGGCTGTCGAGCGCTGCGAGGAACTGCGTCAACGTTCCTCCGCCGGATTGGCCGCAGCAGCCGATCCGCTCGGGATCGACTTGCGCGCGCGTCAGCAGGTAGTCGATACCACGGATGCCGTCCCACGCGCGGAACAGGCCGAAGTTGGCGCCGAGCAGGATGAGGCGGCGTCCGGCATACTCATGCTCGCTCGTTCCACCGCCGAGCACAGACTGACCGGGCCGGCCGCCCGGATACTCAATGCGTTCACCTTGCCCAAACGGGTCGTACCCCAGGACCACATAGCCTTTGCGCGCGAGGTTCGAGAACAGTTTCTGGTAGCTCGGCCACGCCTTGCCATTCACTGAATGCCCAAGCGGCCCCAGAATTGCCGGGCGACGTCCCGTTCCGGCCGGGACATAGAGGTTCGCCGTCACGTAGAGTCGCGGCCGACTCTCGAATGTCAGTTTCTCGATGCGATAGCCTGGCCGCTCGACGATCCCCGTCACGCGCGCATTGAGGGGAGCGCGATCGAGCGGCCCTCCCAGCATTTTCCAGAGCTCTGCGACGACCGTCTTTTGCCGGTCGAGAACTTCCTGCCGCGTGGAGATCGCGTTGATGACACGCTTGCGCCGTTCGCGCGCGTCGCTCGCGAGGCGCACCAGGTACCGCTCGAGATCGCGGGAATAATCCGGCAGTGCCACGCCGCCGACGTTCAGCTCCACGCCCGGCGCGCCCGTCTGACGGCTTCCCGCCGACGACTGTCTCGGAGAACCCAACGAGCGGCCGAGGCCCGCCGCAGCAAGGGCTCCGGAGGTTTCGAGGAACCTTCGGCGGGTATACGTCATGAGATGCGCTCCGGCGCCATATTAGGTCTGGGAAGATTGATGAGGGAAGTAAATGCTTCAGGCCAGCGAGCGATGCGTGCGCGAGTACTTGTACTCCGCAAGAATTCCATCCGCCTCAAGCAGCCCAAAATTGTCGGCGCTGGTGCAAGCGTGGTGTAGCAGTCGGTTGACTAGGGAGGCGCCGGAACCGCACACTTGGGGACGGGTCCACGATCTTCAATCAAAACCAGGCTATTGGAAGCAGTCGTCGAGCCGCAATCTCGCAATCTCAGGATCTGTGTCAGCCTAGGCGTTGCCAAGTAACTGGGGCAGGGGAAATCCGTGGGAAGTATCCTCCAAACCTGGACGGTCTACGCTTGTCCAAGCTCCAGCGTCGTGACGCCAATGTCAGACTTCTCGTGGACTCCGCAGGACAGGTCGTCAAGAGCGGGCGAGAACACGGCATCGCAATCATGCACCACGAACCGATACGGCTCATCGCCCGTCAGGAAGCCTCCTGAACTGCTGAGCCGTCCACTCGGCGGTCGGGTGTTCGGTGACATTCCAATGCAGAATCCGACGAGAGCCGATCTCCAGCGCCAGGAACACGTAGACGAGGCGCAACGTGTCCAGGTCGCGCGCTGCCATCACCCGGGGCTCTCGTCGGGCCCTCGTTCGGATTGTTGTTCCCGCTGGCGGAGTTGCTTCTGGTTTGCGCGACGCCTGACGATGTGATGATGCCGTTCTTCGAGTTGGGCGCGTTGCTCGCTCAGGTCACCGTTCGCGGCGCAGCCGCTCGCGGTCCTGAATCAGCGTCTCGTGCTCGCGCCTGAGCGCCTGATGCTCGATTTCGAGATCCGTCAATACTCCTGCGTTCCGACGCTCTGCTGCCCCGTGCCGCTCCTGGTGCGTTGCTCGACGCTCCAATTGCCATCGTGCGCCACAACTACGGCATTCGTATACCGAACGATCTTCAGTCGTGATCGGGAGCAGTGGCCGGACCCGTATCGACTGACACTGCGGACAGATCATGTGGGACTGTGGAATGGCGGGCAGTATAGCACCCGCACCACCGAACGGAGACGGATTCTCTCGCCATTTTCGTGAGAGTCATGATCCCATTTCGGTGGCGCACACCGAAACAAGCGACAGTGACATTTCACGCACCGATACTCGTGAAGCCTCGGGTTGTACCCAAGAAGAGCAACTCCAAGGACCGACAGGCGTCGCACGGTTCCGCTCCTCGTATGGATTCCGTACAATTTCGGCGCGTCGATCGCCACGTGGTTGTGCGTGTCGGTCGCGAAGCACGCGACGATCACGGGCGAATCGGGGATTTTTCGGCCGGGAACGTGGCTATGAGACGCGGCGGGAGTCGACCCCGTTATAACCCTAGGAGTGCTACCGGCTGCGACCGACAGTCGGGCGAGCTGCGTGTTCGAACCCGCCACCCGGTGCCGAGCGCGGGCTCTACCAGGCGGAGCCAGTCCCTGCCGCTTTTCAAATCGGGCTCAGTGTTCGAAGCCTGACCACTCGAGCTTGTAAGACCCAACGGGCCTTCGCGCAGCCGCCTCAAACGTACACTCTGACGCCCTTCTCGATCGCAAACTGGAGAAGCTCCTTGAGCGGCGGTACGGCGAACCCGAGAATGGCATCGCGGACCTCATTCTTCAACACACTTGGCCCCGTCGGCCATCACGGAAATGCTGACGTCATGTCCCGCTTCAATCGCGCCTTTCGCGACGTGGAAGGGCATCGTCGCCTCGCCCGTGTTGGGTCCTCAGCCCCGTGTGTGCCGGTCAGAAGGAGCTTGGCCATGCGGTCCTCCCTGAGTGCTCTCACGTTCGTTCGGGGAAGAGATTAACGCCGACCACCCCATAGCGTCGAGCCATCGACCGCTTGGTCGTGCCCGAGAAATAGTCGAATCGGTGGGTGATCGCGACATCGGGGAATCCCGTCGATGAGAACACGTCCAGTTTTCTGCACCTTACAGGGTTTACACGCGTAAGGCGTGCGACCGGACATCGAGAAAAGGAACTCGATCACAATTGACAAACGCGAAGCGCTGACATCGGCCGCGCTCTGGGCTCGGCGCCTGACAAGACTCCGCTATTGGGCGACGCGGACGTTCTCGGCGCGCGGACCCTTCGGGCCTTGGCCGCGCTCGAAGGTGACCGACTGACCTTCGCGTAATTCGTCGAAGCGTGTGCCATTGCAGGCGGATTGGTGAAAGAAATACTCGCTCCCGTCGCTTGCCGCGATAAAGCCAAATCCCTTGGCCGTCAGACGTTTGATCGTGCCGTTCATTGTCGCCATCGTCGCCTCGCTGAAGAACGTTAGTTGAATGTAGCCTCGACGAGCTGCTCTCCCGGAATCGCGAGATCCGGCATCGGTTTCCCGAGAAACAATCGCCGGCACGCGTGACCGATCCAGCGCGCCCATCGTGCCGATCGCTGCACCCGAGCGCTGTCGGTCGCGATTCCGGTGTTCACGTACATGTGTCGATACAGCTTCGAGATCAACACGAACGCGATTCGCGCGCGGATGGACTCGACGACGCGCGACCGGGCCCACACGTGCCGCCAGCTGTAGAACCGGTCCCACGCGCACTGAGTGCCGAGCCGCATCTCCTCAAGCGACATTTTCGGATGTGTCGGTACAGTCGTGGCCGGCGGTCTGCAGGAATAAGCCAATGTCGGGTGAGAGATCATCTGGCAGCTCGGCGAGTCGCGTCATCAATGCGAATCATTCACCGGCGCGGTCGCCGCGCTCGACTCGCAGGGCCCGGGGACCGCTCACCTCGTCCTCGAGCAATTCGAACCTGACGGTATCGCCAACGGCAAAATCATTGAACGCCGTGCCCTCGCGGACGTCGCTGCGGTGGAAAAAGACTTTACGATCGTTCGTCGGCCGTATGAACCCATGGCCCTGGCCGATGAACAGCGTGACAATTCGGCCCGAGCTCGGGGTACCGCGGCGTTCCGCCGGTCGTACGCCTGCGGCGTTGCGAGCAGGTGCCGTCTTTCGGACGGCACCTCGAGGGTGCACGGCCACGTTAATTACCAGCGCGGTTCCGAGCGCCGACGGGGAGAGTGGCCGCCGCCGAACCCACCGCTGCGAGCTGGCTTCGGCCGGGCTTCGTTGACAGTGAGACTGCGTCCGCCAACCTGGCTCGCGTTCAATTCGCGGATCGCGGTCTGCGCCTCTTCGTCGCTGCTCATCTCGACGAACGCAAACCCCCGCGCGCGACCGGTCATCTGGTCACGCATGACCGTCACAGATTCGACGGACCCTGCGCGGGCGAACAACTCCTGGAGCTCGGCCTCTCCAACTTCGTACGGTAGATTACCGACATACAGCTTCCGACTCATAAACATGGACTCCTCTGTCGCAATCGCGACGTTCCCGAGCATCGGACGTGATGGCGGGTGGATGTCGTCTCGTAGCTAGGCTGAACTTCAGGAGCGAGTCAGAAGTGGCTCGATACGCTTGAGGCCGGCACAGTACGTGGCAAAATCCGAGCAATAAGCATAGCACGGAACCAGCAACTGATGTTCGAGCCGGATGACGAGACCTCACTCGGCCACACTCGCAGGCGCTCCATCCGGGCTCAAGCGCCCGACGCAACTCCGGCCGGTACGTGTGAATTCTCGCCCGATGCAAATGCAATCGCACGATGTGCGTGCGGTGCGCGTCCAGATCTTTCGGCCGGCGATACGGCGCAGCGTGCTCCTGTTCCAAGATCGCATACCCGGCCAGGCCAGTGTCTTCCGGGGTTTTCCGCCGCCCCGTACGCCACTGCTCGGGGGTGCGACTGCCGCTGCGGCGCTTTGCAGGACTGGAGTTCCGACGAAGTCATGCGTGGTCCAATTGATGAATCCGTGCAGTTGGGATGTACGCCGGGATTCCGCACCAATCGCAACCTGATCGCGCTGCTACAGAGGACGTTCGGCCTTCGACTTCAAACGGTCGCTGCACATCAACGCGGAGAGGCCGCTGTGGCGTTCTCTTCGTTCATGGTCATCGCACGCCAGCGAAGTATACTGGCGATCGCGCGCGATGATTCTAATACGGCTGCTCCGCATTCCCGAGCCATTCGATCATCCCGACTTCAAACTTCGACCCAAAGATCGATGGCTTCCGCGCGCTCGCGTACGTGTGCGGACATCACTGCGAGCTCGTTTCGCGGAACGGGCACATGTTCAAATCGTGGCCGTACCTCTGTCGAGAAATCGCTCGCGCTGTCCGCGCACGTGACGCGGCACTCGAGGGCGAGATCTGAGCATGAGCATCCTTGCCGCGCCGATGTTCGCCGTCGCCTTTGGCGCATTCCTTCTCTGCGCTGAAACGTGCCTCCACTTTCAAACGATCATGAACCCGTCTCACTGGACCGACTTACCGGTTCACGATTGGCTGGCGGGCGGCTTACTGGTTTATGGCGGCGTGCTTGCTCGCCGCGAATGAAGCACGAACAGGGTGTACCAGGTCGCTGGATGGGCGTTCATGTCGAGTCTTCTTGTCGCCGCGTTCGTGGCGCACTGGGAAGAATGGGCGCGGCAGCCACAGCATAATGAGTGGATTTCTCAAGGCGGTTTCATTGGCATTCTCGCTGTTTTGATGGCGCTTGCCTTCGGTGGGCTTGTGAGCACGCTCAAAGCGCACACTGGCCGATGAATCACTTACGTGAATAACGGTGAGGAGTGCGGCGGTTGTTGGTGTCCGTGCGAACACTTCGATCACGTACTAGACAGACGGACCCCGTGACGAGTTGGCTCAAGGCCAAGAATGCCGACTACTCGCAGATGTTCGATCGACGCGAGCTGTTCGAGCTTGCTGGACGTCGGCACATCCCCAAACTGAAACTGCCGCCGGTCGAGTTGCGGTTGGCGTAACGGGTTCCAAATGACAACGGCGCTGGGGGATTGTCGCCGCAGTTGTTCTGCTGCTCGTGCTGTGGAAGTTCTGCGCCGAATTTTCCACGGATGTGAGCCGCCGGGCGTTTCGCTCTAACCCCAAAGATCGGTTGAGTTGTCAGCAGTAACCCACATGAGCGAACCACCTCTGACAGTGTTCTCGACGAATAGCGCGCCACGCGCGTTGCGCCGTCGAGCGCGACACGTGCCCGGTAGGTGACGCGAGCACCTCGAGCTGGAGGGCGGCGCGTGATCGAGCACAGCTTCGGAGGGTCAGAAGTTACCGTAACGCTCGTTCTCGGGACCTGGTCACCCTTCCCGCCTTGGACAGGAAATCCCAATTGGCGGCAGTCGCGATTCGCGCATCGATGAGGCGTCCCCGCACTTGACGTTGGGGTTCCAGTCGGCAAATAGACCGCTCGGACTCGGCTCCCACGTCCAGACGTGGGAGGTACCAGATGCCCAAGCGATCCGCCTTTTTGAGGGCTTGCCCCACCTTGGTGAACGCTTCCGGTCTCGTAAACAGTTCAGGATTAATCCCTGGATTCGCGGCTCCTACGACCGCGCGCTGTCGGGCAGCGTATCGACAAACCGCGAGTATCAGTGGCCGAAACTGATCGTGCCCGTGAACGAGCCGGAACTGCGCGTGGTCGTCTGGTCAAATACGCGCTCTATGACAACGCTCCCTGACGCACCAACGAACCGTCCCGTCCCTCCGGTAATGTCGAGATGTTCCGTAATCGAGAGTGTCCCGGGTGTCGATCCGGGACGGGCCTGCCCGATACTTGTCCCGACAATAGTGTCTCCGTTAGCCGCAACGAACGTGAAGTCCCCGACGCCGCTCATCATCGTGATGGTGTCGACGACGCCGTTCATCCGCAACGTGTACTGACCAATGTGCGTAGCCGTTCCGGTGGCAGTTATATGCACGACCAGGGTACTTGGCGGTTGGAACACGTCCTCTTCTGTGGCTTCCAAGGCGCCATGGAAAGGCAACTTCTTCGGGACTTGTGACGGAGTTTGTCAGCGTGCGAGCGAACTCTGTGGGGATGCGAGCGAACCGAATGTAGCGCTGCTCGACGGTGATGTCGGTGAACCGGGCGCTCCGCCAGCGCACGAGGCCGCGAAGACACACAGGGCGATTACAGACTGCCGCATTTGCGCCACTCCTTGCGCCGAGGAACAATAGGTGCCGCCCGGGATCTCCGTTCCAACCTCGGGCGCTGAGGAACCAAGGGGAAGCGCCCCAGCCAGCGCGCAGTATAGCCCCGCGTTATCCGGCCGACAGTCCAATATTGGACATCGTGGAGGCACTTCCGGTGCGGCGACTCGCCGATTCCGATGATGCTGCAGACTAGTCGCAAGCATCGCCACAAGGTGCGCACCCGCCGATCCCCCTATGGCTCCAATCGCGTTGGGATTGACGCCGTAGGTACCTGCGTGGGCCCGAGGGGTGCATTAATCCAGGTCTCGTGACCCGGCCTGCCGGGGCGCGACGTGGAAGCCTGAGTCAGAGGGCCGCCTGCGTAGGATAGGGCAGTTGTCTGGCTACGCTGGAGGCTTCGTGTTCCTGGCGCTCTGTTACGTGGTGCTTCGGCGGGTTCTGCAGCTTGCTGCCTTGCGCTTTCGGTCGAACGAGTTCAAGGAGCTGGAAATCGTCGTGCTTCGGCACGAACTCGGCATCCTCCGGCGACGAACCCGCCGTCCTGCGATGACGTGGACCGACCGGCTCTTTCTGGCGGCGGCAAGACGCCGTTTCGCGCCCCGCAGGCGAACGGGGTGGCGGAGCGGTTCGTGCGCACCGTTCGCTCGGAGTGTCTCGACTGGCTGCTGGTCCTGAACCAACAGCATCTTGAGCGGGTGCTTCATCGGTGCCATACGGACGGGCGGGAGAAGTCGATCCTGAGCCGGCGTGAACGGCATTCCGCGTCGCGCGCCTTCCGGTGTCATCATCGACCGTCGTTGTCTGCGTTCACGGAGTGAAGAATCTCAGTCACACTCGGCGATGGCGCGCCGGCTCTGATGAGTATCATCACGAGGGCTGGCGCAGCGCCGATCACAAAGAGGAGCGCGCTCGTCGAAAACCTCGCACCCATGGCCATGCTAGTCGCGATCAGTCCGGCGAGCGCCGCGGACCAGACGCCGCCGACGATCCAGACCCGAGAAACCGTATTCAGCATGATATCGACCTCCTTCAGGTCGGCTCGTATTCGATCGAAACGCGCGGTCGAGCGTCCTCGCTCGCGCGATCATCCACGCCGCGCTGACGTTTGCGATTTCACACCAGCGGTGCAACATCCACGATCCAGCGAGGAACACGCGGGCACTTTCTCGATCCGCTCGCGATGCGACGGAACCGGAAAGATCACGAAAGGCCTGATCGATGACGCGGACAGCGAGGTGGCGGCATCCCTCGTCGGTCGAGCGTTCGGGCCCGTGCGGCTCGACGGCCTTCATCGTGTTCCTTGACATTCTCACCTCGTACGAGGATTCCCTGGTCAATGCACAACGTGGGAGTGGCGGCGCTCGATGGCGACCTGTAATTCCGCCAGGATGATCTTGAGGCCTGCGATCTTTCTCCGGACTGCCGCGCGACTCGCGCTCTCGACCCTGTCCGAGGTCGCATCATCGAGCCGTTCGCGCGCCTCGAGCGCCCGTGCGAGCTCGTCGTAAAGGGCATCGAACACCTCGAGCAGCAGCGGATCCGGTTGACTGAACATATGTTCCCCCCATCCAAAAGGCGACGTGGGTTGCAGTCGTGCGTCCAGTTCCTGCTCGCCACGCGAGCATTTTGGACGTTCATGTCCGCCACACGTACAGGAGCGCGGCGGTTACCGCAATGCTGAGCGCCAGCAACGCGCGAACGCGCCCCGAGGCGTCGAGTTTTTCGCCACGTGCATGCCACGCCGCCCAGCGTTCCTCGCTGGTCGGGGCAGCCACTGGCAGCGCGTTGGCTGTCAGCGATGGGGCAGTGTCCACCTCGTGAATGAGCTGACCGACGCTGTCGGTCGGCTGACTGTTTTTCCATGCGTTGACGGCGATCAGAGCGGTCGCGAGCAGGAATGTACCAACCACGCCGTAGGTGGCCGGGGCGGCCGCGTTCGATCGCGCCAGCAGCCACAGCGAGGCAGCGCAGGGTAACAGCAGTGCGATCCTGACGGTCATTCTGTTTTGGGTGACCGAGGTCATGCGCGGGCCCCTCCTAGATACGCACCGTTGCTCGGGAGACGAAACCGGACCGGAGCAAGATGCGCCCCGGGGCAGTCGCTTTAGTGAGGTTGACGGCTGGTTCGGCCGGGAAACTCAGGAAAGAACCTTTACTATACATCGAATCATGGATTCAACGGAGACTGCGATGGCGGCAATGAACGGCACGATCAAACGACTGGTTGGGAAAGGATTCGGGTTCATTCTGGCCAGTGGCTCATCAGCTTTTCGGCAGACGGCGCTTTGACCTACGCTGCAGCCGATCCGCCGAACAGCCACACCTCAGACATGAGTTTCTCGCGATGATGCTCGGGTCCACGCGACCAACCGTTACCGTCGTGGCAGGCGCGTTGCAGAACGCCGGTCTATCAAATACTACTTCCGAAGCTCTGCTCCCCTGATACGCTCGCCCTCGCCATACGCGACGTGTTCGCGCATCGTCGCTTGGCGGCCGAGGCGGTCACTCGAAGTAGCCGTCTTCAACGCGGCTCGGGCATCTGCAACTCCGGCATCGGCGTGGTCAGGAACAGCCGGCGCACCGCGAGACCGAGGTACCGTGCCCAGCGATTCGAACGCGCCACGCGCGCGCTGTCGGTGGCAATTCCCGTGTTCGCGTACATCTGCCGATAGAGCTTCGAGACGAGCACGAACGCCACTCTGGCCTTGACGGATTTCACGACGCGGGAGCGGGCCCAAATGCTGGACCAACTGTAGAAGCGATCCCAGGCACCCTGGGTCCGTACTCGGATTTCTTCCAGCGACATCGTCGGATGCGGCGTGTAGAGCCGCGGCCGGCGATCATTCGGAATGAGCCAATGCTGGGTGACGGGAATGCCTTCAATCGTTCTGGCGCGGTTCTCGTCGCTGCTGGCCCATCGGTCGAAATCCACCGTGCCTGGAAATGGCGTCAGCAAGACGAACTGCGCGAATGTCAGGTCGGCCTTCTTAGCCAGGGCGACCGTTGTCTCAAACGTCTCCGAGTCATCACTGGGGAGCCCAAAGATGAATGACCCGAGCACGTGGATGCCGTAGCGCCGAAACGCACGAAGCCGCGCGACGAGCGCGTCCCCTGCGAGATTGAATCCCTTGTACACGTCCTTCAGACCCGCCGCCGTGACCGATTCCACGCCGACCAACGCCCCGCGGATGTGTGCCCGCTGCATCGCGTCGAGGAATTCCGGATCTTCCGCCGCCTCCATCGTGATCTGCGTGTAGAAGACGAGATCGTCCGGCAGTTTCGCGAGCTGCGCCATCAGCGCGAATCGCTCATCGCGCAGCGCCTGCAACTCCCGCAGGCGTGAGGGGTCGGCGCGCCGCCGCGCCTGCGCGAGATCTTCGAAGCTGACGGGATAGAAGTTGTCGTCGGCGAGGGCGATGAAGCGGAACCCGCGTCGCCGGAGCTCCACGATTTCGTGCACGACACCATCGACGTGTCGCTGTCGTGGCTGCTGACCGTCCGTACGCCAGACGGAGCAGAACGAACAGTGCTTGGGACAGCCGCGCACGGTTTGCACGGACGCCCACATGTAGCGTCCCTCCGGCAGCAGGTCCCATCGCGCCGACACGAACTGATCGCCCCCGACGCGTCCGCCCTCGTAGACGGGAGAGGGGCGGCCCGCGAAGCAGTCCTCCACGACCTGCTGCCAGACGAGATCGCCATCGCCACGAACGACGGCGTGCGCCGCACCACGTTCGCGTGACTCATCCGGATAGAGCGTGGCGTGAATGCCTCCGAAGACGACCCACGCGCCGCGCTCGCGTGCGAGCCGACCGATGGCGTATCCGCGCAGCGCATTGCCGGTGTGAATGCCGATGCCAACGACGTCGCCGGGCGCAAAGTCAGCCGGATCGACGTGGTCCAGCGTCTCATCAACGAGGTGGGGATCGCCCCAGCGCGACCCGGTTGCCGCGGCGAGGACATACAACCACCGCGGGGTGATGACGGCCACCCCGAACGTCAGGTCGCTTGGGTTGATCAGATGGACTCGCGACGCCACGCTCACCTCCTTTCGCCCTGAACCCCCGTCGGGTTTGTACCCGTTTGCGCGCAGCCCATACAACCGAGCTTCGGGTTGGATTGGATGTCGTTGCCACGTCGCACCATTATCGCCGCCCCGCAACAGGCCGGCGATGGTTTCGTCGTAACTGTGCCGTCAGGGCGACCAATCCGACCACGAAGATGTCAACGTTCGGACGTCAGATCAGCGAGTTCACCAAGTGAAGAATCTCGACTCTGAAGCCGTGTGCAAGACGGTGGGTCCCATTGGCAGAACATGGATCCTATCAAGAGTGGCCGCGCTCCAGTCGTACGATACCCTCCGTGAAGGAGGGCACACTGTTCACAATAGAACAGACGTCACGAGGCGGCGGTTACGACGAACTGCGGCCTCGACCCGCAGGTGCATGCTTTCAGCGATTCGGTTGATTGCCTGGTCGCTCGTGTGCACGACACAATCACGGAAGCGGCTCGAGATTACGAGACGCTGAACCAACTCCATCGTGCCCTGCGCCGCCTGGAAACGGGCCCGGAGAACGTCCGATAGTCCTCTGCCCGAGGGCCGGGCGATATGAGGCTTACTGGGCGTAACTCGGCGCGGACGTCGATCGCTCAGCAGGATGTCGGAGTTCTCGCGCACGCGATCGAAGACGATCTCCCGGCCGTCGGGAGCGAGGTCGAAGTCACGAATCGTGAAGTCCAGACCGAAGTTGGTCAGCTGGCGTTCGGTCCCGTTTTCGAGATCGACGAGCCAGAAGTTCTTGTGCTCGATCTCTCCTCATGAATCGGACGTAAACCTGTGAATTGGAAAAGGTTCCGGCGCGGTAAAACGACAGTTGTTTGCGAAAGAACAGTTCGGCTGCGAGGCTGTTGTGGGACGAAAACATCACGCCACGAAGTGCAGAAGATCACGGGCGAGAAGGAGGGCGGTGCGAATCGGTGTCAGTCATCTGGCCCTTCTCAGACGCCGTACGGAGCTTCCGGACTCGCGTGCAATGAGCGAAGATCAACGCTTTCATCCCGAAGCCGCTCGACCTCCACCGCGTGCCGGGACTTGATGAGCGGCATGACACGGCGCACGTCCTTCGCGCGGTTGAGACCGACAGCCGCATCGATTCGGCCATCGTTCACATAACACGCGAGGTAGCTACCCGAGTCCAGGCGGCCACGTACGACGAGCTGCTCCCACTTCGTGTGGAATCCGGCGTACTGCAGGTTCGCATCGTACTGGTCGGACCAGAACCAGTGGACTTCGTCGTACGCGGCGCGCTTGCCGAGCATGTTGCGCGCCGCGGCGGCGCCTTGCTTGATGGCGTTCTGCCAGTGTTCCACTCTGATGCGGCGATCGAAGATCGGGTGATAGTGATTCGCAACATCACCGGCGGCGTAAACTCCGCCGACGTTGGTCACGCAGTACTCATCAACGATGACCCCGTTGTCTTCGACAATGCCGCTGCCTTCGAGCATGTCCACCGCCGGCTCAATGCCAATGCCCACGACAACGAAGTCGCACTCCAGACGCAGCCCTCCTTTTGTGACGACTTGGTGCACGCGACGGGTTCCTTCGAACGCGGCGACGGTGTCCTCGAAGATGATGCGAACACCGCGAGCGCGATGGAGGTCAGCGATGGTCTGGCCGACCGCTTCGCCGAGCACGCGGAAGAGCGGCGTCTTCGATGGCTCGATGGCGACCACGTCCAGGCCTTTTTGCCGGAGCGACGCAGCGACTTCCGATCCGATGAACCCCATGCCCACGACGACGACTCGGCGACCAGCCACCGTCTCTTCCCGAATGCGATCGGCGTCCCGCACCGTACGCAGACCGTAAATACCTTCAAGATCGCCACCGGGAATCGAGACGCGCCTGTTGCGCCCGCCCGTGGCGATGAGCAGCGCGTCGAACGGTACGCGACGATGATCCTGGAGCTCCACGAATCGCGCCGACGAATCGATCCGTGTCGCCCGCATCCCGAACACAGTCTCGATGCTGTGGTCTGCGTAGAACGCGGACGGCCGGACCAACGCTTTGTCGAACGGCACCTCGCCGCGTAGGTAGGCTTTGGATAGCGGCGGCCGCTCGTACGGCGGCTCGTGCTCGGCACCGATCAGCGTCACGGTCCCATCAGCGCCCTCTTCGCGCAGCGTGATGGCGGCCGTGGCGCCGGCCAGGCTTGCGCCGACGATTACGTACCTCGGGGCCATCACACCTCGATCTGTAATGCATCCCCCGCGATACGGACGGGGTACACCTTGACCGGCAGGGTCGCCGGAGGAGCGAGCACTTTCCCCGTCCGCACGTCGAACTCGGAGCCGTGGCAGGTGCACGTGACGGTGGTGCCCGACAGCTCCCCTTCTTCAGCAAGCGAGCACTGCTCATGCGTGCACGCGTCGGCGAACGCGTAGTACGCGCCGCCGACGTTCGCCACCGCGACTCGTGTGCCACGCACATCGATTGCCGTGAGGCCGCCCGCCGGTATTTCGCTCGTTTTGATGGCCGTCACAAATTCGGTTGCCATTCGCAGACCTCCTCGGTGATGAAACGTCATCGCCATTGGGACACTCTCGCACATTCCACGCCAGACCCCAACCGCCGGACCTTGGCGTTCGAACCGCCTCAGAGCGCCTTCAGGAATTCGATCAGGTCGGCTTTCTGGACGGCTGTGAGATTCAGCCCATACAACTGATCATAATGATTGACGACCGCCATTAGATCCGGTGCCTTTCAAAAACTCGATCTGCAACGTTCCGGGGTCGGTCGACGTTCCAGAAGGGCAGGTCGGTTCAGTTGACGGGGAACCAGGCGGTTCTATATTTTTCGAAACCGAAGACGGTCGCTGAACGCACCTGTCAGACGAGAGGCGGAAGAGGAGTTGCGATTCGAGTGTTTCGTTGGCAATTCGGCCGCGGCGCGTTCCAGAAATCGTGCGCACGCCGCCTCATCGAAATAGAACATCTGTGCGCGTGCGAGCTTGAACTGATGCAAATCGTATAGGCCGATGACTTCGCCGTCGAATCGCTCGCCCTTTGGGCTCACACCGCGCTGATGATAGAGGATGACCACCTGGTGACCAGTGGCCCCGATCACCTGCGGATCCATTTTTCGCTCTGCCGCGGTCGGCTGTAGCGGAGTCCACGTCGTGTTCCAATCCCGGCCGCTCCTTTGGGAGAGTCCGCGAAAGGTCCCGCCGTACGGGAGCGCGGCCGGCCAATGGAACTCCACATCAGGTTGATAGAATGACAGCTCTCGCTCGACATTCCTGTGATTCGGATCACGCTCCTCGATCGCCTTGAAGAGATCGAGCATCACTCTGATGTTGCGATCTCGCACTGTCGCGGTTGTGTGCTTGCTTGCTGTCAAGATGACAGAGAAGACTGGCGTTGCGACTAGGGCCGCTGTCGTCCCGATAGCTGCCATCGCGTAGGTAATCGGCATTGGCTCCTCCTTATCGTCTTGTCTCATTTCGAGCCTACACGCGACATGGACCAATCGAAAGGTCCAATTCGTCTCGTTCTCATATACCATTTGGAGCATGTCAGCCCGGACAACTCACGAGCTCGCCTTTGCAGAGCCTTCTAGCGATGCGCCTCTTTGGCAATGGCTTTACGGAGAGATTCGAGGAGCGATCCTCGACGGTCGCCTGCGACGGGGAACGCGCGTACCGGCGACGCGTGCACTCGCCCACCGTTACGGCGTGTCTCGAGGCACTGTCGTGACGGCATTCGAACAACTCACAGCCGAGGGTTATCTGGACGGCCGCGTCGGCGATGGCACCTACGTGAGCGTTCGTCTGCCCGACGACTTCACCACGCCAGCGAGTTCACCGGGTGCTCCGAACGAAATACGACGGCCTCGTCCTCTCTCGAGGCTCGCCGCCCGCCTGAAACCGGCGCCGACGACTGACGTGACAGCGCCTCGCCCGTTTCGTCCCGATCCCGCGATTGATGCGTTCCCGATCGACCTGTGGACTCAAATCGCAGGCCGCCGCCTCCGACGAGCCACACGAACGCTGCTGGCGGATGCTGATCCTCGTGGATACAGGCCGTTCCGCGAGGCGGTTGCCGATTATCTCGGAAGCGCTCGCGGCGTTCGCTGCTCACCGGATCAGGTGATCGTCGTCGCGGGCATTCAACACGGGCTGGATCTCGCGATTCGAGTCCTGCTCGATCCGGATGCAGCCGTGTGCCTGGAGGATCCCTGTCATCCGATTGTGAGCGCCATGTTTCGGGCGTTGCCGGCAAGAGTTGTCCCCGTGCCCGTAGACGCTCGAGGTCTAGATGTAGAGGCGGGCGTTCGCTGCTGCCGTCGCCCACGGTTGATCTACGTCACACCTGCGCATCAATTCCCGTTGGGTCCGATGATGACGGTGGGCCGAAGGCTCGCGCTCCTCCAGTGGGCCGCGGAATCGGGTGCGTGGATCTTCGAAGACGACTACGACAGCGAGTATCGATACGACGGACGGCCAATTCCCGCGCTGCAGGGAATCGATCGAAGCGGCAGCGTCATCTTCTCTGGCAGTTTCAGCAAAGTGTTATTGCCGACGCTTCGTCTCGGGTATCTCGTCGTTCCGTTGGAGCTAGTCGACAAGTTTGCCGCCGCGCGTTTCATGACCGATCGTCACTCGTCCGTTCTGGACCAGGTAGTCATGTGCGACTTCCTCACCGGAGGCCACTTCGCGCGACACATCCGGCGGATGCGCGAAATCCATGCGGCCCGGCTCCGCGTGCTGACCGAAGCGATCAAGGACAAGCTAGCTGGCAGCGCCGAAGGGCTGTCGACGGCGGCTGGGATTTCCACCATCGTGTGGCTGCAGCAGCGCCTCAAGGCTCGGTCTGTTGTCGCCGCCGCTGCGGCAAACGGGGTTGACGTGGTGGCCGTTTCGGATTTCGTGCTGAGCACAACACGGCCAGAAGGGTTAGTGCTGGGGTTTGCGCCGTACGACACCCGTCAAATCAACGACGGCGTGACACGCTTGGCGCGGGCGATTGACAAATGCGCGAACGCAGTTCGACGCACGGCGAGCCGCCGTGTCTTGGCCAATCGCTGATCTGCAACACATTCAGATTTCAGGGACGAATCCCTTTCGAAATGATCCTCGAAAACTCGCTGTTTGCCTACGTCGATCCCAGCGGCGTTGGGATGCATCACCTCGAGTCCCGGATCGGCGGACTGCAGGCGGCGGGCCAGCTCTTTGCGCTGCTTCCGGTTCAACGCTGACGTGCGTGTAATGGCCATGCGGGCACTCCTCTCCGGTGTGAGACCAGGGGCGGCCCGGTTGCGATGGTGTGTGAGTCTCTCCAACGGGGTCACGAGCATCGTCGACGGACAACGATGTTGGCCACCAGGTCAGCGATCGCCGGGACCGGAACCATGCTGTTAAACGGGCAGGGACGCGCCAGTGAAAACAATCGGCCGTAGCTGCCGCACCGGGTCGTCGCTACGATCGCACGACGTGCGAACAATCACCACGTTTCTGTGCCCAGCGACGGCACTGACGTGCCGCCGGCGCTGTTAACCGGAGGGTTGCTGGTTCGAGTCCAGCCTGAGGAGCCAGCTCCTAACGCACATAGAATCAATAGCTTACGGATCCAGCCAATAGCACTGTAGAACTTCCACAGGCTAAGTGATTGATTCTGCGTGTCCGCGGGCAACCCCCATGAGATCGCCTCTTCGATTCAATCGAGCAGGACGTTGAAGGGCACACCTGTATCCCGGACTCCTCGCTCGACACGCGAAGCCGAGAATCGGATCAGTTGAATTCAGCGCGTAAAGAATGGGCCCAGACAGGCCGACACGAGCACAACGATCACTGGGTGGTACCCGACCGGACGCCAGCGCGACGAATCCGACTACAGCCAATGCCTTGAGTGTCGGGGTCGGGTGCTGCATCGGAAGCGCGTCACCGTGGTCGCGGCCATCAAGACGCACGACGCGATCACGACGACGTAAAGCCCGAGCGGGCCCGGAAACGCTTGGCTGATCGCAATGGCCCTATTCAGCTGCTCATCATTCAATACGGCCCTCTGAACGCCGAGGTCCTCTCGAACTATTTGCGCCTATACACAGATAACTTTGTATTGTAAAGTCACGCGCGGAGGTCATGCATGAACGCAGTCTTCTTTGCCGCGCCGCGCCCGTACAAGCGTGCACCGTGCCCCATCCTCTGCGGACTGCTGGTACTCGTGTCGATTGGCGCCTCCAGCGCAATCGCGCAGACCGGTGCGGCTTTGGAGCAACAGCTCGATTCCATTGCCGGCGCCGGCGTCCGCGAGAATCGCGCAGTCGGCATCGTGGCCGCCGTCG
>Ga0114129_10005583_pt1 | contig 17793 bp, 19 predicted proteins | sample RhiMetdeltSRZDD1_FD_80071 | JGI IMG/M metagenome (GOLD analysis project Ga0114129, IMG submission 80071) | Populus rhizosphere microbial communities from Tennessee, USA - Rhizosphere MetaG P. deltoides SRZDD1 (version 2) (version 2) | ecosystem: Host-associated > Plants > Roots > Rhizosphere >...
GACATCGGACGCACCTCCACCGTGATGCCGCGCGCGCCCGCGACCTCGCGCGCGAGTGCGTCGCACTCGCGCGCGAGCCGCTCGAGCACGGCGCCGTCGGGATCGCGCATCTCGTGCACGAGCTCGGCGCGACCCGGGACGATGTTGCTGGCGCCCGGGTGCACCTGCACGACGCCGATGTTCGTGACCGCGCGGGCGCCGCCGCGCGTGACGACGAGCTCGCGCGCCTTCAGCGCGTACTCCGCGGCGGCGAGAAACGCGTCGCGCCGTCGCTCCATCGGCGTCGTGCCGGCGTGATCCGCCTGGCCGTGGAACACGACGCGCGCGCGGCGGACGCCAACGATCGCTTCGACGACGCCGATCGGGATTCCGGCCTCTTCGAGCCGCGGCCCCTGCTCGATGTGCAGCTCGACGTAGGCGCTCACGCTGCCGCGCGGCGCCGCCGCCTCGGCGGCACGGAACGGGTCAAAGCCGGCGCGGCGCATGGCATCGACGAGCCGGTCACCGTCGACGGCGGCCATGTTGGGGATCGCTGCTGCGTCCAATCGGCCGCAGAACGCGCGTGAGCCGAAGAGGCTCCCGTATCGGCCCTCCTCATCGCTCCACGCCGCCACCGCGAGCGGCCGGGCGGTCCGCGTGCCGGATTCGTGGACGACGTGCAGGCATTCGAGCCCCGCGATGACACCGAGCGCGCCGTCCAGAATGCCGCCCTCGGGCACAGTATCGATGTGCGAGCCGGTGAGAATGACCGGCGCCGCCGACTGCAGACCGTCGGCGCCGAGGCTGCCGAACACATTCCCGGCGGGATCGACCCACGTGACAAGGCCCGCGACCTTGAGCTCGTCCAGCAGCCAGGCGCGCGCCGCTTCGTACTGCGGGCTCCAGCACATGCGCGTCACCCCACCACCAGGCAAGGCTCCGAAGCGCGCGAGCCCGAGCACGCGGTGCTGCAGACGTGACAGCGACACGGAGAGCACGATCGGGGAGTATATGCCTTGACTTGGCCGGAGACCCATTCCTAGAATGAACCACCGTTCAGTCAGCGCCCGCTGACTCGTATATCCCCGGAGGGGACTGTGGATTTCACACTGACTCCTGAGCAAGAAGCGCTGCGCCGCCGCGTGCGAACGTGGCTCACCGCGAACATCCCCGACGATTGGAAAAAATTCGGCCTGTCCGAGGTGCCGCGCCCCGAAGCCTACGAGTTCCTCCGCAAGTGGCAGAAGACACTCTTCGACGCTGGCTTCATCGGCCTGACGTGGCCGAAGGAGTCCGGCGGTCAGGGCTTGACGTTCGTCGAGGAGATGGTCGTCCACGAGGAGATGGCGCTCCAGAAGGCGCCGCCGGTGCTCAACATCCTGGGCGTCGGCATGGCGGGCCCGACGATCATCGCGTACGGCAGCGAAGAGCAAAAGAAGCGCTATCCGGCCAAGATCCTGTCCTGTGAGGAGATCTGGTGCCAGGGCTACTCCGAGCCGAATTCCGGCTCGGATCTCGCGTCGCTGCAAACGCGCGCCGTCAAGGACGGCGAGTATTGGGTCATCAACGGCCAGAAGGTGTGGACGTCACTGGCGCACATCGCCGACTGGATGATGCTGCTGGCCCGCACCGACCCCGCGGCGCCGAAGCACAAAGGCATCACATATTTCCTGCTCGACATGAAATCGCCCGGCGTCACCGTCAAGCCGCTGAAGCAGATCACGGGCGACGCGGAGTTCAACGAGGTCTTCTTCGACAACGTCCGCGTGCACGAGCGGCAGATCCTCGGCGGCGTCAACAACGGCTGGGCGGTGGGCCTGACGACGCTGATGTACGAACGGCTCGCGCTCGGGTTCGGTCTCCAAGTGCGGCTGCGCATCACGCTCGAGGCGCTCGTCGACATGGCCAGGCGCATGGAGAAACACGGGCGCGCCATGACGAAGGATCCGGTGATGCGCCAGAAGCTGGCCACGCTCTGGATCGACACCGAAGCCCTCAAGTACACGGGCGCGCGCGCTGTGACCAAGCTGCTGCGCGGTGAGCTCCCGGGCCCCGAGGCCTCTGCGGGCAAGATGAGCTGGGTGGACACGCACCAGCGCCTGCAGGAGCTCGCGATGGAGCTCCAGGGTCCGTACGCGATGCTCGCGCGCGGCGCGGACGTCGCAGTCGACAGTGGTGTGTGGCAGTATTCCTTCCTCCGGTCGCGCGCCAACTCGATCGAGGGCGGCACGACGGAGATCCAGAAGAACATCATCGGCGAGCGGGTGCTGGGACTGCCGAAGGGCTAGGAGAGGTTCATGGACTTCGGATTCAACGCCGACCAGGAGATGCTTCGCGCGACCGCGCGGAAGTTCCTCGAGAACGAGTGCACGTCAGAAGTCGTCCGCGCGCGCATGGCCGAGGACGCCGGTTTCACCCCAGAGTTCTGGACGAAGCTGGCCGAGCAAGGCTGGCTGGGACTGGTGTACCCGGAGCAGTATGGCGGCGCGGGACTCGGCTTCGTCGACCTCACAGTCCTGATGGAGGAAATGGGCCGCGCCGTCATGCCAGGGCCGTTCTTTTCCACGCTGCTGGGCGGTCTCGTGATTCTGGAGACGGGCTCCGACGCGCAGAAAAAGGAGTGGCTGACCAAGGTCTCCGAAGGGCAGGCGCGCGTCACGCTCGCGTGGACCGAGCCCAACGCGCGTTGGGACGCCGCGGGCGTCACCACGACCGCAAAGGCGAGCGGCGGCGGCTTCACGCTCTCGGGCACCAAGCTCTTCGTTCCCGACGCGCACGTCGCGCAGGCGCTCGTCGTCGTGGCGCGGACCCGCGAGAGCGGTAAGCCCGAGGACGGCATCAGCCTCTTTCTGGTGCCCGTCGGCGCCAAGGGGCTCTCGGTCAAGCTGCTGCCCACGATGGACCAGACGCGCAAGCTCTGCGAGGTCAAGCTGGACGACGTGGCCGTGCCGTCGAGCGCGCTGCTCGGGACGAAAGACGGCGGGTGGGCGCCGCTGGCGCGCGTCATCGAGCGCGCGACCGTTGCGCTGTGCGCCGAGATGTGCGGCGGCGCCCAGAAGGTTCTCGACATGACGACGGAGTACGCAAAGATCCGCGTCGCGTTCGGCAAACCGATCGGCTCGTATCAGGGTGTGAAGCACAAGGCCGCGGACATGCTGGTGGACGTCGAGAACGCGAAGTCACTGACTTACTACGCCGCGTGGGCGGTGGACGAGAACGTCCCCGAAGCGGCGCTGGCCGCGTCGATGGCCAAGGCGTACACCTCAGACGCCTTCCGCAAAGTCTCCGGCGCCGGCATCCAGCTGCACGGCGGCATCGGCTTCACGTGGGAGCACGACCTGCACCTCTACTTCAAGCGCGCGAAGTCGTCCGAGGCGACGTTCGGGGATGCGACGTTCCACCGGGAGCGCGTGGCGGAGCTGATCAATCTGTAATCGAGGGGGGCACGTCAACGCGCCCCCCTCGAACTCCCCCATTCGCGCGGCGGGCTACAACCGTTCGAGCAGGACCCGCGGACGGTCCCCCCCTCAATCTCCCCTGTTTGCGTCTCGAGCGAGCCACAGGCTCGCTCGCTTCTGCTGCACCGTTCCGACGCGGAGAATCGGCGGGCTACAACCGTCTCGGCGCTACAACCGCTCGGGGTGTTCCACCGTCCGCTCGTTCCTCACGTCGCCGGTGTTGAGCGTGCCCTTCGGCTCGAGCAGCATGACGTGGACCTCGTCCGTGAGCGCCATGGGACAGTGCTCGACTCCGTGCGGCACGATGATGAACTGACCCGGCCCGACGTCGCGGTCACCCTCGCGCAGCTGCATGCGAAGCCGGCCCGCCACCACGAGAAACAGTTCGTCTTCCGCGTCGTGATGATGCCAGACGAACTCCCCGCGGAGCTTTACGACCTTCACGTGCATGTCGTTGACGTCGCCCACGATCTTTGGCGACCAGGCGTCCGCAATTCGGCCGAATGTCTCGGCGAGATCGATTACACGCATGGGTTACCTCCAAAGGCCATGTCACCGCTGCCACGTGAAGTATAAGTAGTCCATGTCCGAGTCCGCCGCGGTGCCCGCGGAGCCTCGGCCGGCCGCGTCCGTCATCATCGTCCGCGACGCGCCGGCGAGCGCGCCGGAGCCCATCGAGGCTTATATGGTCCGCCGCCAGCGGAGCATGAAATTTCTCGGTGGCTTCTATGCGTTCCCGGGCGGCAAGGTCGATCGCGGAGACGCCGCGGAGGCGGTGCTCGATGGGTGCTCGGGACTCGACGCGGTACACGCCGCGCGGTACTTCCCGGCGCACGGCGAGCTTCCGCCGCTGGCATTCTGGGTGACCGCCGTCCGCGAGCTGCTCGAGGAGACTGGCGTGCTGCTGGCGTGCGACGCGACCGGGCGCGTAATCGATCCGCGCGAGCCCGAGGTCGCCGCGCGCTCCGATGCCGCGCGGCACGCGCTCGTGACCAATGGCGTGGACTTCGGGGCCTTGCTGGCCGAGCGCGGCTGGTGCTGCGACCTTCGGCCGCTGCGGTATCTCTCGCACTTCGTCACGCCGAAGACGAGCCCCATTCGCTTCACCGCACGCTTCTTCATCTGCCGGCTGCCAGCCGGACAGACGCCCCGCCTGTACACGGAGGAGACGTCGGAGGGTTTCTGGATCCATCCCGGCGCCGGATACCGGCGCTTTCTGGCGAAGGAGATGGCGATGGCGGAACCGGCGGAATATGGGCTCGCGTACATCGCGCAGTTCCGCTCGGTGGACGAGCTGTGGGCGGCCTGCGACGACAACCACGAGAAATTCACGGGCATCGTGGATCGCATCGAGTTCCAGTTCTGGAAGGATTTCGACTGGCGAGCCGGCCGATGGAATCGCTGACGAAGTTCCGCGCAGTCGTCCTCACCGTTCCCTTCGCGCTGGTCCTCTGGGCGGTGATGTTCTTCGCTGCGGGGTACGGCCACGGCAACTACGTTCCGTTCATCGTGTTCTATGCGCCGCTGCTGGTGGTCAGCACGATCGGGTGGCAGACGTTCCTGGTAGCGCCCGCGCTGCACCTCGTGTACGCCGCGGTTGCCGACGTCGTGCGCGCGGGCGTGGTGCCGCTTCGCTATCTGATCGCGCTCGCGGTGGCGCACTACGCGGCCATCGCCTACGTCGGACTCGCGACGCCGGATGGGCGCGACGCCTTCGTGGAAGGAGGTCCCGGCGCCTGGCGCGCCGCCGGCGTCTGGGTTGTGCTGGGGCTCGCGCTGTTCATCGCCTGGCAGGTGGCGCTCGCCCGCGCCGTTCGTCGTCGCGGCCCGATGGTATCTTGACCGTCCACACGGCCATGTCGAACGCGACGCCCTCGTTTCTCGACGCCCACGTGGCGGCCGGCGCAGGCGCTCGGCCTGCGATCGTCACCTCCGCGGGCGAGACGACCTACGCCGAGCTCCTTGAGCGAGTGTGCCGCACGGGCCATGTGCTGCGCGCGCTCGGTGTCGAGCCCGGACAGCGTGTCGCGCTGCTGCTGTCCGATGGCGTGGCGTGGGCGGCGACGTTCTTCGGGGCACTGCGCATCGGGGCCGTAGCCGTTCCGCTCAACACGCGGCTCGGCGGCGCCGCGTGGGCAGCGATGCTGGCCGATAGCAGCGCGCGGGTGCTCGTCGCGGATCCCTCATTGCTCGGCGACCTGTCGCCGAAGCTCGGTGATGTGCCTGCGCACGTCGTCGTGGCTGAGGGCGACGCGCCGGCGAGTCTCGAAGCGCTCGCGGCGCGCGCGCCGGCCACGTTGGCTCCCGAGCCTGTCGGCGGCGACGCGATGGCGTTCTGGCTGTACACGTCGGGCACGACCGGCGGGCCGAAGGCCGCCATCCATCGGCATGACGACCTGATCTCCTGCCGGCACTACGGAGTCGGGGTGCTCGGTGCCACCGCCGCAGATCGCGTGCTCGCCACGTCCAAGCTCTTCTTCGCCTATGCGCTCGGCAACGCGCTGCTGATTCCGCTCTTCGTCGGCGCGCGAGCGTTCCTCGAGCCGCGCTGGGCCGAGCCCGAAACGGTCGCGCGCACGGTGGCGGCGTTCGGACCGACGTTGTTCTTCTCGGTGCCGACGTTCTATGCGCGGATGCTGCGCGCCGAGCTGCCGCATGACACGTTCCGCTCAGTCCGCGCGTGCGTTTCGGCGGGGGAGCGCCTGCCCACCGACGTCTACGACGCGTGGCGGGCGCGTTTCGGCGTCGAGATCCTGGACGGCCTGGGCGCGACCGAGACGATCTTCATGGTCCTCGCCAATCGACCGGGCGCGAGCCGCGCGGGCTCTGCCGGCGTCGTCGTCCCCGGCACCGAAGCAGCGTTGCTCGACGCTGATGGACGTCCGGTGCCGAACGGCACGCCCGGCGTGCTGCACGTTCGCACACCGTCGGCGAGCGCCGGGTATTGGAATCATCCCGATCACACGAGCCGCGCGTTCGCCGGGGGCTGGTTCAAAACCGGTGACGTGTTCACCCGCGACGCGGACGGCTTCTATCAACATGAAGGCCGCGCCGACGACTTCTTCAAGGTCGCGGGGCAGTGGGTCGTGCCCGCCGACGTCGAGCGGGTGCTGCTCGCGCACCCGGCCGTCGCGGAGGCGGTCGTCATCGGCGCCGCGGAGGCGGGGGGCCTCGTCAAACCGTTCGCATTCGTCGTCGCCGCCAACGGCGCGCACGATGACACGTTGACCGCTGAGCTCGCGGCGCTCGCCGCCGATCGGCTGCCGGCTCACCAGCGGCCGCGTCGGATCATGCTGGTCGACGAGTTGCCACGCACCGCCACCGGCAAAATCCAGCGCTTCCTATTGAAGCAGAGGGTCGAGCGAGGATGACGCAGCCGCACAACGCCAGCCACGCGACGACCATTCCCGTTCGCTGGGGCGACGTCGATCTGGCCGGCATCGCGTTCTATCCGCGTTTTTACGAGTGGTACGACCTCGGCTGCGAGGCGCTCTTTGCCTCGCTCGGCCTCGCGTGGCCGGAGGCGTTTCCGAAATACGGGATCATCGGCGTGCCGATCCTCGAATCGGGGTCGACGTTCTCGTCGCCCGTCCGCTACGGCGACGCGCTCACCATCCGCTCGGCTGTGGCATGGGTGAAGACCACCACGTTTCGTATGGAGCACACGATCTCCGTCGCCGATCGGTTGTGCGCCACCGGCTTCGAGGTTCGCGCCTGGGTCGGACGCCCGGAGCGCCCGGGCGCGCCGCTGACCACCAAGCCGATCCCGGACGATGTCGTGCGCAAGCTCAAGGGAGGAGTCTCGTGAAACCGGAAGTCGTCTTCACGAAGGCCGCACCGAAGACGGGATTCTCGGAGGGCCAGGAGTCGCCGATCGCGCAGGGGGTGCGCTGCGGCGACTTCGTGTTCGTCTCCGGGCAGGGCCCGCTCGATCCCGTCACCAAGCAGGTCGTGTCGGATGATCTGGCGGAGCAGACTCGCGTCACGCTGGACAACGTCAACAAGGTGCTCGAGGCCGCCGGCACGTCGCTCGCCAACGTCGTCAAGGTCGGCGTGTTTCTGCGCGACATGAAGGACTTCGACACGTTCAACCGCGTGTTCCGCGAATACTTCAAGGGCGTGCAGCCGGCGCGGACGACGGTCGAAGCGGCCGCACCGCGCAAAGGCGTGAACGTCGAGATCGACGCGATCGCGTGGATACCGCGATGATCGCCGGCGTGTATCTCTCCGTCCACACGCCGCGCTACTGCACCTACGACGCCGCGTTTGCGGGCAAGCTCGCCCATCCGAATTTTCAGGCGGTGCGCGATGGTCTCGTCGCGCAAGGCCGGCACGTCGCCGCGCTGGCGCCCGACGTCATCGTCATCAACTCCTGTCATCTGATCGCGACCTTTCCGACGGTCGTCGACGGCACGCCCCGTCATACCGGTGTGCTCACCGCGCAAGAGGCGCCTGAGCTGATTCACGGAGTCGCCTACGACTTCCCCGGCGACTTCGAGCTGGCGGCCGCGATGATCGAGCGCGGGCGCGCCGCGGGACTTCAGTGCACGCTCGCCAACGACGTGCACTACCCGCTCGACTACGGAACCGTGATGCCGCTCGTGTGTTACCTCGACAGGGCGCAGCGAATTCCTGCTGTCCCCGTCTCGGTGTGTCTCTCCGCGGATCTCGAGGAGAGCTTTGCGTGGGGCCGGCACATCGCGCGTGCGGCGGCGGCGCTCGGGCGCCGCGCCGCGTTCGTGGCCAGCGGCAGCGTCTCGCACAAGCTCGTTCGCGGCCCCGAGCAGTGGCCGGGCGCGGCCGAGCAAGAGCTCGATCATCGTCTCGCTCGGCTGATCGCCGATGGCGAATACGACAAGGCGTGGGCGTGGCTGCCGGAATACGCGGAAGCCGCCGAGCCGGAGATGGGCGGACGACACCTCGCGATGATGCTCGGCGCGCTGCTCGAGACGGGCCGCCGGTTCGAGGCGACCGTGCACGCATACGGCCCGTCGTCCGGCAGCGGCAACTACGTCATCTCGTTGGCGTGCTAGAATTCCGCCCCAATCCAAGGAGGCCAGCGTGCGTGCATTACGTATCACGATAATTTTCGGCGTCGTCGTGGCGCTGGCGGCCAGCCAGGCAGCGCGCGCGGCGGAGCCGGTCAAGATCGGCTTCATCACCTCGTTGTCGGGACCGGCCGGCGTCATCGGCAAGCACATGAAGGACTCCGTCGAGCTGGCGCTCGATCACCTCGGCCGGAAGGTCGGCGGCCTCGACGTCGAGGTCGTCTATGGGGATGACCAGCGCAAGCCCGATGTCGGCAAGCAGCTCGCCGACGAAATGCTCAAGAAGCACAAGGTCAACTTCGTCAGCGGCATCATCTGGTCCAACGTCATGCTGGCGGTCGCGCCCACGGTGACCGGCGCCGGCACGATCATGGTCGGCACCAACGCGGGTCCGCACGAGCTGTCCGGAAAGATGTGCAACGAGCTCTACTTCACGACATCGTGGCAGAACGACGAGACGCCCGAGGCCATGGGCAAATACATGCAGGACCAGGGCCTCAATGACGTCTACGCGATGGCGCCGAACTACGCGGCCGGCAAGGACATGATCAGCGGCTTCAAGCGCTACTTCAAAGGTCGCATCGTGGACGAGGTCTACACGAAGCTCGGCCAGCAGGACTACCAGGCGGAAATCAGCCAGCTGCGGGGCAAGAACCCCAAGGCGGTGTTCGTGTTCTACCCGGGCGACATGGGGATCCAGTTCCTCAAGCAGTACGCGCAAGCGGGCCTGCGTGAGCAGATTCCGCTCTATTCGGTCTACACGGTCGACGAGACGACGCTGCCGGCCGTTGGCGACGCCGCGCTCGGCAACTACGAGGCCCGCTACTGGAGTCCGGACCTCAAAAACGAGGCGAGCCAGCGCTACGTCGCCGACTTCCGGAAGAAGTTCGGCTACACGCCGTCGTACTACGGAGCCCAGAGCTACGACGGCATCTTGTTGATCGACTCGGCCGTGCGTGCCGTGAAGGGCGATCTCTCCGACAAGAAGGGGATGGTCGCCGCCATGCGGAAGGCCGACTTCAAGTCGACGCGCGGCAAGTTCACGTACAACGTCAACCACACCCCGATCCAGAACTTCTACCTGCTGCGCGCGGTGAAGGGCTCGGGCGGGGAGGTCGAAATGCAGATTCAGAAAACCATCTTCGAGAACCACAAGGACGCCTACTACCAAGAGTGTCCGATGAAGTGGTAGGCGCGCGCGCCCGTTGAACTGGCTTCTCGTCGTCGAGCAATGCCTCAACGGGTTGCAGTTCGGCGTCATGCTGTTCCTGATGGCCGCGGGCCTGACGCTGGTCTTCGGCATCATGAACCTCGTCAACCTGGCGCACGGCTCGCTGTACATGGTCGGCGCCTATCTGGCGACGGCGGCGGTGATGCGAACGGGTTCGTTTCTCGCCGCGGTGGTGTTCGCGCTCGTGGGGACGCTCGCCGTCGGTATGCTGATCGAAGTGCTCGCGCTCCGCACGTTGTACGAGCGTGACCATCTCGACCAGGTGCTGGCCACCTTCGGCCTGATCCTCTTCTTCAACGAGGCGGTCGCTGTCGTCTGGGGGCGGGCGGCGCTGTTCACAACCGTTCCGCCCGCGCTCGCTGGGCACATCACCGTGCTGCCCGGTATTCGCTATCCGGCCTATCGCGCGGTCATCATCCTGGTCGGGCTCGCGGTCGCGCTGTTGCTCTATGTCGTCGTGAGCCGCACGCGGCTCGGCATGCTGATTCGCGCCGGCGCGAGCAATCGCACGATGGTGGCCGCGCTCGGCGTCAATATCCGCCTGCTCTACACGGTCGTCTTCGGATTCGGCGCCGCGCTCGCCGCCCTCGGCGGTCTCATGGCGGGCCCGATCTACACCGTGCTGCCGGGGATGGGTGAGGAGATTCTGATCCAGGTCTTCGTCGTCATCGTGATCGGCGGCATCGGATCGATCCGCGGCGCGCTCGTCGGCGCCGTCATCGTCGGTATGGTCGACACGCTCGGCCGCGCGTTCCTGAAGCCGATGCTGAGCACCGTGCTCGGTCCCTCCGCTGCCGACAACGCCGGGCCGGCGCTCGCCTCGATGCTCATCTACATTCTCATGGCGGCCGTTCTCTACTTCCGGCCGCAAGGCCTGTTTCCCGCCGTCCGCGCCTGATGCGCTCGCGCGCGCGCACGCTGACCCTGCTGGGCGGGCTCGTGGTGCTGCTGCTCGTGCCGGTCGCCGCCGCGCTTGCGGATCAGCCCTTCTATCTTGATCTGTTCCGCCGCATCATGATCTTTGCGATCGCGGCGGTGAGCCTCGATCTGATCCTCGGATTCGGCGGCATGGTGAGCTTCGGCCACGCGGCCTATCTAGGGATCGGCGCGTACGCCGTCGCGATTCCCGCGTTCTACGGCATCACCAGCGGCTTCGTGCAATGGACGCTCGCGCTGCTGCTGGCCGGGCTGATCGCGCTCGCGATCGGTGCGGTCTCGCTGCGGACCAGCGGCGTGTCGTTCATCATGATCACGCTGGCGTTCGCGCAGATGCTCTACTACCTCGGCATCTCGATCAACGCGTGGGGGGCGGACGACGGCATGCGGCTGGCGCGTCGAAGCGAGTTCGGCGTGGTCACGCTGGCCAACGGCTATGTCTTCTACTACGTCGTGCTCGGTCTGCTCGTCGGGTTGCTGGCTCTCGGGCATCGGCTCGTCAACGCGCGCTTCGGCGTGGTCATTCGGGCCGCGAAGTCGAACGAGCCGCGTATGCGCGCGATCGGCTTTTCGACGTTTCGCTACAAGCTCGCCGCGTTTGCGATCGCGGGAGCGGTGGGCGGGCTCGCCGGCGCGCTGCTGACGAACCAGACCGAGTACCTGACGCCGAGCTACATGCACTGGACGCGCTCGGGCGAGATCATGGTGATGGTCATCCTCGGCGGCATGGGTACCCTGTACGGGCCGGTGCTCGGCGCCTTCGCGTTTCTGCTGCTCGAAGACCTGTTGTCCGCGTGGACGGTGCACTGGCAAATCGTGCTGGGACCGTTGCTCGTCCTCGTCGTGCTGTACGCGCGTCGCGGCCTGTACGGCCTGCTGCCCGGGCGCGATGGCTGAGTCGCTGCTGTCCGTGCGCGGGCTCACCAAGCGGTTCGGCGGCCTCATCGCCACCGACAACGTGGATCTCGACGTCGCCGAGGGCGAGACCCTGGCGATCATCGGGCCCAACGGCGCGGGCAAGACGACGCTGATCAGTCAACTCTCGGGCGACCTCGCGCCCGACGCCGGCACGATCCGGTTCGCCGGCGACGACATCACCGCGCTGCGCGCTCCCGCGCGCTCGCAGCGCGGGCTTGCGCGCTCGTTTCAGATCACCAGCATCTTTCGAGACTTCACCGCGCTCGACAACGTCGCGTTGGCCGTACAGGCGCATGCCGGTCACAGCTTTCGGTTCTGGACGCCGGCGCGCGCCGAGCCCGTGTTGCGCGAGCCGGCCGAGACCATGCTGCAGCAGGTCGGGCTCCGGGCCCGCACCGATGTGCTGGCGGGCACGCTCGCGCACGGGGAGCAGCGTCAGCTCGAAATCGCGATGGCTCTGGCCACGAGGCCCCGGCTGCTCTTGCTCGACGAGCCGGTGGCGGGCATGGGCGTGGACGAGTCGCAGCGCATGGTGCAGCTGCTGCGCGAGCTGCGCGGGCGGCACACGATCGTGCTGGTCGAGCACGACATGGACGTTGTTTTCGCGCTCGCCGATCGAATCAGCGTGATGGTCTACGGCCGCGTCATCGCCAGCGGCACACCCGACGCGATTCGCGCCAACGCCGAAGTCCGGCGCGCGTATCTCGGCGAGGAGGTCGTCGCGTGAGCCTGCGGCTCGAGGCCGTCGAGGCGGCCTACGGACTCGGCCAGGTGTTGTTCGGGATAAATCTCGAGGTGCCTTCGGGATGGTTGGTGACGCTGCTCGGCCGCAACGGGATGGGCAAGACGACGACGGTGCGCGCGGTGATGGGCATGGTCCCGATCCAGGCCGGCCGCGTGCACTTCGACGGCCGCGAGCTGCACGCGCTGCCGGCCTATCGCATCGCGCGCGCCGGTCTGGGCCTGGTGCCGGAGGGACGGCAGGTGTTTCCGAACCTCACGGTTCGCGAGAATCTCGTGGCCACCGCGGCGAACCGCCGTGGCGTATCCGAGCCGTGGACGGTCGCGCGCGTGTGCGAGCTCTTCCCACACCTGGCAGCACGGTCGCGCAGCCTGGCCGGTACGCTGTCGGGCGGCGAGCAGCAGATGCTGGCCATCGGACGCGCGCTGATGACGAACCCCGCGCTCTTGATCCTCGACGAGGCGACCGAGGGGCTGGCGCCGCTGGTGAGGGCAGAGATCTGGGCGTGTCTGGCGCGTCTCAAGCAGAGCGGTCTCTCGATCCTCTTGATCGACAAGCACGTCGAGGCGGTGACGCGGCTCGCCGATCATCACTATGTGCTGGAGAAGGGGCGCGTCGTCTGGGACGGCACGTCCGCCGAGTTGCGGGCGCGCGCGGACGTGCAGCATCGCTACCTCGGCGTATGATCGAGCGCTGATGGCCGCGCGCGTGAGCGAGGAGCGCCACGGGTCGCCCGGGGCGTTCGGAGCGTTGGGGGGTGTGGGGGGCCATGTCGGGGCCCCCCACGCGAACTGATGGCCGCGCCCTTTCCGACGACCGCGACGCCCTCCGACCTCGTCGGGCGCGTTCTCGGCCTCAATCCCGGCATGATGACGGGGCCCGGAACGAACACGTATCTCGTCGGCCGCCGTGATCCGATCCTCATCGACACCGGCGCCGGCGTGCCCGACTACGTGCCGCTGCTGGAGCGCTATCTCGCCGAGCGTGGCTGGACGCAGCCCTCGCGCGTGATCCTGACGCACCGCCATCGCGATCACCTCGGCGGTGTCCCGTCGCTGCGCGCGCGCTTCAAGGGACTCCGCGTGTCGAAGATGCGGCATCGCGACGCGGATCTGCCGGAGCCGATCGAGGATCTGCGCGCCGGCGAGACTGTGCACGGCGAGGACGCGACGCTGGTCCCCGTCTACACGCCCGGGCACGCGTCCGATCACCTCTGCTACTACCTCGTCGAAGAGCATGCGCTCTTCACCGGCGATGTCATTCTCGGCGGCTCGACGACGGTGATCCCCTCGGATGACGGTGACCTCGCCGACTATCTGGACTCGCTACGTCGACTGCAGCAGATGGACGTCCGGCGGATCTATCCTGCGCACGGCCCCGTCATCGAGGACGGCCCAGCGAAGATCGCTGAGTACCTGGAGCACCGGATGCTGCGCGAGCGCCAGATCCTCGAAGCGCTGGCCGACCACATCGAGACGATTCCGGCGATCGTCGCGCGAATCTACGTCGATGTTGCGCCGGCCCTGCATCCCGTGGCGGCGCTGTCGGTGGAGTCGCATCTCAAGAAGCTGGCACGCGAAGGACACGTCCAGGAAGACAAGCAGCGTGACCGGCCGTCGCGCTGGGTGCTCACGCGCCCCAGCGCGTGATCAGTCGCCGGCCGTGAGTGATCTGCCCTGCAGGTAGGCGAGCGCCTCGGACTCGAAGACCGCGATCGAATAGCCGAAGGCCGAGCGGAATGCCGCGGCGGACGATTCCCGCTTGAGCCGCCCGAAATATTCCAGCATTGCGCCGAAGCCGTGACGCTGGATCAGATAGTCCGCGAGCAGAAACGTCAGGTGATACGTTTCGACCGAGCCCTCGCGCTGATGCCGCAGCGTGAAGTCACGCGGCGAGCCGAGCGTGCGCAGGTCCAGCCGGCCGTGCGCGAATGCCGACTGTTGCTGTACGCGCGTCAGCGCCACCCGGCGATGCGAGGCCAGCGATCCCGCGCCCAGCCGCTCGAGCACCTGGAACGCGACGTGCTCGGCCATACCTTCGGCGAGCCATTGCTCGGCGCGGCCCTCGCCGCCCGCGAGCTCGAACTGCGCGACGTGCGTCAGCTCGTGCGCGACCAGACGCAGCCACTCCCTGCCGCCGTCGGCCATGCGTCCGTTGAGGAGCGCGCGTCCAGGCCGCGCGATGCCGATGGCGAACGCCGCGAGCTCATCGGCGCCGTCTTCGCCGAGGGCGGCATCCTGCACCAGGCCGCGCCGGAAGGCCTCACGTGTGCTGTAGACGTGCACACGCGTGCTGGCCGGCAGCGGCAGTCCCAGGTCGGTGGTCAGCACGTCGACGATGTGTCGAATCTCGCGGGCGCCCCGTTCGCCGACGACTTCGACACGGCCCGCGCTGGCCGGCACTCCGGCCGACGCGATGCTCGAAGGCATTCGCGCGGAGCCACAGACGAGCAGCGCGAGCACTGCGAGTAGCAGGATGCGACAGCGGGGAAATCTCAGTTGAACCACCCGGCGCGGCGGACCTCGCCATGCACCCGCTCGACGTTTTCGATCTCTCGCTTGACGAGTCCGATCTCGAGCGTTTCGCGCGCGTCGTATTCGAGACGGCGGAGGATCAGGGCCACTCTGAGGTATGGCAACTGCCAGCCGGCGATGCGTCCGCGTTGCACGGGGGCGTTAAGAGCAACGCGGTTGCCAGACCTGATCGCGCCGTAACTCCGCGCCGTTATGGGCTGGTGTTGGAAGCGGCGCGAGGGCGAGCCGGGAGTTTCTCCCTGGAGCCCGTCAACTTTTCCCGCGGCCGCGAGCGGCGTCGACGACTGCGGCGAACAGTCCGCGGGCGGCCTGATCGTGGCCCACGAGCTCTTCCGGATGCCACTGCACCCCCACGACGAAGCGACGGCGATCGGCATGCTCGATCGCCTCGATGACGTTGTCGGGCGCCCACGCGACGTCTCGAAGGTCGCGACCGAGCCGGTTCACAGCCTGATGGTGGAAGCTGTTCACGCGCAGCTCGGAGGCGCCCAGCATCGCGCCCAATCGCGTCCCCTCGGTCTGCACCTTCACGTCGTGCGTGGCCATGTGCCGGGCCTCGCCCTGACTGTGCTGGACGCGGTCACCGAAGACGTCGGGCGCGTGCTGATGCAGCGTGCCGCCGAGCGCCACGTTGAGCACTTGGAGCCCGCGGCAGATCGCGAACATCGGAACGTCGTCGCGGAGCGCGCGATCGACCAGCTCGAGCTCGAGCGTGTCGCGATCCCGAGAGACGAGCGCAGTCTTCGGATGCGGCGCCTCGCCGAAGCGCGCCGGCTCGACGTCTCCGCCGCCGGTCAGCACGAGGCCGTCGAGGCGCGACCACAGCGCATCGCGCGCGGTCGGCGACAGCTGAGGCGCGAGCAGCACCGGCACACCGCCCGCCTGCTCGATCGCACGCAGATACGCGGCGTTGACGTAGGCCCGCTCGGGCGATTCGTCGATCGTGACGGACGTGGAAACGCCGATCAGGGGCGCGGGCACCAGGCGAGCGTAGCATGGCTGCACGCGGTATCATCGCCGCCATGAGCCTCGACTCCGCCTCCTCCCAGCAGAGCGCGCCCGCATACCGCCCCACCGCCACCGTTCAGGCCATCGGCTCCCGCTGGGCCGTGGCCGCCGGCCATGCGCTCGCCGCCGAAGCGGCTGCGCACGTGCTCGGCGCCGGCGGCAACGCCATCGACGCCGGCGTGGCGGCTGGCCTCACCCTTGGCGTGGTCCACCCCGACATGGTCAGTGTCGCCGGTGTGGCGCCGATCCTGGTTCACGTCGCGCGCACGGGCGAGACGTGGCAGGTCTCGGGTGTCGGCCCGTATCCGCGCGCTTCGACGCTGGAGTATTTCCGCGGGCTCGGCAACCAGATCCCGCCCGGCCTGGCTCGCACGGTCGTGCCGGCGGCGCCGGCGGCATGGTGCGCGGCGCTCGAGCGCTGGGGCACGATGTCTTTCGCCGACGTGGCCAGGGCGGCCACCGAGCACGCCAGTCGCGGCTTCCCGGTGTCCAACTTCTCCGCATACCAGCTGGCCGCGAACGCAGACAAGTACCGCCGCTGGCCGACCTCGACCGCGCTGTACCTGAACAATGGGCGGCCCTTCCGCATCGGCGAGCGGCTCGTGCAAGCCGAGCTCGGCGAGACGCTCGCGCGGATGGCGCGAGCGGAAAAGAGCGCGGGCGGTAGTCGCGCCGCCGGCATCCGTGCCGCGCGCGACGAGTTCTATCGCGGCGAGACGGCCAAGCGCATCGCGGAATTCCATCGCACGGAAAAGGGACCGCTGACGGCCGACGACCTGGCGACGTTCGAGGTCGAGATCGAGCGCGCGATCGTCGGGACGTGGGGCGCGTGGCAGGTCGGTGTGTGCGGCTTCTGGTGTCAGGGGCCGGTGCTGCTGCAGATGCTGAATGTGCTCGAAGGGATGGACATCGCTGCACTCGGCCACAACTCACCCGCGTACCTGCATGTGATCGCCGAGACGGTGAAAGTGGCGTTCGCCGAGCGTGAGGCGTATTACGGCGATCCGAGCATCGTCGACGTTCCGGCGGAGATGTTGCTGTCCAAGGCGCACGCGGCCGAGCGGCGCGCGCTGATCGGTGAGCGCGCGTGGCGCGAGATGCCACCGGTGGGCGACCGGCGTTCGGCGGCGGCCATCGCGGGCGGCGCCGACGAGTCGCTTGACACGTCCTACGTCGCGGTCGTGGACGCCGAGGGCAACGGGTTTTCGGCGACGCCGAGCGATCCCAACGTCGACTCGCCGGCGGTGGCGGGCGTTGGCTGCGTGGTGTCCGGTCGCGGCTCGCAGGGGTGGCTCGATCCGACGCACGCGAGCGTCGTCGCGCCGGGAAAGCGTCCGCGGCTCACGCCGGCGCCCGCGATGCTGCTGCGCGACGGCAAGCTGGTGATGCCGTTCGGCACGCCGGGCGGTGACGTGCAGCAGCAGGCGATGCTGCAGGTGCTGCTGAACCATGTCGTCTTCGACATGCCGCTGCAGCAGGCGATCGAGGCGCCACGCGTGGCATCACGCTCGTTCCCGGATTCGTTCTGGCCGCACGCGTATGCGCCCGGCAAGCTGGAAGTCGAGCGGCGCGTGCCGAAGGAAACGCGCGACGCGTTGGCCGCGCGGGGCCACGAAGTCAGCGAATGGCCCGAGTGGGAGTGGCGCGCCGGCGCCGTCTGCGCGGTTCGCGTGGCGGACGACGGTGCGCGGTGGACTGGCGCGGATCCACGCCGCGGCTCGCACGCGATCGCGCACTGACCGATAGTGCCGCTGCGGCTGCTAGCGGTGTCAGCCTGCCCATCCGCAGGGCGCTCGGGCGCCGGCGGGTTTTAACACATCTCCGAGCTCGCGGCACCTCGGTCGGAGCGACGAGCCTACGAGAAGATAACTAGGAGATAAGTGACGAAGACCACGAGGACGGCCTTCGCTTCGAGGCTGACGGCCACGGCTCCATTAGA
>Ga0114129_10005584_pt1 | contig 17793 bp, 22 predicted proteins | sample RhiMetdeltSRZDD1_FD_80071 | JGI IMG/M metagenome (GOLD analysis project Ga0114129, IMG submission 80071) | Populus rhizosphere microbial communities from Tennessee, USA - Rhizosphere MetaG P. deltoides SRZDD1 (version 2) (version 2) | ecosystem: Host-associated > Plants > Roots > Rhizosphere >...
GGGCAGCCGCCTGAGAAATTTCCCTCGGTGCATCTGTTTCGTGACATTGCGGCCCGCGGGGTCCTCGTCCCGCCTGAAGCACCGGCCGCCGAGATCGTTGCCTTTCTCGAGTCGGATCGACAGCCTGGTTTTGCTGAGCGCCGCTTTGGCGCGTGAGCGACCGGGAGGGCGCTAGAGGAGAACATCAATGGCCGATGTCAATGACTGCATCCCCGGTCGCCGCGCCCGCGTGCTCCAGGCCGGCGTTGCCCGCGTGGCCGGGAAGACGGGCACCATCGTCGAGGTCACCCGCACTCGGCGCCCTTCCACCGGTCCCCTGGTCGATCGTATTACAGTCGACGTGCCCGGCCACGGCGAGATCGTCTTGAGCCCTAAAGACCTCGAGATTCTCCCGGACTGACCCAGCTGGGCGAGGCAGCCAAGCACCCGGGCCTGGCGGGAAGCCCCGCCGCGCGGCGCAGTCCTAGGGCGCGGCGCTAGAGTGCGCCGACCCGCCTGGGCTTGGCGGGCTCGACCGCTTTCTGGTGCCCTCCTCCGACGAACGAGTGGGCACCCCCTTCGAACTCGAACAGCCGCTCGAACCGCCGCACCAGCTCACGCTCTCCCTCGATCGACAGCAAGCCCTCCCGCAGGACGTCCTTGAGCCTGGCGTCGCCCATCAGCACATCGATCAGCGAGCGGAGTTTTGCCGTGACCGTGAGGGTGACGGGATGCCCAGGATCGGTCATGCACACGTCCACGTCCCGCGCCTCGCGCTGAACCACGAGCCACCAGTAACGGCGAAGCCTCGGCGCGCCTTCCAACTCGAAGTGCACCACGGTTCGGCCCGATGGGAACTCCTCGGTCATTACATGCCGGCGGAGGGACCACATCATCACGCCGGGGTCCAGCTCGTACGACCGGTAGTCGCGATTCACCCATTTCCGGGCCCAGTGACCGAGCGAGTCCACGATCGGTCGGAGTTCCTCGCCGGCCGGAGTGAGGTGGTAGGTGACGCCGCCCGACTCGACCCGCCGATAGATCACGCCGTCGTCTTCCAGCGACCGGAGCCGCTGCGAGAGCACCGACGGGGAGATCAGCGGCAGGGCGTGGCGAATCTCGTTGAAGCGATGGTACCCCACCATGATCTCGCGAAGAATCAGCGGAACCCAGCGCTGGGCCACCACCTCGGAGGCCTGCGCGACGGGGCAGAACGAGCCGTAGCTCCGCGGAGGACATTCTGTCATCAGGTCACTCGGGTCGAGGGCGGTACGAATCTCATACTTGTTGGCCCGTATGGCAATTCGTACCCTTCGCCGTCGCCGGAGCCGGCCGGCGGCCCCCGTGGTGCGGCCCGGCTAGCGACTCAGGGTCGATGACCGGGATGCAGCAGCAAGTAGACTCTCAGCCCGATGAGGCGCTGCGCGCGCGAGTACGCGCCACCTGGACTGCAGGTGACTTCGGCCGCATCGCGGTCGGCTTTGAAAGCGGGGCGGCTGATTTCATTGCCCAGCTCGCGCTGAAGCAGGGCGAGGACGTGCTCGACGTCGCCTGTGGGACCGGAAACCTGACACTCCCTGCCGCGCGGGCGGGAGCGCGGGTTACCGGAATCGACATTGCACCGGGCTTGATCGCTCAACTCCAGGCCCGCGCCGTAGCGGAGGGACTCGCGGTCGATGCGCGGGAGGGAGACGCGGAGGCGCTCCCGTTTGCCGACGCGAGCTTCGACACCGTGGTGACGATGTTCGGCGCCATGTTCGCTGCCCATCCGCAGCAGGCCGCGGACGAGTTGCTGCGGGTCACCCGTCCGGGCGGACGAATTGCCATGGCAAACTGGGCTCCGGAAGGCTTCATCGGCAGCATGCTGAAGGTGACCGTCCGCTACTTGCCGCCTCCACCCGGTGTGCCGTCCGTGCTGCTCTGGGGCAATCCTGGTGTTGTGGAGGAGCGTCTGGGCGCCGGACTGAGCGACTTGCGCTTCGAGCGACGCAGCATGGTGCTGGCGTACCCCTTCGAACCCGAGCAGACGGTGGAGCTTTTCCGCACGTGGTACGGGCCGACCGTTCGCGCCTTCGCGGCCCTGGATGAAGCCGGGCAGCGCGGCCTTTTCGCCGACCTGGTGCGACTCTGGACTGAGCACAACACCGCCGGCCCGAACGGAACCCGAGTCGAGTCCGAGTTCCTTGCGGTAGTCGGCATTCGCGCCTGACACCTCGTGAGACCTGATCGGAGAACGACATGCGCACACTTCCGCTCTCAGCCTGCCTGCTGCTGTTGGCCACGTCGTTGTATGGGCAGGGCACGTCAAACCATCAAGGGTCCGCCCCGGTCTGGGGGCCCGCGCCCGCCGTGTTCCCGAGCGGGGCGAAGATGGCGGTAATCAGCGGAGATCCGGGCAAGGCTGCTCCGTTCACAATCGAGCTGTCGATGCCGGACGGATACCGGATTCCGCCCCACTTCCATCCCACCGACGAGGCGGTGGAAGTGAAGCAGGGCACGTTCCTGGTGGGGATGGGTGACTCGCTGGATGTCGCGAAAACCAAGGCCATGAAGGTGGGCGACAAGGGGCAGGTACCCGCCAAGGCCCATCATTACGCGGCCGCCAAGGGAGCAACGATCGTATCGGTGACGGCGATGGGGCCCTTCGCCATGACGTACGTGAACCCGGCGGACGATCCTCAGAAGGCGGCAAAACCGTAGGATGAAGGTTGGTTCAATGCGAGCGAGAACGAGTCGCCTGAGAGCAACTCGATACCCATTACCTAGAGGTGAGCACATGAGTAAGCGTTCCGATGCCCTTGCCGAGCGCCTGGAACAGGGGGCCGAAGCCCTCGCGGCCCTGGCCCGCTCTCTGACCGATGCGGAGTGGCAAGTCCGCATCCCCAAGGATGGACGCAAGGTGGGTGTCGTAGTGCACCACGTCGCGACCATGTATCCGCTGGAGATCCAGTTGGCACAGGCGTTGGCCGCGGGCAAGCCGATCGAGGGCGTGAGCTGGGATGACGTCCACGCGATCAACTCGAAGCACGCCAAGGAGCACGACGCGGTCACCAAGGAGGCGGCGCTCGACCTGCTTCGGCGCAGTAGCACCGCGGCCGCGGCCGCCATCCGGGCTCTCAGCGATCAGGAGCTGGATCGCGCCGCTACGGTCTCGCTCAACGCCAATGCCCCGCTCACCTGCCAGTTCTTCCTCGAGGACCATGCGGTGCGGCATAGCTACCACCACACCGACAAGATTCGCCGGGCACTGGAGCAGGCGCCCAAACCCGCGCTCAGCGGCGTCTGAGCTACCTCCGAGCTGCGGCGAGGCCTCGCCCGCGCCGCAGCTCATGCGGAGCATATGCCCACATTGATCGCCCAGCCTGCTGTCATCCAGGCTGCGGGAAACAAGCCCAAGCGCATCGAGGAGTTCGTGGGGAAGGTCAACTCCGCCAGCACCCACGTGAGTGTGGCACGCATGGCTTCGCCCGGCGGCTGGCAGGAGCCCGGACAGCGTCCCGAGTTCGAGGAGCTGACCGTGGTGCTCCGCGGGGAGCTACGGGTCGAATATCACGGCGGCGAGTTGACCGCACGTGCCGGGCAGGCTGTCGTGACGGCTCCTGGCGAGTGGATTCGCTACAGCACTCCCGATCCCGGAGGAGCGGAATACATCGCAGTCTGCCTGCCGGCGTTTACACCGGAGACGGTCCACCGCGACGCCTGACGAACGGTCCCAAGGAACCGTCAGCTGTCCCCTGCTCCACACACCTTCCGCTCCATCAGTCGATAGACTCTCCACGGGACGCGAACACTCACGGAAGTGACGCCGCGCGGGCCGCGGTGCTACGTTGCCTGCGAGCGATTGCTGCATCAGCCAACCGCGCAACAGGAGCGTCCGCAGCGATGTACCGAGTGCGCCAGAAAGACCTGCCCTTTCGCGGTAGCTCGCACGAATTCGTAGGCGCCGATCAGGGTGACGTGAATGTTTCGGTATTTCTCCTCCGGGCCCTTCCGGGCAAGGGACCCGAACCCCATCGACATCCATACGACGAGGTCCAGTTCGTGAGGGAAGGCCGCGGTCTATGGACCGTAAACGGGCAGGAGTTCGAGGCCGGCGCCGGCGATATCCTGGTGATCAAGGCCGGTGAGATTCACGGGTTCCGCTGCATCGGTGACGACCCACTTGTGCAGGTGGATGTGCACCTGAGCCCGCGGTTCATCCAGGAGAATCTGGGATAGCGACCACGAGCGCGTGGCGCGGCGGGCGGGGGCACTTGGGTGGCATTCCCCGCGCCCACACTCGGGCCCATAGATTATCGCGATCGATCTATCAGGCGCTTGGTCAGGCCGGAGGAGACCTGGATGAGTCCGCCGCACAAGCCGTCTACCCTCCCCGACAATCGGTCCATCCCGCCCAGCACCGTGATTCCGGTGCTGACCTATCCCGATGTTCGCGAAGCCGTTGACTGGCTCTGCCGCAATTTCGGATTCACGGAGCGACTTCAGATCGGCACGCACCGATCGCAGCTGTCCGTGGGCGAAGGATCGGTAGTGGTGGCAGAGCAAGGTCCCGCCCCGTCAACGGCCGGCTCGAGCCCCGCACAAGCCACCCTGGATCGGGTGATGGTCCGGCTTCCCGACGTCCCAGGCCATCACGAGCGGGCCCGCCAGGCGGGGGTGCGAATCATCAGTCCACCGACCGATCATCCATACGGCGAGAGGCAATACACGGCGGCAGACTTCATCGGTCGCCAGTGGACCTTCTCGCAAACCATTGCCGACATTCATCCGGCCGAGTGGGGCGGCATTCTGCTCGAGTCCACTATGCGACCGAACGGCCCACCGACAGATCTCTACAACAACACGTACGGCGACTTCGCGAGCGCGACGGAAGCAGCCGTGCGGCAGGCGACCTATGGAGAAGACATCGGTCAATCCAGCTGGCTGACCGCGAAGGAGTGGCTCGAGTTCGCCGATCGACTGGCCGTGGGCGCCGGCAGCAAAGTCCTGGAAGTGGGCAGCGGATCGGGCGGACCCGCGGTGTACCTGGCGATCGAGCGCGGCTGCCAGGTTACCGGCGTCGACATCAACGAGCACGGAGTCAAGAACGCCCGTGCGCTGGCCGATGCTCGTGGTATAGGCACGCGTGCGACGTTCGAAGTGGTGGACGCCGGCCGGCCGTTGCCATTTCCGGCCGAGAGCTTCGATGCGATCGTATCGAACGACGCCATGTGCCACATCGACGACCGGCCTTCGGTATTGCGCGAATGGTACCGCGTGCTTCGCCCCGGCGGGCGAGTCCTGTACTCCGACGCGCTGATCGTGACCGGCCCGGTGTCCCACGAGGAGCTGGCCACTCGCAGCTCGATCGGCTTCTATCTCTTCATACCGCCGGGCGAAAACGAGCGTTTCCTTCGCGAGGCCGGTTTCGATCTGGTCGACGTGTCTGACGCAACCGACAACGCCGCGCTGTTGGCCGGCCGGTGGCACGATGCTCGGGCCGCTCATCGGGAACAGCTGGTGGCTCGGGAAGGTGAGACGAACTTCGCGGGCCTCCAGCGATTTCTCGACTGCGTCCACCGAGTGTCGAGCGAGCGGCGACTCTCCCGCTATGTCTACGTCGCAGAAAAGCCCCGACGCTCTCGGCCGGCTTGATCGGCTAGCCGCGGGTCCGCGAACCCCGGCCCGCCCGACGGGCTGACCCCGGCAACCGAGACCTCCAGGGGTGCGCGTCACTCTTCTGGGCGGCACCGGCTTCATCGGCCATCACGTGGCCCGCTGGCTGGTCGAGGCCGATGTCGAGGTCACGGTCATCCACCGGGGTCAGACTCCGGCACGCCTCCCCAGCGTCCGGGCGTTGACCGCCGACCGCCGGGATCCTTCTTCGCTCCGCGCCGCGCTCGCGACGGCCGCCCCGAACGTGCTCATCGACATGACCGCGTACGATGCGGACGACGTGGTCGGTCTACTTCGGGCGTTACCCACGTCGCTCGAGCGCCTGGTCGTGATCAGCAGCGGAGACGTGTACTGGACCTACGCTGGCTTTCTGGGATTGATGTCGGCCGCACCACCGACGGCCGCCCTCGACGAATCCGCCCCGCTTCGTGAGCAGCTCTACCCCTATCGCGGCCGGGCGAGGGATGTCGACGACCTACTCTACAGGTACGACAAGATCGTGGTCGAGCGGGCGGCTCAGGACGGTGCCGATGCAGCCATCACAATCCTGCGGCTTCCGATGGTGTACGGTCCGGGAGATCCACATCAACGAGTTGCCACTCACCTGAAACATTTCCAGGCCGGCGCCCAGACATTCAGGCTCAACCCAGACGAAGCAGCCTGGCGCTGCACTCGGGGATACGTCGAGGACGTCGCCTGGGCGATTCAGCTGGCGGCATTGGATGACCGCGCCGCCGGCGAGGTCTTCAATCTCGGCGAAGCCGACGCTCTGACCCAGGTCGAGTGGGTCCGGGCCATTGCTGGTGCCGCGGAGTGGCCGGGAACGGTGCTGGTAGAGTCGAGCGAGCCGGCAACGCTCCCGGCGAACTGGCAGATGCCGCTGATCGCGGATTCCAGCCGGATTCGCCGGACCCTTGGCTTCCACGAGCGGGTCGGCCGTGAGGAGGGTCTCCGTCGCACTGTCGCTGATCAGCGGGAATCCTGACGCCGCTCTTGCAGAGCCGCTGATTTTCCCGCACTTATACCGCCACGTTGCCGATCAGAAGCTCCGATCTCTGAAAGCAGGGAGTCAATCGATGAGCGTAGAGCTGGGGCTCGCGAGTGGCCGGGGTATGCCCGCAAGCGCTATTGTGGAAGAGCGCAATCGCGACCGCCGCTTCTTTACCGGCATGGCGATAGCCGCGGCGCTCACGGTCTTTGCCGGCTTCGCGCCGACGTATTACCTGCGCGGGCTGTTCGACGCCCGCCCGTTGTCGCCCATGGTCCACCTCCATGGCGTCGTTTCCACAGCGTGGATTCTGCTCTTCCTGACTCAGACGTCGCTGGTAGCGGCCAGACGCACCGACCTGCACCGCCGGCTTGGCATTGTCGGTGTTGTACTCGCCGTCGGCGTGCTCGTCATCGGTTTTATCACCGCCGTGACTGCGGCCAGAAACGGCGTCACCCCGCCCGGCGGGCCTCCGCCGCTCGCCTTCCTTTCCGTCCCGCTGGGGACCCTTTTCGCGTTCGGGCTCTTGGCTGCCACCGGCCTCTATAACCGGCGCCGAAGCGAGACGCACCGACGACTCATGTTGCTGGCGACCATCGCGATTCTTACTCCGGCGATTGCCCGGTTCCGGCACCTGGGATTCGGGGGTCCGCCGCTCGCGATCGGAGGAACCTGCGTGTTCGTGCTGGTGTGCTTCTGCTACGATCGGCTCGCCCACGGTCGGATTCATCCGGCGTTTCTGTGGGGCGGACTGCTGCTGATGCTCTCCTTGCCGGCGCGGTTCGCCGTCGGGCGGACGGACACCTGGCTGGCATTCGCCAGCTGGCTCACGCGCTGATCGCACCCTTGCCAGGTCGCCGATCTCTGACTATCGTCAGAGAATGGAGGGCATCGCCCGGATCCGCAGCTTCAACCGCACGGTCACCCGCCAGATTGGCGCCCTGGACACCCACTTTCTGGGACGGGACCGCTCCCTCGGCGCGTCCCGCCTGCTCTTCGAGATCGGCCCGCAGGGCAGCGAGGTGCGTCATCTTCGCAGCCGGCTCGACCTCGACTCCGGATACCTGAGCCGTTTGCTGCGGGGTCTCGAGTCGGAGGGATTGATCCGCACCAACACTGCGTCCCGGGACGGCCGGGTTCGTCGAGTGATGCTGACGGCTGCGGGCCGGCGGGAGCTTGCCGTGCTCAACCGGCTGTCGGACGCCGCGGCCGAGTCGATGCTGGAGCCGCTCAGCCCAAAGCAGCGCGCCGCGCTCGTGACCGCGATGGAGTCAGTCGAGAGGCTCATGCTGGCAAGCGCGGTTCGGCTGACCGTGGAAGATCCGGCGAGTCCTCCGGCGCAATATTGTCTCGCGCGGTATTTCGAAGAGCTCGCAGCCCGGTTCGACAGCGGCTTCGATCCGAGCCGCAGCATTTCGGCCGCCGCCAGGGAGCTGACGCCGCCGTTAGGTTACTTCGTGCTCGCCACGCTCCATGGCGAGCCGATCGGATGTGGAGCCCTCAAGTGTCACGAGGACCACGGCGAGATCAAACGGATGTGGGTGGATGCCTCTACCCGGGGCCTTGGGGTCGGCAAGCGAATTCTCGATAAGCTCGAAGCGCTCGCGCGGGAGAAGAAGCTGCCTGTCCTTAGGCTCGAAACGAATCGCTCCCTCACCGAAGCGCAGTCGCTCTACCGGAGCAGCGGATACAAAGAAGTGAAAGCATTCAACGCCGAGCCCTACGCGCATCACTGGTTCGAGAAGACGCTCCAGCCAGAGGTGCGCTGAGCCGGTTAGAGGTGCTGATGGCAACGTACGCAATCCGGGGCGGAGTGGAGGGCAAACGGCGGCTCGATCTCCTGGCCCACACGGTGGCGGGTACCACGCATGCTTTGCTGGCCGAGGTCGCCGTCGACCAGGGTAGCAGCTGCATCGATCTCGGCTGCGGAGGCGGGCATGTGAGTCGCCATCTGGGCAAGCTGGTGGGGCCGACCGGCCGGGTGCTGGGTATCGACATCGACGCCGTGAAGGTGGCCGCCGCTCGCGAAGAGGGCGAGCGCGACGGGCTTGCGAATGTGGATTTTCGGGCGGCCAATGTGGCAGACTGGGACGAGCCGGAAACCTACGACCTCGTATACAGCCGATTCGTCCTTTCGCACCTGTCCGATCGACCGGCGGTGGTGCGGCGGATGTTTGCGGCGCTCCGGCCGGGGGGGCGCCTGGTGCTCGAGGACATCGACTTCGGCGGCGCGTTCTGCTATCCGCCCAATCTGGCGTACGGACTCCAGTGCGCTCTCTACTGCGCCCTGATCTCGCGGCGCGGGGGCGACGCGCTGCTCGGACCGCAGCTGGTTGGACTCTGCCGAGATGCTGGACTGGACGAGATTCAGATGCGAGTGGTGCAACCGGTGCACACCGGGCGGGATCCGGGAAAGGCGATGTCCTTAAGCACGCTCGAGAACATTGCCGACGCGGCGATTGCGGAGGGTTTGGCGACGCGGGCGGAGCTGGATCAAGCCATCGGCCAGCTGGCCGAATTTACCGATGACCCCCACTCGATCATTGCGTGTCCCCGAGTATTCCAGGTCTGGGGTCGTCGGCCGGCGTCATTCGCCTTACAATGATGAAAGCACTCCTCGGGAGAACTACATGCCTCGCCTGAGCCAGGAAATCCCGGGTCCCCCCACCTGCAGCTTCTGCGGCTCGACGGACTCGGACCGGTACGTGGGCGGCTACGGCAATCATATCTGCCGCGAGTGCATCGAATCCCCCCAGCTCGCCGACACCGTCCCACCCGACGCGGTCTGCGCGCTTTGCCACAGGTCGCTGACCGATAGCGCCCGCGAGGTCACGGGTGTGATCGTGGCCTGCCGGCAGGGTTTGGTGCTGTGTGATGACTGCTTGCGGATTGCGCGCGAGGTTCTGGTTGAAGTATCAGGTCCGCCCCGTACGTAGTGCAGGGATGTAGAGTGCGGCGACGCGAGCCGCAACCTGCTCGGGATCGGAATTGTCCTCATCCAGATTGGTGAAGACGACAATCGTGAGCCGGTCGTCGACGTAACGCGAAATGCTCATCGTGAACCCCTGCCACGCACCGCCGTGTTTCAGCAGCCGGTGGCCATTCACGGCGGCAATGCGCCAGCCAAACCCGTAGGGGTAGGTCTCGCCATTCTTGAGCTTCACCGGCGTCCACATCTGGGCGAGGCTCGCTCGCTTCAGAAGCCGTTCGCCGTAGAGCGCCGCATCCCACTTGGCCAGATCCAGCACATTGGTGTAGAGCGCGCCGTCCGCGGTCGTATTGAGTGACGGCGATACCCAGTTCTGATTCTTGAGTTGACCCTTCACCAGCAGGTATCCGCTACTTCGGTGGGGAACGATGTCGGATTCGCTGATAATTCTGGTGGAGGTCATGCCGAGCGGCTTGAAGATCCGCTCCTCAAGAAAATCACCGTAGAACTTGCCGGTCACGCGGTGAATCAGGACTCCGAGGAGCACATAGCCGGTGTTGCTGTAGAGCCATCGCTCACCCGGCGCGAAGTCCATCGGCAGTGCCGCGAAAATGCGGACCAGCTCGTCCTCGGTATAATCCCGACGAAAGTCGAGCACCCCCTTCCCCATGGTGCTCTCCTCGCCACCGTAGTCTGCGATGCCCGACGTGTGGGTCAGCAGGTGTCTCACGGTCACGCCTTTCCAGGCAGCCGGCGCTTGAGGCAGATAGCGCGCAATGCTGTCGTCGAGCCCAATCCTGCCCTCTTCGACCAGCATCATCACCGCCGCTGCGGTGAACTGCTTCCCGACCGACCCCGTCTGGAAGATCGACTGGGGCGTGACCGGCACCCCGAGCTCTACATTCGCCAGGCCATACCCCTGTGCCTTGATCAATCGGCCATCCCGGATAATTCCCAGGCTGATGCCCGGAATCTTCTGTCGCTCGAGCTCGGCCAGAACCACCTTATCGACCCGCGCCGAAAGGGAGTCGGCGGCGGTCGCTTGCGCGCGCGCGGCCCCAGCCCACAAGGCACATGCGCAAGCCGCGCTAAGGGGCCACCTTATCACGCTGTCGTTTTTTGGCTTCATCGATCGACTATTTAGTGTTCACCCGGTGGCGTGGAACGTAAGCTCAAGGAGGACTGAGGGATGAGCAGAGTACGAATCCTCGTAGGCACACGCAAGGGCGCATTCATCCTGGAGTCGGATGGCAAACGCGAGGGCTGGGATGTATCAGGCCCGCATTTCGGAGGCTGGGAGATCTACCATCTCAAGGGGTCTCCGGCCGACCCGAACCGACTCTACGCCTCGCAGTGCAGCGGCTGGTTTGGGCAGCTGATTCAGCGGTCGAACGACGGCGGAAAGACCTGGGAGGCGGTGGGCAATCAGTTCACCTACGATGGCGTTCCGGGTACCCATCAGTGGTACGACGGCACGCCACATCCCTGGGAGTTCAAGCGGGTGTGGCATCTGGAGCCCTCCTTTACCGACCCGGACACCATCTTCGCGGGGATCGAGGACGCGGCAATGTTCCGGTCGACGGACGGGGGCGCCACCTGGCACGAGCTCGCCGGGCTTCGCGGACACGGATCGGGGCCGGCCTGGGCCCCCGGCGCCGGCGGGATGTGCCTTCACACGATCATCCAGGATCGGCGCAACCCCAACCGTTTCTTCGTTGCAATCTCCGCGGCCGGCGCGTTCCGCAGCGACGACGCAGGTCAGACCTGGACGCCGATCAATCGCGGCTTGCGCTCCGAGCACATCCCGGATCCTACCGCCGAAGTGGGACATTGCGTGCACCGAATCGCCATGCACCCCAGTCGTCCTGACGTGCTGTTCATGCAGAAGCACTGGGACGTGATGCGGAGCGACGATGGCGGAGATTCGTGGCACGAGGTCAGCGGCAACCTGCCCACCGACTTTGGATTCCCCATCGACGTGCATGCCCATGAGCCGGAAACGATCTACGTCATTCCGATCAAGAGCGACTCCGAGCACTATCCTCCCGACGCACGACTGCGGGTCTACCGAAGCCGGACGGGAGGGAACGAGTGGGAGCCGCTGACCAAGGGTCTCCCGCAACGGGATTGCTATGTGAACGTGCTGCGCGATGCCATGGCGGTCGACTCGCTTGATTCGTGCGGTGTGTATTTCGGGACGACGGGGGGCCAGGTCTATGCCTCGGCAAACGGCGGCGACAGCTGGGCGGCTATAGTACGAGACCTGCCGCCGGTGCTCTCCGTCGAGGTCCAGACGCTGGCATGATCCGGGTGATACTTCCGCACCATCTGCGCACCCTGGCCCGAATCGATGGCGAGCTGGAGCTCGACGTGGAGCAGCCAGCCACGCAGCGCTCGGTGCTCGACGCGCTCGAGGCCGGCTATCCGGTGTTGCGCGGCACCATCCGGGAGCATGTGACACTCCGCCGCCGGCCTTTTATTCGCTTCTTTGCCTGCGAGCAGGACCTCTCGCACGAGTCGCCGGATGCACCGCTCCCCGACGCCGTGGCGAAGGGAGCAGAGCCGTTTCTCGTCATCGGCGCGACCGCGGGAGGTTAGGCGCAGGACCAGGAGAGACACGTGAAATACATGCTGCTGATCTACGGTGACGAGCTGGCCCTCAGTGACACGGAACGGGAGCAGTGCTATCGGGACTCGACCGCCCTCGCCCATCAGATTCACGCCACCGGGCGTTATCTGGCCGCGTCGCCGCTTCATCCGACTGCCACCGCAACCAGCGTCCGGGTTCGTGAGGGAAAGAGCCTCATCACCGACGGCCCGTTCGCCGAGACTCACGAGCAGTTGGGCGGTTACTTCCTGATCGACGCCGAGGATCTGGACGAGGCCATCGCGATCGCGGAGCGCATCCCGATGGCGCAGCGCGGGACCGTCGAGATCCGCCCGGTGATCGAGATCGCGGACCTACCGACGCCGTAAACTGATCATGACGGGTTCGGAGCCGCGTGGACGGGCGAAGCTTGCGCTACGTCGACTGGACCTGGGACCCGGATCCGAGCGACGACACCTTTCCCCGGGCACGATGGCTCGAGTGGCTTCGAGAGGCCGGCTTCCCAGGCCAAAGCTCGCTCGATAAATGGCAGCGCGGTGTGCTCATTGGGATCAAGGAGTGATCCGGGGAGCTGTGATGGGATCAGTCTTAACAAAGGAGGACCTTCGTGTTCAAAGCCACTAAAGCATTCAGCAGCTTTTCGGTCGACGATCTCGGCCAGGCCAAGCATTTCTACGGCGACACGCTTGGGCTGGATGTCGAGGAAGCGCCAGAAGGGCTCGAGTTGGATATTGGAAGCGGCAGCCGCGTGTTCGTGTATCCCAAGGACAACCACGTCCCGGCAACCTTTACCGTTCTCAACTTCAAGGTCGACAGCGTCGAGGACGCCATCGGCGATCTCAGCAAACGGGGCGTTCGGTTCGAGATTTACAACAGCGGCGAGCTGAAGACTGACAAGCAAGGAATCTTCACGGGGGAAGGCCCCAAGATCGCCTGGTTCAAGGATCCGGCCGGCAACTTCCTCTCGGTCGTCGAAGCGGACGTGTGAGCGGCGGGCCGGCTCAGTGCGGGGATGGAACGTCGATCCTGTGGCAAAGGTTCGACGTTCCCGGGCATGACGCCGCAGTACTCGAACTGGAAGCGGCCGGCGCCGTGATTCGCGGCATGGCCGTCTTCCAGGACGAGGCGGGACCGAGCGCGCTGAGTTATACTGTCCGCTGTAATCGCGACTGGATTACCACCGTGGGAGAGATCCGGGGCTGGACGGCCTCGCGCAGCGTGGAGGTCCTGGTCCGTCGCACCAGCGACGGGGACTGGACCTTGAACGGCGCAGCTTGTCCGTACCTCGCGGGATGGGTGGATCTCGACCTGAGCTTTACCCCCGCCACCAACCTGCTTCCGCTTAGCCGGTCGGGTCTCGCGGTGGGGGATGAAATGGAGGTGCGATCGGCCTGGCTCGAGTGGCCGGTCATTGCGCTGAAGCCCCTGGTCCAACGCTACCGCCGTGACACCGACGCGGAGTACTTCTACGAAGCAAATCTACCCGACGGCGAACGATTCACGGGCGTTCTCCGGGTCGCTCCCTCGGGCTGGGTGCTGGATTACTCCGGACTCTGGCGGGCTCACTCGGGCACGTGATCGTGGCTGAGCCGGCCCGGCGATACGTTGCGCTCGGTCTCCTGTTCGTCGCCGGCCTCATCATCGGCCTTCTCCTCGCACGACGCTCTTACACCGCTGCCGACGGATGGCCCGGGCCCGGCAAAACCCGGATCGATCAGGCCGTCATCCTCGAACGTTTGCAGTCGGCTGCGGACCTGGTCACCACCGAGGTGGCCCTACGCGACGTGGTCACATACGAAAACACCCGCCTGGGCTCGACCAAGCGGGCGCTCGTAGTCGTAACCGGTAAGGCTCTGGTTGGCTTCGACCTGCAGAAGCAGGCTCACGCAAAAGTGGACGAGGCGGCCAAGGCCATCGAGATCTCGCTGCCGCACCCGTCTCTCGTCAGCGTCGATGTGGTACAGCTCAAGACCTACGATGAGAGCCGGGGACTCTGGAATCCCTTTCACCCCTCCGATCGCGATACCATCTACCAATTGGCTCGGGACCAGCTCAAGACAGCTGCTCTGGAGCTCGAGGTCCGCCGGCACGCGGAAACCGGCGCCAGAGCAGTGCTGTCGGCCCTGTTTGCCGCTTCGGGTTACACGGTACGAGTCGAGTTCCTCCCGGTCGTGAGTGCCGAATCCGAATAGGCTCGAGCGGACTCTCAGGCCGCACGAGCCGACAGGCTTCGGGCCGCAATGCTCTGGACTACATGCTCCGCATCGCGGCTCACTCCGTGGATCATCGTGGACGACATCGCATAGAGAAAGTGGAGGCCGACGAAATAGAGTCCCGGCTCGCCGGGTACCACCCCCCGATGCTGCTTCGGCTCGCCGTCACTGTCGAACACCGGCAGGTCGATCCAGGAGAATCCCGGGTGGAATCCGGTGCACCAGATGACGTTGGCGGCCTCGGCGATGCTTCCATCGTCAAGAACCGGGATTCCATCGCGGACCCGCGCGGTACGCGGCACCCGTACGGCGCCGGCCGACGCCAGATCCGCGGGCTTGGTTCGGATGAGCGGTGCCCCATGACTGATGACCTTGGGCCTCATCTTTCGCCCGATCGGCGTGTCCATCGTGAGCACTCGGTGGAAGAAGAACCGCAGCACCAGGTCAAAAACGCCTAGGCGTGCCATTCGGCCGTTGATCCGGAACGGCACGTACCCGACATCTCTCCCTGACAGCAAGGTGCGATGCCCGGCCCGGGCGACCTCGAGCGCGATCTCGGCGCCGGAGTTGCCCGCGCCCACGATCAGCACCGGGCCGTCTTGCAGCTGCGACACGTTTCGGTACTCGCTCGAGTGCAGCTGGGTGATGCCCGGATCCAGCTCGTGGGCGAAGTCGGGGATGCGACGACGCTGATAGGTCGCCATCGCGACCACCACCTGCTTCGCTTCGAACCGGCGCTCGCCCGCGGTCGCGACGTACCGGTTTCCTTCCCGGCTCAGCCGGTTCACAACTGTCCCCGTCTGCACCGGCAACCCGAAGTGAGCCGCGTAGGACTCGAGGTAATCGGCCATCTCGTTCTTGGTTGGAAACCTGTTCCGGGAAGCTGGAAACGGCATGCCGGCGATCCCGTCAAACCGGGCGGGCGTGAACAGTCGCAACGAATCCCACCGGCTCCTCCAGGAGTCTCCGATTCGCTGATTCGCCTCCAGAATGAGAAACGGAAGCCCTTGCTTGGCCAGGTAGTAGCCGACCGAGAGACCTGCCTGTCCCCCACCAATCACCAGCGTTTCCACCCTCATCTTCACCTCTACCGTTGACATGAGACCTGCTCACTCGCGCAACGACACGATATGTGGCGCGATAGTCGGCCGCATCGGACAAAGCATCCAGCGGCTCTGCGGCGCTTATGGGTAGTTCTATGTACGAGGAGTCAGACCAAGCGGTTTTGGAAGGCGTACGCCGTTGCGGCGGCGCGACTGGAGAGCCCGAGCTTGGTGAAGATGTTGCTCACATGCCGTGCGACGGTCTTCTCGCTGATGGCCAGGCTTTCGGCAATGGCTCGATTGGTTTTCCCGGTGGCGATCAGGCCGAGCACCTCGCGCTCCCGAGCAGTAAGCGGCTCAGGCGTGTCCGGCGAGATGGAGCGGGTCAGCTCCTTGACTCGCGCCACATCAGGCGTGGCGCCGAGATCCACGAAGGCCTGGCGTGCAGCGTCGAGCTCCATCTCTGCCGTGTCGGTATCGCCCAGATCGGCGCAGGCGAGACCCACGAGGACCCGGACTCGGGCCGCATCGTACGGTGCCTCCAACTCGCGCCAGGCTTTCCACGAGCGGCGCAGCGCTGTCAGCGCGCTCCGCGGATCGCCCTCAGCCCGGAGGACCGCGCCGGTGGCCTGACACGAAACTGCCTGAAGGAAGGGGGCTTCGAGCTCAGCCGCGATGCCAGCAAGCTCGTTGGCACCGCTTCGTGCGGCAGCAACGTCGCCCGCAGCGAGCATGATCTCGACATAACCGCCCAGCAACTGGCAGCGAGTTCGGCGCTCGGCGGTTTCATCGAGTGCGCGGCAGATAGCGGTGCCCGCCGCCTCGATCTGGCCCTGCCCCAGTCGAAGCTGTGCGAGACCCGGCTGCGGCTCGCGACCCCATTGGCTGGCCTGGCGGTACGCCTCCTCGGCGCTGTCGATCTCGCCTCTGAGCCGGTGCAGCTCACCCACGCGATAGAAGGCTGCACCGAGGGCGCGTTGTGTCGGCGGTCGCGAGAGCCACTCACAAGCCCGCTCTGCCTCTTCGATCGCGTCGGGCCATGCGCCGTGCAGCTGCATGATTTCGGCGCGGCGAACCAGGCACATGCCACGGTAGGGGACCAGATCCTGCTCCGACTCGCACCAATCGGCCAGGGCGGCGGTCCACTCCTGCGCGCGACGCAGATCGTAGATCTCGTGACAGGCATCGATCACACTGCAGTAGATGTCGCCCATTACCAGCGGCGACAGCTCACCGCCGGTCACCGCAACCATGACCTCGTCGAGCAGAGCCAGGCCCTGGGCAACGTTGCCCAGGCGGATCAACGTCCGCCCCTGGCCCTGACGCGCGAGCGCCGCAAGATCCGGATCGGCATGACGCCCGGCAATGGCAGCCGCTTCAACAAAGGCGGAGTGGGCGGCTTCGAAGTTTCCCTGGAGGACGAACTGCAGGCCGATGGGAAGCAGGAGATATCCCTGCTCCGCGCAATCTCCTTGCTCGGTCTCGAGCATCCGCCGCCCGCGGCCGATCCAGCCGCCGCCCCGCGCCATTTCGCCGGCCAGCAGCAGCCGCACGGCAAGCAAGGACGCACATCGAGCCGCGCGCCGCGAATCACCCTGCGCGAGGAAGGCATGATGGGCCCGGGCCCAGAGCTCCATGCTGTCGCTGTCGCGACCGAGGAGGTGCGCCGCCACGGCCAAACGCTCCACGTCCTCAGGGCCGAGCCCGCCTTCCTGGTCTGCCGCCGAGAGCCGAGCGTACACCTCCGCCCAGCCTTGTCGGCCGAGCGAGCCCTGGCTTCGTTCGAGCAGATCGGGCCTGGTCACGAAGGCATGCCGGGTGTTAGCGGTGGCAGAGTGAGCGTGATCGGGGAGGTTTGCTTCGGCATGAAATGGTCCAGGAAGAATAGCGACCATTGATCTGTTTGGCAGGACCGCGTAGCTGTAGCTTGAGCCCCAAGGAGGAAGCAATGTCGCGACTCATTCGAGTGAGCGCGCTCGCTTTGATGGTCGGCAGCATCGGGCTGGCGGGATGCCGTCCCAGCCGTGCCGCCGGAGCGCAGCAACCCGCCAGCGTTCAGCCGGTTTTCAGCCAGGCACTGCCTCGTATGAACGGCGACCATCTCAAGACCATCGGGGTAGAGGTCAAGTATCCCCCAGGCGCAGCGTCGGCCCCACACACGCATCCCTGTGCCGTCGTGGCATATGTGCTCGAGGGAGCGATCCGAACGCAGGTCAAGGGAGAGTCGGAAGCCGTCTACCACGCTGGACAAACCTTCTACGAGCCGCCTAACGGAGTGCACCAAGTCTCGGCCAACGCCAGCACCACAGAGCCCGCGCGCCTGCTCGCTCTGTTCACTTGCGACCATGAAGCTCAGCTCAGCGTGCCGGTGCGCGACA
>Ga0114129_10005585_pt1 | contig 17792 bp, 12 predicted proteins | sample RhiMetdeltSRZDD1_FD_80071 | JGI IMG/M metagenome (GOLD analysis project Ga0114129, IMG submission 80071) | Populus rhizosphere microbial communities from Tennessee, USA - Rhizosphere MetaG P. deltoides SRZDD1 (version 2) (version 2) | ecosystem: Host-associated > Plants > Roots > Rhizosphere >...
ACTTGCACCCGTTGGAGAAGAACGACGGGATACGAGCGCTCGCGCGTCCGCATCGTCACGACGCACCACGTGTCTCAGTATAGAGAGTCGCGAGCGCGAAAAAGGTGACAGGCCCTCGTCACGGGCCCTGCGGGTGCGATCTCAGGCGCGCGTGTCCCCGGATCGGCAGACAATCAGCCAGTAAAGCGCCGGGAGTGCCGTGAGCGTCAGCACGAGGGTCGACAGGAGGCCGCCGACGACCACGGTGGCGAGCGGACGCTGGACATCGGAGCCGACACCCGTCGCGATGGCCGCCGGAACCATGCCGAGCATGGCGACCACCACCATCATGAGCACCGGCCGCATCTGCGCGAGCGCACCCTGCACCACCGCCTCACGCGTCGGCGTCTTTCCAGCGGCCACGCGATCCCGGATCTCCGAGATGACGAGCACCCCGCTCATCACCGCCACGCCGAACAGCGAGATGAACCCGACGGCCGCCGAGACGCTGAGGTTGATCCCGCGCAGATACAGCGCGACGATGCCGCCGACGAGCGAGAACGGCACGTTCAGCAGGACGAGCGAGGCCTGCGCCACCGATCCGAACGTGACGAACAGCAGCGCGAAGATCACGAGCACGGTGATCGGCAGGATGAACGCCAGCCGGTGGCGGGCGCGCGCGAGGTTCTCGAACTGCCCGCCCCAGTCGACGTGATAGCCCTCGGGCAGGGCGACCGCGTCCGCGAAGCGGCGCTGCGCCTCGTTCACGAAGCCGCCCTGGTCGCGTCCGCGGATGTTGGTCCGCACGGAGATCTGCCGCCGGTTCTCGCGCCGCGCGATGATGCTGGCGCCGTTGACGACGTGGATGTCCGCGAGCTGCGACAGCGGCACGCGTCCGCCGTCGCGCGTCGCCACGAGTATCGTCCCGATGGCCGCGGGATCGGCTCGCGCGTCAGGAACGTAGCGGACGGTGATGTCGAATCGCCGCTCGCCCTCGAAGAACGTGCTGACGGTCCGGCCGCCGATCGCCAGCTCGATGACCTCCTCGACGTCGCGTACGTTGATGCCGTAGCGCGCCACCGCCTCTCGATCGACGCGAATCCGCAGCTGCGCCTGGTCTTCCTCCTGCTCGATCCCCGTGTCCGCGGCGCCGCGCACCTGTCGCAGCACGTCGAGCGTCTGGCCCGCCAGGCGGCGCAGCTCGCCCAGATCGGGTCCCGCGATGATCACCGCCAGATCGGCGGGCGATCCGGTGACCGCTTCGGTCACGTTGTCGATGATCGGCTGCGTGAAGCTGAAGAACGCTCCGGGGATCGCGGCTCGCAGCCGCGCGGACAGCTGTTCGACGAGATCGGCCTTTCGTTTCCCGCGGGCCCACGTGTCGTAAGGCGTCAGCGCCACGAACAGCTCGTTTCGATTCGGTCCGTACGGATCCGTCCCATCGTCGTTGCGGCCGGTCTGCGAGGCGACGGTCCTGACTTCCGGCGACTCGCGCACGAGACTGCGGATCGCCGAGGCCATCGACGCGGACTTCTCGATCGAGATGCCGGCCGGGAAGTTCGCGCGAATCCACAGGACGCCCTCGTCGAGCTGCGGCAGGAACTCCGAGCCGAGGCGCGTGGCGACCAGACCGGCAGCAGCCACGACGACAACAGCGGTTGCCACGACTCGCATCGGATACCGAATCGACCACTCGAGCGCCCGTTCGTAGCGCGCGTGCAGCCAGGTGAGAACCGGGTTCTCCCACGCCTTCGGGCCGTGCCGGAACAGATACGTGGCGAGCGCGGGAATCAGCGTCAGGGCGATCAGCATCGATCCGATGAGCGCGTAGCAGACGGTGAACGCCATCGGGGTGAACAGGCGCCGCTCGACGCGCTCGAGCGTGAAGAGCGGGATGTAGGCCGCGATGATGATTACGAGCGAGAAGAAGATCGGACGCTGAACCTCGAGCGCGGCGCGGCGAATGGTGTCGAGCGTACTCTCGTCCGCTTCCGGCTGCCGCTGCGACAGCGCGTGGACGATGTGCTCCACCATCACCAGCGTGCCGTCGACGATGATGCCGAAGTCGATGGCGCCAAGGCTCAGAAGGTTGGCGGGAATGCCGCTGTAATGCATGCACACGAACGCGAAGAGCAGCGACAGCGGAATGGTGATCGCCGTCAGCAGGGCCGCGCGCACGCTGCCGAGAAACAGGAATAGCACGGTGAGCACGATCACGAGGCCTTCGAGCAGCGTGTGTGTCACCGTGTGCAGCGTGTTGTCGACGAGATCGGTCCGGTCGTAGATCGGCACCATCCGCACGCCGGGCGGCAGGGTCGTGCGATTGAGCTCGTCGACGGCCGCATGAATGCCGGCGAGCACGGCGCTCGGGTTCTCGCCGCGGCGCATCAGGACGATGCCTTCGACGCGATCCGTGCGGTCGTCGACGGCGAAGATGCCGGAGCGCGGCGCCGGTCCGACGTGAACGCGGCCGACGTCGCGCACGAAAATCGGCACGCCGCCGCTCGCGGTGACGACGACGCTCTCGATGTCGCCGATCGATTGAATCAGCCCGACGCCGCGGACCACGAGCCCCTGCTGCCGGTTGTCGATCACCGCGCCGCCGGCGTTCTGGTTGTTCGAATCGATCGCCTGCGCGATGTCCTTGATCGACAGGCCGTACTTGCCCAGCGCAACCGGATCGATCTCGATCTGATACTGCTTGATCGTGCCGCCGAACGGCGTGATGTCGGTGACCCCGGCCACCTGCAGCAGTCGCGGCTGGACGACCCAGTCCTCGATCTCCCGGAGCTGCTGCGCGTCGAACCCCTCGCCTTCGAGGGTGTACCGATAGAGCTCGCCGATCGGCGTCGAGAGCGGGCCGAGCGACGGGTTGACACCGTCGGGCAGATCCGCGCCGCGCAGCTTTTCGAGCACGACCTGCCGCGCGAAGTAGTCGTTGGTGCCGTACTCGAATGTCAGCTCGACGACGGACAGGCCGAAGATCGTGCGCGATCGGCGCGCGATGACGTTCGGAACGCTGTTCAGGGCGCGCTCGATCGGCACCGAGACCTGCTGTTCCATTTCCTCGGCGGCGTGACCGGGATAGACGGTGATCACCACCACCTGCGTGTCGGAGATGTCCGGATACGCCTCGATGCTGAGCTGCGTGAACGCCCAGGCACCGAGGCCCGCGAGTCCGAGCGCGAGCACGACGGTGAGCAGCCGGCGATCGACCGCCAGACGCAGGAGCCCGGCGGTCATCGGCGCATCAGGCCTTTGAGCAGCATCGCGCCGTCGACCACCACGGTCTCGCCCGGCGCCACGCCGCTCGTCACCCGCACGACCTCGCCCGCCCGTTTGCCGACCGAGACGGAACGCGACTCGAAGCGTCCGGGCACCGTTTCGACAAACACGATCCGCCGGCCGTCTGTGTTCTCGACGACGGCGCCGATGGGCAGGACGGGCGTCTTCGACACCGACTCGATGTGATGGATGCTGCCGTACATCTCGGGCCGCAGGCGGCCATCGGCGTTGTCCATCTGCGCCTGCACCTTGACGGTCCGTGTCTGCGGATCGACGACGTCGGCGATGCGCGCCACCCGCCCCTTGAACACGTCGCCGGGATACGCGATCAGCCTGACTTCGATCTCCTCGCCGACGCTCACGAACCGGATGTAGGTCTCGGGCACCTGCGACGTGACCCACACGGTGGACAGATCCGCGATCGTCACGACGCTCTGGGTCGTGTCGTTGCGGTACTCGCCCGGTACGACACCGAGCTCGAGCACCTTGCCGGCCAGCGGCGAGCGGACGACGACCTCCTGGCGGAAGTCGCCCGGGCGCAGCCCGAGGACGGCCAGGCGGCGCAGCGCCTGCTCCTGCGCCGCCCGCGCCTGCTCCAGCGAGGCCGTTGCCTGCGCGAGCGCGTTTCCGGCGGCGAGCACCTCCTTGTTCGCGATCGCGTTATGGGCGAGCAGATCCGACGCACGGTCGAAGTCGGCCTGCGCCTTGCCCAGCGCCGCCTCGGCCTGCGTGACGCTCGCCTGCGCCGACAGATGCGCCGACATCGCGGCATCGGCGTCCGGGCTGACGATCGTCAGAAGCGGCTGATCTTTGCGGACGGCATCGCCCGTCCTGATCAGCACGGTTGCGACGCGCCCGCTCACCGGCAGGACGATCTTCGACACCCGATTCGGGTTTGCTTCGATCTTGCCGGGGGCAAAGATGTCGTCCGTCGGCAGATCCACGAGCTTCACGGTGTCGAGTCCGATGTGGGCGAGCATCGGCGAATCCGGCGGCAGGGCCACGACGTTTGCCGGCGGCGGCACGACGTGCGTCTCGTCGGGAGTCGCCGCGCGGCCGCTGCAGGCGGCCAGCGTCAGCGCGCCGGCGAGAGGAACGATGACAGGGACGAAAGTTTTCATGGCGTTACTGTTTGCAGCGCCAACGCTGCGATCGGCGTTCCGGCTGTGGACTCCAGCACGTAGAGGCTGCGCGCGTAATCGGCCCGCGCCGCGTTGTAGCTCTGCATCGTTTCGTTGAACGCGCGGACGGCATCGAGAAATTCCACGAAGCTCGCTTCGCCGTGGCGGTACGAGTACTCCGTCGTGGACCGCACGTCGCGGGCCTGGGCGAGCATCTGCGCCTCGATCGTGTTGACGATGTCGCGCGAGGCGGCGTAGGCGGAGTAGGCCGCCTGCACTTCTGAGGACACTTCGGCCTCCAGGGCCCGGATGCGCGCCTCGACCTGCGATGTCTCCTGGCGCGCCCGCTCGATCTCGCCCTGGTTCCGGTTGAACAGGGGCAGCGGCGTCGACAGGTACACGCCGTACAGAAATCCCATATTGGCGTCGGCCGGCGTCGCCTGGCGCTGCCGGTGAATCTCGCCGCTGATCGTGTAGTCCACCTTGCCCTGCGCGATCTGCAGACGCAGGTCGGCCGCGGATCGCGCCTGATCGCGGCGCAAGGCCTCCAGATCGGGCCGGCGACGGAGCGCGCTCTGGCGGACGGTCTCGAGATCGATCGCCTGCGTGTCGTGGCGTAGATCGCCGGTGGCATCGATCGCATCGCCGTCGGTTCGCCCGATGAGCGTCTTCAGCCGGTGCCGGGCGATCACGAGCTTCGACTCCTGCTGGCGAACATCGTTCTGGAACTGCAGCGCGGCCAGGCGCGACCTCGTGAGCTCGACCTGCGCGAGATCGCCGGTCCGCACGCGATCGACGTTGACCTGCACGACGACGTCGAACGCCTGCAGCGACTCGCGCGCGAGCGCGAGGTTCTGTTTCGCCAGCACGAGATCGATGAAGGCGCTCTCGATGTCGAGCACGATCGTGCGAATCGTGTTCAGGAGCTGGCGCTCGGCGACCGACCGCGCCTCTTCGGCGACCTCGATGCGGCGATCGCGTTTGTCGCCGCGCTCGATGACGACGTCGGTGCGGAAGACCTGCTCGCGCGGGCTGATGTTCTCGGCGAACACGGTCGGATCGGGCAGCATCGCGCTGAACGTCAGCACCGGGTTCGGCCGGAGCCTCGCGGTGATCGCGCGCGCGCGTGCGACGCCGATCGAGTAGCGCTCGGCGACGATCGTGAGGTTGCGCTCGAGGCCCTCCCGGATCGCGTCATCGAGCGTGAGCTGCGGCGCCGGTTCGATCGGCGGAATCCGCAGTTCTGGCTCGGCGCCGGCCGCCGGGGCCAGACCGAGCAGCAGACAGATCGTCGACGCACGCGCGAGCGCGCGCCCTGCAACAATCATCGAATCCCTCGTGAAGAACGCCCGCCGACGCACCACAGGCGCGGAGGCGGTCAGCCGTCGATTGATCTCGGGTCAGGCAGAGACCGAGGCGGGCGGGGCGCGCGGACAGCGCGAGAAACGGCTGGTCGGATTCGGCGGATTCGCGCCTCGGGAGAGTGCGTCTTCCGACGCGCGCGTCATGTACGCAATCGGCGCGGCATCGCATACCGTCGGCGGATCGTTCTGGGTCGAGGAGCGCGATTCGATCGGACGAGCGTCGACCGACGGACCTGCCGGCTCGCCATGCCAGCGGGCCGCCGGCTGGGCGGCGGGCTTCGGGGTGAAATGGCCCCGCCCGTCGTTGATCCACACATGCAGCTGAAGGGCAACATCGGCCGCTACGAGGTCGAGATCGCCGTCAGCGTCGATGTCCGCGACGACGGCCGACACGAGGCGTACCGGTTCGGCGACGAGCGACCCGAGGGCGGCCGGCAGCGGGCGCGGCTGAAGGACGACTGCCGCTCCGTTCGCCGCGGCGATCCGCTGCGGGTTCGATGGTCCCGATTGTCCGAGCCACACGGCGATCGCAATCGCCCAGACAGGCGCGACGGTCGATCGCACTCGGGACAGACGCCGGGGCATCCCTCTGACTATACCGGCCCGTCGTTAAAAAACTGTGAGCGAGCCATGCAAATCCGTTCGCGGCCGGCCCGGACGGGTGTATAAGCCTTCGTGATGACACGCGCGATGGGCGCAATGGTCGGGCTGTTCGCATGCGTCGCGGTGGTTGCGGGGCAGGAGCCGGGACGAACCAGCTTCAACCGCGACATCCGGCCGATCATGTCGGACACGTGCTTCAAGTGTCACGGTCCGGATCGGAACGCGCGCAAGGCGGACATGCGGCTCGACGTGCGCGAGGAGGCGATCAAGCCGACTCGCGGCGGTCGCGTTCCAATCGTCCCCGGCGATCCGGAGAGCAGCGAGATCGTCCGCCGCATTTTCGCGGACGGCGCCAGGATGATGCCGCCCGCGTACTCGCACAAAACGCTGACGGCGGCGCAGAAGGACACGATCCGCCGGTGGGTCGGGGAAGGCGCGGTCTACGAGGGTCACTGGGCGTATCAACCGGTGACCCGGCCGTCGGTGCCGGCAATCGCCGACACGTCCCGCATCAGAAACCCGATCGACGCCTTCATTCAGGATCGTCTGCGTCGCGAAGGGCTGACGTCGGCGCCGCCCGCCGACAAACGAACGCTGCTGCGCCGCGTGTCGCTCGATCTGACCGGCCTGCTGCCGGCTCCCGACGAGATGCGCGCGTTTCTCGCCGACCCGGCGCCCGACGCGTACGAGAAGGCCGTCGATCGTCTGCTGTCGACGCGCGCCTACGCGGAGCAGCGCACGATGCGGTGGCTCGACGCGGTCCGCTATGGCGACACGGCGGGATTCCACGGCGACAATCCGATTCCCGCCTGGCCGTATCGCGACTACGTGCTGAACGCGTTTCTGGAGAATCGGCCGTTCGACCGGTTCACGCGCGAGCAGATCGCCGGAGACCTGCTGCCGCGCGCGACCGTCGAGCAGCGCGTCGCGTCCGCGTACAACCGTCTCAATCGCACGTCGGCCGAAGGCGGATTGCAGCCGAAGGAGTATCTCGCCAAGTACGGCGCGGATCGCGTCCGCACCGTGAGCACCGTGTGGCTCGGCAGCACGCTGGGCTGCGCCGAATGCCACGACCACAAGTTCGATCCGTTCCTCTCGAAGGACTTCTACGCGATGAAGGCGTTCTTCGCCGACATCCAGGAGACCGGGCTCGTGCCGGATCGCGGCGCGCGGGCGTGGGGCGCGCAGCTCGCGCTGCCGACGGACGCGCAGAAGGCGGCGCTCGCGGACGTCGACGCGAAGCTCGCCGCCGCCCGCGCGCGGCTCGACGCGGCGTCGACGATGAAGCCGTCCGACGAGGAGACGTGGGAGAACGAGCTGAAGGATCGCTGGCAGGCAGGTGCGCTCGCCTGGACGTGGCAGCATCCGATCGCGGCGCGTGCGGTCAACGGCGCGACGCTCACCGTCTACGACCAGGAGGCGATCGAGAGCAACTTCTATCTCGACGGCAGCCTGAAAACCGATCGCAAACCCGGCGACGGCCTCGTCGTCGCCAGCGGCGCGAATCCGGATCGCGAAACGTACGTCGTCACGCTGAAGCCGGGTCCGGGCGACTGGAATCAGGTGGGGCTCGAGGTCGTTCAGGACGAGAGCCTGCCCGGCGCGCGCTACGCGCGAGGCGCCGATCGGTTTCTGCTGAGCGAAGTGGAGGCCGAGCTCGTCGAACCCGGACAGCCGCCGCGACGGCTGTCGTTCGCGATGGCCACGGTCAACGACACGCCGCCCGCCGTCTCGAGCACGAACGATCCGAGCATGCCGCCGCCGGCGGCGATCGACGGCAACCAGAAGACCGCCTGGGGCATTCGATTCGGCGAAGCGCGAAATCCGTTTCTCGCGCTCCGATTGTCGGAGCCCGTGCGCACGACGGCCGACTCGACGATCGTCGTCACGCTGCGGCACGAGTCCGATCTGCGGCGCGCGGTCATCGGCCGGTTCCGGCTCGCGCTGGCTCACGATCCGTTCGCCTGGCCACCGACCGGCGACGCCGGCAGGCGCCTCCGCAGCCGCGATCAAAGCGGGAAGACGACGTGGGCCAGCGGCCTGTCCGAAGACGTGATGCGCGCGCTGCGGCGGCCGGCCGAGGATCGCGATCAGGCGGAGACCGCGGCGCTGCGCGACTACCTGATTCTCTCGAATCCGGCGCTCACCGATCTGTATCAGGAAGTCCAGCGGCTGGAAACCGAGCGCGGGCTGCTGGACGCGTCGATCCCACACGTCGTCACGACGGTCGCGACCGAGCCGCCGGCGACGCGCATCCTGCCGCGCGCGAACTGGATGGACGACTCCGGGCCGATCGTCGAGCCGGCGATCCCCCGATTCCTCGGCGCGCTCGACACGAAGGGCGAGCGCGCCAGCCGTCTGGATCTCGCCAACTGGCTGGTGTCGTCCGCCAATCCGCTCACCGCCCGCACGTTCGTCAACCGCGTGTGGCGCGAATTCTTCGGCATCGGGCTGTCGAGGACGCTCGACGACCTCGGATCGCAGGGCGAGTGGCCGACGCATCAGGAGCTGCTCGACTGGCTCGCGTCCGAGTTCATGCATCCGGAAGGTCAGCGCGAGTCCACGCACGACTGGGACGTCAGACATGTGATCCGATTGATCGTGACGAGCGACACGTACCGGCAGTCGTCCCGAGGGATCTCGAGGGACGACAAAGATCCCGAGAACCGGTTGTTCTCACGCCAGAATCGTTTTCGAATCGATGCCGAGAACGTGCGCGACATCGCGCTCCAGGTGTCGGGTCTGCTTCGCGAGCGGTTCGGCGGCCCCAGCGTGAACCCGCCGGAGCCGCCCGGCTACCTCGGCGCGCTGAACTTCCCGAAACGGGAGTACTCGGCGAGCCACGGGGACGATCTGTATCGGCGCGGGCTGTACACGACGTGGCAGCGCACGTACCTGCATCCGAGCCTGCTCAACTTCGATGCGCCGCCGCGCGAGGAGTGTATGGTCGGCCGTGGCACGTCGAACACGCCGCTGCAGGCGCTCGATCTGCTCAACGATCCAATCTACGTCGAAGCGGCGCGCGTGTTCGCGCAGCAGGCGATCGCGAGCGGCGCCTCGTTCAACGGGCAGCTCGAATGGATCTTCGATCGGGCGCTGAATCGCGCGCCGACCGGAGAAGAGCGATCCATTCTGCGCGGCTTGTACGACCGGAACCTGAAGGCATTCACCGCGAACGTCTCGAGCGCGCGCGAGCTCCTCGCCGAGGGCGAGACGCCGGTGCCGCCGAACGTGAATCCCGCCCGCCTGGCCGCGCTCGGCATGGTGGCGAGAGCGGTGCTGAACCTGCACGAATTCATCACGAGGAACTGATGAACGAATCGCTCGTGCGCGAGATCAGCCGCAGAACGTTCCTCGGCCGCGGCGCCGCGGGACTCGGCATCGTCGCGCTCAACTCGCTGATCGGTCCCCGTCTGTCGGCGGCCGCGCAGACGGCGGCGCGACCGTCGAACGGCGTCGTGAACCCGCTCGACTTCCCGCCAAAGGCGCGGCGCGTCATCTTCCTGTACCAAGCCGGCGGACCGTCGCACCTCGAGACGTTCGACTACAAGCCGAAGCTCGCCGACTTGAACGGCACGCCGATGCCGGAATCGCTGACCAGGGGACAGCAGATCGCGCAGCTGCAGGGGCAGAAGCTGATGTGCCTCGGTCCGACGCACGGCTTCAAACGGTTCGGCGATTCCGGACAGGACGTGTGCGAGCTGTTCCCGCACATCGGCGGCATCATCGACGAGACCTGCGTCGTGCGCTCGATGTGGACCGAGCAGATCAACCACGATCCGGCGCACACGTTCATGAACAGCGGGTCGATCATCACGGGCCGGCCGAGCATGGGCTCGTGGATCCTGTACGGGCTCGGCGCCGAGGTCGACAACCTTCCGGGATTCGTCGTGCTCGTCTCGCAGGGGAACGGCGGGCAGATGCAGCCGATCGCCGCGCGCCAGTGGTCCGCCGGCCTGCTGCCGAGCCGCTTCCAGGGCGTCCGGTTCAACTCGGTCGGCGATCCGGTGCTGTACATCAGAAATCCGCCCGGCGTCACCGGCGAGATGCAGCGCGACTCGATTCAGACGATCACGGCGCTCAACGAGATCGGCAACCGGACGCTCCACGATCCGGAGCTGCAGACGCGCATCGCGCAGTACGAGATGGCGTTCAGGATGCAGACGAGCGTCCCCGGCCTGCTGGACATGAGCAGCGAGCCGGCGCACATCCTGGAGATGTACGGCGCGAAGCCCGGCGACGGCTCGTTCGCGTCGAACTGCCTGCTGGCGCGCCGCCTGGCGGAGCGCGGCGTGCGGTTCATCCAGCTCTATCACCGCGACTGGGATCATCACAGCGACGTCCGGAACAACCTCGTGTTCAAGGCGCAGGAAGTCGACAAGCCGACGGCGGCACTGATTGCCGATCTGAAGCAGCGCGGCATGCTCGACGACACGCTGGTGATCTGGGGCGGCGAGTTCGGGCGGACGCCGATGTCGCAGGGCCGCGGCGGCCGCGATCATCACATCAAGGGCTTCTCGTACATGCTCGCCGGCGGCGGAATCAAGAAGGGCTTCACGTACGGCGCGACGGACGACCTGGGCTACGCCGCGGTCGAGCATCCGGTCAGCGTGCACGACTTCCACGCGACGATGCTGTACCTGCTCGGGATCGACGCGGCGAAGCTGGCGGTGAAGTATCAGGGACTCGACGTCCGCCTCACCGGCCCCGAAGGCGGAACCGTCGTCCGCGACATCCTCGCGTAACGCCCGCTCTTCGCCGCGACGGTCGTCGCGACGATCGCGCTCGGCATCGGACCGAGCGCCGCGGTCGTCGGCGTCGTCGATCGGCTGCTGCGGCCGTTGCCGTATCCGGAACCCGATCGCCTGGTACGGACATCATCGTGTCGCGGTCGCCGGCAGCGCGAGCAGGTCCAGAATGGGCTCGACGAGCGCGGCCGCAATCATCTCGTTGCCGCGGGCGGTGAGATGCATCCGATCGAACGAGAGCTCCCGCTCCGCGAGGTCGATCAGGCTTCCCAGATTCAGATAGCGCACGTCGGGGCGTCCCCCGAACCGGCGCGTGAGCATCGCGGCCATCTCCTCCTGTTGCACTCGATGTCGAGCGCCGACGTAACCGAGCAAGTACGGTTGCGTGACGACCAGCACCCTCGTGTTTCGCGCGACGGCCAATGTGACCGCCGCATCGATCGACTCGCAGTAGCTGTTCCACGGCGCTCGGCATCCCGTCACGCGATCGCCGGAAACCGCATGCGCGGGTTCAGGGGTCACATGCGACAGCTGCCGCTCGAGCGCCTCGCCGACGGCGGCAGCCGCTTGCAGCGCGTCGGCGCCGGCCTTGCGCGCCAGGCTCGGGTGAAACACCGTCTTGCCGTTGATCAGGTAAAGGGCGCCGGCATCGCCGCCGCTCAGCAGCGCGCCCGCCTTCTCCCTGAATATGAGCGGAAAAATCGGCATATAGCCGGTGAGCCGGTAAACGGGCGAACTACGCCGGAAGACGGACGCGTTCTGCCCCTCCATCATCACGTCGTTGTAACCGTCGTACACACAGACCGCGTCGTAGTCGAGGTACTGATAGTCGTGGAGCGTGAATTGAAGCGAGTACGCTCCGTCGTTGTGGTATCCGAGATTGACGACACTGATCGTCTGAGCAGGCACGCGGGCTCGGAGCTTCCGTTCCAGAACCGCGGGAAAGGCCTCGTTCCACAGGACGCCGTACCCAAACGTCGCACTGCCCCCGACGATCGCAACGCGTCGCTCCTGCGGTTTCTTGCGACCCACGACCGGGCCGCGATATCCCCAGATGTTGACGCCGGCCGTCCGTTCGAACTTCGAATGAAGGTAGTAGTCGACGCCGAATAACACGGCCAGCGAACCCAGCGTGGCAAGAACGACGACGGCAACTCGGAACAGCCACCGCCTGGGCAGACTCTCGGTGTGTGACGTGCTGCGGAAGCGCACGGCTCAGCGGTCAGCTCAAAGTTTACTGTCGAGGACCCTGAAATGCGCGCCCTTATTCCGCCCTGAGCGCCTCCATCGGATCCACGGCCGTCGCCCGCAGCGCCGGCAGGTAGCTCGCCAGCACCGTCGCGCCAATCAGCGTCACCGACACCATCGCATACGTCGGCGGATCGACCGGGCTGACCTCGAACAGCAGCGCCGACATGAGCCGCATGATCGCGAGCGCCGCCGCGAGCCCGATCGCGACGCCGACGCCGGCCAGCGTCAGACCGTGGGCGACGAACATCCGCGTCACGGCCCGCGCCTGCGCGCCGAGCGCGATCCGGATGCCGATCTCGCGCGAGCGCTGTGACACGGAGTAGGAGATCACGCCGTAGATGCCCGCGATGCCCAGCAGCAGCGCCATCCCGCCCGCGATGCCGAGCATCACGAGCGTGAAGGACGTCCGCGCGAGCGACGCGTCGTAAATTTCCTGCAGCGTGCGGACGTTCGCGAGCGGCAGGTTCGGGTTGATCGACCAGACCGCGTGCCCCAGCTCGGTGACGAAGCCGGCGGATCCCGTCCGGCTGCTGCGAATCAGGTACGAAACGTTGCGCTGGACGAAGTTGGGATTGTCGGGCGTCGGCGCGAAGTTCGCCATGAGCAGCGGCCAGTACGCCGCCGTCGTCGCCTTTTTGTTCAGGCCATCGTCCCGCATGTCGCTGACGACACCGACGACTTCGCGCCAGCTGCCGGTCCGGTACGGCTGGATGCGCTTGCCGAGCGCCGCGGATGGCTGGCCCCACAACTCTTTCGCGAGGTTTTCCGACACCATCGCCACGGGCCGCATCTCGTAGATGTCCGTCCACGTGAAATCGCGCCCCGCGATCAGCGATCCGCCCATCGTCTTCATGTAGCCGGGCGAGACGAACTTGAACAGGCGAATCGGCGGAATCTGTCCTTCGGTGTACGTCCGATCCTGTGCGTAGAGCGGATCGTGCCAGCCCTGTCCCGTCATCGTGACCGTCGAGGCGAGCGCGATGGACGTGACGCCGGGCACGGCCGCGATCTTGTCCATGATCGCCTGGTGCATGCGCGCGACCGCGGCCTCCTCTTTGATCTGCGAGCCCGGAATGGACAGCCGCAGCGTCTGGACTTCGCCCGGCCGCACGAAGCCGGGATGCACGTCGCGAAGCGCCTGGAACGTGCGAATCATCAAGCCGGAGCTGACGAGGAGCACGAGGGCCAGCGCAACCTGCGCGACGACGAGCGTGTTGCGCGCGCGATGGCGCTCCTTGCTCGCGCTTGCAGTGCGCCCGCCGGCCCGGAGCGTGGCGCCGAGCTGCAAGCCCGCGTACTTGAAGACGGGAATCGCGCCGAAGAGCAGGCCGGCGAAGATCGACAGCAGCAGCGTGAACAACAGGACGGGGATGTCGACCGTGATGTCTTCGATCCGCGGCAGGTTTCCGGGCGCAAGCGCGACCAGCAGCCGCAGCGCGCCGAACGCGAGCCCGAGTCCGACGACGCCGCCGGCGATGCCGAGCGTCACGCTTTCGATCAGCAGCTCGCGGGCGATCCGCCGCGAGCCGGCGCCGAGCGCCGCGCGAATCGCCAGCTCCTGCTGCCGCGTCTCGGCCCGGACGAGGAGCAGGTTCGCGACGTTCGCGCACGCGATCAGCAGCACCATGCCGATCGTCGCCATCAGCACCCAGAGGACCGTCTGCACGTCGCCGACGAAGTCGTCCTTCAGCGAGCGAAGGTTCGGCGTCAGGCGCGCCTCCTCGAACATCTTCACGCTGCCGCCCGGAAACGGCGGAAACCGCGTCAGCGACATCGGGATCAGCCGCGCGACGTCGGCGTTCGCCTGTTCGATCGTGACGCCGGGCTTGAGCCGCGCGAGGCCCGAGAAGCTGAATTGTCCGAGAAACGTTTTGCTGCGATCGAAGCGATACGGGACGAGGAGCGAGACCTTGCGATCGAGGAACCGGAACGAGTCGGGCAGGACGCCGATGATTTCGCGAGGCTTGCTGTCGAGCAGCAGCGTACGGCCGATGATCGAACCATCGCCGCCGAACTTCGATCGCCAGTAGCCCGCCGTCAGCACGACGGTCTCGGGCGTTGCCGGCGTGTCGTCGGCTCTCGAGAACACGCGACCGAGCATCGGCTGGACGCCGAGCATCGGCAGGATGCCGTCGGTCACGAAGAGCGTTCGTACTTCCTCGGGCTCGGCGAGGCCGGTGACGCTCATGGTGCCGGTGTTCCAGAGACCGACGTCCTGGAAGACGCGGCTGTCGTCGCGATAAGTGAAGTACAGAAACGGGGCGGCACCCGTCCGAGGCAGGTTGATGCCGGCCGCGGCGTGGTCGATGGCGACCAGCTCGTCCGGGCGCGGATACGGCAGCGGCTTGAGCAGGACGCCTTCGATGACGCTGAAAATCGCCGTGTTCGCGCCAATGCCAATCGCGAGGGTGAGCACGGCCACGGCGGTGAAGGCCGGCATTCTCGCGAGGCTCCGCAGGACCTGGTTCAGCCGCATAGCGGTACAGACGGGAATCGGTGGCGAAGGTTCCGTTGATCGTCGCGCGTCGCGCGCTTCATCGCCTCGGCTGAATCGCGCCGGAACCGGGCCTGGAGCAGTCGGGCGACCGGATGACCGAGCCGCGCGAGCGCCGCGCGCGGTCGCGACCAGGCGCGGATTCGATACGTCACTTCGTCCGTGCGCGGATCGGCGCGCACTTCGAAAAGCTCCTCACCCGATTCCGCATGGTTTGTCAGCGTTCCGTACGCGAACCCGAACGTCGTCGGCGCGCCGTCGTCGCCGACGCGGTAAACGACGCGGCAGCCGTTCAACGACCAGAAACCCAGATGCCGGATGAGAACGGCGACGACGGTTCCTGGATCGATCGAGGCGCGCTCGGGAAACAGCTCGACCCAGCCGATGTCGAAATGCTTCCACGCAACCAATGCTGCGCAGGCGCGCTCGAAATCGTCCCGGCCGCGCCCAACGGTCACCGCCACGTCTACGACGTCATCGTGCGCGGATTCGGGCCGCACGAGTCCAATCGGGCCGTACGAAAGCGGCAAATCCTTCGACTCGTCGATGAAACGATTGATGGACTGTTGCGACGGACGCTGAACGAGAAACATCTCGTCAGCCCGCGACCGGCATATCGAACAGCGCGTCGCGAATCAGTTCGTCGACCGAGATCACGAATCGCCGCACGGGCGGGAGACGGAGCGTCAGCGACGCCGACGGCAGCATTTGCTGGACGAGGTGAACGAGGGTCGCCGTCGCGCGCTGCCTGGCGCTCTTCTCCAGCAGCCACCAGAGCAGGACGGCCAGGTGCACCAGATACAGCAGCCGCCCGAGGGCTCTCGCCAGCACCTCAGGCGGCGCGTCGGCCGCGCCGACGACCGCGTCCTCGAATACTCGCTGCACACGCACGCGCGAGAACGCCGCGCTTTTCGTGAACAGGCCTTCCTCGGGATCTCCGACGAGCACGGGGATCAGCGCGCGCAGCGCCGTCCGGTGGGGCTCGAGGACTTCGAGGCTCGTCCTCAGCGCGAAAAGAAACCGGTCGCGCCACTTGCCGGCGCGCATCTCGGCCGCCTGACGCGCGTAGTCGGCCGACAGCTCGTCGTACAGCTCGATGACGATCGCGCGCTTGCTCGGGAAATATCGATAGAGCAGCCCGACGCTGACGCCGGCCTCATTCGCGACGTCCCGAAGCGTCGTCGTTTCGTAGCCATGCTTCGCGAACAGGCCGAGCGCGACCTCATACAGGCGGTGTCTGGCCGCCGAACCCTGCGGCGTCCGGCCCGGCGGGCGCCCGCGCCCACGCGGCTTGACATTTTCAGTGAACATGTTCACTAATATTAACCATGGATGGTTCGCGGGCGCAAGAGCCGACTGATACCGAGGGCGCGCACCTGGTCCTGTACGACGGCGTCTGCGGCCTGTGCAGCCGCCTGACGCAGTTTCTGCTCGCGCACGATCGGCGGCGCCTGTTCGCGTTCGCGTCGCTGCAGAGCGCGTTCGGGCGCGACCTGGTCGAGCGTTTCGGACGCGATCCCGATGACCTGATGTCGTTCTATCTCGTCACGAACTACCGGACGCCGGGGGCCACGCTCCTCGCTCGCAGCCGTGCGGCACTGTTCGTCGCGGCCGGGATCGGATGGCCGTGGAAGGCGGCGGGCCTGCTCCGGATTCTGCCGACGGCGTGGCTGGATCGCGCGTACGACCTGATTGCGCGACACCGGTATCGGTTATTCGGACGCCACGACCAATGCCTGGTGCCGCGTCCCGAGTACCGGGATCGCTTCGTCGACTAAACGCGCGGGATCTCTGTCGCCAGTGGAGTGCGAATCGAGGGTTCCCCGGAGCAGGTTCCGAACCGTCCGAGTTGTTGGATAATCAGGTGCCGTGAGCGAATCGACCAAGGCATTTCGCGAGCACCTCGTGCGCGCGCTCGACTGGGAAGAGGCGCACGTCGGCTTCGAGAAAACGTTCGAGGGCATCCCCGCCGACCGGCGAGGCGCGCGCGCCGCGGGCTTCGAGCACACGCCGTGGCAGCTGCTCGAGCATATGCGCATCGCGCAGAAGGATCTGCTCGACTTCTGCCTCAACGCGAAATACGTCCACGCGCTGAAGTGGCCGGACGAGTACTGGCCGCCGGAGCCCGCGCCGCCCAGCGCGGCCGCGTGGAACGCAAGCGTCGCCGATTTCAAAGCCGATCTGGAAAAACTGAAGAAGCTGGTTCGAAACCGCGCCCTCGATCTGTCCGCCACTGTACCGACCGGCAAGGACGAGCAGACCTACCTGCGAGCGATCCTGCTCATCGTCGATCACAACGCATATCACCTCGGCCAGCTGGTTGCCGTACGCCGGGCGCTCGGCGTCTGGCACTAGCACGATCAGCCTCGGATCAGCCGCTCAGGAACGGAACGAGCGCCTCGAGCGTTTCGTCCGGCACTTCCTCCGGTAGAAAGTGGCCGGCCGGCAGCGCGCGGCCGCGGACGTCGACGGCGTGCTGCCGCCAGATGCTCATCACGTCGTACAGCCGTCCGACGGTCCCGCGGTCGCCCCACAGCACCAGGAGCGGACTGGTCACTTTGCGATCGCCGTCGGCACTCGAGTGCTCGAGATCGATGGTGGCCCCGGCGCGGTAGTCCTCGCACGTCGCGTGAATCGTCTCGGGCTTCCTGAAGCAACGCAGATATTCCGCCAGCGCCTGCTCGGTGATCGCGCTCGTGCCACCGGTCGGTCGAAAGAACCGCGATCGCAGGTAGAACTCCGCGTTGTTGCCGATGAGCGTTTCCGGAAAGGGCGCCGGCTGAATCAGGAAGAACCAGTGGAAGTACTGCGTCGCGAACTCGCGCGTCACGCTCGAGTACGGCAGCGGCACGATGTCGAGCACGGCGGCGCGCGTCACGCGCTGCGGATGCTCGACCGCGAGACGCCAGGCGACTCTCGCGCCGCGATCGTGACCGACGACCGCGAA
>Ga0114129_10005587_pt1 | contig 17790 bp, 11 predicted proteins | sample RhiMetdeltSRZDD1_FD_80071 | JGI IMG/M metagenome (GOLD analysis project Ga0114129, IMG submission 80071) | Populus rhizosphere microbial communities from Tennessee, USA - Rhizosphere MetaG P. deltoides SRZDD1 (version 2) (version 2) | ecosystem: Host-associated > Plants > Roots > Rhizosphere >...
CATCACGTTTCACGCATCACGATTCAACATCAGCTTGGAGTCGCAGTCATGAGCATCAAAACGATTCTTGTTCCAACCGATTTCAGCGAGCATGCGCAGAGTGCTCTCGAGACCGCATGCGATCTGGCCGCGCAGCTTGGCGCGAAGCTTTACGTGTTGCACGTTCAAACTGGAAGCGCTTTGAGGGTTGCGGTCAGAGAGGACTTGCTTGATAGCGCCTCCACTGATGAAGAGCTTGGAAAGGCCGTCGAGCAGTTGATCGAAAGGCGCTTTTCCGAAGCGCTATGCGGTGTGGACCGTACCCAAATCGCGATCGAAAACCTCTCTCGTCGCGGCGATGCAGGAGCAGTCATCGTGGGCTATGCGACAGAAATCGGCGCCCACCTGGTGGTGGTAGGAAGACGCGGCACAGGCTTGATTGAAGACGTGAGAGCAGCCGTCATTGGATCTGTTACCGGGAGCGTGATCCGAAAATCCCCGTGCCCGGTCTTAGTTGTCAGACGCGAACACAAGAATAGAGGATAGAGAATCGAAGATCGAGGATCGACGATAGAGAATCGCAATCCTCGATCTTCTATCCTCGATCTTCCCCCTCGATTCTCTATCTTCTATCCTCGGATTCTCAGCTTATAAATCGACCACCAGTGCTGAAGGTCGTGATTTGAGATCGCCGTTATTCGGAGCAATCTCGCGCGCACCGGATTGAAGCTCGCCACCGAGCGGCCGCGACCGCCTTGGCCTTGCCAAACCGTCTGCCACCGGCGGCCGTCGTCGCTGACATCTATGCGATAGCGGCCAGGAAAATCGCTCTCGTCAGGCTCGTGAACCTGAACCACTCGCGACACCGTATAGCTTCCGCCGAGGTCCACCTCAACCCATCTGCCGGCGTAATTCACCGTCCCAGTAGTCGCGCGGTTCGCGTTGTTGTCATCGCGAATCGCTGAAGCGTTATCGAATCCTTGCGCGTTGACGCGCCGTATTTCGCGGCCCTCCAACCTGTCGTCATCGTCACGCTCGACCGGGTCCTGATCTCTGTTAGTGCGAAGCTCGGCTATCGACCACCAGTGATAACGGTCGCGGCTGCGTAGCGCGGTGATTCGAACGTAACGAGTGAACACCGGACGAAACGAGGCGACGCTGCGAGACGGCTCGCCTGCGCCGCGCCACACTTCGCGAAATCTGCTCTCATCGCGGTCTCTGCTCACCTCGACTTTGTATTCGGCAGGATAATCATCGGTCCATTGTCCGTGAAACTGAACGATCCTCGACAGCTCATATTCACCGCCCAAATCAAAGGTCAACGAGGCGCCCTCATAGTTATAGTTACCTGTCGTCGCGCGAGTATTCGGATTTTTGTCGAACGCCGAGTTCAGGTCGCGAATCCCGCGGTCACTTCGCGGCTCCGGAGGGTTTTCGCGGTCGCGATCCCGATCACCCCCGGGGAATCGACGCGAAGCACCCGGATCGACGACGACGCGCACTTCGGCAATCGACCAGTCATTCCCGCCTCCTAGATTATCCGTAGCCGTGATGCGAACGAAACGGCCGCGCACCGGCTCAAAGTCCGCCCGGCTTTCGCCGCGATGGCCGGCGCCTTCGAACGCCTTCACCCAACGGCCGCGCATTGATTCGGCGACCTCGACTCGATATCCGCCGGGATAATTCATCGCCCAACGTCCGTGATCCTGGATAACGCCGATCACGTTTTGCTCCTCGCCAATGTCGAGCGTGATGCTTAAGCGGTTGTAATTGGAAGTTCCGGCATTCGCGCGCGTGTAATCACGTTCATCAATAGCCCTGGTGATATCGTTCAGATCGCCGACGACTGAAACGGGACGCACCTCGCGCGCGGACGCACTCTGCGCTGCGCTGACTCGTGTGCCAGTTAGGAAGACAATTGTTAGTGTGACGCTTGAAATCAATCCGACGAGCCTTGCCGCTGAAGTCATACAATGCCTCCTGGTCGAGAATAGAGATTTGAGGATAGAACAACGGAGATAGAAAATCGAGGAACGAGGATTGAGAATCGAGGATAGAAGATCGAGGATTGAGGATCGAGCATCAGTGTGAAATGACGCGTGACGAGAAGAGACCCCTCGCGATCCCGCGATCTTCAATCCTCGATCTTCACTCGTATCGAAGCGCAATCATCGGGTCGACCTTCGTAGCTTTTCGAGTCGGCACGTAACACGCAAGCATCGCCACGCCTCCAAGCAGCAGCGAGATTCCTACGAACGTGATCGGATCGGTCATCGTCACTCCGAACAGCATTCCCGCCAGCGCCCGAGTCATCGCGAAGGCTCCGGGTAACCCGATCGCTATCCCGACCAGCGTCAGCACGAGGCCTTGCGAGATTACCAGCTTGAAGATATCGCGAGGCCGAGCGCCGAGCGCCATTCGAACTCCGATCTCGTGCGTGCGCTGCGAGACCGCGTAACTCATCACGGCGTAGATGCCCACTGCCGCAAGCGCCAACGCCAGCAGCGCGAACGCTGCAAGCATGAACGTCACCAGCCGTTTGGGCGACATCCGCTCGGATATCACTTGCTCCATCGGCTTGATGTTGAACACCGGGAGCGTCTTGTCGAGCACACTCACCTCGCTACGAACCACAGTTGTAAGCGACGCCGCATCCGTGCTGCCGCGAATCATCAGGTACAATGAGCGCCACGCGTCCTGCGCGTAGGGCGCATAGATCTGCGTTTCGCGCCTGTACTCGAAGTCTTCATTCAACACGTTGGAGGTGACGCCAACGATTTCAACCGGCTGGGCGCCGCCATCTTTGTACGTCTGGCCGATCGGGTCCTGCCCCGGAAGGAACTGATTCACGAACGCCTCATTCACAAGAGCGACGCGCGGCGCGCCGTCGCGGTCCTGTTCAGTGACGTTGCGGCCCTTGATGAGCCTCGTCCCGATGGCCGCAAGATAACCGGAGGTGATGGGCGCGTAATTGACGCTGGGTTGTTTGCCTTGCGCAAAGACAGTTTGTCCGATGCGTTCGATGGCGCGGCTGTTGTTCGTGCCGCCCATCGGCAAAATGCCGGTGGCCCCAACTCGCGCGACGCCGGGCAATGCTTCGATTCGGCTCAGCAATTGATTGTAAGCATTGATCCGCACGTCGCTCTTGGCGTACTTCTCGCTCGAAAGCGAAACCTGAACCGTAAGCACGTTCGTCGGATCGACGCCGAAATCCGACCGCATCAACTCGACAAAGCTGCGAATCATCAATCCCGCGCCTATCAACAGCACGAGCGACAAGGCTATCTCGACAACCACCAACACGCTGCGAGCGCGATTTCGCGACGCCTTGCCTGAGGTTCCTTTGCCGCCTTCTTTCAACGCCGCGTGGAAGTTCGTCTTGGTCGATTGAATCGCCGGAACCAGGCCGAACAGCAGACCGGTTATTACCGAAACGATCAGCGTGAAGGCGAACGCCGTTCGATTGATTACCAGGTTGTGCCAGCCTGGAATGAACTTTGAGAACTCTTCCGGTATGGCGCCCGCGAGCGCTTTGATGCCCCATACCGACGCGAGCAACCCAAGCGCCCCGCCCGCCAGACTGAGGGCCAGGCTCTCGGTAAGCAACTGGCGAATGAGTCTCCAGCGGCTTGCGCCCATCGCCAGGCGGATCGCGATCTCTTTTTGGCGCGATGTGCCGCGCACGAGCAGCAAATTCGCGACGTTGGCGCATGCGATCAATAACACGAAGCCGACCGCTCCCAGCACGATCGGCGCGTACATCCTCGAGCCGCGCGTTGCGTCCGCGGTCAGCGAGACGACGTTGACGCCTCTACCGGCGTTGGTTTCCGGAAACTGGTGGGCCGCGCGCGCGGCGATCGCGTTCAGGTCTTCACGGGCCTGATCGATTGTCACGCCCGGCTTTAGTAAGCCCATCACTTGAAGGTAGTGACTGCCGCGATTGGACAAGTCTTTGGCGTCGAAAACAAGCGGCGCCCACATCTCGCCGCCGTTAAACGGAAAGTTGAAATCCGGCGGCATCACGCCGATCACAGTAAAGTTCTGACCGTTGAGCCTGACGGTTTGATTGACGATTTCCGGGTCCGCGCCAAAGCGGCGTTGCCAGAGGCTGTGCTTTAACACGACGACTTGCTGACGTCCCGCCTCGCCTTCATCAGGCGCGAAGGTGCGTCCGTAGAGCGCCGTCACACCCAGCGTATCGAAAAACGTGGAGCCCACCTGATAGCCAAGAAACCGTTCCGGCTCGTCGCGTTCCGTGAGATCGAAATAGCGCTGGTTGATTGGGATTACTTGCTCGAGGGTTTTATTCTGCTCGCGCCAGTCGTTTGCGTTGGCGGGCGCCACCGAGGATCGCACGAAACCAAGCTCGACGTTGCGCTCCCACAGCATCACAAGCCGGCCCTGACTCGGGAAATCGAAGGGATGAAACAGCGTCGCGTCGATCCCGCTGAAGACTGTGGTATTCGCGCCGACTCCCAGCGCGATCGCAAGCAGCGCCACGGCTGTGAATCCGGGGTTTCTTATCAGCAAGCGGAAGCCGTAGTTGAAATCTTTGAGAACCGTTTCCATAAGTGAGCCTCGATTGATTGTCGTGGTGCGGTCATCATCAACTACGGCTCACTTCAAGTTAAGTTCCCCCTATTCAACCTATTCATACCTGAGCGCCACCACCGGATCGACCTTTGTCGCTCGGCGAGCTGGCACGAAACAGGCTCCTAGAGCCACTCCCACAAGCAGCAGGGAAGTAACCACGAAAGTCATCGGATCGGCTGCCGTCACGCCGAACAAAAGGCTGGCCATCAACCGCGTTAGAACAATTGCCGCGACGCATCCTATCGACACGCCTCCCAGGGCCAGGACCAAGCCTTTCCTTAACACCAATCCCAGAATGTCGGACGGGTCGGCGCCCAAAGCCAATCGCACCCCAAGCTCAGGTGTGTGCTGCACGACGAAGTAAGAAAGCACTCCGTAGATCCCCAGCGAAGCCAGCAGCAAAGCAAGGCCGGCGAATGCCGTCAGCAGGATCATTCCCAAACCGCGAGGCGCAGTCTCTTTGCCGAGCTGCTCATCCATCGTCCCTATATTCGATATCGGCTGGTCCGGATCAACCGCGCGAATCTCCTCTCGCGCGGCAGCAATCAGGCTCTTCGGATCGCCCGCCGCGCGGATCACCAGATCGCGCGGCGCGTACCAGGCATGCGACGTGATCTGTCGATACGGCATATACATCTCTGCTTTCACGGGGAGATCCATGCCCATCTGACGAACATCGGCGACCACGCCGACGATCGTCAACCACGGAGCGTTATCCGGCCAACCCATCTTGAATCGCTTACCCAACGGATCTTGATCGGGCCAGAACTGCCGCGCCATCGTTTCATTGACAATCGTAACGGGCGGCGATTGCTGACCGTCGCGCTCATCGAAGTAACGACCTTGTCGCAAGCCGACGCCCATCGCCTGAAGATAGTCCGCGCTGACCTGCCGGTGGATGGCGTTAGTCACGATGCCTGGTTCCGGTGGAGGACCTTCGATCGTGAAGCCGTTCGCTCCGCCTTTCCACTGCAAGGGCACTGATGTTGTGTAGCCGGCCGAAACGACTCCGGGCAGCGCCTTGATTCGTTCCAGAACTTGATCATAAAAAGCCACGCGCTTCGGATGCTCGCCGTACTTGTTATCAGGCAGCATCGTCCTCATCATCAACAACTTTTCCGGCTCGAAGACCGAATACTGATTGCGAAGATGGAAAACAGTCTGAATCAAGAGCCCTGCCCCGATTAGCAGCACCAGCCCCAGCGCGACCTCAGCTACCACAAGTGCTCCGCGAAGGCGGCTTCCTACTGCGCTGAGGCCAGCACGTCCGCCCTGTTTCAAAGCAGCGTTCAAATCAATCCGAGACGCTTGAAGAGCGGGAGCGAGTCCGAAGACTACTCCCGTGATCAATGACACCAGCATCGTGTAGCCAAGCACCGGCAGATCGATCTTCAGACTGGTTGACAGGGCCATGCCTTCGGGAATGAGCCGGCGCAGAAACTCGAAGCTCCATAACGCCAGCGCTAACCCGCACACCCCGCCGATAGCCGCGAGCATCAAGCTTTCCGTTAGCAACTGGCGAACGATGCGCGAGCGGCTTGCGCCGAGAGCCGTTCTTATGGCGATCTCCCTGCGACGAGCCGCTGCGCGAGAAAGCAACAGACTGGCGATGTTGGCGCAGGCAATCAGCAACACGAAACCAACCGCCACCAGCAGAACTACCAACGAGCGACGAACCTTCCCGGCGAGTTGTTCCCGCATCGGCACGACGGCTGAATCCAGACTCTTGCCCTGATCGGGATAGTCGCGCGCGATCCTTCGCGTGATTGCGCTGATATCTGCTTGCGCTTGTTCCAGCGTCACACCGGCCTTTAGTCGCGCGACCACGGTGAAGTAATGGCTGCCACGCTCGGACAGTTGTTTGGGTGTGAACGCCGCCGGCACCCACAGCGCAACGGAGGCTTGCATAAACTGAAACCCCGCTGGCATCACGCCAACGACATTATGTTTAGCGCCGTTGAGCAGGATGTCACGGCCTACGATGCTAGCTTCGCCTCCGTAACGCCGCTGCCACAGGCCATAGCTCAGGATCGCAGCCTTGCCCGCGCCGGGCTGGTCTTCCTCGGCGACGAAATTTCGACCAAGCGCAGGCTGAGAACCGAGCACCGGAAAAAAATTCGCCGTCACGCCATAAGCCGAAATCCTTTCCGGCTCGCCATCGTCCGTTAGGGTCAAAGTCCGGAAGTTGAGCGCTGCCATATCTTCGAAAACTGACTGCTGCGCTTTCCATTCAACATAGTTTGCGGGAGCCGCCTCTTCGCGCGGGAAGCCAATGGCCGATTCGTCTTCCCATACCATCACCAGCCGTTCCGCGTCGGAGAATGCAAGCGGCTTGAGCAGCACAGCATTTACCAGGCTAAAGATCGCAGTGTTCGCTCCGATGCCTAGAGCGAGCGAGAGCACAGCCACGATCGTGAAACCGGGATTCTTCAGCAGCGCCCGCAGACCGTAACGGGAATCTTGCAAGAAAGACTCCATCATCACTCCAGTCTGTTCAGGCTTCAGCGGTTCAGCGTTCCGAGTTCAGAGTTCGATCTCGAACTTGAAACCACGAACCGGGAACCCTGAACTCGGAACCCGGAACGAACTATTCGTACCTCAGCGCCACCATCGGGTCCACTCTCGTCGCGCGACGAGCCGGGATCAAACACGCCACCAACGCGACCAGCGTCAACACCGCCGCAATCGCGCCGTAGGTCAGCGGGTCGGTGATCTTTACCCCGTACAGCATGCTGGTGAGATTCATAAGACTCTCCAGATACTTGATCAGCAGATAGGCTCCCGCCAGACCCAGCACAACTCCGAGCAGAGTCAGCGTCACTCCCTGCCGGAGCACCATCCGCAACACGTCGCTTCGGCTTGCGCCAAGCGCCATTCGGATGCCGATCTCGCGAGTGCGCTGCGAGACCGAGTAAGCCAACACTCCGTAGAGTCCGATCGCGGCGAGTTGCTGGGCAAGCAATCCGAACAGACTCAGCAGCCGCGCGAACAGCCTTTCCATCGAGAGTGTTTCGTTCGCCTGTTCGATCTGAGTTCGAACGTTGTTGAGCGGAAGGTTACCGTCAACCTCACTCAGCTCCTGTCGGATAGCGTTGACGGCAGCAGCCGGATCCCCGAGGGTCCGCACCTCGAAGGTCGCGCCGCTCAACCCGCGCAGTTCCTGTGTCCAGGGCAAGTAGGCAGTCGCAGGAATTTCGTCACGCTGCCGAGTGTACTTCGCATCCTTGACCAGGCCGATGATCTCTACCTGGCCGGGCTTGGTCGAGTCAAACGCGAAACGTTTGCCGATCGGGTCCTCGTCGGGGAAGTATTTCTTTGCGAACGCCTGATTCACGACAGCCACTTTCGGCGCGCGTTCGTTGTCCTGCGGAGTCAGTGAACGTCCGGCGAGCAGCGGAATCTCGATCGCCTCCAAGAAATTTTCGCGCACCTGGTGAATGTAGACGGACCCGGAAGACTGTATCCGGCCATCCGCCCCTGCCGTCGCTCCGGGCAGGTAGACCCCACGGCTGCTCATTCCCTGCGCCAGCAAGGCCATCCGTGAAAACGTGACGGTCTGCACGCCGGGCAGGGCCTCGATACGCTCGGCCATCTGACGGTAAAGTTGCGCAAGCCTTTCGTCCTTGTAGCCGATCAGCCCGGGCTCGACGTTAAACAGCAGCAGGTTGCGCGTGTTGAAGCCCGGTTCCACTCGTTGCAGGTTGAGCAGCGTGCGCAGGAACAATCCCGCGCCGACCAGCAGCAACAAAGACAGAGCCACCTGGGCAACCACCAGGGATTTGCTCAGCAGCGAACGCGAGGCCGCGCTTGAACTGCGGGCACTGTCTTTGAGCGCCGGAGTCAAATCCACTTTAGTCGCGCGCCATGCCGGAGCGAGCCCAAAAAACATTCCGGTCAACAGCGAAAGCGCCAGCGTAAACCCGAGCACACGCCAATCAAGTTGGGGTTCAAGCGCGCGCATACCTCGGCCACCCCATCCGCTTACTGCCAGCAATCCGTCTTTGATCCAAATCGCAAATATCACACCGAGCAAGCCGCCCACACCGGCGAGCAGCACGCTCTCGGTCAACAACTGCCGGATCAGCCGCACTCGGCTCGCGCCTAACGCGAGTCGCACAGCAATCTCTTTCTGCCGCGAAGCCGCGCGCGACAGCAACAGGTTCGCAACGTTCGCGCACGCGATCAGCAGCACCACGCCTACCGAACCCAATAGCAAGAAAAGGGACGGCGCGTAAAACTGACGAGTATTCATCTCGCCCTGATTGCCGGGATCGAGCAACAGACTCGGATAATCTTTCGGTTCAAGTGCCTTTACTGGATTCCCGCTGGTTGGCGGCGTCTGCGCCTGGCGGGCCGCACGATGATCGAGAACCGATTGATGAAATGCCGCCTCCAAAGCCGCGCGCGCTTGTTCAGCAGTGGCCCCCGGTTTCAACCGTCCCATAAGCCGCAACCACCATACATTGTTCTGTAGACTCGAACGATCGCGATCGACGTACATCTGGGGCTCCCAGGCAATCGGGATGTAAACGTCCTGCGTCGAGCCCACCTGCCCTGTTCCTTCAAAGCCTGGCTGCGTGATTCCGACGATCGTGAACGCGACATTGTTGAGATTGATCGGTTTCCCAATGGCCGCCGGGTCGCGGCCGAACCGGCGCTGCCAGTAACGATGACTGATCACGGCAACAGGACTGGCCGACGCCGTGTCATCCCCCTCGGTAATGGCGCGGCCAAGCACTGCTTGCACGCCCAGCCCCGAGAAGTAATTCCCGGACACCGCTTGTCCGCTGGCGACATCCGCTTGCCCGTCGGCATTCACGTTCAGACTCACGTTGCCGAAGCCGAACACATCCGACAGCGCGCTCTCCTGCGCGCGCATTGCTAAGAAGCTTTGATAAGGGAACGAAGTCATGATTCTGTTCCCCGCAGGGTCGCGAGTGGAATTGCCGGTGTAACTGCCCGGACTGAAGTCTTGAGGGGCCACTGATCTGAAGAGCACCAGCCGATCAGGATCTTTGACCGGCAGCTTCTTGAGCAGCATCGCATCCACGACGCTGAACAGCGCGGTGTTCGCTCCGATGCCCAGCGCCAGCGTGATGATGGCTATCAAAGAAAAGCCGGGCTGCCTCAGCAGCATTCGGGCGCCGTAGCGGATGTCTTGAATTAAGGTTCCCATGGGCTCTCCAGGGTTCGGGGTTCAGAGTTCCGGGTTCAGGGTTCCGGGTTCAGGGTTCGCAGTTTTCGAGTTCGTGATCTGCGATCGGAACGGATAACCCTGAACCCGGAACTCTGAACCCGGAACCGCCTTCGCGCTATTCATACCTCAGCGCCACCATCGGGTCTACTTTCGTCGCGCGCCGAGCTGGCACGAAACAGGCTCCCAGGGCCACTCCTACCAATAACAGCGAAACCAGAACGAATGTCAACGGATCGGTTGCGCTCACGCCGAACAACAAGCTGCTCATCAGCCTCGTCAACGCCATCGACGCTGCAAGGCCGAGTGCGACGCCGATCGTTGCAAGCAAAAGGCCGTGTTTCAGAATCAGCCGGAGACGTCACGCGACTGTGCGCCAAGCGCGATGCGCAGACCTATTTCGCTGGTGCGTAGCTCGACTACATAAGCGACAACCCCGTAAATCCCAACCGCGGCGAGCAGCAGGCCCAGCGACGCAAACAAACCCAGCAGCAACATGTTGAACTTCTGAGCCGCCACTGATTGCGCCGTGATCTCGTCCATTGAACGAATCTCTGAAAGCGACAACGTCGGGTCCAGACGGGCGATCTCGCTCTTAACGGCGGCGCTCAGGCTTAACGGAGCGACCGACGAGCGAACTGTGAAGTGCGCGGCCGTAAACGTGCGCACGATTTTCATCAACGTGTCCGACAATTGCGGTATCGGCGTAAAGACCGTCGGCGCCACCGGTCTGTCCAACCCGTGCTGCTTCGTGTCGGCCACCACTCCCACGACTTGACGCGCCGGATCAATCGCGTTGCGCCCGACCGAGAGCTGCTGTGTCAAAGGATCCTTTCCTTCGAAGAAGCGGCGCGCGAACGATTCGTTGACGATTACCACCGAAGGCGCGCCGGCGTTGTCAGCCTCGGTGAAAGCTCGCCCCTGCTGTACGCCGATTCTCATTACTCGGAAATAGTCAGGCGTGATCATTCGGAATTGTACGCTCTGGACTTTGTCAGGATTGTCGGGGAATACGAAGGGCATATTGAATTGCCAATCGAGCGGGAGTTTGTTGGTGACGGCCGCTGCTTCGACGCCGGGCAAATGACTGATTCGTTCGAGCGCGTCGCGATAGAATGCCGCAGCTTCATTGGTCGTGTCATATCGCTCGCCGTTCAGCTCGATCTGGCAAGTCAGCACGTTGTGAGGATCAAAGCCCGGCTCGACGCCCGTCAGATTAGCGAAGGTGCGAATCAGCAGTCCCGCGCCTACAAGCAAAATCAGCGACAACGCTACCTCGGCAACGACGAGAACGCTGCGCAGTCTTCCGCGCGCCGCGCCCCCTCTGCTTGACTGCTCTTTCAGCGTGGTATTCACATCCACGTTTCGAGATTGCCACGCCGGGGCCAGCCCGAATAACAATCCGGTGCCGACGGCAGCGGCGAACGCAAACAACATCACGCGCCAATCAACACGAATGACCGCCACGCTCGGAAGCAGGCCTTTGGGCAAAGCCGCCAGCAGCAGATCCGTGCCCCACATCGCGAGTAACAGACCCGCGGTGCCGCCAATCACAGCCAACAGCACGCCCTCGGTAAGCAACTGCCTCATGACTCGCCCGCCGCTCGCGCCAAGCGCCAGACGCACTGCGATTTCCTTCTGCCGCGCCGCGGCGCGCGTCAGTTGAAGATTGGCGACATTCGCGCAAGCGATCAGCAGCAGGAAGCCGACCGCGCTGAGCAGAATCCACAGCAACTTGCTCACGTCGCCTGTGAAGACTTCCTGATACGGCTGAACACCAATGCTCTCACCATCGGACATCTGGCGAGGAAAGGTCGCGCGGTAGTTCTCGGCAACTGTTTCCAGCTCGGCACGCGCGTCGGCGATCGTCACGCCCGGCTTCAATCTGCCAATCACGGTCGCATTCGGATCATGGTTGGCAGTCGGCCGGGCTTGCATAGGCACAAACAGGTCAGCGCTGAATCGAAACTCGGGCGGCATCACGCCGACCACCGTTACCGGTTTGTCGTTGAGCAGCACCGTCGTTCCGATCAACTCCCTGTTCTCACCGAACCGTCGCCGCCAGAGCCCATCGCTCAGGATCGCCGCGCGCTCGCCGCCCGGCGTGTCTTCTTCGCTGGTGAAGGCACGGCCAAGCACGGGGTAGGCGCCGAGCACCCGGAAGAAATCTTCGGACACGCGCAGGCCCCGCACGAATTCCGGTTCGTTGCCGCCCGACAGGTTGCCGCCCGCGCCACCGAAACTTGAATAGCAAGCCAGCGCCTCGAACGACTGACTCTGCGTGCGCCAGAAAATAAACTTCGGCTCGCCTACGCCCGCCAGACCGCCCTTGTATTGCTGCCCGACTGACAACAAACGATCGGCATCGGGATAGGGCAGCGGACGGAGCAAGACCGCATTGACGACCGAGAAAATAGCCGTCGTTGCGCCGATGCCGAGCGCCAGCGTCAACACGCTTACCAGGGTGAAGCCGGGCTTCTTTGATAACATTCGAGAGCCATATCGCAGGTCTTGCCGGAGGTGCATGAGCTTCTCCTTGGGTCACTGCGCGTAGCTCGATCTGAGCTTGACACCCCAACGACCGTTTTCTTTCGTGAGTATGTACAGAGATTCAAACGTGCCGATCTTGCTCCCGTCGGCACGATACCGCGTGAATTTTGTGTCGACGTGCACCTTATCCGCCGACGCATTAATAACGTGCCGACGATCCCACTTGCTGTGGTGCCAGTCGCTGCCGGCGGAAGCCCACACGCGCGCGGCATCTTGCATCCCGGGGCGATCCAGAACCGTCATTCTGCCACTCGCGAGACGATAGTGCGGGAATTGAAACGTGCGCTCCCAGGCAGTCAGGTCCTTTCGGTTCCAGGCGCTCATATAGTCGTCCAGCACCTTCATGACTTCAGCTTCGATTCGAGGATCTGAATCATTCGGTTTCGGCGGACTAGCAATGACGATTGAGGTCATCAGGACGATCAAAGAAATGATCACCGTCATCTTCATAAGCATTACCTCTGAAAGCCGGCATTCTGAGGAGCATACGCAGCGTCTTTTTCACATCGCTTGTGAACCGATTCATCGATGATCTCTTTTCCAAACTGCGTCGCTCCGATAGACCGAAAGTGCTTCGGGTTGATTCGAGCGTATGCGCCTTTAAGAAAACCCGTGTAGGAATCGGTGTATGGCCCGAGACAATTGTTCTCCTGCACGTCTCTTGCGGTTAACGCCAAACCCAATCTGTTTGCTTTATCCTGCATCCATCTCAGTGCGATGTCAGCCAATTGCCGGTCAGGGTAACCGCCTCCTACATCGCAGTGTGCCCCTACGAACCAGCGCTGCTCGACAGTCTGCGCCGGCTCTTCAGGCGGGTCCCAAAGACAAGCGTCGTAGGTCTTCCGATTCTCATCGATGGCTATCGCCTGGTAAGCGTTCTCGACGATCCCGCTCAGCTTTGTGTCGTGGAACTCGTAGAACTTCATGTTGAAATCATTCAGAAACTCCAACGGAATTCCCAGCGCGCCGACAGTGTCCCACACGCCGAGGAATGTGATTTTGATCGTTCGTGAGAACCTTGACCGGAAGATGCCGGCAATGAGCGAATCCACTCCCTCGTCTCTTGTGCGATAAATCCAGTAGGCTACGGCAACCTGGAGATCGAGGTGTTTTTTCTTTATCAATCCGCAGTTTCGAATCATGCCCACGAGACTTCTCGCAGTGTAGGCGCCTCGACTGAAGCCAAGGATGTAGACTTCGTCGCCGTCCTCATAATTCTTAGCAAGCTCCTTGTAGCCTTCGACGATGTTGAAGTCCAGTCCCGCGCCGATGGCGCCACCTGCAAAGCGATCATACCAGTGCGCGCCGACGCCTTCGTCATACCACGGCACCTGCTCGATTCCATCGTCACCGGTGGCTCGTACTGACTCGAAGAATCTCCGGACGTTGGTTTCGACTTGCTGATCCTCGGGCAGGTTTTCATCCGCCGGCTTATTCCAGGTTCCATCAAAACAAATGACGATTCTCTTCATAGCTCCTCTTCTCACTTCTCGAACATTCTGCTGATATCACGAAAGCTCACCGTGTCGTCGCCAAAGGCGAAGGTTCCCTGATCTCGCATTTCCTGGGCGGCGCGAAGAAATGCGCCGAGCGCCACTCTCGCGAGCACGCTTCCCACGCTGACGCGCTTCACGCCGATCTCGGAAAGCTCGGCAAGGCTAAGTCGAACACCTTCGAGTCCCATCAAGACATTCACCGGGCGATCCACGGAGCTGACAACTGCCGCAATGTCATCCTTGCTCGCGAGGCCCGGCGCATACAGAACGTTAGCCCCCGCGTCCTGGTAAGCCTGAAGCCGCCTGATAGTGTCTTTCAGATCCGTTCGTCCGAAGAGGTAGTTCTCGGCTCGCGCCGTCAGCATGAAAGGGAAGGGAAGAGAGCGCGCTACCTCAGCCGCGGCGCGGACTCGCTCGGCCGCACGCGGCAAGTCGTAGATCGGATCATCCCGGCGAGTCGTGGAATCTTCAATCGACCCGCCCACGAGCCCCGCCGCCGCGCCAAGCCTGATTGTTTCGGCGACTGTTTCGGGATCCTCGCCGAAGCCGTTCTCGAGATCGGCACTCACGGGCAGATCCGCAGCGGCCGCGACCTCGCGGACGTGAGCAATCATCTTGTCGCGGCCCACGGTGTTGTCCCGCTGCCCGATAGAAAATGCGTAACCGGCGCTTGTTGTCGCCAGGGCTTCAAAGCCGAGATGCGCAAGCAATCGCGCCGTCCCGATGTCCCACGGATTGGGAATGATGAACGCGATGTCACGTTCGTGAAGCTCTCTAAAAATGATTCCCTTGTCTGTCTGAGTTCGCATTGCTCTTACCCTTCGACAACCACGTAGAGGTTGCATGTTTATAGGATCGCGGACGACTCGAAGGCTCACTCCTTGCTATAAACATGGAACTCCTAACGGAGTTCCGCCGACGAGTTCCCGTACAGTATCCAAACTCCAAGAGCGACTCTCACGAGAGAGTCGCCAAATGTTGCTCTATCCAATCGGTCAAGCCGGCACGCGACAGTTGCCCGACGGCGACCTTCATAAACCCGGTTTCCTGTTCATCAATTCGGCATCGACTTCGTGGCCGTTTAACACCAGAAATACTTCCATCGCAGCGTGACCGATCCGTTTGTTGCCATCGATGAAAGGGTGGTTCTGAATCAAAGAATGGGCTAGCGCCCCAGCTTTTGCTGCCGCTGTCGGATACAGATCGACGGCATCGAAGGTCATTGCCGGCTGCGCTATGGCAGACTCAAGCGCGTTCAAATCACGCAGACCGTTAGTTCCGCCGAACTGAGCAATGACAAGGCGATGCAAATCCATCACTTGCTCTAGTGTGAGGTAGCGCATCAGGCAAGGCGTCGATAAAGCTCGGCATTCTTATTGAGTACATAGCTAGCTGCAGCGAGAAAGTCCTGGTCAAATCGCGCCAACATCTCCTCGACGGTGATCCGCGCCAGAGACTCCGGCGTCATGCCCAGCTTTTCCGCCGCCTCGTGGAGCTTAGCCGCGGTCTCGTCCGGCAACTCGACCTCCAGAGTTCGCATAGTGCGTACTCTACCGCAGCCCGCCCGCGCGTTCAACAGATGCACTCCTAATTGAGGCTCCCAGAGAATTGTTTGTAGTCCGGCCTTCAGGCGGAAGCTCGTAGCGTCAACGACCGGGCATCTTTCTTGATGTACGAACTTCCGCCTGAAGGCCGAACTACGAACTTCGGTTGACGGTCGCTGACGCGCGCACTGTACACCGCTGTTGCTCCGTGCCAACTGCTCCCTGAAAGCCGGCGCCGCGTTGATCGGCTACGCACTCACTTGCAGCTTCTGACGTTGGCACCAAGCCATTTTCGAATCGTGTTCATCCCTGGAATCGCAACGCTGCCGCGTCTATAATCTGGCATCAGCAACTCGAATTCAGTTGGCTGTAAGGCGAGCGTGAGAAAACGTGTGACAAGGAATAATGTGCTGCGTTCGACAGCGATATGTGGTCTATCGTTGCTTTTGTGGCTCGGCCTTGCGCCGTCCGGATGGCGGGCACAGGGAGCGCAAAACACTGCTGAATTCGGTCGCTCCGTGCAACCGTTCCTGGCCCGCACTTGCTACATGTGTCACAACGCTGAGCTCAAATCGGGCGGGATAAACCTCGAGGCGCTACAAACCGCAGCTTCGATCAAACAGAACAGCGAAACCTGGGAGCGCGTGCTGCGGAAGCTGCGCGCCGGCGAGATGCCTCCCAAAGGCCAGCCGCGCCCTGACCCGACCGAAATGAAAACCGTCATCGATTGGATCGAAGGGCAGGTCGAGCGGACGGACACGCTCCCTACCGCTCGGGGTGCTGACAACTCAGCGCGGGTGACGCTGCGACGGCTGAATCGAGCTGAGTACAACAACACAGTGCGCGATCTGCTGGGTGTTGATGTGCGTCCCGCGGATAGTTTTCCACAGGACGACTCGGGTTACGGGTTCGATAACATCGGCGACGTACTCTCGCTGTCTCCAGTGCTAATGGAGAAGTACCTAACCGCGGCGGAGCAAGTCGCGCGCGCGGCTGTGTTCGGCCCAGCTCAGATGAAACCAACGATGGTGAAGCTCAGATCCGCCGGCCAACGCATAATTCCCAGCCTGACGCCGCTCGTCGATTACGATTCAACGGGACTCACGCTCGCAAACGCGATTCACGTCACTCATCGTTTTCCAGTTGACGGCGAATATATTCTGCGGGTGTTCCTCGGGGGAAGCCGCCCGGTCGGGTCGGAGCCTTTTTTCATAGGGCTGTGGATTGACGGTCAGCACGTCCAGTCAATGGAACTTGACCCAACCAAAACCGCCGCCTTCGATGACTCGGAGAAACAGGATCTCGGCGGAAAGGTTCAGGAGTTTCGAACTAAGGTTACCGCGGGAGAGCATTGGGTGGCCGCTTCGATCCTCCGGCTGTACGAGGGACTGCCGGCCAGATACCGCGGACCCAATCCAACGACAATCCCCGCGCCTCCCCTGCCCGAGTTCAAACCGCCACCGAGACTCCCGCCCGCCCAACTCGAGGAGTTCAGGAAACGGTTCGACGCGCGCTTGGCCGCCATCGAAAAGGCGCCGGTCAACGACGCCCGGTTGACGTCGCTTGAAATCGGCGGACCTTACAATCAAGCAAAGGGACCTTCAGCCGAGAGCCTGAAGAAGATCTATTCATGCGGCCATATCAACGGGCATCACCAGGCTGGATGCGCGCGTAAGATCGTAGCCGCTCTGGCGCGCCGGGCGTTTCGGCGTCCAGTCACCCCGCAAGAAATCGACAAGCTGTCCAGTCTCGTCTCGCTGGCGCAGAAGCAGGGAGATTCTTTTGAGGAGGGACTCTGCCAGTCGCTGCAAGCCATGCTGGTCTCGCCACACTTCCTGTTTCGCATCGAGCAGAGCGGAAGCTCGGCTGCTGGCAAGGACTCGCGTGTCATCAGCGATCACGAACTCGCCACGCGGCTGTCATACTTCCTGTGGAGCAGTATGCCTGACGATGAGTTGACGCGGTTGGCCGGCCAGCAGAAGCTGCGCCGGCCGGGAGTGCTGGAAACGCAGATTCGGCGGATGCTGAAAGATCCGAAGTCGCACGCTCTGGTCGAGAACTTCGGAGGTCAGTGGCTCGAGCTGCGCAAACTCGAATCGGTGAAACCGGACCGTCAACGCTTTCCGGGCTTCGACGAGTACTTGCGCATGTCGATGCGCCGCGAAACGGAGCTGTTCTTCGAAAGCATCGTGCAAGAAGATCGCAGCATTCTCGATTTCATCGATGCGGACTATACGTACCTCAACGAACGTCTCGCACGGTTCTATAAGATTCCAAACGTCACCGGACCGGAATTCCGAAAGGTTGCGCTTGCCGGTGACACGCAGCGAGGCGGCGTCTTGACGCAGGCGGGCATCCTGACGCTCTCTTCTTACGCAACGCGCACGTCACCGGTGCTGCGCGGCAAGTGGATTCTGGAAAAGATCCTGAACGC
>Ga0114129_10005588_pt1 | contig 17789 bp, 18 predicted proteins | sample RhiMetdeltSRZDD1_FD_80071 | JGI IMG/M metagenome (GOLD analysis project Ga0114129, IMG submission 80071) | Populus rhizosphere microbial communities from Tennessee, USA - Rhizosphere MetaG P. deltoides SRZDD1 (version 2) (version 2) | ecosystem: Host-associated > Plants > Roots > Rhizosphere >...
ACCCGAACCTCAAAGAGGTGATCTGGGCGCAAGAAGAGCCGCAGAACATGGGCGCGTGGCGGACGATCCGCCACCGGCTCGAAGCTCCGGGAGCTCCGCTCTCCTACGTCGGTCGCCCGTGGCGGGCGAGCCCGAGCGAGGGCTACCCGACGGCGCACCTACGCGAGCAGGACCGCATCGTCCGCGCGGCGCTCGACGCGGGCTAGCGGCGGCGGGCCGCGCGAGCCTCACGGGCACGGGCGGCAGTGCGCAACACACGCGCGGCCACCTTCGGGCCGTGCTTGCGGGCGATGTTGATGATCTGCTTGCGCTGCCGCGGCGGTAGGCGTCGCCAGATGTCCCACGCGGTGAGCGCGAGACCGAGCGGGCCGATTCTGGGCGTGAGGCGCGGCACGCGCGCATCCTAGTCGTCCTGCTCGTCGTGGCCGTAGGCATGACCCCGACCGTGGCCGTGACCATGGCCCTCACCCTCGTCGTGCCCCTCGGGCTGATCGGTCTCCGCCGACGGGACGGCCGGGGGAGCCGCCACGGGCTCGTCCGGAGCCCCGGCCGGCTCTGAGACCGATGCCGGCGCAGCCGTCGCGGTCGTCACCGGTGTCGTCGAAGCGAGCTGTCGCCGCCGGACCGGTTGCCGGGCGGGGCGCCGGCGGACGACGGCGAGGGTCGGCCGGGCGGGCGCGGCACGGGCCGGCACCTGGATCGTGCTCGTTGTCACGAGCCGTGCGACGCTACGGTGCTGTCTCGGCGCGGGTTGGGCCGCAAGCCGCACGGAGCGCTGCATGGCCGACGGAGGAGCCGACATCGGCGCCGCGGCCTCATTCGGCGTCCTGACCAGAGCGGCCATCCCCACGACCGTCGCGATCGCTCCCGTCATCAGCGCGGCGGCCAGAGCCCGCGCGCAAGTCTCCCTCATGTTCTTCCCCCCAACTGTCGATACCTCGATCTAGGGATTTCCATCGGCATCCGGGAGTCGGACTTGAGGGGAAGTTGTGGCTAGTTTCAAGGTCAAGCTCGTCGCGTATTTTCTGCTGCTGTCGCTGCTGCCTCTGGCGGCTGCGTTCTGGGGCTTCTCGACCGTCGCCGCCCGCAGCGAGACGAGACGCGTCGACGCGCGCCTGCAAGCCGGCCTCAGGGCGGGCCTGGCCACCTACCAGGACGAGCTCGTCGCCGCCGACGACGACGCGGCGCAGCTCGCTCGCAACCTCGCGTTCCAGCGGGCGCTGGTCCGTCGCGACCGCGCCGCGATCGAGCGGCTGCTCAGAGGGCACCCGAATCTCAGCGTCGAGGCGGGCAACGGCCTCCACGTCGGCCGAGTGGATCCGACGGCCGCGACCCGTCAGGTCACGGTCGTGGGCGAGCGCGGGACGCGCGGGGCCGTCATCGCCTCGGTGCCACTCGACCGGCGGCTCGTCGGCCGGCTGGAGGGGCGATCCGGTCTCGAGGGCGACGAGCACGTCATCCTGATCGAGGACAGGCGCGTGGTCGCCGGCCCCGTCGACACGATCGGCAGCCGTTTCGACGCGCAGCCGGGCAAGACGCACACGCTGACGTTCTCGGGCACGCGGTACCGCACGCTCGTGGCCGACACCCTGAACGACCTTCCCTCTGCGACGATCGGCGTGATCAGCCCGCAGACGCGCATCGACGCCGCGAACCACGCCGCGATGCAGCGCCTGCTGGCAGGGCTCTTCGCCTGCCTCCTGCTCGTCGCCTCCGTCGCGTACATCGAAGGGCGGGCGATCGTGCGCACCCTGCGCCGTCTCGTCGACGCAACGCGAGCGATCTCGCGCGGCGACCTCGAGCAGCGCGTGCCGGTCCAGGGCCGCGACGAGTTCGCGCTGCTCGGCCGAACGTTCAACGAGATGGCGGCGCAGCTGCAGACGCGCCTCGACGAGCTCGAGCGCCAGCGCGGTCGCCTCCGTGACGTCATCGCCCGCTTCGGGGAGGCGCTCGGCGCCACGCACGACGCCGACCAGCTGATGCGCCTGATCGTCGAGGCCGCGGTCGAGGCGACGAGCGCAAAGGGCGGCGTGATCATCTCGTCGACCGGTGAGCTCGTCCAGGCCGGGACGCCCGGGCAGGGGGCGGACAAGATCGAGGTGCCGCTCTCCGCGGGCGAGGTGACGTTCGGCTCGCTGCTGCTCTTCGGCGACGGGTTCGAGGACGAGGACCGTATGACCGCCGTCTCCCTCGCCTCGCACGCGGTGGTCGCGCTCGAGAACGCTCGTCTGCATCGAATCGTCGAGCGGCAGGCACTCGTCGACGGCCTCACGGGGCTCGCGAACCGGCGGCAGTGCGAGGACACGCTCGCCTCGGAGCTCGCGCGCCTCGAGCGCTTCGGCGGCCCGCTCGCGGTCGTCGTCGCCGACCTGGACTGGTTCAAGGACGTCAACGACCGCTACGGCCACCCCTCGGGCGATGCCGTGCTGCGCGAGTTCGCGCAGCTCTTGCGGGACCTCGTCCGCGACGTCGACCTGGCCGGCCGCTGGGGCGGCGAGGAGTTCCTGCTCATCCTCCCGGGCACCGACCTGGCCGGCGGCGCCCAGGTCGCCGAGCGCGTCCGCCTGGCCCTGGCGGGCCGCATCGTCCTGTCGGCCGACGGGTCGCCGATCCCGGTCACGGCCAGCTTCGGCGTCGCCGCGACCCCTCCGGCGTCGACCGCCGCCGAGCTCTTCTCCGCCGCCGACGCCGCCCTGTACGAGGCGAAGCGGAACGGCAAGAACCGGGTCGAGACCGCCCCCGAGGCCGTCGCGCATCCGTAGGGGTCTCTACCCTTCCTTTGTGGAAAAAGCCCGTGGAGGGCTACAATCCCGCCGCAGCAGTTCGCCCCCGCCCCCAAGCTCAGGAGAACCTATGCCGGTCGAGACCCCGTCGCTGTTCGCGAAAGTCATCCAGGACCACCTGGAGCTGAAGGAACGGAACTCACGGCTCGATGACTCGATGCCGCTCACGCACTACAAGAACTCCGATCCGTTCGACAACCACCCCCTGTTCAAGACCGAGGAGCAGGCCCGCCTCGAGGAGACGATGGACGGCGAGGAGCCGGCCGTCGTCGACTCCTCTGTCGTGCTCGCCTGGCCGGGCGAGGAGACCGCCACCGACGTCGTTGCTCATACCAACGAGGAGAGCCTCTGGGGCAAGAGCCGCGATTTCGACTGGGGCGACTAGGGGCGTAGGCTAGGTCCTCCCGAACGAGGAGGACCGATGAGACGATTACTGCTGGGATTCGCGCTCGCCGCTGCGGTCGCGTACGCGTTGCGGGACTGGTTCGCCGCCCCGCAGCCCCATCCGTCGTGGGAGGAGACGGACAACGACCCCGAGGACATGAGCGGCGATCTCGCGCAGCGCGCCCGCGAGGCCGAAGGCGCTCAGGCTGCGGAAGCAGAAGAATCGGAGACGCCGGCCGGCTAGAGGAGGTTCGCGACCACCGTCAGGTCGCTGACGAACGCCGCGAGGCTCGCCTCGCGCTCGGAGGGCTCTCCCCGCAGGATCGACGAGGGGTGCACGGTCGCCGTCACCGCTTCGGCGAGGTCCGACTCGAGCAGCTCCCCGCGGTGCTGCGTGACGCGGAACTGCCGGCCGAGCAGTGACTGGGCGGCCGTCGCGCCGAGCAGGACGAGGACGCGCGGCTTCACGACTGCGAGCTCGGCCTCGAGCCACGGGCGGCACGCCGTCATCTCCGTCCAGTTCGGCTTCTGATGGATCCGGCGCTTCCCGCGCGCCTGCCACTTGAAGTGCTTCACCGCATTCGTCACGTACACGCTCGTGCGGTCGATCCCCGCCGCCTCGAGCGCCTCGTCGAAGACCCGGCCTGCCGGGCCGACGAACGGCTTGCCGGCCCGGTCCTCCTGATCGCCCGGCTGCTCGCCCACGAAGACGGCGCTTGCGCCGGCGGCGCCCTCGCCGAAGACCGTCTGTGTGCCCACCTGCCAGAGGTGGCAGCCGCGGCAGCCTGCCGCCGCCTCGCGTAGGGCGGGAAGGGTAAGCCGCTCGGGCAGGAAGTCCGCGGCGCTCACGAGCTTCGTATCCCCGAGCCCGGAACCCCTCAACCGGGGGATTCCAGGGCGGCGCCGGGGCGCTTTCCTATGTCTCGGTTCGTAAAAGGGGGCCATGCTGCGGCTGCATCACCCAATCCAGCTCGTTCGATGAGCGACCACGCGCTGCCACTCCGGCTCCTTCCCGGGCCCGAAGAGACGCGTTCGCACGAGGCGCTCGTCGAGTCGTACCGCCGTCTCGCGGACGTCTTCCACTACGTGCTCGGCGAGCAGAGCCTCGACGCGCTGCTCGACCGCATCGCCGACGCGCTCGCCGACCTGATCCCCCACGACTCGCTGACGATCTACGAGGCCGACGAGCCGCGGCGGCTCCTCATTCCCGTGTGGGCGCGCGACAAGTGGGCAGACAAGATCCTCGCGGACAAGTGCCCGTTCGGCGTCGGTCTCACCGGCTGGGGCGTCGAGCATCGTGAGGCAGCGCGTGTGAATCAGGCGCACCTAGACCCGCGTGTCGCGACGGTTCCGGGCACGCCCGAGAACGAGCCCGAGGCGATGGTCACGATCCCCCTGGTCGCGCGCGACTCCGTCAAAGGCGCGCTCAACATCTACCGGCTCGGCGAGGACGCGGCATTCGACGACGACGAGTTCGAGCTCGCCAAGCGCTTCGGCGACGCCGCTGCGCTGGCGCTCGACAACGCGCAGATCCGCGTGCGCCTGGAGCACCAGGCGATGACCGATTCGCTGACCGGCCTCTGCAACCATCGTGCGTTCCACGAGCGCCTGCGCACGGCGCTCGCGCACGCGAGTCGCGCGCACGAGGCCGTCTCGGTGCTGATGCTCGACATCGACGACTTCAAGCGCGTCAACGACATCTACGGACACGGGGCCGGCGACGAGATCCTGCGTGGGCTGGCGGAGACGCTGAAGGACTCCGTCCGCTCGTCCGATGCGGTCTACCGCCTCGGCGGGGAAGAGTTCGCGATCGTGATCGCGTCGCGCTCGGCCCAGAACGCCGAGCAGCTCGCCCACCGCGTCGTCGACCGTGTCGAGTCGACCGACTTCGACCCGGCCGGGCGCATCACGATCTCCGTCGGGCTCGCGCGCGGGCCCGAGCATGCGATGAACCCGCGCGAGCTGATCGCGTGCGCGGAGGCGGCGATGATGAGTGCGAAGGCGCGCGGGAAGAACCAGATCGTCCTCTACGAGGAGAGCGCGATGGAGCGCCCGGCGGGCGAGCCGGTGCCGTCCGCGCGCGACGTCCGCTCGGTCGCGCACATGAAGATGCTGCAGAGCCTCGGTGGGAAGCTCAACCGGCTCAACAACGTGAAGCAGATCGGCACCGTGATCGCCACCGAGCTGCGCGCGCTGATCGACTACCACAACTGCCGCGTGTCGCTCGTCGAAGGCGACGACGTGCGGCCGATCGCGTTCGTCGGGCAGTTCACGAGCGAGACCCGGGAGCCGATGGAGATTCTCGCGTGCAGGGTCGGGGAGGGCATCACCGGCCGCGTCGCGCAGACAGGGGAGTCGCTGCTGATCGGCGACGCTGCGAATTGCGAGTTCGCGCGCATCCTGCCCGGCACCGACTCGATCGACGAGTCGCAGGTCGTCGTGCCGTTGACGTTCGGGACGCGCGTCGTCGGCGTGATCGTCATCTCGAAGCTCGGCTTGAACCAGTTCGACGAGGACGACGTGCGGCTGCTGGAGGTCCTGGCGGGCCACGCGGCGGTCGCGCTCGAGAACGCAAGTCTCTACGAGGCTGCGCGCCGTGAGGCCGAGCGCGCGACCGCGCTGCTCGAGTTCAGCCGCCAGCTGTCGAGCGCGGAAGGCATGGACGCGGTCGTCGACCGGATCGTCGAGCTGTCCGCTCGCACGCTCGGATCGCACCGCGCCTCTGTGTGGTACCAGGATGCGGCCGAGGGAGAGATTCGCCTGCGTGCCAGCTACGGCTATTCGGAGCTCGAGCAGGAGCGCCTCTCCCGTGAGCGCTTTGCACACGCGCTCGCGGACGAGCCGTTCGTCGTCGGCGACGCGGCCATAGCGCCGCTGACCCTCGACGGCGGCCGCCTGGGTGCCATCGCCGTCGCGCTGCCGGAAGGCGCGGACTTCGGCGAGCGGCAACTACGCCTGCTCGCCGGCATCGCACATCAGTCGAAGCTCGCGCTCACGAACGCCGGCAGCTTCGACACGCTCGAGCGGACGTTCCTCGAAACGGTCGAGGCGCTTGCCAACGCGCTCGAGGCGAACGACGAGTACACGTCCTCGCACGCGCGCTGGATCACCGACCTCGCGCTCAAAGTGGGACAGGAGCTCGGCCTCGAAGGCGTGTCGCTGAAGCGGCTCGAGCTCGGCGCGCTCTTCCACGACATCGGCAAGATCGGCATCCCCGAGACGATCCTCTCGAAGCCGGGGCCGCTCACGCCCGAGGAGCGCGAGATCGTCGAGACCCATCCGGAGCTCGGAGAGAAGATCATCGCGCCGATCGACCGGCTCGAAGAAGTGCGGCCGATCGTGCGGCACTGCCACGAGCGCTACGACGGCGCGGGCTATCCAGACCGGCTCGCCGCCGACGAGATCCCGATCGAGTCGCGGATCATCCTCGTCTGCGACGCCTACCACGCGATGACGACCGACCGGCCGTATCGCAAGCGGTTGACTGCCGTCGAGGCACTTCGCCGGCTGCACGACGCGGCCGGGACACAGTTCGATCCGCGCGTCGTCGACGTCTGCGCGCGGGTGCTCGCTAGTCGCGGCGCGGGCGCCAGCCCGTCAGCGATTCCAAGCCCTCGCTGAAGCTGACGTGCGCGGTCGCCGGCGCGACCGTCTCGCGTGCGAGGGCGCGCTCGGCGTCCTCGACGGAACGTTCGCGGCGGCGGATGCCTTCCTGTTGCGCGGCGAGGCCGGCCTGGAGGCGTAGCACTTCTGCCTCGCGTCCGCGCAGCTCCTGCTCCCGCGTGGTCAGCTCCGCCTCGCGCTCCGCGACGCGCCGCTCGACCTCGCTGCTGTGCTCCTCCGTCGCGGCAGCGCTCTGCGCACGTGCTTCCATGTCCTGCTCGCGGTGGGCGAGCGCCTGTGCGCGGCCGTCGAGCTCGAGCCTCTGCGCGGCGAGCGCCTCGCGGGCCGCGGCGAGCTCGCGCTCGGCCTCTTCGACCGCCCGCCCGCGCTCGGCGAGGTCCTGCTCTTTCGCGTCGAGCCCTTCGAGCTTCGGCTCCAGCTCTTCGACCCGCTGCAGGCGCGCAGCGACCGCTGGCTCGGACTCCTCGAGCTCGAGCTGGCGTGCGAGGAGCGCCGCTTCGCGCTCCGCGAGCTCGCGCTCGCGCGCTTCCACTGCGTGCGCACGCTCGTCCAGGTCCGCCTCGCGGCGCGCGAGCAGCTCCTCCGCGTACGCGCGGTCCCCGTCCACGGCCGGCTTCTCCGAACGCCGGAACCGCAGCGTGCGGCGCGGCGCCCCCGGTTCCTCGAGCTCGCGGGTGCGTCGCTCGACCTCGAGCTCGCGGCGCGCGACGTCGGCTGCGCGCTCGCGGAGCGCTCGCTTCATGTCCTCCAGCTGGACGAGATCCTCGGTGCGTTGCCGCTCGCGCTGCGCCGCCAGGCGCCGGGCGAGTTGCAGCACCTGGTCGCGGTCGAGATCGTCCTGCTGGGCCCATGCGGCCTCCCAGTCGAGCGACTCCCACGAGTCCTCGCGCGGCTCGTCCATGCGTAGAGCGTAGCGCGGAGAGCGTGACGTTTGACCGCTCCGAGCAGGGGAAAACCGGCGGACATGCCAGGCAAGAGTGCAAACGTCAAGAACGAGAAGCAATACGAGAAGCTGAAGGAGAAGGGGATGTCGAAGCAGCGCGCCGCGCGGATCGCGAACTCCCCGGGCGCGTCGAGCCGCGGCGGCAAGAAGTCGCACTCGAGCTCCTCACGCTCCTCCTCCAGCCAGGGCGGCACGACGGCGCAGAAGAAGGCCGCGGGCCGCAAGGGCGGCCGCGCCGCCGCGCGCAAGAGCTAACCCGGACCGGCGACGGTGACGCGCCGCCCGTGCTCGCGGCGAACGCGCACGACGTAGTCGCCGCCGCCGGCCGGCTCGACCGTGTATTCGCCTCCGGCGATGTTCGTCGGCCGGTAGCGCAGTCTGAGCACCTCGTCCCCGGACTCCGCGAACGTCTCGTACGAGACGCGGCTTCGGCCGTATGACACCGATCGCACGACGGAGGTCGAGCCGAGCAGGTGGTTCTGCCGCTTCGGCGCAAGCTCGGGCAGCGACCCCATGCCCCAGTTGAAGCTGCGCAGGTAGTCCGCGTAGCCGTCGCTGAACCAGTACGTGTTCTGCGGCCGCTTCCCGCAGCATGAGATGCGTCCGTCGGCCGCGGCGAAGTACGTCGCGTAGTTCAAGGCGCGCACCGCGCGCTCGCGCGCCCGCGTGTCGCCTGTCTGCCGGTAGAGCTCCGCGTTCGCGACCGCCCAGCGTGACGTCGTGCTGCCCAGGCCGACGGGCGAGCAGCAGCCCGGCTTTCCCGGGGCGCGCTGCTCGTCGATCGCCCAGGCGCCGGCGAACGGCCCGCGACCGAAGCGTGTGCGCACGTACTCCAGCAACGCGGCGGCATGGCGTTGCCAGAGCGGATCCTTCGACCGGTCGTGTAACAAGTACAGCGCCGTCAGCGTCGGCACCGCCTGGTTGCGGCTGAGGGGGTTGTACGGCACGTCCTCGTAGAACCCGCTCCAACGGTCGGTCTCGAGCTGGTGCTCGACGAGCCACGACCACGCCAGTCCCTGTGCGCGGCGGTACGCGGCGGTGTCGCCGGCTCCGAGCGCGATCAGGTCGTCGAGCAGCTGAATCGGCCCGACAACCGCGCCGCCGAACTCCGCGCGGTCGAGCACCCGGCCGGTGCGCGCATCGACGCGGAACGGCCAGGGCGTGTGCTTCGCGTCTCCAGCCCGCACGTGCCGCGCGAGCGCGTCGGCGGCGGCGAGGGCTGCACGGAGGTAGCGCCGCTCGCCCGTGAGCTCGTAGAACTTCAGATAGCCGTGCCCGAGCAGCCCGACCTTGTCCGGCTCGGTGCCGCCGTAGAACCAGCGCGGCAGCCCCGCGAGGCAGCGCCCGTACCTGCGGTCGCCCGCGCAGCTCGTCGCGAACGGGACGCCGCCCCACGACCAGCGGGCGGGCGTCGTTCCGTGCGCGAGCTGGTAGTCGAGCATGCGCCGCACGGTCGTGATCGCCCGGCGGTCTCCGGAATACGGGTACCAAGCCACGACGGAGTCGACGAACGCGGCGTTCAGGAACGCCGGATTGTGCTGCCAGTAGACGCCGCGAAGCGATTGGCCGTCGAAGACGGCATAGCGTAGATAGACGCCGCGCGCGCGCCGCTCCAGGAAGTTCCAGCCCAGCCGCAGCACATGGTCGTAGCCGAGGTTCGCGTTCGGCCGGTACCACGGCAGCAGCCGGCCGCTCGCGTCGCGCATCGCACGGTGCCACGGGAGCAGCCGATGCAGCGGCCGGCCGTGGACGCTGCTCGTGCCGCGCGTCGGGAAGAGGCCGAACTGCTTCAGCGCCGGGATCAGCATCGAGTACGGGTGCATCGCCGCCGAGTGCGGCCAGTGTCCGACGACGGTGTGCAGCGGCGCGCGCGGGTGGAGCCGCCGCAGTGCCCGAACGAACGGGACCGACTGGTCGCGCGGGTTGACGATGCGGTCACGGTTGCTCCACCAAAGCTGCAGCGGCACGCCGGATGCAGCGATCTTCCGCACGTACGCGATCGGGCTGCGCAGCGCGTACGCGCGCCGCGCCGAGCGCGGAGCGCCGCCGATCTCCTCCCTCGCCTTGAGCCGCAGCCCGTTCCCGATCGAGGCGCCCCATTGCTGCAGGCATCGTCGGTTGCAGCGGAGCCGGCGGAAGTCCCAGTAGCGCTTGGCCATGTCCGTGACGGGATCGAACGCCGCCACGCCCGTGAGCAGCGACGGATGCCGCGCGAGCAAGAGCAGGCTTTCCTGGCCGCCCATGCTCGCGCCGAACGCGTACACCCGGGACGTGTCGAGCCGCAGCCAGGGGAGCCTCTTCCGGACGATCTCCGGCATGCGCGCGAGATCGTCGATCTGGCCGGAGTAGCCCCACGAGAAGCGCGCGAACCGGCGACCCTGACCCTCGGGGTTGACGACGGCGAACGACCCGAGCGCAGGCAGGTCGCCCCAGCGGGCGGCGTTGTCGTCCGCCGGAACGCCGCGCCCGTGAGGGGAGATGACCAGTGGCAACCGCGGGTGCCGGTCCGGGCCATACCAGTCGGGCACGAGCACGTACGCCGCGCGCAGGTCCCCGTCGTGCGTGCGGTACGCGATCTGGATCGTGCGCACGTGGACCTGCTCCCAGCCGCCGTCGCCCGCCGCCGCCGACGAGACGGAGAGGCAGAGCAGCGCTACCAGGACGCAGAGAGCGCCACGACCCATCCGCCGATGATTCCAGCTTGCGCGTGCTCTGTCAGCGCCGGCGAACGCAATCCGAACCCGTGAGCGCCTCGTACCTCACGCGAAGGGGGTCGAAGGGCGATCCCGGAACGGGAGGAGAACCGATGCTGGGAAGGTTCCATCTATTCGCGGGCGCGGCCGCGCTCGCGTTCGCCCTGGCAGCTGTGGGAGGGGCAGCCGCACGAAGCCAGGCAGACACGCTGCACATCGCGGCGGCGATGGTCGCCGCCAACGAGACACCGACACCGAAGGGAGATGTCTCGAGTGCCCGCGGTGCCTTCACCGCGACGCTGACGAAGTCCGGCACCGGCGGAGAGCTGTCGTGGCGCCTGGAGTTCAGCAACCTGACCGGCAACGCAATCGCGGCGCACATTCACGTCGGCGCAGCGGGCGTCGCCGGCCCGGTGCGCGTGCCGCTCTGCGCGCCTTGCACCAGCGGCGTCACCGGCACGGCGACGATCACCGCAGAGGTGCTGGACGCCATCCTGAACGGGCGCGCCTACGTCAACGTGCACACGCCGACGAACCCGGCGGGCGAAATCCGGGACCAGGTCCAGATCGCCGCCACGGTCAAGACGACGCTGCGCGCGGCGCAAGAGCGTCCGAAGCCGAAGGGCAAGCTCGGGAAGGCGAAGGGGACGTTCAGCGCAACGGTCACGCGGACCGGGACGAACGGCGTGATCACCTGGCGGCTGACGTTCAGCAAGCTGAGCGGCCGCGCCATCGCCGCGCACATCCACAGCGGCGCGCGGGGGAAGGCAGGCCCCGTGATCGTGCCTCTGTGCGCACCATGCCGAAGCGGGGCGCGCGGACGGGCCACGGTGTCTGCGTCCGTGCTCAACGCGCTCGAGTCCGGAGCGTCGTACGTGAACGTGCACACCAAGAAGAACCCGGCCGGCGAGATCCGCGGGCAGCTTCCCGCGGTACCGCTGACGTAGCCAGAGGCAACCGAGGCGGGGGGCCTGACCTGCTTGGGGTCAGGCCCCCCTGCCATCCTGGGAGCCGTGCTCGGCGCGTTCGCCTGGGGATTCGCCGCCGCGGCGACGCTGATCGCCGGCGGCGCGTATGCACTGCGCTGGCGCGTCGGTGACAGGGCCCTCGGGATCGTGATGGCGTTCGGCGGCGGGGTGCTGATCAGCTCCGTCGCGTACGAGCTCGTGGGCGAGGCGTTCGACACCCACCACGGCAACGGGGCCGTGGCCGGCGGGCTGTTCGCCGGCTCGGCCGTCTTCTTCATCGGCGACACGTTGATCGACCGGATGGGCGGGGCGAAGCGCAAAGACTCGGGCGGCGCCCAGGCGGAGGGGTCGCCGCTCGCGATCGTGCTCGGGATCGTGCTCGACGGCATCCCCGAGTCGATCGTGCTCGGGCTGACGATCGTCGTCGGGGGGAGCGTCAGCGCCGCCTTCGTCGTGGCCGTGGCGCTGTCGAACGTCCCGGAAGCGGTCGCGGCGACGAGCGGCCTGGCGCGCTCCGGTTGGAGCGGAGGTCGCGTCCTCGGCCTCTGGACCCTCGTTTCCCTCGTCTCGGGCCTGGCCGCGCTGGTGGGCTTCGCCGTCTTCGACAGCGCGTCTCCGACGGCGGTCGCGGTCGTGCTGGCGTTCGCGGGCGGCGCGATTCTGACGATGCTCGCCGACACGATGATGCCGGAGGCATTCGAGCACGCCGGCCCGCTCGTCGGCGTCGTGACGACGTTCGGTTTCGCGCTCGCGTTCGCGCTCAGCGCGCTCGAGTAGGCGCTTCATTCGATCGGGGTGAGGACGGTGCGCCACTGCGTGCGGTTCGATCTCGATCTGGCCCGGATCACGTGGATCGGCCACAGCACCGTCCTCATCGAGCTGGACGGCGTGCGCCTGCTCACGGATCCCGTCCTCCGCACGCACGTCCTGCACCTGCGGCGCGTGGCGGCGCCGGCGTCGGCGCCCGATCGCGTCGACGCGGTGCTGGTCTCGCACGAGCACTACGACCACCTGGACATCAACTCGCTTCGGCAGATCGGCGGGGCACCCCGAGTCGTCGTGCCGGCCGGAACCGCCAAGCGCGTGCGCGGCTGGGTCGAGGACATCATCGAGCTGAACGTCGGCGACGAGGTCGAGGTCGGCGCCGTCACGGTCACTGCGACGGCCGCCGAGCACGGCCGGCATGCGCTCGGCTATCTCGTCACCGGCTCGGCCCGCATCTACTTCGCCGGCGACACCGATCTCTTCGACGGCATGCGCGAGCTCGCGCCCGGCCTCGACGTCGCACTGCTGCCGATCGCAGGTTGGGGGCCGCGCCTGCCGCCCGGACACCTCGATCCCGCGCGCGCCGCGCAGGCGCTCGGGCTGCTGCGTCCGCGTATCGCCGTCCCGATCCACTGGGGCACGTATACGCGCATCGGCCTCTCGCGCGACGAGGCCGCGCCGGCGAAGCGGTTCGCGGAGCTTGCCGCGACGCACGCGCCGGAGGTCGACGTCCGGGTGCTTCCGGTGGGCGGGTCGCTCGACGTCCCGGTGGAGGCACGCGTGCCGTGAGCGAGCGCCGGCCACGCTTCAGCATCGTTCGCGTCCTCGTCGCCTGGATTCTCTCGGCGGCGGCGCTGCTCTTCGCCGCGTGGCTCGTCCCCGGCGTCCACGTGCACGGCGTGCAGGGCGCACTCGTCGCGGCAGCCATCCTCGCGGTGCTCAACGCGCTGCTGCCGCCGATCATCGCCGCGCTGCGGCTGCCCTTCACGCTCGTTTTCGGCCTGCTGCTGGTGCTCGCGCTCGATGCCGCGATGTTCCTGCTCGTCTCCGACATCGCACCGAGCGCGCTGACCGTCGACTCGTTCTGGGACGCGCTGCTCGCCGCGTTGGTCGCCGCGGTCTTCTCGGTGGCGCTCGATCCGATCTTCCGTTCGAACGACGACGAGATCTACATGCTCCGTGTCACGCAGCGGATCGCCCGGCGCACGGAAGGCGAGACGCGCACCGACGAGCCGGGGCTCATCTTCCTCGAGATCGACGGGCTCGGGCTGCCGACGCTGCGCCGGGCGATGCGCGACGGCAGCGCGCCCGAGCTCGCTCGCTGGCTCGCGGAGGACGGCTACGCCCTGACGGAGTGGGAGACCGACCTGTCGTCGCAGACCGGTGCGAGCCAGGCGGGGATCCTGCTGGGCTCGAACGACGACATCCCGGCGTTCCGCTGGGTCGAGAAGGAGAGCGGCCGGCAGATGACGTGCTCGAAGCCGGCCGACTGCGCCGAGATCGAACGGCGGCGCTCGACCGGCATCGGCCTGCTTGCCCGCGGCGGTGCGAGCCGCGGCAACCTGCTTTCCGGCGAGGCCGAGCAGGTGATCCTCACCGTGAGCCGGATCGAGGCGGACAAGCGGTCCAACCCCGGCTACCGGACGTTCTTCGCCAACGGCTTCAATGTCACGCGCCTGCTCGTGCTCTTTGCGTGGGAGGTGCTGCTCGAGTGGGGCGCCGCGCTGCGCGCGAAGCGCCGCGACGTCCGTCCTCGCGGTCACCGCGGCGGCGCGTACCCGTTCATGCGCGCGACCATGTGCGTGATCGTGCGCGACCTGATCGTGTTCGGCGTGATTACCGACATGATGAAGGGGCGCCCCGTCGTGTACGCGACGTTCTCGAGCTACGACGAGGTCGCGCACCACTCCGGGCTCGAGCGCCCCGACACGCTCGAGGCCCTGCGCAAGCTCGACGAGCAGTTCGGCCGCATCGCCCGCGCCCGTCGTTATGCGCCGCGGCCGTACGAGATCGTGGTGCTCTCGGACCATGGACAGACGCAGGGCGCGACGTTCCGCCAACGCAACGGCTACGCGCTCGCCGGCCTCGTCGACGAGTCGCTCGAGACCGGAGGCGCGACCGCCGTCACGTCCGGCGACGAGAACGCGGCGATGGTCGGCAACGCGCTGAAGGAGGCGACCGGCGCGCGTGCCGACGGAAAGCAGGCGGCGCCGCGGAGCGAGGCGGCCGTGCTCGCCTCCGGCAATCTCGGGCTCATCTATCTGATGGACTCCGATCGCCGGCTGACGCTCGAAGAGATCGAGGCGCGGCACCCCCGCCTGTTGACGGCGCTGCGCACGCACCCGCACATCGGCTTCGCGCTGGCCCACTCGTCGGAGCACGGCGCCGTCGTGCTCGGCGCACGCGGCATGCACCGGCTGGCGGACGGCCACGTCGAGGGGGAGGATCCGCTCGCGAGCTTCGCGCCGAGCGCACCGCGGCACCTGCTGCGCACGGACGGCTTCGAGCACGCTCCGGACCTGCTCGTCAACAGCTTCTACGACCCCGTGCTCGAGGAGGGCTGCGCGTTCGAGGAGCTCATCTCCTTCCACGGCGGGCTCGGCGGCCCGCAGACCCGGCCGTTCATCCTGCATCCGGCGCATCTGCCCGTGCCGAGCGAGCCGATCGTCGGCGCAGCCGCGGTGCACGCCCTGCTGACGGGCTGGCGCGGGGCGCTGCAGAGCGAAGCGGCCGGGCCGGAAGCTGTGCCCGAGCCGGCGCGACTAGCCTGAGGGCATGCGCACCGCGATCGTCATCCCCGGGCACGCGCGGCGCGGGCGAATCACCAGCCTCTGCCTGGCGCTCGTGCGCGAGGCCGAGCGGATCGCGGCCGCCGGTGGGGTCGACGCGGTCGTGTTCAGCGGCTGGGCGCCGCGCGGCGGCGAGTCCGAGGCCGAGCAGATGCGGGCGGCCTGGCGCGGGCCGGAGGTGGACCTGGTTCTCGAGCGGACGGCCAGAGTGACGGCGGAGAACGCCACGCGCACGCTGCCGCTGCTCACCGCCCGCGGCATCGAGCGCGCTGTGGTCGTCTGCGCGCCGCTGCACCTGTACCGCGCCCGCTTCTTCTTCTCGCGCGTGTACGAGTCACACGGCATTGCGACCGAGTTCCGCGCGGTCACGGTCGGCAGGACCCTCCGTGCGTTCCTCTGGGAGGTCGGAGCCGCCGCAGCGATCCGCCGGCAACTGCGTGCGGTGCGCGCCGAGCTCGAGCGATGAGCGACACCGTCGTCTTCATCCCGGCCTGGAACGAGGAGGAGAACCTGCCGGCCGTGCTCGACGAGCTCAGGGCCGAGCTGCCCGGCGCCGACGTGGTCGTCGTCGACGACGGCTCGACGGACGGAACGGCAGCCGTTGCGTCCGACCACGGTGCGGAAGTGGTGTCGCTGGGGTCGAACCGGGGCCTGCCGGTCGGAATCGCGACCGGCTACCGCTGGGCGCTCGACCACGGCTACGCCTTCTGCGGTCGCGTCGACGCCGACGGGCAGCATCGGGCCGAGGACCTCGCCCGCCTGCTGGCACTGGTGCGAGCGGGCGGCTGCGACGTCGCGGTCGGCTCGCGCTTCGTCTCGGGTGAGGGTTACGAGCCGTACCGGTACCGGCCGGAAGGCGCGCGCCGCCTCGGGACGGCACTGCTGCGCCGGGCCATGGGCCGCGTGCTCGGGCGTCCGTTCGCGGACGCGACCAGCGGCCTGTACGCGGTCAACGCCGCGGCCTTGCCCGTCCTGGCGGAGCCCTTCGCGACGGAGGCGCCGGAGGTGGAGGCTCTGATCCGGCTCGCCGATGCCGGCCTTCGCGTGGAGGAGGTGCCCGTCAACATGGCCCCTCGCGCCGGCGGGGAGTCGAAGCTCCGCGGCCGGAAGGCGCTGAAAGTCGTGTTCACGGTGGTTGCGACCCTGGCCGCCGCCCGCTTCGTCGCCTCGCGCCGGCGCGGCTGACTTCATCCTGACCGGGTGACGTAAACCACGTCCAGCCCCGGCGAAGATGGGGCAGATGGAGCTGGGTGGCACATTCTGGCTCGGCCTGCTCGGCGTCTGCGTCGGCGCGGTCGTCGTCGGCGCGATCCTCTTCCTGCTCTTCGGGTGGGCCTGGTCGGCGTGGGGCTTCATGGGAGCCTTCATCGTCCTGAGCGCGATCGCGTTGGGGTTCGCGTACATCCACGACCGTCGTGAGCAGAACCGCCGTCGCGGCATCGCCGCTTAGGGCGCGAGCCCGGCGGCTGCTCGCGCAGCCGGTCAGGCGAGCCGACCTCGCGCTCGGATTCCCCGTGAGCAGCGCCGCGAGCGGCGAGGTCTTCGTCCAGGGCACCTCCTTCTACCCGCCGATGCTGGACGACATCGCCGCGGCGACCTCGTCGGTGCACATCAACCAGTTCGGCTTCAAGCCGGGCGTCGTGGGCGACGTGTTCGCCAAGGCCCTGACGGACAAAGCCGCGGAAGGCGTCAGCGTTCGGCTCGTCGTGGACAACCTCGGCTCCGGGCCCGAGAAGGGAGCGCGCGAGCACTTCGAGCGGCTCGCCGCGGGTGGGGTCAAGGTCTGCGTCAACCGGGCGTCGGCACTTCGGGCCGCGCCCGCGCCGCTCGGGGAGTCCGTGCCGCGACGCTGGAACCTCGCCTCGATCGGCCACGTCGACCACCGGAAGGTCCTGATCGTCGACGGCCGCATCGGCTGGGTCGGCGGCGCGGGCATCGAGGACCACTTCAACGACGGCCGCTTCCACGACCTCTTCGTGCGCGTGACCGGGCCGGTCGTCGCGCAGCTTCAGCTCGTCTTCCTCGCGAGCTACCGCTGGCTGGGGGGCAGCGTCGCGCCGGGCGAGCTCGACGACCTCTTCGCCGCGCAGGAAGACGGAGACGACCCCATCCCGGCGGTCGTGCGGCACAACGCGCCCGGGAGGTACCGGCCGATCACGACGGCGATCGCACGGCTGTTCGACGACGCCGTGGAGACGCTCGACGTCGTCAATCCCTACATCACCGACAGGGGGATGATCCGCGCCATCGAGAGCGCGGCGCGACGCGGTGTGCGGGTTCGCCTGTTCACCCCGGCCAACGGGAACAACTGGGCCTGCTCGGCCGCGCAGCGGTTCCACCACGCCCGTCTGCTCGACGCCGGCGTGCGCATCCTCGAGCACCCGACGATGCTCCACGCGAAGGCGTTCGTTCGCGACGGCGAGGAGCTCCTGCTCGGAACCTGCAATCTGGACGCCTGGAGCCTGAAGCGCTTCTTCGAGATCGACCTCCAGCTCTGGTCTAGGGCGCTCGCAGCGCAGTTCGACGAGCGCTTCAGCGCTCCCGCCGAGGAAATCTCCGCGCCGGGCCGTGCCGTCTCCGGCGTGAAGGAGCGGATGAAGACGGCCGCCTTCGCGACCCTCTCTCCGCTGCTGTGACCGCGACGGCCGAAGCCGCACCCTCCTCCCGCGCCGCGGGCGCGACGCTCGTCCTGCTGACGCTCGCCGCGGGACAGTTCCTGATGACGCTCGACAGCTCCGTGATGAACGTGTCGATCGCGACCGTGGCGAAGGACGTCGGCACGACCGTGACGGGGATTCAGGGCGCGATCACGGCGTACACGCTGGTGATGGCGTCGCTGA
>Ga0114129_10005589_pt1 | contig 17788 bp, 15 predicted proteins | sample RhiMetdeltSRZDD1_FD_80071 | JGI IMG/M metagenome (GOLD analysis project Ga0114129, IMG submission 80071) | Populus rhizosphere microbial communities from Tennessee, USA - Rhizosphere MetaG P. deltoides SRZDD1 (version 2) (version 2) | ecosystem: Host-associated > Plants > Roots > Rhizosphere >...
CGCTTGGATCCGATCACCGCATCGGCCCCGCCGCGGTCGAACTCCGCGACGGCGCGTGTCACGAACTCGGGCCGGATGTCGAGGTCGGAGTCGAGCCAGCCGACGAGGCGACCGCGCGCCTGCGCCAGACCAAGTGAAATCGCGAACCCCTTGCCCTGGTGCTGCGGATAGTGGAAGACCCGGACCGCGGGATGAGCGAGCTTCTCGGCCGCCTCGACCGTTCGGTCCCGGCTACCGTCGCTGACCACGATCAGCTCGTACGGGCGAGCGAGCGCGTCGAGCGTCCGCCCGACTTCCGCCAGGCTCGCAGCGATGAACGCCTCGCCGTCGCGGACCGGCAGAACGAGTGAGACTTCCAGGCCGTGCGAATACTCATCCTCAACTGGCGCGACATCCGCAGTCGGCGTGCCGGCGGAGCCGAGATCCTCACGCACGAGATCGCCAGCCGGCTCGCTAGGCGCGATCAGGTCACGTGGTTCACGTCTCGGCAGGATGGCCTTCCAGCGCGTGAAGAGATCGATGGGGTTCAGGTCGTTCGCCGCGGTTCGGAGCTGACGACGCGTCTCGCCGCGCCTTCGTTCGCGCGTTCGGCGCACTGGGATCTAATCATCGAGGAGATCAATACCCTCCCGTATCTATCTCACCTCTGGGCGGCATCGTCGACGGTCCTGTTCATCCCGCAGCTCGCGCGTGACGTGTGGTGGTACGAGGCGCCCCGGGCGCTTGCGCCGGTCGGGTACGCGCTCGAGCGGCTCTATCTCGCTCGGTATCGCGATCAGAACGTGATCACGATCTCGCGGTCGACGTCCGACGACCTGCGCGGCCTCGGGTTCACCGGCCCGATTCACGTGATCCCGATGGCGGTGTCGACGCCGGCACTTCGGGCGCTCCCCGCCAGGGAGCCGGTCGGCCGCCTCGTTTCGGTCGGCCGCCTCGTACCCTCGAAGCGCTTCGACCACGTCATCCGCGCGTTCGCGCTGGTCCGCGAGCGAGTGGCTGCCGCGACTCTGACCGTCGTCGGAGACGGTCCTCAGGAGCGAGAGCTGTCGGAGCTCGCAGACGCGCATGGCCTGGGAAGCGCGATCCGGTTCACCGGTCGCGTGCCCGAGGCAGAGAAGCGGCGGCTCCTCCAAGCCGCGGACCTGCTCGTCGCGGCCTCCGTCCGAGAGGGCTGGGGCCTCACGACCACCGAGGCCGCGCGTCTCGGGACGCCTTCCGTGGTCTACGACGTCCCGGGCTTCCGCGATTCGGTCATCCACGAGAGAACCGGGCTTCTGACGCCCCCGAACCCCGATTCGCTCGCCGACGCCGTCGTCCGTACCCTCGGCGATCGCGCCCTCTACCTGTCTCTGCGGGAGCAAGCCTGGCGGGCCTGGCGCGACCTTTCGTGGGATCGCACCGCCGCCGCGTTCGAGCGCGCACTTCCACGAGCAGACGGTTAGCGCGACCGCCTGCGACGCGCGAATGCCAGGCTGAGCCCGGCCGCCCCCGCCGCGAACTCCAGGCTCTTCATAAACATCATCCCGGCGGCAACTCCGGGCTCGCTCGCGAGCTCGCGCCAGTGGCGAACGAATGCCGGCCTGATGAGTCGAAGCTGGCGGCGCGCGAGCCCGGGATGACGGCGGATGTACGCCCCCATCGAGCCGCCGTAGTGGAACTTCTTCGAAAGCGTGTGCCTCAGGCGCAGCGCGCCCTCGTCGTGGTGAATGTACGCCGACGTTCGCACCACGTGCGCACCGGCCAGGCGCGCCCGCTCGTGAAGGTCCCAGTCCTCGGGCCCCGCAGGAAGGTGTTCGTCGAATCCGCCGAGCTCGAAGAAGAACGCACGAGGGAAGAAACGCGCCGCCTCGATCGTCTCCTCGCCGACATAACAGCTCCGCTCGAGCGCCTTGCAGCGTGCCCAGAAGCCTGTTCCCACGCTGAGCTCGGGAATGACGGCGATGGTCCTCCCGGCCGGATCCGCGCTTGCGGCCTCGAGACACTCGCTGACGACGTTCGGCTCGAGGACCATGTCGCTGTCGACAAAGAGCAGGTAGTCGCCGCTGCTCGCGCGGGCACCCGCGTTTCGCTGGGCGCTTCGCTCGGGCCCGAGTGAGAGAAATCGGTCGACCAGCGGCGCCACGAGCTCCGGGGTTCCATCGCTCGAGTGGTTGTCGACTCCCACGAGTTCGACGCGCTCGTCCGTCTGCGCCCGGATGCTCTCGAGGCATGCCTGGACGTGGCCGGCCGAGTTGCGCATCGGCACCACGACGCTCACAGAGGCGCGCTCGGGCGTCACGTCGCCGAGACTAGCCTGTCCTTGGCGTCGTCTCTCAGTACGATCCGCCGTGGATCGCGCCTAGGTGGAAGCTCCTGAACGTGCGTCGAAAGACTGCTCTCATCACCGGATCCAGCGGCCTCGTCGGGTCGGAGGCCGTCGTGTTTCTCGCCGAGCGCGGATGGCGCGTCCACGGCATCGATAACAACATGCGGCAGGACTTTTTCGGGCCTGACGGGGACACCACGTGGAATCTCGACCGACTTCGCCGCGAGGTAGGCGGATTCGAACATCACGAGCTCGATATCCGCGACCGTTCCGGGATCGCAGCGCTCGTGCGCGAAGTCCGGCCTCAGCTCATCTTCCACTGCGCGGCACAGCCCTCACATGACCTCGCGGCGAGGCGACCCTTCGAAGACTTCGAGATCAACGCGCTCGGGACGTTGAACCTGCTCGAGGCGGCACGCGACCACTGCCCCGACTCGCCGTTCGTCTTCATGTCGACGAACAAGGTCTACGGCGACGCGCCCAACGAGCTACCGCTGGTCGAGCTCGAGACCCGCTGGGATTACGCCGACGAGGCTCAGCGCGAGGGGATCGACGAGACATGCCGGATCGACGTGACCATGCACAGCCTTTTCGGGGCCTCGAAGACCTCCGCCGATCTGCTTGTCCAGGAATACGGGCGCTACTTCGGCATGCCGACCGCCTGCTTTCGCGCCGGCTGCGTCACCGGGGAGCGTCATGCCGGCGCGGAGCTGCACGGATTCATCTCGTATCTGGCGCGCGCGATTCGACTCGGTCGCACATATCGGATCTTCGGGTACCTGGGGAAGCAGGTGCGGGACAACATCCATTCCTACGACGTCTGCACGGCCATGCTGGCGTTCTTCGAGAATCCACGATTGGGCGCCGTCTACAACCTCGGCGGCGGAAGGGCGAATAGCGTCTCGGTCCTCGAGGCAGGTGCAAGGCTGGAGGAGCTCCTCGGGCGTCCGTTCATGTACGAGTACGTCGACGAGCCGCGCCGCGGCGACCACATCTGCTACATCACCGACCTCCGGCGCCTTCGTGGCGACTATCCCTCCTGGGGGATCACGTTTTCGCTCGAGGAGATCCTCGAACAGGTCGTGCGCGAGCCGGCGCCGGTGGCCTAGAGCTCGAAGCCGACTTTCTCCAGGGTGCGCGGCACGATCAGCTCCCAGTCGAAGCCCTTCGAGTACTCGAGCGCCTGCCGCCGCCGCCGTTGCCACTCCTCGCCTGACGCGAGCGCCCGCTCGATTCCCGCGGCAATGCCTTCGGCCGAGAATGGAACGACCTCGGCCCCGGCCTGCGCGGCGAGCTCGGCTGCATTCGGAGGCACGTCGGTGAGGACGATCGGAAGGCCGGCGGCGGTGTACGACCGGAGTTTCGACGGGTCCGCGAAACGCGTGAACGAATCCACTTCCGTGTCGTAGGGCGCGACCGCCACGGAGCCGCGCGCGACGAAGGCCTCCACGTCGCGGTGGTCGGACAGGAAGCCGACGAATCGCACCCGATCCTCGAGCCCGGCCCGTGCGACGGCCTCGCGGAGCTCGCCCTCGGTCGGCCCGCGCCCTGCGATCTCGGCTTCGAACGCGGCCCCACGGCCGGCCAGCAGCGCCAGTGCATCGATCAGCCGGCCGACCCCCTGACGGGGCACCAGGTGTCCAAGGAAGACGACCCGCTTCCTCTTCCAGCCGTCTTCGGGGGCGACGGGTAAGCGCGAGAGCCAGACGCCGACGGGCGCCACATGTGTCGGCGCCGACTCCACTGGCGTCAGGTGATGACGCTCATTTCGGCCTTCGAGCGCCGCCGAGGACAGCTCGACGCGAAGATCGACCCGCTTGCAGCAGAACGAATCCAGCCGGTCGTAGGCGCGTGTCAGCACGCCGCTGCCGAAGCGGTTCGGAACGAAGTCCACGGCCCAGTAGACGACTGCGCCCGCCCGCCGGGCCGCGCGCTGGACGAGGCCGCGGGCCGCCGCAAGATTGTTGAAGCCGATCCAGCAGTCCGTCGCCGCCGGCGCCAACGGTATGAAGGGATCCACTGCGTAGGTGGCAGGCGGCCAGGACGGAAGCTTCACGCTCCTTCTCTTGGGCTCCTGGCCCGGCTCGTAGACAGCGATCCGGTGCCAGGGCCCGTCATCTTGGTCGAGGGGGTGGTACACCGTCGTGACCCGCTTCGCGCCGCGTCCGACCAGGAACTGCCAGACACCCGACGCGGGCGGCTCGTCAGAAGCTCCGTTGCAGACGATCGTGAACGTGCTGGCAGCGACGGTGCGCATGGAAACCGCGTTAAAGCCGGGCGGCAGCGGAGCGCCCGTTCCACATCCGGGCAAGCGCGTACGGAAAGGCGATCTCGTGAATGAGGAGGACGGTGCTCGCGCAGCTGAGCGTGACGATCACGATCGACCGCGGATTGGGATGCCACAGTGAGACGGCGGTGACCTGGGCAACAGCCGCCCCCAGCACGAGCAGCGGGAACCATGTGTTCCTCTCCGCGAAATAGACGGAGAGATAGACGTTCACGAGCGCGGCGGCTGTCATCGCGAGGCCGAACCAGGCGAGCAGGTCCGTCGCCTGCCGGAAATCCCCCCCGAGCACCCAGACGAGCAAGCTCTCCGGGACGAGGGCGAGCAGGCCGGTGACGAGAAGCGTGAGCCCGCCCGTCACCCCCACACTGGCAAGCAGGATTCGCCGGGATGTGATTCCGGCCGCGGCCCGCGTTGCCGCCTTAGGCAGGAGCACCGTCACGATCGCGCCCGGAAGGAAGAGGACCGCCTTCCCGACGAGTGCGGCTGCCGCGTAGACGCCGGCGACGTCGCTCGGGAAGAAGTAGGCAGCCAGTAGGACGTCCGTGTTCGTAAGCGAGGCGAACGCAAGCGAGCCCGCGAGGAGCAACGCCATCTGGCGCAGGTCGAGCGTCAACGGCCCCTTGCTTGGCTTGCGGCGCGCCAGATCGCGCAGGGCGAATCCGGCAATCACGACCGCCAAGAACCCTGCGAGCGTGTTCACCAGCAGCGCTCCGACGGCGCCAAACCCGAGGAGAAGGGCGGGCACGACCAGAACAGGCCTCGCCAGCCCGGACGCACCATAGGTCACTCCGAGCGCCCCGAACCGAAGCGTTCCCTGAAGAACGCCGTAGAGGACGACCGCAACGATCGCGAAGAACAGTCCGCTGATCCCTGCCAGCACGATCGCGTTCGACTCGATGTTCAAGAGCTCGCGGATCGGCACGACCAGCACGGCCCCGATCGTCACGATGATCACGCCAACGATGGCAGCGAGACGGACCGCGCGTCGCAGCAGCATCCCCACCGCGTTCGGCGAAGGCAGCTGCGCGGCCTCCCGCGCGAGCAGGCTCTGGATGCTCACGAGCGGTAGCGAAACGACCGCAAACAGGGCCAGCATCGCGGCGACGTCGCCGTACACCCGCGAGCCGAGATAGCGAACGCAGGCGATGTAGTAGATGTAGGTGGCGCCGTTCAGGACGAGTGTCGCGACGGACAGAAGCGCGCCGGCTCGAACCCCGTGAGAGGCACGGCCTCTTGCGACCAGGCCCCGCAGGCCGAATCGCCGGCCGCCGGAAGCTTCAGACGTCGCCATCGAAGCGGCCACGATAGACGGGTTGGCTCTCACGACGAAAGACGGCGCTGAGTTGCAGCGCGCCGATCCGACGATCCTCGGCGCGTCGATCGAGGCCTTCCAGGCGCCACCACATCGACGACCGCTGCTCGCGCATGGTGCGGAAGAGCTTGGTTCCGGCGAACTGGAGGAGCTTCACCGGATGCGCGCTGTAGCTGGTCCGGACATGCTCCAGGCCGGCCTCTGCACAAAGCTCGACGAGCCGCCGCTCGTCGTAGTGCCGTTTATGTCCGATGCGGCGGTCGTGCCACCAGTAAATCGGCCATACGGGGGGCGGCATATACCGGTAGGCGTGTGGGACCGTCAGCCAGACGAGCCCTCCGGGCCGCACGACCCGCGCCAGCTCCGCCACGGTTTGCCGGTCGTCGTCCAGATGCTCGAGGAGAGCGACGGCACTTGCCGCCGAGAAGGCGTGTTCGGGAAACGGAAGTGCCTCCGCCGCGCAGACAACGAAGGCCGCGGGCCCATCTACGCCCTCCTGGCGCGCGAAACGCCGTGCCGCGGTCACGCCTTCGACAGAGAGGTCGCACCCGACAGAGGCGACCCCCAGCCGAGCAGCTTCGATCACCGTCGCGCCGGAGCCTCCGACTCCGACGTCCAGGTAAGGCTCACGGTCTTCCGCAAGTCCGAGCGCCCCGAAGATGCGTTCGATGAACGAGAGCCTCCAATTCTCCGGCTCATAGCGTTCGTAGTTCTGGAACTCGGTGTCGAAGTACCGCCGCTGGTGCTCGTGCTGATCCGAAAGTGCGCCGGAGAGAAGAATCGGTACGCCTTCGTGGATCGGATACGCAGCACCGCAAGACGCGCACGTCAGCGACCCGTCGTGAGATAAGAGCACCGTCTTGCACCGCGGGCAAACGAGTGCGACGCTCACCAATGGATCGTAGTCAGGTCAGGCGCCCACCTAACTAGAGTCGCGAGATCTCCTCGACGGGCTTCCAGCAACTCGCCGAACCCTGTTTCTCCGTTGTCGTCGCGAGCTCCGATCGACGACCCAATCTCGAGCTCGTCCTGCGCGGTCTCGAACTGCAGACAACGGTGGAGTTCGAGGCCGTTGTCGTCGACGACGGCTCGCATGACGGGACGGCCGAGCTGGTCGACGAGCTGGGGCGGACACGCGGGTGGTCCGGCGAACGCCTTCGGTGGGTCAGCACCGGCCTCACGCCCCGCGGGCTCAGTCGCGCGCGCAACGTAGGGGTGGCCAACGTAGCGCCGTCGGCGACGCACGTCGTGACGCTCGACGCTGACGTGGTTCTCGAACCGCAGGCGATCGAGCGTCTTGCACGAGCGAGCGCTCGCTATCCAAATGCAGCGGTCTTCTGCGTCGTGAATTGGCTCCCGCCCGGGGCGCGCCGATCGGTGGAAGCGGCGCTTCGTCTCGGTCGCGCCGAGCTCCTTCGCGAGCTCGTCCCGGATGCGATGCCGAAGCGTGTCGAGGGGACGATCGTCGGGCCCGACCCGCGCCCCGAGGCGATCTTTGCGTCCGCGGGCGAAGCTCATCCCAAGCCGCTCGATCCTGCAATGGCTCTGAACACCTTTTGTGCCATTCCTTTGAGCGCTCTCGCAGCCGTTGACGGTTGGGACGAGGCGCTGGTCGGCTACGGCTACGAGGACATGGAATTCGGGGCGCGCCTCCGACGAAACGGAACGGCTGCGGTTTACCTTGCCGACGCCGTCGGCTTCCACCTCTGGCACCCAAAGAACTGGCCCCGAGCTGCGGTCGAGGCTGAGCGGAATCTCGACTACGTCCTTCGTCGGCTCGGCCTCGACGCGATACCCGACACGTACGCCGACTGGAAAGTGTGGTGGCACTATCACCGCGAGCGCGGAGGTTCAGTCTGGGTGGTCGATCGTCGCTACTACGCGGTCAACCGGAGGAGGACGCACGGGCTCCGGCTCCCGGACTCCACCTGGATCGTGAAACTGGGCCACGAGGCAGCTGCAGTTCAGCCGGCGACGAAGCGGCATCTCGCAGCCCTCGAAGTGATGGGGCCACCCCGGAATCTCTCGATATCGCGCGTTCCCCACGTCGAGCCACTGCCAGATACCGGGCCCGGTGCGGCGGCTAGCATCGGGCGATGATTGCCTCCAAAGGCGTCAACGTGGTCGGCTTCTTCCGCGCCGAGTTCGGCCACGGCGAGGCGGGGCGCCGGATACTCGCCGGGATCGAGCGCGCCGAGCTGCCGCACGCCACGATCACGGTCAAGACGCCGCACCACCGGGAGAAGCATCCCTTCACCGCCCGGGGCGATCGGCCCATCTATCCGGTCAACATCGTCTGCCTCAACCCGGAGCACATGCTCGAGTTCGCTCAGCGCGGCGGCGCCGCGCTCTTCCTCGATCGCTACACCGTCGGCGTCTGGTGCTGGGAGGCGAGCCGGCTCCCGGATTCGTACCAGCCCGCCTTCGATCTCGTCGACGAGATCTGGGTCGCGAGCGAATACGGAGCAGGGATCCTCGGCGAGGCGACGGACAAGCCTGTCCGGGTCTTTCCGATGCCGGTCGAGGTCGCCGCTCCCCCGGCGCGGACGAAGACGGAGCTCGGGTTACCGCAGGACGCCTTCGTCTTCCTCTTTGCCTTCGACTTCTTCAGCACGTTAGAGCGGAAGAACCCGTTCGGGTTGATCGACGCGTTCAGCCGTGCGTTCGCGCCGAACGAGGGTCCGGTCCTCGTCATCAAGACGATCAACGGCCGCAAGCAGCCGGGCGAGCTACGCCGGCTGGAGCAGGCCGCAGCTGACCGGCCCGACATCACGGTGGTCGACGAGTACCTGTCGGGGGACGACATGCGGGCGCTCATCGCCGCCGCCGACTGCTTCGTGTCCCTGCACAGGAGCGAAGGGTTCGGGTTCTCGCTCGCCGAGGCAATGGCGTACGAGAAGCCCGTGATCGCAACGGGCTTCTCAGGGAACCTCACGTTCATGGACGAGTCAAATAGCTATCTCGTCGGGTACGGGCTGACGCCCGTGCCGCCCGGGCTCGCGAACTACCCGGCCGGGGCGCTCTGGGCCGACGCCGATCCGGACGACGCCGCCACGGCTATGCGACGCGTCGTCGCGAACCCCGAGGAGGCCCACGAGCGCGGCCGCCGCGCGCGTGAGACGATCCTTCGCAATCATTCGCTCGATGCCACGGGTCGCTTCGTTGGCGAGCGCGCCGCGGCGATCGCACGCCTCCCGGCCAAGGAGCATCGCCCCGAGTCTCCTGCCGAGCGCGCGGCCCGCTACCTGGCAGTCGGCCCGAGCCTCGGCTGGGACCTGCCCTCGGGCCATTTCGGCGGTCTCGGCGTCTTCGCGAGGAAGCTCCTGCTCCGCGTCCTGCGCCCGTACCTCGTCCGGCACCGGGAATGGGAGTCGCTCGTCGTCGAGCAGCTCCGGGCGAACGAGCGGACGATCTCGAATCTCACGAAGAGGCTGGACGCGCTCGAGCGCGCAGAGCGCGACGGAACTGACGCCGCTATCGCGCCGGCACGTAGTCGAAGCGAAGGAACCTGATCCCGAGGGTCCGCGTGTCGCCGTCCCCAGGGAGGACCTGCGCGGGCACGGCAGTCGGGCTGACGATGAAGTTGACGGCGCACATGCCGTGCGCTCGCCGGGGTAGCGGTACGGAGAACGTCCCCGCGCGCGTCGTGCGCACAGTCGTTTGCGCAATCGTCTTGCCGTGGAGCTGCGCGGCAAGGGCCTGGATACCGCGTTGAAAGAGGCCGGGATCGGAGAGCACGTGCGCCCGAAGGACACCGCCGCGGCATCCGTACTGCGTCCAGAGTGCGGCTCCTCCCGACCAGCGGTCGGGATAGAGGCCCAGGAGCGTTCCCTTGATCCGCAACGGCCCGCTCGTCTCGTAGAGGGTCATACCGGTGCGACTGTCGCGCGCGAGCGGGCGACCATCCGGCACCACTTGATAGTTGGACAGGACGTATCGGTGGCGAACGTGGTGGCCGGCCTGGTCCGTGAGGACTCCGTCCGGCGTCGACGTCAACTGCTCGCCTGCTAGCCCGTCGTAAGGACCGGCGAGCCTGTAAACGGTCCGGACGCTCCGATTGAAGAACTCGTTCTCCCAGTAGGGGAGGGCCCCGGACGCGGACCCCCCGTTGACGAGGAGCGCGACATTCGTGTCCGGTCCGACTTGCCGGTCGACCCAGTCGCGCTGCACGGTAATGCCTGCCCCGATCGCATCGCGCGAGGCCCGGTCAACCCAAAGCTGGATCGGGCGGAGTTCGATGTAGCCGTAGTACACGACCACTACGGCCGGCAGGATCCAGGCAACGCGGGGGCGGACGATCACGGCGATGATCGCGCCGGCAATCGCTGCTGCTCCAACAGCGACGCCAACGCTGGCTGGAGTCAGCCGCTGAGCCGTCTCTTGCGCAAAGAGGGGCACAAGCGCGAAGGCGTCGTGGACGACATCCGTCGTGATCAGCTGGCTATACGGAACAAGCGTGGCCAAACCGGCACCTAGCGCGACAGCGACACCGGTCCGAGCAGGCGGCCGCGGTAAGCCGCGCTCGATCCACGCCATCAGCGCCACGAAGAACAGCGGCGCGATTTCGAACATGTAGCGCTCCTCGATCCGCTGACCCACCACATCGGTCGCGTAGATGCCGGCGGTCGCAACGAAGACGCCGACGAGCCCGACCGACGACGCTGCGAAAGCCCGCAGGGCAGGGGATTGCTCGCGCGGCGCGAGAGCGAGCCCAACGATCACGACGAGCGCGACGAAAGGGATGATGCCGAGGTAGAGGTCGAGCTCTCCGAAGTGCTCCAGGATCCAGCGCAGCGTTGGCCCGAGCGGCCGGTGCATGGAGATGACGCCGGCGTTCGTGCCGAGAATAGTGCGCACCGGCCGCCCGCGCGCGACCTCGTAGCCGACGACTGCGATGACCCCGAGCACGAGGATCGCAAGCGAGACGCGGAACCGAAGCACGTCGCGGAGGAAGGCCCGCCCACTGAGTCTCGGGCCGCCCCAGGCATTCGCAACGCAGACGATCACGAGGGCGATCACGAAGGCTCCGAGCAGGATCACTCCCTGCGCTCGCGCCAGGAAGGCGAGCACGGTGAAGGCGAAGAACGCGAGCTGCCTCAGCAGCGTCGGCCGCTCGAGCAGCAGGACGAGCCCAGCAGACGCGGCCATAACGGCTGGGTAGAAAGCGTTTTCGGAGAGGAGCGCGTTGGTGTACGCCAGCGAGGGGATTGCCACCGCGAAAAAGGCGGCGACGAGCGCGAGCCCGGGCCGCATCAGCCGACGGGCGATCAAGTAGGTCGGGATCGCCGCGAGTGACATCAGCAGTGCATTGATCAGCTTCGCAGCGACGTACGCATGCGATGGCGACTTGAAGATCGCCCAAGCCGGCGCGAGCAGGGTCGGGTAGAGAACGCCGAACCCGTTCCGCCCAGGGGACTGACGGATCGCAAAGTGCCCGTGCTGCCCGAGGCTTCGCGCCAGGTCTGCAAAGACGATCTCGTCCTGGAAGATCCACGGCGCGTGGACACCCAACGAGAGCAGGAACCGAAACAGCGTCGAAAGCCCGACAATCGCCGTGAGCCAGCCCCATGCAGGAACCGTGCGGGCGGCCGTGACGCTCCAATCTCTGACGTCGCTCCAGCGCGGCTCGGGCTCCTCCGCCCGCGATGCTTCTCTGATGTTCACGTCAGGCCGGCTAGCCGTGCGTCCTCGAGCTTCCACTCACCTCGCCCGGCGCAGCCCGAGGATCGAAAGCAGGAAGGACGAGAAGAACGTCTGGATGCCGACGATCAGGAGCGTCGCTGCAAGCAATGCGAGCCGCGTCTGCGAGAGCGCGCCCGCGCCGCTCGCGATCCAGCTCGCGATGATCCCGCCGCCGACCGCGAGGCCGGCCAGGATCAGCGCAGCGCCGCCAAGCAGCCCGTGCTCGAGCTTCACGCGCGGCCGGATCCTCTCGAACCATGCGTCGCGCTCGCCGAGCACGTAGACGCCGTAGGCGCGCGCGCAGAGCCCGAGCGCGAGGATCTGCGTCCCGACGATCGTCAGCAGCGAGCCGCCGATCATCGTGTGGACATCCCAGCTGCGGCCGAAGACGCTGACCTGTGCGAGAGCGATCGCCATGATCAGGATCCCGAGGCCGGCGAGGACGGCGCCGGGGATCAGAAAGAGGTGGGTCGGGCTGTGGACGAGTAGGAAGCGGAGATGCCGCCATCCGTCGCGGAAGCTCGACAGCTTCGACTCCCCCTCGCGCGGGTGGTACTCGATCGGGATCTGCGCGATCGCGAGCTCCTCCTTGGAGGCGCGGATCACCATCTCGGACGCGAACTCCATTCCGGTCGTCTGCAGGTCGAGTCGCGGCAGAACGTCGCGCCGCAGCGCCCGCATGCCGCAGTGGGCGTCCTTGACGCCGGTGTCGTAGAAGAGGTTCAGAACGCCGGTCAGGACGGGGTTGCCAACGTAGCGGTGCAGCCAGGGCATCGCGCCCGGCTTGATGTTGTCCATCCGGTCGCCGATCACGAGCTCTGCGCCGCCCTCGAGACGCTCCAGGAAGCGCGGGATGTCGTTGAAGTCGTAGGTGAGGTCGGCGTCTGCCATGACGATGTATGCGCCCCGCGCCGCCGCGAAACCGGCGAGGTAGGCGCTTCCGTAACCGCGTCGCTGCTCGTGGACGACCCGTGCGCCGGCGCGCGCGGCCAGCTCGGCGCTGCCGTCCGTCGACCCGTTGTCGACGACGATGACCTCGCCGGGGATCTCGTTGTCGTCGAGCACATTCCTGGCCAGCTCGACGCAGCGCTCGATCGACGCCGCCTCGTTCAGGCACGGGATCACGACCGAGGCGAGGAGGTGCGTCGCCTCGGTGGGCGCCGGTGAAACGGTCGGCGAGGAGGGGTCGGTGACCGACGCCATCGGCCAAAGCGTACGGCGTTTCTCCTGCAGGCGCGGTTGTTCCTAAAGCAACCTTTACAACGCGGCCATCTGCGAACCTGGCGCCGACCATGCGCATCTGCGTCGTCTACGACTGCCTCTACCCCTACAGCATCGGAGGGGCGGAACGCTGGTACCGCGCCCTTGCCGAGCGCCTCGCCGCGGCCGGGCACGACGTCACTTACCTAACCATGCGGCAGTGGGCCCATGGCAAGCATCCGGCCGTCCCCGGCGTCGACGTCGTGGCGGTCGGTCCGCGCATGCACCTCTACACGGGCCTGCGGCGGCGGATTCTTCCGCCACTCGCGTTCGGGCTCGGTGTCCTCATGCACCTGCTCCGGCACGGACGGCGCTACGAGGTCGTGCACACGGCCTCATTCCCGTACTTCTCTCTCCTCGCGGCGGGCGCGGCGCGGCGGCTCGGCCGCTACAGGGTCTTTGTCGACTGGCACGAGGTCTGGACGAAGGAGTACTGGCGCGACTACCTCGGCCGGCTCGGCGGCGCCGCCGGCTGGCGGGTCCAGCAGCGCTGTGTACGCGTCCGCCAGCAAGCGTTCTGCTTCTCGCGGCTCCACGAGCGGCGCCTCCGCGAGGAAGGCTTCCGCGGCGAGGTGACGCTGCTCGAAGGTGAGTACACCGGCGACCTCAACGGACACGAGCCGCTTCCGCCGTTGCCGCTCGTCGTCTTCGCGGGCCGCTTGATCCCCGAGAAACGGGCACCGTCGGTCGTGGCGGCGGTCGCGGAGGCGCGCAAGCGCCTGCCGGAGTTGCAGGCGAGAATCTTCGGTGACGGGCCGGAGCGCGAGGCCGTGCTGCGCACGATCGCCGAGCTCGGCGTCGGCGACGCCGTCGACGCACCCGGGTTCGTGGAGGTGGACGAGGTCGAGTCGTCGATGCGCGAAGCGCTCTGCCTGCTGCTTCCGTCGCGGCGTGAGGGCTACGGGCTCGTCGTCGTCGAGGCCTCGGCCGCGGGGACGCCGAGCATCGTCGTCCGCGATCCGGACAACGCGGCGACAGAGCTCGTCGACGACGGCGAGAACGGCTTCGTCGCTGCGAGCGCGAGCCCCGAGGACCTTGCGGCCGCGATCGTTCGCGTCGACCAGGCCGGCGATGACCTGCGCCGCTCGACAGCGGCTTGGTTCCGGCGGAATTCGCGGCGGCTTTCGCTCGAGAGCTCGCTCGAGAAGGTGCTCGCCGCCTACCGGGCCGACGGCTGATGCCTTCGAAGATCGACGTCGTAGTCCCGTCCTTCAATCACTGGGAGCTCACTCAGGCGTGCCTCGAGGACCTCGCTGCACAGACCGTCGAGTACCGGGTGATCGTGTCGGACGACGGCTCGTCGGACGGCACGCCGGCGCGCGTCCGCGAGGCCTTTCTGGACGCCACGGTCGTCGAGAGCGAGCGGAACAGCGGATTCGCGGTCGCGTGCAATCGCGGTGTCGCGGCCGGCGCCGGCACCTTCGTCGTGCTGCTCAACAACGACGTCCGTCCGCGACCCGACTTTCTCGAGCGCCTGGTGGCGCCGTTCGAGCGGGACGACCGGATGGGGTCGGTCGCGGCGCTGCTCGTACGGCCCGACGAGCAAACGATCGACAGCGTCGGGCTCGCCGCTGACGCGACGTTCGCGGGCTTCCCGCGGCTCGCAGGGCTTCCCGTTTCCGAAGCCGGGCGCGAGCAACCGGCGCTAGCCGGCCCGTCGGGTGGGGCCGCCGCCTATCGCCGGGCCGCCTGGGAGGCGGTCGGGGGACTCGACGAGGCGATCTTCTTCTACATGGAGGACCTCGACCTCGCGTTACGGCTGCGCGCAGCCGGCTGGAAGACCGCGGCCGCCCCGGGGGCTGTCGGCGTCCACCTCGGCTCGGCGACCGCCGGCGCACGGTCGGCGCCGATGCGGTTCAACAGCGGCTTTTCGCGCGCGTACCTGCTACGGCGTTACGGCGTGCTGAGGACGCGACACGCCCCACGCGCGGTGGCAACCGAGGCGCTCGTCGCGCTTGCCGACCTCGCGGTCTCCCGCGACCTCGCAGCCGCACGCGGCCGGCTCGCGGGCTGGCGCGCCGGCGGCCCCGCACCGCGGGGGCGACCTCCGAGCGACGCCGTCGAGCAGCAGATCGACTTCGTCGAAAGCCTCCGGCTCAGGTGGCAGGACGTCAGGGGGAGTGCTCGGCGAACGCGCGCCGATACACCTCGATCGTCTCGCGGGCCGTCCGCTCCCAGCTGAACTCCGCGGCTCTCGCGCGTCCGCCGACGGCCAGCCGCTCGGCGAGCACTCGGTCGGCGAGCAGTCGTTCGACTGCATCTGCGATCGCCGTGACGTCGAGCGGGTCGAAGTAGAGGACGGCGTCGCCCCCGACCTCGGGCAGCGAGGACGCGTTGGACGACGCGACCGGCACGCCCCGTTCCATCGCCTCCAAGATGGGCTGGCCGAAGCCTTCGGCAAGCGACGGGAAGACGAAGCACGCGGCGGCCGCGTAGAGCCCTTCGAGGTCGGGATCCGGGATCCAGCCCAGTGTCCGGACCCGCTCTCCCAAGCCCAGCCGCTCGATCGCCGCGCTCAGCGCGTGCTCGAACGCAGTCCGGTAGCCCGGCAGGACGAGCAACGGCGCCGGTTCGGACTGAACGCGCGCAAAGGCCTCGAGCAGGCGGACGAGGTTCTTGTGCGGGCGACGAGCCGAGACGCTGAGGACGATCGGCGCCTCGCCGAGCGAGTAACGGCGCCGGAGCTCGTCTTCGGGCGTCGCCGGACCCGGCGGCAGGCCCCCTGCCGAATGGATCGCGTCGACGCGGAGGGCGGGAACGCCGAGCCGCGCGACCACGTCCCGCTTGGCCGCCTCGGACGGCGTGACGATCCGATCCGCCGTCCGGGCCGCGAGCGGCACGAGGATTCGCATCCCGCGCCGCATCGCTGCCGTGTGCGCGTCGGGATGCGTCGCATAGATGACGTCGTGAATCGTGACGACGCTCGCGCAGCCAGGCCGCCTGGGAGCTGTCGTGCCAAGGCTGTGCAGGAGGTCGATCCCCTCGCGGCGCACGAGCCGTGGCAGCACCACCTGCTCGACGGCGACACGTCGGAAGCGATTCGCGGTCGACCCGGCGACCACCGATCGCACGCCCGCCCCGAAAGGCTCGGGGCCGAGCCGCTCGCGCGTCTCGCGCCCGACGAACGCAACGAACTCCAGCTCCCGCGCCTCCATTGCCAGCGCCGGCACTAGTCGCCGCACGTACGTCTCCATCCCGCCGGTCTCGCCAGGGACGAGGAAGAGCGCGTTCAGCCCGATCCGCCGCAAGGTCGCCACGGCAGGGATCATGTCGCGGGGCGCCGCGCAACCGCCGCGATAGCCTCATCGGATCGCTTCCAGAACGTCACCCGCGCCGCGGCGCCTCCGGGAAACGATCCGAGACTGGGCGACCGAGCACTCCGTGCTTGCCCGCAGGATCCTCTGGGGCCGTGCCCAGCACCGGTCGGCCTTTGTCGACCGCTACCTGGGCGGGCTGACCGGGATAGAGATCGGCGGTGCTGCTCACAACGACTACGGGCTCGACGCGCTCAACGTCGATCGTTTTGGAGAGATGGACACGATCTACAAGCAGGAGGAGTGGCGACTCTCCGGCCGCAAGCGGCCGGTTGACGTCGTGGCGCCCGGGGACGACCTTCCCTTTGCCGACGGCGCCTTCGACTTCGTCTTTGCTTCCCACGTGATCGAGCACTTGGCCGATCCCATCCGCGCGCTGCAGGAATGGATCCGCGTGGCGCGGAAGTACGTCATCTTGGTAGTCCCTCATCCGGACCGCACATTCGACCGCGGTCGGGAGTTGACGACGACCGCCGAGCTCCTCGACCGGCACGAACGCGGCGCGACCGCCGAAACCGAGGGTCACTGGTCGGTCTGGACGCACGAGAGCTTCCTAGGGCTCTGCAGTGATCTCGGCGTAGAGGTCGTCGACAGCCTCGACCCGGACGACAAGGTCGGAAACGGCTTCATGGTCGTGATCGACGCCAGCCGCTGAGCAGACGATGACCCTCGCCCGCCGGGTCGCGTGGAACACAATCGCCCAAGCTGCGGCGCGAGTCGGCACCCTCGCGCTCGCGGTCCTCGTCACCGTCCTGCTGACGCGGCATCTCGGCGTCTCCGGCTACGGCGTCTACGTGACGGTCACCGTCTACGTCCCGTTCTTCGCGCTCTTCTTCGATTCCGGGGTCACGACGCTCGTCGTTCGCTCGCTCTCGACCGACCCGAAGCGGACGGACCTCTTCCGCGAGGCGCTCGGCCTGCGCGTCGTGCTCGCGTTCCCTGTCGCGGCACTCGCGTACGGGCTCGCCTGGGCCTTGTACGGCGGCGCCGGAGACGCCGCGATCCGCCAGGGGATCGCCATCGCCCTCCCGATCATCCTCTTTTCCTCGGTCGCTTCCACCCTGAGTGCCCTCTTCCAGGCCCGTCTCCAGATGGATCGGGTCGCGGTCGCCGAGATCGCGGGACAGATCGTCGGCGCCGGGCTGATCGTCGCCGTCGTCGCGGGCGGTGGGTCGCTCAACGAGGTGATCGCGGCGGTGGTCGCCGGCATTTTTGTCTACGCACTGCTACTGGCCCTGCTCGCAGCACGGCAGACGTCGATCGTGCCGATCTTCCACCCCGCGGCCTGGGCGGCGCTCCTCCGCGAGGCGCTGCCCCTCGGCCTGGCCCTGATGATCTCGGCGCTCTACTTTCGAGCGGACGCACTGCTGCTCTCGATCCTGAAGGGCTCGCACGCGGTCGGTATCTATGGCGTCGCCTACCGCCTGCTAGAGGCGCTGATCGCGTTCCCGGGCTTCTTCTACATCTCGGTCTTCCCCCTGCTGTCGCAGGCCTACGCCCGGCGCGACTTCGACAACCTGCGTGAGGTGACCCAACGCGCCTTCGATCTGCTGGTGCTCGCCGCCGTCCCCGTTGTGGTCGGGACCATCGTCGCCGCTCCCGAGATCGTCAGCGCCCTGGCCGGGCCG
>Ga0114129_10005590_pt1 | contig 17786 bp, 14 predicted proteins | sample RhiMetdeltSRZDD1_FD_80071 | JGI IMG/M metagenome (GOLD analysis project Ga0114129, IMG submission 80071) | Populus rhizosphere microbial communities from Tennessee, USA - Rhizosphere MetaG P. deltoides SRZDD1 (version 2) (version 2) | ecosystem: Host-associated > Plants > Roots > Rhizosphere >...
GGACCGCCGTGAGCCGCTGCAGAACCGGGGAGGACGGTACGACGCTCAAACGTCGAACCTCTCCGAAAGCGCTGCCCAGGTCTCGCGAAAGAGCGCGGCCACCGGCTGACTCGCGTCGAGCACCCGCACGCGCGCCGGCTCTCTCTTCGCGATGCGCAGGTATGCGCGCCGGACGTCCTCGTGAAACTCGAGCTCCGCCTTCTCGAACCGGCCGACGGTGCCGCGCCCGCGGCGATGCGCTCGCGCGAGGCCTTCGCGCGGCTCGAGGTCGTAGAGAAGGGTCAGGTCCGGCACGAGCCCGTCGCGCGCGAGCTCGTCGACCTTCCGGACGAGATGGCGGTCCAGGCGTCGGCCCACCTGCTGGTAGGCCTCCGTGGCGTCGGAGAAGCGGTCGCAGAGAACGAAGAGCCCGCGCGCGAGCGCCGGGCGGATGACTTCGAGAACGTGTTGGCGCCGGTCGGCTTCGAAGAGGAGCCACTCCGTGACCGAATCGAGCTCCCGGTGCGCTTTCTTCATGAGCACGCCGCGCAGGATCCGCCCGATCCGGGTGCCGCCCGGCTCGCGCGTGGCGAGAATCGGACGGTGTTTCCTGCGGAGGCGGGCGGCGGCGAGCTTCAGCTGGGTGGATTTGCCGGCGCCTTCGACCCCTTCGAACGTGATGAACGGCATGAGCCGTCGAAGAATAAACGAGGCGGAGCAGCCGTGCTCGGAAGGCTCGGCTAACATTGCCTTCTTTTGAGCGTATCCGCTCCCATGAAGAGGTCCGCGGGGTTCGCCTGGTCGGCGCGGACGCTCTATCTCGCGATCGGGTTCGCCGGCCTGGCGCTGGCGGTCACCTCGATCGCCGACATGTTCGCGCCCCGCCCCTACGACGGGATCGTTCCCGTGCCGTACAGCCGCAAGGGGATTGCGGTCCGGGCAGTGGTCTCCGGCGGGCCCGCGGACAGAGCCGGTATCCGCGCAGGGGACTGCGTCCTCGGAATCGGAAAGCGGATGGTCGACTCGAGCTCCGATGCCTCGGCCGAGCTTCGAAAGCACGCGATCGGCGAAACGGTTCGTTATATCTACCGGCGCGGGCCGTGCACCGCCGAGGCGACCAGCGATCTGCCCATCGTTCCCGTCCGGCTTTCCTCGGAACGGCTCGGGGGAACGACCTATCTCTACGCGGCGGCGCTCGGCTTCCTCTTCTTCTTCATCGGCTTCTTCGTGTTCAACCGGCGCCCGGAGGACCGCGCGGCTCGGATCTTCTTCCTGCTCTGCGTCCTTTTCCTGCTCTTTTTCGTCTGCCGGCTTCGGCCCGCTTCCTACTGGTGGATCGACCTGTTTGTGCAGAACACGGGAACGGTGTCGCTGTTTCTGCTCCCCGCGGTCTTTCTCCACTTCTTCCTGATCTTTCCTCGCCCCAAGGAGTTCGCGTTCGCAAAGCCGGACGAGTGGACGGGCGAGCCTCCGCCCCGCTGGAAAGAGCGGCTGCAGGACTTTCTCTCGGCGAGCCCCGGCCTCTTCTACCTTCTCTATTCGATTCCACCGGTCGTCTTTCTTTACGACGTTTTGCGGCAGCTTCGCGGCAACCGCGTTGCAATTCTCTCGGGCGCGCCCCTCTCCTCATGGGTCCTTCTCGGCGATTACCTGGTCCTCGGACTGATCGCGCTCGCTCACTCCGCCTTCACGCTGCCGGACGCTCGGGAGCGGAGGCAGGCTTTCCACGTCTTCATCGGCACGATCCTCGGGACCGCTCCGTTCGTGCTCTTCGGGATCGTGCTCCCGTCGGCGTTCAACATCGAGGACTACGTCTTCTACGGCATCGTCCCGATGATCTTCATCCCGCTGACGTTCGCCTACGCGATCGTGCGTTTCCAGATGTTGAACGTGCGCGTGATCGTGCGGCGCACGTTCCTGTACGCCGCCACGACGGCGATCCTGCTCGGCCTCTACGCGCTCGCGGTCGCGATGGCGAACGTCATCTTCGCCGAGTCGAGGCTCTCGTCTTCGCCGCTCTTCAACTTCGGATTCTTCCTCGTCGGCATTTCGCTCTTCGAGGTTCTTCGGCGCCGATTGCAGACGCCGCTCGACAAGCTCTTCTTCCGCGAGAAGTTCGACTATCAGAAGGCGCTACTCGACATGAGCGAGGCGATCACGGGCGAGCTCGACCTCGGCCGAATCGCGGACTTCCTGACCGGACGGGTGGCCGCGACGATGCGGCTCGAGAAGGCGTCGGTGTGGCTGCGCGACGAACGGGGCTGGCTGGAGCGCCGCGGCCGGCGCGAGGAGCGGTTGTCTCCGTCGGCGGAGGTGCGCCGGCTCCTGCGAGCCGAGGGGAAGCCCGCCGTGCCGGAGGACCTCCGGGAGCGACTCACGGATACGGAGAGCGTTGCGTTCTGCGACGGCGTCATCGCCGAAGGTTTCCGTCTGCTCGTGCCGCTCGCCTATCGAGAGCGGATCATGGGGATCCTCGCTTTGAAGGAGAAGCTCTCCGGAGAGCGTTTCGATCGGGACGACCAGACGCTCCTTTCGACGCTGGCGAATCAGTCCGCCCTGGCGATCGAGACCGCGATCCTTCACGACGAGATGACGCGCCAGGCGGAGCTGCGGCGCGACCTCGAGATCGCGAGGGACATCCAGACGAGCCTTCTGCCGCGTTCACTGCCGGAGGTCGCGGGCTTCGCTTTCCTGGGCGGCAGCCTCCCGGCCAAGGTCGTCGGCGGAGACTTCTACGATTTCATTTCGTTCGACGACCGCCGGCTCGGAATCGTGATCGGCGACGTCTCCGGCAAGTCGGTGCCCGCTTCGCTCCTGATGGTCGCCTCCAAGGAGATCGTCTATTCCCGCGCGCTCACCACGCGCGACCCGGGAAGGCTCTTCCAGGAGTCGAACCGGCGCATCTACTCGATCAAGCGGCGCATGTTCGTGTCGCTCGGGTACTTTCTGCTCGACCCGGACGCGATGAGCCTGCGGTACGCCATCGGGGGCCAGCCCCTTCCGATGATCTTCCGGCCCGGAGACGGCGGTCCGCGTTTCCTGGATCCGCCCGAGCACCGGCTGCCGCTCGGGGCATTCAAGGAGGTGCCATACGACACCCGGGAGATCTATCTGAAGCGGGGAGATCTTCTGTTTTTCTACACGGACGGGTTCACGGAGGCGATGGACGAGGGAATGAACCCTTTCGGGGAGGAGCGGATCATGGAATCGCTCTCCTCCCGCCGTGATGCCTCCTTGGACGACATCGCCCGCGGCCTTCTCTCGGACATTCGGACCTACGTCGGGGGGGCCGAGCAATACGACGACATGACCTTCCTTTTCATGAGGGTCGAATGACGCCCGATCGCCGCCCGGGTCGGTCCCCCGGGAAGGGGCTCCGGTCCGACCATTCGGGAGAAGCGGCATTTCCGGACAAGTCACTCCCTTCCATCGGGTTGGAGGGGGCGCGCGCGCCTCTACCGAGCGAAACCCTCGACCCGGACCGCCGTATCATCGGTGTGCGATGACGCAGCGCCGCGCCGTTTCCCTGTTCGGTTTCCTCCTGGTCGCCGTCGCCGGGGTGGCGGCCGCCCTCTATCTCTCGAACCGGCGGGAGGTCACGACCTCCTCCGACGAAGCCTACCGGGTCTACCGCGAGGCGACCGAGAACGAGCGCCGCTTCTACTTCAAGGAAGCCCGTGTGGGCTACGCGCGGGCGCTCGAGCTCGATCCCGACTTCGCCACGGCCATGCTCGGCCTCGCGCGGATGTCGGAGCGGGAACAGGCGCGCTCCCTCGTCCGGCGGGCGGAACGGCTCAAGGGCCGCCTCACGGACCGCGAGCGCCGCCATATCGACCTGCACGTCGCGATCTACGAGAAGGGACCGGAAGAGCGCCAGAAGATCGCGCACGAAATCCTCGCGCGATATCCGGACGACTTCCGCGCGACCCACACGCTCGCGATGTACGAAATGTCGAAAGGCCGGATGGAAGAGGCGGTCAAGGTCTTCACGAAGCTTCTCGAGGCGGACCCGAACAGCGCCGACGCCTACAACATGATCGGCTACTACTACGGCTATCGGGGCGACTACGAAAAGGCGATCGAGAACCTCAAGAAGTATCAGTTCATGGCCCCCGATCAGGCCAACCCCCACGACAGCATCGGGGAAATCCAGGCCTTTTCCGGTCACTACGACGAGGCAATCTCGAACCTCAATCACGCTCTCCAGATCAAGCCGGACTTCGCGCCCGCTTTCGGCCACCTCGGGATCGCCTACGAGGGCAAAGGAGACTACGGGAAGGCGTTCGAGAGCTACTTGAAAGCGTCGGAGATCGTTCCCGAATCGGAGAAGGCCATGTACCTCGCCCTCGCCCTGCGCACCACGCTCCGCTCGGGGGACGTCGCGGCGGCCCGAAGCCTCCTGCCGAAGTTCGAGAAGGTCCCGAAAAACGAGCATACCGATATCGGGAAGCCTCTGGTTCTCGCCGCGTACGATCTGCTGGAGGGCCGCCCGGCGGAGGCCGAGAAGCGCCTCACGGAGCTGAAACCGCGGGCCGACGAATTCCTCCGGAAGATGGCGAAGAGGCCGGACTACAAGCCTTACTGGTCCGACTGGAACTGGCTGATGGCTCGCACGAAGGTCGCGCTCGGGAAGGATTCGGAGGCGATCCCGGTCCTCGCCGAAATGATCAATCCTCCGAACGGGTGGCAAGGATTCGAGGGCCGCCTGATGGTGTACGAGGCGAGGGCGCAGCTGGCGGCGATCGTCGCGAAGCGGGGCGAGCTCGACCGAGCGGAGAAGCTCCTGGAGGAAAACCACAAATGGAACCCGACCTGGGCCCCTACCCGCCCGGCGGAGCAGACGGTAGCGCAACTTCGGCGCGAGAAGGTGCTCGCATCGGCGAAGTAATGGACCGGGCGACCTCGCCTTTCGAGACCCAGCACAAGCTCCTCCTCCTCGAAACTCTCTATGACGCCGGGCTCTCGCTCGGCTCCCTGCCGAGCGAGGACGCGCTCGTGGAGGACGTCCTCGGACGAGCGGTCGGCGTGCTCGACGCCTCCCGCGGATATCTCGCGACCTTCGGCGATGGCGGGGCGCGAAAGGCGGAGGCGCGCGTCGGGTTTCCCCGCCGCCAGCCCGAGTCCGTCGTCGCGGAGGACGAGTTCCTGCGCGACGTGATGCGCTCGCCGAGCGCGCTGTCGCGCGAACGCTTCCGATTCCTGCGTACGCCCGTCTCGGCGGCGGTCGGCGTGGCGATCCGCGCCGGCGGCCGGACCGTCGGAGCGCTCGTTCTCGCGGACAAGGAACAGCGCCGCGGCGGACGCGTGTCGTTCGACGAGGACGACGCGCGGTTTCTGACTTCACTCGCCGGTCTCTCCGGAATGGCGATCGAAAACCGTCGCCACCTCGAGCGGTTGACGCGTGAGCGCGAGCGGCTCGAGGAGGAGAACCGTCGCCTGCTGGACGAGACCGGCCGCTCCGCGGCGGGTCGGCTCTTCATCGGCGACTCCCCGGCAGCGAAGCGCGTGCTGGACCTCGTGGGCCGCGTCGCGAATTCGAAGATCTCCGTTCTCCTGACGGGAGAGAGCGGTACGGGGAAAGAGCTCGTCGCCCGCATGATCCACGCGCGGAGCGATCGGACCGAAAAGCCGTTCGTTCCGATCAACTGCGCCGCTCTGCCCGAGCCGCTTCTCGAATCCGAGCTTTTCGGGATCGAACGCGGCGTCGCGACGGGCGTCGAGGCGAGGCTCGGGAAGTTCGAGGTCGCGAGCGGCGGCACTCTCTTCTTGGACGAGATCGGCGACATGCCGCTTTCGCTCCAGGCGAAGCTCCTGCGCGTCCTGCAGGAACGCGAGATCGAGCGCGTCGGCGGGCGGCGCCGTCTTCCGATCGACGTGCGCGTCCTCGCGGCGACGCACGCCCGCCTGCCCGAACGGATCTCCCGGGGAGAGTTCCGGGAAGATCTTTACTACCGCCTCCGGGTAGTCGAGATCCCGTTGCCGCCCCTGCGGGAAAGGCGGGAAGACATTCCGAAGCTGGTGCGACATTTCCTCGAGCGCTTTGCGGCCCGCGATGGCCGCGAGGTGCCACACGTGGATCGCGAAGCGTTTGCGTCCCTTCTCGCCCACGACTACCCGGGCAACATCCGGGAGCTCGAGAACGTCCTGGAAGGAGCCGCCGCGCTCTCACAGGCGGGCGTGATCCACCGGGAAGACCTCCAGTGGCTCCCTTCGCTCGGATCCGGCGCCGGGAAGGTGACGTTCGACGGCGACACCGCGCCGGCGAACCTCCGGGACTTGGAAGAGCTGCACGTCCAGCGCGTCCTGAAACTCGCCGGCGGAAACAAGAGCCGGGCTGCGCGCCTCCTCGGGATCAGTCGCCGGACGCTCTACCGAAAGAAATACCTCGGCCGGTAGCGAACCTTCGAGCTATGTGACAGAGAGTCACCGTATCTTTCTGTCACCATTCCGAGATAAACGCCTTTATATATTGAGTTTGGCGAGATAATCCTCGCGCTCGCGATGGGTATCGTGCCGATCAGTCACACTCGCCATTCCGACTTCCGCCGGAGATTCTCCTGGTCAAGTCCCTTCTCTTCAGTGAGTTGTGCCCAGGAAGGCAGTCCCGGCCCGGATGGCAGAGCCCTTGCGCTCTCCCCGAGTCGTTACCGTGAAAACCACAGCCGCAATCGCCCGGGAACGCTTCGACACCTCCGCCCTTTTGTGGGCGGCGCTCATCGGAGAGCTCTTCGCGGCAGTCTCCCTTCTCGCGTCCGGGAACGTCCCGCCGGTTCTCCTTCGCTCGCTCCAGCTGTTTCTTCGATTCTAAATCCCGCCATGAAAAGGCAGGCCGCAACCGAGACCCTCGGGACGGGGGTGGCACGCGCCGCGCGGCCGCTCGTCCGCGGCGCGCGCCGCGAGAAGGTATCCTCCTCGCCGAGGAGAGACGCCGCGAGCCGGGAACAGAACTGATGGCGCAGCATGGACCGGCACCGACCGAGCCCGCGACCGCGGCGGCGCCGGAGGTCTCGCTGACGATTCCTGTTGCGCCGGAAATGGAGATCGTCGCGACGGCCCAGGCCGACGCGCTCGGTGAGTACATGGACATGCCCCGCGACAAGATCGACGAGGTCAAGCTCGCGCTCGTCGAGGCATGCATCAACGCATTCGAGCACGCGCACACCGAAGACAACCAGGTCCACATCACGTTCCGCGTGGGGGGCTCCGCCGGGGAATGGCTGGAAATCGAAGTTCGCGACCAGGGCCGGGGCTTCGACGCGGAGGGGATCGAGCCACCGAGCCCGCAGAAGACGTTCCAGGAGAGGCGACGCCGCGGGTGGGGCCTCCACATCATCAAGAGTCTGATGGACGACGTCGAGATCGCGTCGGGCGATTGGGGCACCCGAATTCTCATGAGGAAGTACAAGTGAGCGAAACCTGCAAGGTCTCGGTCGAGCGGCGCGGCGATGTCGCGGTCTTCTGGACCGACGGTTACATCAACAACCAGGGGGGAGAGGAAATCGCGAAAGAGGCGTATTCCGAGCTGGATCGCGGAGCACGCGCCCTCGTGATGAATCTGGAGAAGACTCGCATCGTCAACTCGATCGGCATCTCGATCCTGATCGAGGTCCTCGAAAAGGTCATGGAGCGCAAGGCCGTCCTCGCCTTCTGCGGGCTGACGCCGACGATCGACAAGACCTTCCGGATCATGGGGCTCGCGCAATACGCGGCGATCTACCCGACCGAGAGCGAGGCCCTGCAGGCCGTCGGCGCTCCCGCCTGACCGCCCGGAATCTGCCGATGCCGACCTCGCCGACTCGTTCCGGGGCCGTGAGCGAGGCCATTCTTCGCGGTCCGGGGCTCTTCGACGAGCTCGCGAAGACGTTTGCGATCCTCCGTCGCGAGACCGAAAAGCCGCTGGCTGCCCGGATTGCCGAAGCCGCGCTCGCGGTCGCGGGGGCGCGTCGCGCCGCCGTGTACCTTCGCGACGGAGACCGGTGGCTGCTCGGATTCGACTCCGGGAAAGACGGCGCGCCGATCGAGCTTCCGGAATCTTTTCCCGCGAGCGCCATCTTCCACGCCGGTTTCCTCTGGGTGCCGCTCGACGCGGAAGGCGAGACCCACGGCTGCCTCGCGCTCGAGGGGCTGGGACACGAGGAGCCGGAGGAGCTGGCGGCGGCTCTCGGCTTGATCTTCGGGTCGGTCCTGGCGGCGAGCCGGCTCTCCCGTCTCGTCAAGGACGCGGAGTTCGAGATCAAAGCGCGTCTTCTCGAGCTCGAATCTCTCTACGATCTCGGCCTCTCCCTTTCCGGGCAGCTCGACATCTCCGCGCTCGCGGACGAGGTCCTTTACCGATCGATCTCGCTCACCGACGCGCGCAAGGGAACTCTCATCGTCTTCGGCGAGCGGGGCGCCGGCCCGCTCGCCCGCAGCGTCGGCGGAGATCTGCTGCCGCCGCAGGCAATCTGGTCGTGGGATCTCCCGGAGGGAGAGGTCGCGATCAATAACGACGCGGCGCACGTTCCGACGGCCGGAGTACGGCTTTCCGACTGCCAGAAATGCCTCGCCGTCTCGATCGCGGTTCCCGGGCGGCGCCTGGGCGTCCTCGCGGTCGCCGACAAGGAATCCCGCGACGGCCGGGTCCTCGACTTCACTCCCGGCGATGCGCGTCTCCTCTCGCTCTTCGCCAACCAGGCGGCTGCGGCGATCGAGACGACCCGTCTCCACCGCGAGGCAATCGAGAAGGAGCGCATCGAGCGGGAACTCGAGCTTGCGGCCGCGATCCAGAGGCAGCTCCTCCCCCGGGAGCTCCCGCACATTCCGGGCGTCGAGCTCGCCGGATCGACGCTCCCGACACGGCAGGTCGGCGGCGATTACTTCGACTGGTTCCCGCTCTCCGGCGGACGGCTCGGCTTCGTCGTCGCGGACGTCTCGGGAAAAGGAATCCCTGCGGCCCTTCTCGTCTCGACCGTGCACGCCGCGATTCACCTCCAGATCGACGCTTCGGAGACGATCGTCGACCTCGTGTCGCGGATCGACCGCCACCTGCAGCGGTTTTCACCCGCCCACAAGTTCCTGACGCTTTTCTTCGGGCTGCTCGAGCCGGCCGCGGATCTCCTTCGCTACGTGTCGGCGGGGCACAATCCGGCTCTCCTCACCCGGAGGGGCGGAGCAATCGACCGTCTCTCCGCCACTGGCGTGCCACTCGGTCTCCTGCCCAACGGCTCCTGGCGGGAGGAGACGGTGCAGTTCGGCAGGGGAGATCTCCTCTGCGTCTACACGGATGGCTTCACGGAAGCCACTAACAGCGACGAGGAAGAGTTCGGGCTCGAACGGCTGGAGCAGGGCGTCCGCACCCGCCTGGCGCTGCCGGCCCGCGAGATTTCCGACGCGCTGTACGGCGAGGTCGCGACTTTTGCCGCAGGCATCCCGCAGTACGACGATCAGACGCTCCTGATCGTGAGGCGCGAAGGCTGAGGGTTCGGCCGCGCTAAACTCGCCGCCGTGTTGCGTCTTGCGATCGGGCTCCTGACGCTCGCCGCCGGCGGGCCGGGCCCGGCTCCGCCTCTGCTTCTCGAAGGAGGCACCGTCTACACCTCCTCGGAGGCGGCGCCCGCGAGAGCTTCCGTTCTGATGCGCGACGGGAAGATCGCTTTCGTTGGGGATCCGGCGCGCGCCCGGCGTCTCGCGCCCGACGCCAAGCGCGTGAGCCTTTCGGGCGCCTTCGTTTTCCCGGGATGGGCCGACTCCCACGGCCATCTGCTGGGTCTCGGAAAGTCGCTCGAGATCGCGAATCTGAGAGGGGCCGCGGATTCGACTGAGGCGGCCCGCAAGATCGGCGAGCTCGCGGGCGCCCTTCCCGCGCGCGCGTGGGTCGAGGGGCGCGGCTGGGACCAGAATCTCTGGCCGGGAAAGAACTTTCCGGACGCGCGCGATTTGGACGCTGTCGTTCCCGACCGGCCCGTCGCCGCCCGGCGGGTCGACGGCCATGCGCTGTGGGTCAACTCTCGGGCCCTGGCGGTCGCGGACATCGGGAAAGACACTCCGGACCCGGCGGGCGGAAGGATCCTGCGGCGCCCGGACGGGACGCCGACCGGAATCCTCGTCGACAACGCGATGGACCTGCTCGACCGGGCGATCCCCGCGTCTTCGCCCGAGGACTTCGCCCGGCGGATCCTCGCGGCGGCGCGTGCCTGCGTCGCCGTAGGCCTGACGCAGGTCCAGGATGCCTCCGCTTACGCGCCCGACGACGTCGCCGTTCTCGAAGGGCTCGCCGCTCGGCACGAGCTTCCCCTGCGCATCTACGCGGCGGTCTCGCCGGAGCCCGCAGCGCTCGAGGTGTTCTTCCGAAAGGGCATTCGCGTCGGCAGCGGCGACGACTTCTTGACCGTCCGCGCGATCAAGACCTACGCCGACGGCGCTCTCGGGAGCCGCGGCGCCGCTCTCTTCGCCGACTATTCCGACGAGCCGGGCAAGCGGGGCCTGCTCGTGACGCCGCCGGAGCGGCTCGACGAGATCGCGCGGCAGGCGCGCGCGAACCGCTGGCAGCTCTGGATTCACGCGATCGGAGATCGCGGCAACCGCGTCGCGCTCGATGCGCTTCACAAGGCCTCGGCTATCCCCGCTCTCACTCCCGATCGAGGGGCGGACCGGCCGCGCATCGAGCACGCCCAGGTCGTCGCAAGCGAGGACATCCCGCGGTTCGGGCGCGAAGGGGTGATCGCTTCGGTCCAGCCGACGCACGCGACCTCGGATATGCCGTGGGCGGAGGCGCGCCTCGGTCCGGAAAGGATCCGCGGTGCCTATGCGTGGCGCAGCCTGAAGAACGGGGGCGCGCATCTGGCCGGGGGGAGCGACTTTCCCGTCGAGTCGGAGAACCCGCTCTTAGGGTTCTACGCCGCGATCACGCGGAAGGATCTCGCGGGCCGACCGATGGGCGGCTGGCGTGCGGCCGAGCGGCTGACGCGCCGCGAAGCGCTCGCCCTGTTCACCTCCGACGCGGCATATGCCGCATTCGAGGAACAAATCCGGGGCCGGATCGCTCCCGGTTTCGCAGCCGACCTGACCGTCTTCGGCGCCGATCCGATGACGGCGCCGGAGAAGGAGATTCCACGGATCCCGACCGTCGCGACCGTCGTCAACGGCCGGATCGTCGGCGGGTCGGCGGCGCGCCGTCCGGAGCCGGCTCCGTGAGACATGAGGTCGCGACGCTTCTCCTCCTCTCCGCGGTCTGTGCCGGCGCCTGCGACGGTCCTCCCGCGAACGCGCGCAAAGTGACCGCCGTGCCTTCCGACGCCGATGTCGAGCGGCGCGTCCGCATGGTGGACACGCAGATCGTCGCGCGGGGAGTCCGCGACCCCCGCGTGCTCGCCGCGATGCGCAAGGTCCCGCGGCATCTTTTCGTCGATCCGTCGCAGCGAGCCCAGGCATACGAGGATCACCCGCTTCCGATACCCGGAAACCAGACGATCTCGCAGCCCTACATCGTCGCGCTCATGACCGAGCTCCTGGAGGTCAAGCCGGGCAGTCGCGTTCTGGAGATCGGCACCGGATCGGGATACCAGAGCGCCGTGCTGGCGGAGGTTGCCGGCGAGGTCTACACGATCGAGATCGTTCCGGAGCTCGCGCGCCTGGCGGCGACGCGGCTGAAGGAGCTCCATTACGAGAACGTCACCGTGCGGGAAGGGGACGGCTATCGCGGCTGGCCGGAGCATGCCCCGTTCGATGCCATCATCGTCACCGCGGCACCCGAGAGGATCCCGGAGCCGCTGGTCGACCAGCTCGCGCCGAATGGCGTTATGGTCATTCCCGTGGGAGGTTTTTTCCAGGAGCTGAAGGTCTTCCACAAGTCGGCAGACGGGAAAGTGACCGAGAAGGACATTCTGCCGGTTCGGTTCGTGCCGATGACCGGCGAGATCGAGAAGACGCCCTCTCCTACGGAGTAACCTCGCTCCGACGAACCTTCCGAACCGCGGTCCGCGAGAAGCTACGTCCGGGTCGTCGGCCGTCCCGCCCGAACGTTTCTTCCTTCCCGGTTCGGATTGCCGCAGAACCGGCGAACGCACTCGAGAAGACGCGGCGGATGAATCGGCTTCGACAGGAAATCCGCGACGCCCGGCGCGTTCGGAATGAAGGGAAGACCCGAGAGCAGGACGATCGGCACGTGGCGGGAAGCGCGGTCGTGGGAGCGTTCAGAGAGGAACTCCCAGCCGTCCATCACGGGCATCTTCAGGTCGAGGAGAATGAGGGCCGGCGGCTCGATCCCCGCCAGCTTGTCGAGCGCCTCCCGGCCGTTGCGAGCGGTCTCGACGCCGTAGCCCTCGAGCTCGAGGAACCCGCCGAGCGACGTCAGCGTCGCCTCGTCGTCGTCGACGATCAGGATGGTCGCGGGTTTCGACGTCATTGAAGCTTCTCCGGCAGCGGGCTGGTCGGCTCCCGGTCCGAGAGCCCCGCGGCTTCGAGCATGAGCTTCTCACCGGATTGGTCCCGTTCGGAGCGCCGAAGGCGCCGCAGCTCGAGGAGCGCCATGACCTGGCGGGACAGGGCGCGAAGGCCTTCAACCTGCTCGGCAGACAACTCCCGGGGGTCTCTATCCAGGACGCAGAGGGTTCCGACTGCGAAGCCGTCCGAGGTCAAGAGCGGGGCGCCGGCATAGAAGCGCAGCCTGTGGTCGCCGGTGACCAGAGGGTTCTGCGCGAACCGCTCGTCGGCGGCGGCGTCGGGAATGATCACGACGTCGCCCTGGGCGATCGTCTGGGCGCAGAACGCGAGGACGCGGGGGACCTCGCTCGCCGAGAGGCCGATTTTCGACTTGAACCACTCCCGATCCCGGTCCACGAACGAGATCAGCGCGAACGGAGTGGCGCACACCTGCGAGGCGAGAAGCGCCAGGTCGTCGAACTCCCGCTCGGGGGCGGTATCGAGGATCTCGAGACGCTCGAGAGCCTGCAGCCGTCCCGACTCCATCGAGGCGAACGGCACAGGGAGGGCGTCGGCAATCGCCGCTTCGGCCGGGGCCACCTCCTGCAGGACGGCGACGAGCGCATTCCGGAGCTCTCGCGCCGACGCGAATCTCTCGTCCGGATTCTTTCGCATCGCCCGCTCGACGAGCGCGACGAGTGAGGGCGGAAGGTCGGGAGCGAGCTCGGCGAGCGGCGTCGGCGCCTCCTTGACGATCTGCTCGAGCAGGAGAAAGAGGTCGTCGTTCCGGAAGGCCTTGCGGGACGAAAGCAGCTCGTACGCCAGGATGCCGAAAGAAAATATGTCCGTCCGGAAATCGACGGAGTCCCCGCCGATCTGCTCCGGCGACATGTAGGACGAGGATCCGACCGTGACCCCCGTCAGCGTGATGTCGCTCATCGGGTCGAGCGATTTCGCGATCCCGAAATCCATGATCTTGACCGACTGGGTGTCGAGGACGCGCACGTTGGCTGGCTTGATGTCCCGATGCATCACCCCCGCTTTGTGCGCGTACTCCAGGCCGAAGGCGATTCCGATCAGTACCTTCAACTTTTCCTGGAGAGACAGCGGCGCGCCCCGACGGATCATCTGGTCCAGGTCCTCTCCGGAGAGGAACTCCTGCACCATGTACGGCACGTCCCCCTCGAATCCGAACTCGTAAACCAGGGTGATGTTCGGGTGCTGCAGCCCGCCGGCAATCTGCGCTTCGCGGAAGAACCGGTTGCGAACGTCCTTGCTCCCGACCTCGCACGTCTTGATGGCGACATGACGCCGGATGTTGTGGTCCCAGGCCTTGTAGACCGTCCCGAACCCTCCCGAGCCGATCTTTTCGACGATCTCGTACTTCCCGATCGTGCCGGTCGACCGATCGGGCGGCTGCGCAGCCTCCGTGGGAGGGACCGCGGGCTCCTCCTTCTTCTTCCGTCCGAAGAGCATTTCTCGGAAAGTCATCGTAACCGGAGAAGCCTCTGAACAAGATTCGTGCCCGGTCGGACGAGTCGCCGAAAATCCGACTCTCCGAACGTCCGATGCGTCGGAGCTAAGCTCCCGACATGGAAGCTCCGGAGAAGCCCGCCTACGACCTGGTTGTGATCGGCTCCGGCCCGGCGGGGCAGAAGGGCGCCATCGCCGCGGCCAAGCTCGGCAAGCGGGTCGCGATGGTCGACCGCAAAGAAATGATCGGGGGGGTTTGCGTTCACACGGGAACCATTCCGTCGAAGACTCTGCGTGAAGGGATTCTCTACCTATCGGGCTTTCGCGAGAGGTCGTTCTACGGCCGGGACTATGCGGTCAAGGACGAGATCTCGATCTCCGATCTGAGTTTCCGTGTCCAGACCGTTCTCGTCCGGGAGGTGGAGATCATTCGGGCGCAGCTGAAGCGCAACCACGTCGAGCTGGTCCCCGGCACGGGGCGCTTTGTCGATCCACACACGCTCGAGGTCCAGGCCGCTGCCGGCACGAGCCGCGTGAGCGCAGACCACGTTCTGATCGCCTGCGGCACGCGGCCCGCGCACAATGCGACGGTACCGCTCGACGGCCGTCGCGTGATCGATTCCGACCAGCTGATGAACGTTGAAAGGTTCCCCCGCGAGCTGATCGTGGTGGGCGCCGGCGTCATCGGCCTCGAGTACGCATCGATGATCACCGCTCTGGACGTGAAGGTCACGATCATCGAGCAGAAACCCACGATGCTGGATTTCGTCGACCGCGAGATCATCGAAGACCTCGACTACTTCATGCGCCAGCGGGGCGCCACCTTCCGACTCGGAGAGAAGGTGCTGTCGGTCGAGATCGACGAGAAGGATCGCGTGGTGGCGAATCTCGACAGTGGCAAGCGCGTGCATGGCGAGGCGCTCCTGTACACGGTCGGGCGGCAGACGAACGCGGACATGCTGAACCTCGAAGCGGCCGGGCTGACGGCGGACAATCGGGGGCGGCTCGGCGTGAACGAGTTCTTCCAGACAGCCGTTCCCCACATCTACGCGGCCGGCGACGTGATCGGGTTTCCGGCTCTGGCCTCCGCCTCGATGGAGCAGGGCCGCCTCGCCTCCTGTCACATGTTCGGCGCGTCCTGCCACAGCAGGAAAGAGGCGGTGCCCTATGGGATCTACACGATCCCCGAGATTTCGATGGTCGGCAGGACCGAGGAAGAGCTGACAGCGGCGAAAGTTCCCTACGAAGTCGGAAGGTCAAAGTTCGAGGAGCTCGCAAAGGGGCAGATGCTCGGGACGCAGGTGGGGTTACTGAAGATCCTCTTCGACCCGAAGAGCCTGAAGCTCCTCGGCGTTCACGCGATCGGCGAGAACGCAGCCGAGATCATCCACATCGGCCAGGCGGTGCTCGCGCTCGGCGGCACGATCGAGTACTTCCGCGACACCGTCTTCAACTACCCGACTTTCGCCGAGGCCTATAAGGTCGCGGGCCTGGACGGTCTGAATCGGCTCTGAGGCCTCGGCTCGAGAAGTCGCGGCGCCGCCCGTCGATATATTCGTGGAGTTTCAGCGGAGGTGTGAATGACGGAACCTCTGACTCCCGATGAGCTCTCGAAGATCGATCGCTACTGGAGAGCGGCGAACTATCTCTCCGTCGGTCAGATCTACCTTCGCGGCAATGCCCTTCTCCGCGAACCGCTCCGACCCGAGCACATCAAGCCGCGCCTCCTGGGTCACTGGGGAACCACCCCGGGCTTGAACTTCATCTATGTCCACCTGAATCGGCTGATCCAAAAGCGCGGGCTGAACGTCCTCTACGTCGCCGGTCCCGGACACGGCGGCCCCGGCCTCGTCGCCAACACGTATCTCGAAGGCTCTTACTCCGAGCTCTATCCGCAGGTCGGGCCGGGCGAAGAAGGGATCCGGAAGCTGTTCAACCAGTTCTCCTGGCCCGGAGGGATTCCCAGCCACGCGGCTCCCGAGACGCCAGGGTCGATTCACGAGGGCGGAGAGCTCGGGTACTCGCTTCTGCACGGGTATGGCGCCGTCTTCGACAACCCGGATCTGATCGCCTGCTGCGTCGTCGGCGACGGGGAGGCCGAGACCGGGCCCCTCGCGACGAGCTGGCACTCGAACAAGTTCCTGAATCCCTCGCGCGATGGAGCGGTCCTGCCGATCCTCCACTTGAACGGCTACAAGATCGCGGGTCCGACGGTGCTGGCGCGTCTTCCCGAAGAAGAGCTGAGGTCTCTCATCGTCGGTTACGGCCACGAGCCGTTGTTCGTCGAAGGACACGAACCGGAGGCGATGCACCGGAAGATGGCGGAAACCCTCGACCGCGCGGTCGACCGGATCGCTTCGTTTCAGGCGAGCGCGCGAACGAACGGCTACAAGGAGCGCCCGCGCTGGCCGATGATCGTTCTCCGAACACCGAAGGGTTGGACCGGGCCGAAGGTCGTCGACGGGAAACAAGTCGAGGGGTCGTTCCGGTCGCACCAGGTCCCCGTCGCGAACCCACGCCGGAATCCCGAGCACCTCCGCATCCTGGAGGAATGGATGAGGAGCTATCGCCCGGAAGAGCTCTTCGACGAGTCGGGACGGTTCCTCTCGGAGCTCGCCGCGCTCGCCCCCGAAGGCGATCTCCGGATGGGGATGAACCCGCACGCGAACGGCGGCCGGCTGCTGCGGAGTCTCGACCTCCCGGACTTTCGGGACTACGCCGTTCCGGTCGAGCGGCCCGGAGGCGTCGAGGCCGAATCCACGCGCGTCCTGGGTGTGTTTCTGCGCGACGTGATGAGCCGGAACCCGTCGAACTTCCGGCTGATGGGACCCGACGAAACGAGCTCGAACCGACTCGACGCGGTCTTCGAGGTGACGGATCGTGTCTCCACGGCCGAGATCCTCGAGAGCGACGAGCACGTCGCGCCGGACGGGCGGGTCATGGAGGTCCTGAGCGAGCACATGTGCGAAGGCTGGCTGGAGGGCTACCTCCTGACCGGCCGCCACGGGCTCTTCTCCTGCTACGAGGCCTTCATCCACATCGTCGACTCCATGTTCAATCAGCACGCGAAATGGCTGAAGGTCACGCGTGGGATCCCGTGGCGGAAACCGATCGCTTCACTGAACTACCTTTTGAGCTCTCACGTCTGGCGCCAGGATCACAACGGTTTCAGCCATCAAGACCCGGGCTTCATCGATCACGTCGCGAACAAGAAGGCGGAAGTGGTGCGCGTCTATCTCCCTCCGGATGCGAACACGCTCCTGTCCGTCGCGGACCACTGCCTTCGCAGTCGCAACTACGTGAACGTCATCGTGGCGGGGAAACAGCCGGAGCTGCAGTGGCTCGACATGGATTCGGCCGTGCGCCACTCCGAGGCCGGCATCGGGATCTGGGAGTGGGCCAGCAGCGACGGTGGAAGGAGTCCGGACCTCGTTCTCGCCTGCGCCGGCGACGTTCCGACGCTCGAGGTGCTCGCGGCGCGGATGCTCCTCTCCGAACGGCTGCCCGATCTTCGCGTGCGCGTGGTCAACGTCGTCGACCTGATGCGGTTGCAGCCGGAGAGCGAACACCCGCATGGCCTCTCCGATGACGATTTCGACCGCCTCTTCACGAAGGACCGGCCGGTCGTATTCGCTTATCACGGCTACCCCTCGCTCGTGCACAAGCTGACTTATCGCCGGCGGAATCATCCGAACATCCACGTCCGGGGCTACAAGGAAGAAGGGACGACCACCACTCCGTTCGACATGGTCGTCCGGAACAACGTGGATCGATTCCAGCTCGCCATCGACTCGCTGGCGCGCCTCCCCGAATGGGAGGCCCGGTCTGCCTCCGCGGTCGAGGCGTTCCGGGCGAAACTGGCGTCGCACGCGGCGTACGTCGTGGAGCACGGGGAAGATCTGCCGGAGATTCAGAACTGGCGCTGGACGGGATGA